>Ga0247818_10000730_pt1 | contig 20643 bp, 18 predicted proteins | sample 13C_Glucose_Day1_FD_192424 | JGI IMG/M metagenome (GOLD analysis project Ga0247818, IMG submission 192424) | Soil microbial communities from agricultural site in Penn Yan, New York, United States - 13C_Glucose_Day1 | ecosystem: Environmental > Terrestrial > Soil > Agricultural land | place... | reverse complement strand
GTTCATAACTGGCGCAAGCCTGGGTTTCCAGCAGGACTTCGTGCACCGCCGAGGCGGCGAATTCAAACGCTGCGACGAGGCTGTCGCCAATCAGCACGCGCGCCAGGAACAGACCGGAAGTCAGGTCGCCGACACCCACCGGCTGACGCGGGAACGCCAGCAGCGGTCGCTGCAAGTGCCAGTTGCCTTCTGCCGTCACCAGCAGCATCTCAAAGACTTCTGTCGATTTGCCGGGATAGTCCAGATGCTTGACCAGCACCGCCTTCGGGCCACGCGCCAGCAGCGCCCGGGCCATTGCCAGGCAATCGAGCAGTGACTGCGGCTTACGGCCCGAGAAGCTGTCGAGCTCCAGTTGATTGGGGCACATGAAATCCGCCACGGCGGCGGCCTCCTCCAGCAGGAAGTCGCTGACTTCAGCCGGTACGCTGCAACCCTTCTCCGGGTGTCCCATCACCGGATCGCACAGATACAGTGCCTTGGGGTTCATCGACTTGATCTTCGCCACACCCGTCAGAATCGCTCGGCCCTGGGCTGCGCTGCCCAGATAACCGGAGAGCACTGCATCGCAGTTACCCAGCTCGCCAATCGCCGCAATGCCGTCGACCAGATCAGGAATCTGATGCGGTGCCAGCACCTCACCGGCCCACTGGCCGTACTGGGTGTGGTTGGAGAACTGCACGGTATTGAGCGGCCAGACATTTACCCCGACCCGCTGCATCGGGAAAACTGCGGCACTGTTGCCAGCGTGACCAAACACCACGTGGGACTGGATAGCGAGCAAATGGGGTGTACGTTTCATGCGGTGGATATCCGTAAAACGATTGAAATTCAAGCCGCGCAGTATGCGACTAAACACAGCCTGTACGACAGACCGGCGACGCAGTTAAGCTGACACTATCTTGTTGGAGCACCCAGTTGATGCTGACCCTTGGAAATATCTTCGTGCTGATGCTGTTCGCCACCGCTGGCGCATGGCTGTGGCACAACCACGGCTTGCGCGAGCGGGCGCTGGAGCGGGTCAAGCAGCATTGCAGCAAACTCGGGGTCGAGTTGCTGGATGGCAACGTGGCCCTGAAAAAAATCGGTTTTATCAAAGACGCCAATGGTCGCCGACGCCTGGCCCGTGTGTATAACTTCGAGTTCACCGTCACCGGCGAAACCCGCCACAACGGCACCATCACCCAGTTTGGCGCTCACAGCGCACAGATTGAACTGGCGCCCTACCCGGTACCATTCGACGAGCCAGAGACGGTGGTCGATGTAGTGAAACCTCGTGCCGAAGTGATCGAGTTGAGCCAGTGGCGTCAGGAACATTCCAAGTGGAAGCCTTGAGCCTTCAATTCAATTTTTAGCGGCAACCCGCCAGTCCACGCTGCAGCTCTTCGATATTCTGCGGTTCGCTGAAAATCAACTCGATGCGAGAGTCTTGCCGCCATTCACTGGGCTGCCAGTCCAGCGCCGAGTTATCCAGCGCGTTCGCCGACACCCACTTCTCTGCACTGCGGATAACCAGCTTCGCCCGCCTCCAGGCAAAACCTGCCAGCCACTGATCGGTGAGCGCAGTGTCGAAAACCTGGCTCGGATGCCAGCGCCAACCGATGCTCCAACTGTTTTCCTGCTCCTGACTCAGGCAAATCGGTAGTTCGGGATCGATCCAGACGGCCGGCATCTGCGCCAATCCTTTGAGTGCGATGAAGTTATCCACACCGGCTACCGCCTGAGCGGCAAGTCCCGGCAACTCAACTAAAGGCAATGCTGCTTGCTGCGCCCAATACAAGGGTCGCAATGGCAGCTGTGCGGCGATCCGCCGGCGACTGTCATCATCGAGATTTTCAGACTTGTTCAGCACCAGGAGCCCTGCCGTGTGCAGTGCCTCCTGCTGCGCATCCGGCAACGGCCTGCCGGACGCGAGTGCCTGAGCATCCAGCACCAGCACGCAAGGTTGTACGGCCAACACCCCTTGCCACGGCGCCTCGCTCAATTGCCTGAGCAACTGCGCAGGATGCCCCAACCCCGAAGGTTCGATGAACAGTCGATCCGGTTTCGCCTTGCGCAACAATCGCCCCAGGCCGATCTGAAATGGCGCGCCGTTTACGCAACACAAGCAGCCGCCAGCCACTTCACCCAAGGCGATACCGTCGTCGTCCTGGGCAAGTAGCGCAGCGTCGAGGCCAATCTGGCCGAACTCATTGATCAACACCGCCCAGCGCTCGCCGTCAGGACGTTGAGCCATCAGATGTTTGATCAGACTGGTCTTGCCGGCGCCCAACGGACCGGCAATGACGTGGGTGGGAATGTTCTGCAGCATGTCTGGTGATTTCTGAGGGTTATCTGGCTGATCGCCAATATGCCCGATAATCACTGCAGGCGTCAGGCAGCTTCTTCATACCAGGGGCCGAACGGATCCGGGAACAAGCGCCATCCCTCGACGCCAAGGACCATTTCATCGTCCGTCAGCAGGCATTCGTCGAGCTCGGTACTGAGTTGCGCGAAGTCGATGTTTTGACCGATAAACACTAGCTCCTGGCGGCAATCACCGCTGGCCTCAGTCCAGTTTTCCATGATGGCGGCTTTACCCTCCCAGTCTTGCGGCCACTGGTCCTTCGGTACGAAACGCCACCAGCGCCCGGCAAAACCGTGGCGCATCAAACCGCCGGCCTGGGACCAACTCCCGGCATCCATATGCTTGCTCGCCAGCCAGAAAAAGCCCTTGGAGCGCAACAGCTTCCCGTTCACCCACGGGCGATCGATAAAACTGAAGAAGCGCTGCGGATGGAACGGCCTGCGCGCTCGGTAAGCGCTGGAGGCGATACCGTACTCCTCGGTTTCCGGGACGTGTTCGCCGTGCAGTTCGCGCAGCCAGCCTGGTGCCTGAGCGGCTTTGTCGAAGTCGAAATAACCAGTGTCGAGGATTTTCCCCAGCGGAACTTCACCCATGACCATCGGAATGATTTCCGCCTGGGCATTGAGCCGCTCCAGTATGGCGATCAGCTCCTGGCGCTCGGAACGGCTGATCAAATCGATCTTGCTGATCAGAATCACATCGGCAAACTCGACCTGCTCGATCAACAGATCAGTGATCGAACGTTCGTCGCCTTCACCGAGGGTTTCACCTCGGGAAGCGAGGCTTTCGGCGGCCTGATAGTCGAGCAGGAAGTTCACGCCGTCGACCACTGTGACCATGGTGTCGAGACGGGCGATGTCGGCCAGGCTCTGCCCGCCCTCATTGCGAAAGGTAAAGGTTTCCGCCACGGGTAAAGGTTCGGAAATGCCGGTAGATTCGATCAACAGGTAGTCGAAACGACCGTCCCTCGCGAGTTTGCTCACTTCCTCGAGCAGGTCTTCGCGCAACGTACAGCAAATACAGCCATTGCTCATCTCCACCAGCTTCTCTTCTGCGCGATTCAGGCTGACATCACGCTGGACTTCACTGCCATCGATGTTGATTTCGCTCATATCGTTAACGATTACGGCGACTCGAAGATTGTCGCGATTACGTAGTATGTAATTGAGAAGTGTACTTTTTCCGGCACCCAGAAAGCCGGAAAGGACGGTCACGGGAAGGCGGTTGGGCATCAGGACGTTCCTCACAGGAGAAAAAAGCATCGTCACGCTAATTGATATACTATAACATTTCAATCAATTGCTCTGATGGACCTGCCGATGAACGCGTTGCTTATGCCAGATATCGCCACGCAAACCTCACACGAAACCATACCGCTGGAGTGGGTGGGCATGTGCGGTATTGCTCTACCCGTGTTGTTCGATGGCCAGCGCCTGAACGCGAGCGTCGATGCCGGTGTCAGCCTGGATGATGGAAACGCGCGCGGCATTCATATGTCTCGGCTGTACCTGGCCTTGGAAGGGCTCGAGCACGAAAGCCTGTCTCCAGCTTCATTGCGGCGCGTTCTGCAGAACTTTCTTGAAAGCCACGAAGGCCTATCCAACGCAGCTCACTTAAAAATTCACATGCAAGTGCTGCTGAAAAGACCGGCATTGATCAGTCCATTGAGCGGCTGGAAAAGCTATCCGGTTAGCATCGAAGCGCATTTGAAATACCCGATGTTCCACGTGGAACTAAAAATCGATGTGCCTTATTCCTCAACTTGCCCATGTTCCGCAGCGCTATCGCGTCAATTGATCCAGCAGAAATTTGTCGATGATTTTGCTAACCGCACGCTGGACCACGCCGATGTTCTGGTTTGGCTCGGCTCTACCAACGGCATTGTCGCCACGCCCCACAGCCAACGAAGCACAGCGAAGCTGCGTCTGCGGCTGGATGACTTTCTGGATGATCTGCCGCTGATTGCGATCATCGACAACGCAGAAAAAGCACTGGGCACCGCTGTACAAACAGCAGTGAAGCGCGCCGACGAACAAGCATTTGCCTTGGCCAACGGTCAGAACCTGATGTTCTGCGAAGACGCCGCCCGACGCCTGAACCTGTCCCTGAAACGCTCCCCGGGCATCACCGCCTTCCACATCCGTGTCGTCCACGCCGAAAGCCTTCATGCCCATGACGCCATCGCCGAGAGCGCCTTCAACTGGGAGGTAAAATGATTGATTGCATCCACACCCATGCAACGCAGTGGCAGTGACGATTGGCGAGTTCACCTCCATCGCCCACCGCTCGATTGTTCATGGCCCGTGCACCGTGGGCGATCGAGTTTTCATCGGTTTCAACAGCGTGCTGTTCAACTGTGTAGTCGGTAACCGCTGCGTGGTACGGCACAACTCGGTGGTCGACGGCCGCAACTTGCCGGATGCCTTTTACGTGGCCTCTACCACCCGTATCGGCCCCGAAACCGACCTCAGCCGTTTTCCAATGGTGAGTGTCTGTGCTTCGGAGTTTTCCGAGGATGTAGCTCGTACGAACGTCGATCTGGTACGTGGCTACAAAGCCCTGCAGAACGAGTTCTGAGCATGAAGGCCACTGTTGATGACCGCGCAAGACAATCGTCTAAATGACAGCGGCCGGTACTGCCTCTATGGTTAAGACGCTAGCGCATGTGATCGAAATAGCCGAGAACAATATCAACATGATCCAGATCACCTTGCCCGACGGTTCATTGCGTGAATACGACCAGCCCCTGACCGTACACGAGTTGGCTGCGAGCATTGGCTCGGGTCTGGCCAGCGCAGCGGTAGCAGGTCGGGTGGATGGGATGTTGGTTGACTGCGAACACATGATCCAGGCGAATGCTCGTGTCAGTATCGTCACGCCCAAGGAGCCAGCTGGCCTGGAGATCCTGCGCCGCTCCTGTGCGCTGATGCTGGCCATGGCGCTCAAGCAGCTCCACCCCACGGCACAACTGCGTGCGGGGTCGGAATTGGGAGATGGGTTTTACTACGAATTCGTAGTCGAGCAGCCGTTGCTGCCGGTCGATCTGCCGCTGATCGAAGCTCGCATGCAGGCGCTGGCGGCAACCAACCATTCAATCCGGCGTCAGGAAATGGCAAGGACCTCCAAGGCCCTGTCTTTATACCGTCTCGGGGACACCGATTACCTGACCACAGGCCCTCAGGTGCCTGCTACCAGGGTATTGCAGGCGTTCGCCCTGGATCACATCAGCGGAACGTTGCAGCAACGGATCTATGGCACGTGCTGGTCCAGCCACCAGGAACTACAGGATTGGCGTATTCCACCGCAAGTGATGGTCGTTAGCATGCACGACCGACAGGCGACTTATGCCCAGTCCGTGACCGAGACCTTACGTCAAAGCGGCATCCGCGCCAGTGCAGACTTACGCAACGAGAAAGTCCACTACAAGCTCCGTGAACACAGCCAGACCGTGCCGTATCTGGTGGTGATTGGCGAGAGGGAAGAAGCCGGTGGGTTTGTCAGCGTGCGTAGTCGCAACGGGGCGAATTTTGGCAGGATGGAGATCGAAGCGCTGTGCCAGTGGTTTAACCAGCCGGGTATATTCGCCGCCGGTGCAGATGCCATCGCGAGCAAGCGCGCTCCCACATCGGATGCATGACTGCGACCCATTGTTGAAACGAGCTTGCCAGGTAATCCCGGACTTCTTTAAGCCCTGGGCTTGACTGTGCCGCAATCTCCACCCAGCCACACGGCGCGGGATTCTAGGCTACCCTTCTGCTGAATACCGGTGGCGTTGAAGGTACCGTTGACCTTGGTAGTGAATTCGCGATCACTGAGGAATGTGGCAACTCCTGAACCCTGGGCACGTGGACAGCTGAAGCGGAACTTCCACTGATTACCGGTGCGTTCGGTGATTTCCTGCTTGCAGCCCGATTGCGGGTCGGTTAACGGAATGTCGTCGGTCCTGACCTGCTCCGGGGTCAGGCAGGCGCGAATGCCCTTGCCGCCCATGGAGATGCCCTGCTTCTCCAGTTGAGCACGCTGTTCAGGAGTGATCTGGTTCTGGATCTGTCCGAGGATCAATTGCAGGTCCGGCATGTTCTGGTCATCGACCTTCATGTTGCTTGTGGTCAGCTCCCACAAACCTGGCTGAAGCATCTGAGCCTGAGCGGCGACAGGAAGTGCCACCCCCAACACCATGGCCAAACCCAGCAGACGAACGTTCATTGAGTAACTCCTGATCAGTAGTGGCTGTTAGACGTCAGCCGTCGGCTTCGGTTCATGGGCCAATTAATTAGCGACATTCTGCACGGAACATGGTCTGTTAAGCATTGAATCTTCAGGAGCAGGGCTGCCCCCATGGATTATTTTGGACCACATATTTTCGGTTACACCATTGCACTGGTGCATACGCTTGGCATGATCGCGGCCATACACGCGGTGCTGACCGTTCGCACAGCCCAAGGCTCGATCGCCTGGGCCCTGTCGTTGTTTTTCATACCCTACCTGACGCTTATCCCGTATCTGGTGTTCGGCCGCAGCACCTTCGATGGCTACATCAAGGCCCGCCGCCAGGCCAACGAGGAGATGCGCAAAGCCATCTCCGAGCTCAACTGGCGCCCTTGGGTAGAAGAAGCGCTTAGTGCTCGTGCTTCCAGCGCCTACGACTCCTTGCGAGCGATGCCAAAGCTCGGACATATGCCGTGCCTGGCAAACAACGAAGTGCGCCTGCTGATCAATGGCCAAGCCACCTACGACGCCATTTTCGAGGCCATCAGCCAGGCGAAGGAAGCCGTACTGATTCAGTTTTTCATCGTCCACGACGACCGTCTCGGTCAACGCCTTCATAACCTGATGCTGAAGAAAGCGGCCGAGGGTGTGGCGATCTATTTGCTATACGACCGCATCGGCAGCCACTCCCTGCCCCGCAAATACGTACAGGCATTGCGCGATGGTGGTGTCGAGGTCAAGGCCTTCGCCACTCGCAGCGGCTGGCTCAATCGCTTTCAGGTCAACTTTCGCAACCATCGCAAGATAGTGGTGGTGGACGGGGTTCTTGGTTTTGTCGGCGGGCACAACGTCGGCGATGAATACATGGGCGAGAAACCGCCTCTGGCACCCTGGCGCGATACCCACGTAAAAGTACGCGGCCCGGTAGTAGCCTGCATGCAGGAATCCTTTGCAGAGGACTGGTTCTGGGCGGCGCGTAAACTGCCACCGCTGATCCTTCCACAGGTCTACCCTGACGACGGGGTGCTATGCCAATTACTCGCCAGCGGCCCGGCAGACTCCTTCGAGACATGTTCATTGTTCTTCCTTGAAGCTATCTACGCTGCCACCGAACGGATATGGATCACCACGCCCTACTTCATTCCTGACGAGGCGGTGTTCGCCGGCTTGCGCCTGGCAGTGATGCGCGGCGTCGATGTGCGGATCCTCCTGCCGGCCCGGCCTGACCACCGTATCGTCTACGCCGCTTCCAGTCTTTATGCCTTCGAAGCCGCGCGCGCAGGTGTGCGGATGTTTCGCTACGAACCCGGGTTCATGCATCAGAAAGTGTTGCTGATCGACAACGAGCTCAGTGCCATCGGCAGCGCCAACATGGACAACCGTTCGTTCCGCCTGAATTTCGAAGTGATGTTGCTGACCGTCGACAGAAAGTTCGCCGCCGAGGTGGAACAGATGCTGAACGACGACTTCGCCCTAGCAACTGAAATCGCCAAGGATGAAGGCCGGGAGGCCCATCGCCTGCAAAAAGTCGGCATGCGGGTCGCCCGGCTTATTGCGCCGATTCTTTAAGGGTTGTACATATCATCCCGGGTCCATGGCAGTTCATGACTGCCATCGGCGTGGGCTTTCACCGCGAGAATCTGGTGCAGGTTCATCCAGCCCCTTGCGAAACCGTAGGCGCACCCTGCCAGGTACAGGCGCCAGATCCGCAGCACCTGTTCCGGCACCAGTCTGGAGGCGGCGTCGAGGTTGTCCTCCAGACGTTCGCTCCAGTGATCCAGCGTACGCGCATAGTGCAGGCGCAGGCTCTCGACATCGACGATTTCCAGCCCAGCCTCGCTGATCTCGGCGGAAATCATCGACAGGTGCGGCAACTCGCCGTTAGGAAATACGAACTTCCCGATGAACTCACCGGCACCGCGTCCCACCGGCCGTCCATCGATGGATTTGGCCGTGATACCGTGATTCATCACCAGACCGCCCTCTTTCACCGCGCCGAACAGGGTTTTGCAGTACTCGGCGAGATTGGCGTGACCGACGTGTTCGAACATGCCGACACTGACCACTTTGTCGAAACGCCCGTCCTGGGGAAGGTCGCGATAGTCGAGCAATTGCAGTTCGACCAGGTCCTCCAGGCCCTCGGCTTTGACCCGTTCACGGGCCAGCGCCAGTTGCTCCTTGCTCAGCGTGATACCGAACACTTTCGCGCCAAACTCTCGCGCCGCGTATCGCGCCAGTCCGCCCCAGCCGCAGCCAACATCCAGCAAATATTCGCCAGGTTGCAGGCGCAATTTGCGGCACAAATGCCGAAACTTGGCCTGCTGGGCTTGCTCAAGGGTTTCGCTGCCGGTTTCGAAATATGCGCAGGAGTAGGCCATGTCGCTGTCGAGAAACAGCTGATAAAAGGCATTGGAAAGGTCGTAGTGATAGGAGATCGCCTTGGCGTCGGTGTCCTTGTCATGGACGGTGCGCACCGGCTGATTGTCGTCTTCCTCGTTCAACAAGGCCTGACTCCATTCATCGCAGACGCGAATCACATCGCTGATGGAGCCTTCGAGTTCCAGCTTGCCTTCGACGAATGCCGCCCCGAGCGCATCCAGGCTGGGATGGGTGAACTGGGTGACCATTTGCGGGTCCTTGACCACAATCGTGACGCTGGGCGTCGGCCCCAGATTGAATTCGTGGCCGTCCCAGAGTCGCAGGCGAAGCGGTAACTGCAGATTCTGTAAGGCCGGTGGAAGTTGCGCGAGCATGAAAATTCCCCTTGTTTCAGACTTCTGATCAGAGGGTAGACCATCTTTTTGAAAAATAGCCGGCTACCGATTGAATAGCCAATTCCAATGATTCGCGCCACCTCGACTCATCGTCGCGAATGCACAAAAGATGTGCCCTCAATTCAGTGACTACGAATCAGCCGCACAGTTCGAAAACATGAACGCTCTCAAGGCTGTCGTTTTTCATCCCTGGCCGAGAAATCAACGCCGCTTAAATCATTTTGTTCCACGTGGAACCAAATGCCTGAGCGGCACGCGCGAGGACAAACAAATTGCGTCCTTGGTTTATACACCGACTACTTTTAACCATTCGATCCCCTTTCAAATCCAAGGAGCAGATCCATGAGCATTTATGACGTCGTAATACTCGGCGGTGGTCCAGGCGGCTACAACGCGGCAATTCGTGCCGGTCAGCTGGGTTTGAAAGCGGCTTGCGTCGAAGGACGAGCGACACTAGGTGGAACCTGCCTTAACGTCGGCTGCATGCCTTCCAAGGCATTGCTGCACGCCTCCGAACTTTACGATGCGGCCATGGGAGCGGAGTTCGCCAACCTCGGGATCGAGGTCAAACCCAGCCTGAATCTGGCCCAGATGATGAAGCAGAAAGATGAGAGTGTTAGCGGGCTGACCAAGGGCATCGAGTTTCTTTTTCGCAAGAACAAGGTCGACTGGATCAAGGGCTGGGGCCACATAGACGGTCCGGGCAAAGTCACGGTGACAGACAATGCGGGTGGCAAATCTGAACTGAGCGCCAAGGACATCATCATCGCTACCGGGTCCGAGCCCACTCCCCTGCCCGGCGTGGACATCGATAACCAGCGCATCCTCGATTCCACCGGCGCCCTGTCGCTGGCCGAGGTACCTAAACATCTGGTGGTAATCGGAGCTGGCGTGATCGGGCTGGAGCTGGGCTCCGTGTGGCGACGTCTGGGTGCGCAGGTGACGGTCGTCGAGTTCCTCGACCGAATCTGTCCCGGGGTCGACGTCGAAGCCGGCAAGACTCTGCAGCGCTCACTGGGCAAGCAAGGCATCAGTTTCAAATTGAGCTCAAAAGTGACCAGCGCCACTGCATCCGCCAACAGTGTCCAGCTCAGCGTCGAACCCGCCGCGGGCGGTACTGCCGAATTGATTGAGGCCGATTACGTGCTGGTGGCCATCGGACGGCGACCGTATACACAGGGCCTGGGGCTGGAAAATGTCGGCCTCGCCACGGACAAACGCGGCATGCTCGCCAACAAGGGCCACCGCACCGAGACGGCAGGCGTCTGGGTTATTGGCGATGTGACGTCAGGCCCCATGCTCGCGCACAAAGCCGAAGACGAGGCCATGGCCTGCGTCGAGCAGATCGTCGGCAAGGCCGGGGAGGTCAATTACGATCTGATCCCCAGTGTGATCTACACCAAACCGGAACTGGCCAGCGTCGGCAAAACCGAAGAACAGCTCAAAGCTGACGGTCGCGCGTACAAGGTCGGTAAATTTCCCTTCACCGCCAACAGCCGGGCCAAGATCAACCACGAGACCGAGGGCTTCGCCAAGGTCATCGCCGATGAACGCACCGACGAAATCCTCGGCGTGCACCTGGTCGGCCCAAGTGTCAGTGAGTTGATTGGCGAATATTGCGTGGCCATGGAGTTCAGCGCTTCGGCCGAAGACATTGCCCTGACTTGCCATCCACACCCGACGCGCTCCGAGGCGCTGCGCCAGGCGGCGATGAATGTGGAGGGGATGGCGACGCAGATGTAGCAAGGTCGAAAGCTCGCAGCTGCGGCAGCGCCTACTTAGATCGGTGAGAGCTGCTGCAAGCTGTGATCTTTTGTTTTTCAAGCAGGCAAATGCTCCAACGGCAAAGCCCCCGGGGTCTTCACCGTATGAATCGCAAAGTTGCTGCGGATATCGCTCACGCCGGGCAGCGTCAGCAACCGGCCAGTAAGAAAACGGTCATAGGCGCGCAGGTCCGGCACCACCACTTGCAGCAGAAAATCCGACTCCCCTGACACCAGGAACGCCGATATCACCTCGGGCAATGCCGTCACTGCCAGGCGAAAGGCCTCGGCCTGTTCATCGTTATGACGCTCGACCTTGACCCCGACAAACACGGTCAAACCCAACCCGACTTCATCCCGATCCAGGTTGGCCTGGTAACCGCGAATTACCCCAGCCTCTTCGAGCATCCGCACCCGGCGCAAACAGGGTGAGGCCGACAGGCCGATCTCGTCAGCCAGTTGCACATTGCTCAGGCGACCGTCCCGTTGTAGCGCGGCGAGAATCTTGCGGTCGTAGGCATCCAGTTTCATGGTTTGGCAGATCCTGATGGTTGAACCTTTCTTTAATGGCAGGTTATGCCAATCCAGTGCTCTTTAGAAGCTGACTACGCAACCACCTGCCCTGCCCTTCAGCCCTAGACTGGCCGTACCGAATCGACAACGAATGGGGTGCTACATGACAGGGCTCTGGCTGTTTTTCCCGGCACTGGCAGTGATTTACCTGCTGCCCGGGCCGGACATGATCTTGCTGTTGCAGACGGGGGCCCGCCAGGGCAAAGGTGCCGCGCTGGCCACGGCGGTAGGCCTGGCTGTCGCCCGGGCCTGTCACGTGGCGCTGGCGGCATGGGGACTTGCGGCGTTGTTCAAGACGGCGCCCTGGACGTTCGACGTTGTGCGCCTGGCAGGTGCTGCGTACCTGTTGTGGATCGGCATTCAGTGCCTGCGAACCACGATGTTGCCGAGCCTCGGCGGTGCTGACCCGAGCGGTGAAAAACCGCGCTGGAGAACAGCAATCCAGCGCGGCCTGCTGACCAACCTGCTCAATCCCAAGGCGTTGCTGTTCTGCTCGGTGCTGCTGCCGCAGTTCATCGATCCGCAAACCGGGTCGGTGCTCGGACAATTTGCCATGCTGGGCTTGGTGCTGGTCGCTGTCGGCCTCATGTTCGACAGCGCCTACGCCCTGGTCGGCGCGGCGCTTGGCCGCTGGCTGCAACGCAGCCCCTCAGCCCAGCGCCTGCAGCAGTGGCTGTTCGGCAGCCTGTTGATCGGGTTCGCGGTGCGGCTGACCTTCGTGCAACAGGCTTAAGCCCTACCGAGCCTTGCGGCGCCGATGACTGATCAACAACACCGCGGCAATGAGCCCGACGCCACCGAGCAGCAGCGGCGTCTTGTAGGGCCGCAACGCCGAACGCGCGGCGTCGGTCACTTGGGTCACGTAGCGCTTGTCGGCGTTCTCGAAGTCGGGATACGGGCACTGATGACCGAAGTTGGCCGCCCATTCCACGTATGGCCCTTCCTTGACGTAACGCTGGTACAGCGCTCTTTGGTCCGCAAGGCTGCTGTTCCAGCCCGACGCCTCGCACAGCACGGCGGCAAACGCCTGGCTGGTATGCGGCAGATTGTCCGCGGCTCGACTGGCCAGCGCCGTGGCCACAAAGCGATAGTGATAACGTTCCTCAGGCTGAGCGGCACTGGCCTGCTGGCGCTTCACCTCGTCTTCAGTCACTAGCGGGCCGACCTTGAGCTCAGTGCTTCCCAGGCTGAAATTACCACCCAACGTGGCGTAGTCCGGCGCCATTTCATAGCCGAGAATGTCCATCCCCCACTCCCGCGCCGTCCACGCAGCATTGAACAGCGCAGCAGCGCGCCGGGTCGGCCACCACGCCGAATCGGCAGTCTGACGCTGCTGGCCATACAGCCTGGCCTTGTTCTGCAAACCGGGGTTATCGAAATACGCCGGCGCCTGCTCGTAATGCCCTTCACGCAACAATCGCCGCCCAAGCAGATTTCGCAGGCTCGCAGCCACCGGCAAGGGCACGTAATTGTCGCGATCCTGCTGGCTGAGCACCGGTGGTGCCGGCACCTGAGTGTCGACGTACTGCTTGAGCTCTTCGAGGGTCAACACCCGTTCAGCGACGGTGGCCGCGTCGAACCAGTAGACGCCCTGGCTGCGATAGAGTTGATCGAAGGCTTGCAGGTAGTCTCCCCGTTGCAGGGCGAGAATTGCGCTTTCACCCTCGACCCGACATTTGGGCGCAAGCGCTTCGTAATCGAAGTCCGGAGTGCGTCGCTCGCCCCACGCCTCACTCTGTGGGAAGGCCTGGGCCGCCTTGGCATATGCTGCGGCCGCAGCGCTTTTATCGCCTTCACGCACGGCCAGTTTTGCCCGCAGCCACCACGCCAGCCCGCCATCCCCGGCATGTTCGAGGAAAGCCTTGGCACTGGCGTAATCGCCCTGCTGATAATTCATCGCCGCCAGTCGATCGGCGTTTTCAAGGCTGCCGCGAGTGGTGTTCTGCAACGTCTTGACCAGTTTCTTCTGGTTTTCCGGTTCATCACCAAATGACCAGCCGAGTCGACTGATCAGCGACGCAGTCACCAACTGCTGCACCGGTTTACCCTTGAGCAGTTCGGCGAGTTGGTCCTCTGGCATCGCCGCCAGATCAGCCATCAACAGTTTCAGCGAACTGTAGCCCACTGCCGATCCGTGGAGATTTTGCGCGGCATAGAGCTCGATTGCCCGGTTCCAGTCGCCAGCTGTGCGCACCACCCGGGCTTCCTCACCAAGGCTGGCGACACCCAGTTCCAGCGGATCACTGAAGCCATCGATGCTTAGCTGTCGAGTTTGCTCGAAGGCCTTTCGAGCTTGAGTCAACAGGTCGGGGTCGGCACCCGCCTCTGAACTCAGGGCGAACAGCGCCCGCCCTAACGAGTACGCCGCCCAGGTGCTGCGCAGCGGGCGTTGATCCATCGGCAGCGCCAGTACTTTCTGAAAGTAGTCGGCAGCCAGCTCATGGTTACCGGCGTTGAACGCCACGGCACCGGCCAGATAGAACCTGTACTCGGCCGGCAGGTTCGAACCTTGCTCTACAACTTGATTGGCATCCGTCAGGCTGCGCAGTTGTTGCACCAGCGCTTGCTGCTCAGGCGTCAAGCCAGCCTGTTCGGCTGCACTGCGCTGATCGGCATAATCAGGCGTATCGCCGTAGCTGTAATCCGGATTGTGGGTGGCGGCCGTGACGTTTTTCAGCCCCGCGATGGCCTGGCCGAGGCGACTGATCTCGAAAGCGAAGTTGCCTTCCGGCAGCTCTGCAAGCGACTGCCCACGGTTGTCCAGCAGACGCATGGGGAAGTCCGGACCGCAGGCCAGAGCCGACCCCAGCGGCAGGCTGAGGCTCAGGCACAGCAAATGACGCGGCCAATTACGGGTGAACATTCGAACCTCCTTGATCAATGTGTGCGCAGCGAGCCCAACCGATGGCGCGCTGCCCGCCGGCCGCAATTCGACCGTCGCGCAGGCGCGTGAAGGTAAGCATCTGCGGTTGCTGTTGCAATGTATAACCGGCCAATGCGTCGGCACCTTCGCAACCCTGCACCGCCAGCGTCAGGCGTTCGGGCCAGGCGCTGTCGAGGTTGCCCTCATTGTTGATGCTGATGTCGTAGAGCCCGTCCTGCGCCGAAAGCTTCAAGCCCAGACGACTGTCGAGGGTTTCACCGCGTGCGACAGCCGCCAAAGTCGTCAGGCTCCAGGCCCTGCGGTCAGTGACCAGTGGCAGGCGAAACCAGATCAACCCGGCCAGATGAGCAGGAGGATCAGCGCGCAACCGGGCGCCAAGTTCGCTCAGTTGCAGCGGGTCGGCCAACAACTCACGGCGTTTGCCAACCCTTTCGATAGGCACCTCGCTTTCCACGACGGGTGCGCCAGCGTCTCCCGGCAACAACGCCACGCCATAAGCCGGCAGGGCCAGATAAAACGGCTTCCTGGTGATGCGGCTCCAGGCCCAGGCCCATTGGCGCGCTTGATCCGCGTCGAACAATCCGCGCCGCGGATCGCTCACCGCATGCACCTGTAATACGCTACTGTCGACCGTCGCCAGCAACGCCGGCAATTCAGGGCTGTCGAGCCAGGCCGGCAAAGCGGTGATGCTCAGTGGCAAGGAGGCCGGCAATGCGGCGCGCAAATGCGCTAGAAATTCGCGGTAAACCGGTAGCCGGGCGCTGCCCGCATCGTGGTCGATTTCCACCCCGGAGAGCACCAGACCCTGCCCTTGCCAATCGCTAAGTACCTGCTGGATCTGCGCCGTGACCTCGTCCCGATCCAACTTCTTGAGCTGCCCGTCCAAACGAATCACTGCAATCAGTGGTCGGCCATCTCGCTTGAGCAGCGTCGGATCGATTCGTGCCCGGCTCCAGCCAGCCTGGGAAAACGCCTGCAAGGCCAGCACACGCAAGGTCGAAAAATCGTCGTGGCTGTCGCGCAGCGCGGTGTCATGGGCTGGCGTCCATTGCCGTTGCCAGACATATAGTTGTTGATCGAGCGGCGGCGCGTCCTGACGCTCGCAACCGTTGAGCAACAGCACTGCCAGCAGAACGCTCAAGCGGGTAAAAAATGCCATGAATAACCTTGTTCCTGAAATGCAAAAAGGGCCTCTCAAGGCCCTTTGTCGCTCTGCTCGTTACCCTACGCATCCATTGGCTTGCGGGCAATGATCACCTGACTTTTTGCCACGACCGCGTCCAGCGCCTGTTTGATCTGGGCACCCCGGGGCGAGGACAAAACCGCCTGCCAGGTGTCGGCCCAATGGTTGAGCAACGGATGGTCGGCGTTGCTGAAATCGACCTTGGCTTCCCAGAACAACAGCATCCACATTGACCAATAGAACCCGTACTGGCTATGGCTGATGACTTCCAGGCCAGCGTCGCTGACCATCGCCTTGAATTGCTCTTCGCTGATGATGCGAATGTGGTTGGGCTTCTGGAAATACTGCGGCGCGGCGATATCTTTTTGCAGATCTTCAGAACTCGGGTGCGGAACGCTGAGCAAATACAGTGCCCCGGGCTTGCCCACCCGCACCAGCTCGGCGAGGAACTGCGCCGGGTCGTCGACATGCTCGATGACTTCCGTAGACACCACCCGGGTGGCGGTGGCATTGGCAATCGGTAGCGGATTGCAGTCCGTGACGTGGCACTCGACGCCCCGCGCCGGCGTGTCGCTCAGGCGCTGGCGAGTCGCTTCAACCTTGGCGCCATCGATGTCGGCAATGATGATGCCGGCTCCGCGCATAGCGCAAAAGTGCACATTGCCGCCATCTCCGCAGCCGACATCCAGCAGCGTGTCATCAGCCGTCACCGGGAAGCCTTTGAATAACTCGCCGGTCTCCTGGTTGAACCAGCCACTGAGCATCGCATCGTGCAGACCAAGCATGTACGGATCGACCTTGTCGGCAACCGGCGCGACAGGCTGCGTCGGGGCCGGTGCAGGCGTCGCCGCCGTGAGTTTCTTCAAAAGGCTCAGCATGAGGTGGCTCCAGAGGATGGGACGGCGGTTCGTGACGTACCGAGGCGCTTGACCAGAGCGGTACCACGGTTGCGCATAGGCATTTCGATAAAGCGGTAATTCAGTTCACTGAGCACTACGATCAGGCCGAAAGCGATCAACAATGTGAGGACCGGGTGCCCGGCAGGGCTCGGCATGCCAGCGCCCTGCAAGCGAAAGATCAGCTCACGCACCAGTTGATAGGCCGGAATGTGAATCAGGTAGATACCGTAGGAGCGGCTGCCAATCCAGGCCATCAACCGTTGCAATTGGCCGGCTGGCAACAGGTAATCGCGGTCGTAGGAAGCTATCCATACCAGCAGCGCGCTGAGCACGGCGATCGCGCCGATGCGGTAACTGACAAAGGTGAAACGATCGGTGGCCATGTAGCTCAACAGCATGCCGACAACAATGAACGTCAACACGCCCGCCCATGGATGACGCAAAAAGGTCGGCTCCCAGCGCCGGTAGCCCGGCTGAGCGCTCCACATCGCCAGCAGCACACCGAGGGCCAGTGCATCGGTACGAACGACCATCAGCAAGGGTGTCCGCAGGGTGAACAGCTGCACGGCGACCAATGCCAACAAGGCCCACACCAGATGTTTGCGGCACAGCAGAATCAACAGCGGAAACAGCAGATAAAACTGCTCTTCCAGCGACAGGCTCCAGTACACAAAACTGCTGCCGTATTCGTAATGAAAGAAGCTGTCGGCGAAGCGGAAATTGGCGTACTGAAACACCCCTGCCAGGGTGGCTTGCAGGTTGGCGTACAGTGAACCGAACGCCCCCGAGCGGTTGAGGAACACACACGCCAGCAGCATCAACGCCAGCCACAACCAGGCCGATGGCAACAGGCGAAACGCTCGTCGCAACCAGAAATTACGCGTCTGTTCCCAGTACTCCTGGCGCGTGCTGCAACCTTGCAGCGCGGGTATCAGGCTGCGAGCGATGACGAATCCGGAGATCGCAAAAAACAGGTCGACGCCCCACCATGGCTGCGCCCATGCATGGATTTTTTCCAGCGCTGGCACGGAGTCGGTGAACAGCGATCCCTGCAAATGATGGAACAGGACACCCAGCACCGCGATAGCGCGCAGTACTTCAATGTCCATGATCCGTTTAGCGTTCATGACGGCCCTCCGCATTCAGTGGCTTGCGGGCAATGATCACCTGGCTCTTGGGCATGAAGCGGTCGAGCGTCTGCTTGATGGCCAGTCCGTCTGGACGAGCCAGCAGGTCTTGCCAGGTTCGCGCCCAGCTTTCCATCAGCGGTGGGTACGGTGCCTGAATCCGGTCGCGTACTGCGCCGCCCGGATCACGCCCGGCGGCGCGCTCACTGGCCCAGAAAAAGATCATGCCCATCACCCAGAAGAATCCACTGGCCTGACGATGCTCGATCACCAGACCCGCGTCCTCCACCAGGGCGGCAAAACGCTCCGGGGTGAAAATCTGGACATGGTTGGGCGCCTGGTAATAACTGGCCGGGGCGATGCCTTGCTGCAAGTGCTCACCGACGGGTGCCGGCACACTGAGCAGATACTGCGCGCCGGGGCGGCCCATGCGCACCAGTTCGGCCATGAATGGCTCGGGCTGGTCGATGTGCTCCAATACTTCCATGCACACCACCTTGCTCGCGCAACCATCGGCCAGTGGCAATGGCAGGCTGTTGCTGACCAGGCCCAGATTCGGCTTGCTGCTTAGCGCTTCAATTTGCCGGGCGAGGTCGCGCACCTTGTCCTCTTCACTGTCGGTGAAAATCACCGATGCACCCTGGCGCACCGCAAACAAAGACGCCACACCCTCGCCACAACCAACATCAAGCAAGGTGTCATCAGCAGTTATTGCAAAGCCCTTGAGCAGTTCGCCGCTGTCATTGAGAAACCAACCGTCAAGGACAGCGTCATGCAAGCCAACATCCCGCGGCGACAGACAATCGAGCGGAGCTGGCGCAGGCGCAGGCAGTGGTGCCGGGCGAAATCGTGCAAGCAGACGGCGGATCATGCGTCAGAGGCTTCCACGGAGGGTGCCCGGAGCTGTTGCAATCGCTGTTCGAAAAATGTCCGCAGTCGCGCTTCGGCGCCGGCCTGGCTGCAGAAACGCTCCAGACTGCTGACCGCATGAGCCGACATGCTGGCGTAGCGTTCGACATCGGTTTTCGCCACGTCATAGCTGGCGCGATAGGCCGCACACAAGGAATCCCAATCCGTCACGTAACGCAGCGTGCGATAGGCCGCCCGGGGATCGTGGGGCCAGGACGTCAGCTCATCAGTGGAGTCGACGATGAAAGCATTATCGTTATCGACGTAATCGGCCATCGCTGTATTGAGGGGCGCGATCGCCGGCTTGCCGCAAGACATGAACTCCATCAGCGGCATGCACTGCCCTTCGCCGTAAGAGCTGTTAACCACGTAACTGGTGGCCTGGACCAGCCTCTCGTAATCAACGTCTGCCAGATAGCCGTGGATCAGCACGATCCGGCACTGGTACGACTGATTTTTGTAGACGTGATGCAGCATGTCGTTCAACGCGTTGGCGATGTCATGGTGAGTGAGTTTTAGCACCAGAGTCGCATCGGGGGTGTCGCGGAAAACCGTGCAGAACGCGCTGATCATGTCCTGCCAGTTCTTGCGCCCGTCGTAAGGATTGAACACCGAGGTGTAGACCACGCCCTCAAGCTGCAACTGACAATCCTGCGGCGGCCCGGCAAAGGAGATCGGGGTTCCTTCGCGCAACGCTGGCGGACCATAGGGGCGCAAATCCGTTGTACGGCTGTCTATCAACAGGCCACGCAGGTGAAGCCGCACCGGATCCACCACCGGACGCTTGGTCAGGTGCTCGCCCCGTGCGGCAAAGCGATCCCACACCGGCGCCGCGATGGCGCAGATCGGATAATCGGCGCCCATCACATCGCGAACGGCATTTACCGTGAAGGTCGAATGGGTTATCGCGCGCCCGGATGCACCCAGCACCATGCGCCAGTCATGGCGGGGTTCGCCCTGCCAGCTTTCAGTGGGGATGGTGCTGAACTCCCAGGCGAACACCGGGATGGTCGGGCACGCGTAGTGAACCGGCGTGCGATGGGGCGGCGAGAACGACAGAAAGACGCAGTCTTCGCCACGGCTCAAGCAATCGAAATACAGGCGATCGACCAGTTCCTCAGGGTTGCTGACTTCGATGACCTGACCCAGTCGCTCCAGCACCGGGCGGAACTCCTTGAGGACAAAGTAGTAGCTGTACTCGGGCTTTCCCAGGTTCTGCTGGACGTTGCTCTTGTTGGTTTCCGAATGAATGATGATCAGCATGATGCAATCCCGGCCTCGGCGGCCAACGGCTTGGTTTCGCTGCCCGGCACCTGCCCGAGGAATTGCGCCAGACGCTGCTGAACTGGGGCAAAACTGCAGTATTCGCGCATGCGTTCATTGGCGGCCGCGGCCATGGCCTGGTAGGCCTCGGAATGGTTTTTGGCCATGGCATAACTTTCCTCATAGGCGGCTTTGAGCGAGCCCCAGTCCGGCCGATGGCGCAGGGTACGATAGAGAATGCGCGCGTCTTCCGGCCAGATCGTCGGCTCATGGCTGGACTTGACGATGAATGCGACCCGCTCATCAATATAGTCACGCATCGCCGTGTGGTTCGGCGCAATCACCGGCCGGGCGCAAGACATGAACTCCATCAACGGCAGACACAGGCCTTCGCAGCGCGACGCGTTGACGTAGAAACTCGCCGCGCCATAAAGCCTGGCGAACTCCTCGTCCTGCAGGTAGCCGTGCATGATCACGACACGACAGGCGAATGGCGAAAGTTGCGAGAGCAAGGTGATCAGCTCGACGTAATAGGTCGACAAGTCGTTCTGGGTCATCTTCAGCACCAGCGTGGCGTCTTGCGCGTCGCGCAGGGCCCAGCAGAACGCGGTGATCAGATGGTGCCAGTTCTTGCGGCCATCGTCGGGGTTGAACACGCTCACGTACACCACGCCGCTGACGTTGATTTCGACGCGTTGACTGGTATCGGGAAGGA
>Ga0247818_10000729_pt1 | contig 20675 bp, 17 predicted proteins | sample 13C_Glucose_Day1_FD_192424 | JGI IMG/M metagenome (GOLD analysis project Ga0247818, IMG submission 192424) | Soil microbial communities from agricultural site in Penn Yan, New York, United States - 13C_Glucose_Day1 | ecosystem: Environmental > Terrestrial > Soil > Agricultural land | place... | reverse complement strand
CGATCGGACGATCTTTTGATCTTAAGAATCAGACCGCGACATGGTACGGATTGCGCGGATCATGGTTCCAGTCCAGAAACGGCTTGCCCGTCTCCATCGGCACCATCTCGATGCAATCCGCCACCGGGCAGGTGATCTGGCATAGATTGCAGCCCACACACTCATCATCGATCACTTCATATTTATGCGTGCCGTCGGCCTGTTTCAGGCTGCTGATCGCCTGGTGTGACGTGTCCTCGCAAGCAATGTGGCAACGCCCGCAACCGATGCACGCGTCCTGATCAATCCTGGCGATGACCTGATAGTTGATGTCGAGGTACTTCCAGTCGGTGGTATTGCCCACCGCGCGCCCGGAAAACTCGGCGATATTGGCGTAGCCCTGACTGTCCATCCAGCGCGACAGGCCATCCTTCATCTCCTCGACAATCCGGAAGCCGTGGAGCATCGCCGCCGTGCACACCTGCACCGCGCCGCTGCCCAACGCCATGAACTCTGCCGCGTCACGCCAACTGCCGATGCCACCAATGCCGCAGATCGGCAGGCCCTGGGTCTGCGGATCACGGGCGATCTCGGCGACCATGTTCAGCGCAATCGGCTTCACCGCCGAGCCGCAGTAACCGCCGTGGGTGCTTTTGCTGCCGACGGTGGGCAGGGCGACCATGTTCTCCAGATCGACGCTGGTGATCGAGTTGATGGTGTTGATCAGCGACACCGCATCGGCGCCACCGCGATGTGCGGCGCGGGCGGCGACGCGGATGTCGGTGATGTTCGGCGTCAGTTTGACGATCACCGGCAGCGAACAATAGGTCTTGCACCATCGAGTGACCTGCTCGACGTACTCCGGCACCTGACCGACCGCCGCGCCCATGCCGCGCTCGGGCATGCCGTGCGGGCAACCGAAATTCAGCTCGATGCCGTCGGCACCGGTGGCTTCCACCAGCGGCAGGATGTGTTTCCACGACTCCTCGACGCACGGCACCATCAGCGAGACGATCAGCGCACGGTCCGGCCAGTCTTTCTTGACCTGGGTGATCTCGCGCAGGTTGATCTCCAGCGAGCGGTCGGTGATCAGTTCGATGTTGTTGATGCCCAGCACTTCGCGGTTGTTGCCGTAATGCGCCGAGTAGCGCGATGAGACGTTGACCGCTGCCGGGTCCTCGCCGAGGGTTTTCCAGACCACGCCACCCCAGCCGGCCTCGAAGGCGCGGACCACGTTGTAGGCCTTGTCGGTCGGCGGCGCGGAGGCCAGCCAGAATGGATTAGGGGCTTTGATACCGGCGAAGACAATCGAGAGATCGGCCATTTACGCAGCCTCCACGTTGAGCATCAGTTGCGCGTTGATCGCCTCGGCGGCGAGTTTGCCGTGCTGTACGGCTTGCACGGTGAGGTCCTGATCGAGGCTGGTGCAGTCGCCGCCGGCATACACGCCGGGAATGCTGGTGCGCAGGTGATCGTCGACCTGAATCCGATCGCCCTGACGCTTGAGTTCGCGCGCCAGCGGGTCGGCGAGAGCGCTGCTGTCGAAGGCCTGGCCGATGGCTTTGAAGATCGCATCGGCCGCTAGCTCGAAAGTTTCCCCAGTGGTTTGCAGACGACCGTCGACCAGTTGCGTGCGGGCGAAACGCATGCCGCGCACCTTGCCTTGCGCGTCGAGCAGCACTTCCTCCGGTTGCGCCCAGGTCAGCAGGCGCACCTGATTGGCCTTGGCGATGTCCTGTTCGTGGCCGGTGGCGCCCATGTCCGCCGCACCCCGGCGATACACCAGATTCACATCACGCGCTCCGAGGCGGGCCATTTGCACGGCCATGTCGATCGCGGTGTTGCCGGCGCCGAGGACGATGCAGCGTTCGGCCAGTGGCAGTTGCGTCAGGTCATCGGTCTGGCGCAGTTCGCGGATGTAGTCGGTGGCGGTGAGCAGGCCGGGGGCATCTTCGTGGGGCAGGCCGAGCTGTTTGCTGGCGTTGAGGCCGAGGCCGAGGAACACTGCGTCGAACTGCTGATGCAGCTCGCTGAGGGTCAGATTCTCGCCGAGTTTCTGCCCATGACGGATTTCGATACCGCCGATCTGCAGAAGGAAATCCAGCTCCTTCTGCGCGTAGTCGTCGACCAGTTTGTACTTGGCGATCCCGTATTCATTGAGGCCGCCGGCCTTCTCCCGCGCTTCGAAAATCACCACGTCGTGGCCGTGCATGGCACTGCGGTGGGCGCAGGACAAACCCGCTGGCCCGGCGCCGACCACGGCGACGCGCTTGCCGGTGCTCGCCGCACGCTGGAACGGGTGCTCGGTGAAATTCGCATTGTCCACGGCGTAGCGTTGCAGCAGGCCGATCAGCACCGGCGCGCATTCCTGGGCGTTGTTGCGCACGCAGGCTTGCTGGCAAAGGATTTCCGTCGGGCAGACCCGGGCACAACTGCCGCCGAGGATGTTCGCCGAAAGAATTTTCTGCGCTGCGCCGGGCACGTTGTCCTGATGGATGTTGCGGATGAACGACGGAATGTCGATCTCGCTCGGGCACGCATTGACGCATGGCGCGTCGTAGCAATACAGGCAGCGCGAGGCTTCCAGGTGTGCCTGCCGGGCGTTGAGCGGTGGCGCCAGATCAGTGAAATGGCCGGCGAGGGCGGCCGCGCTTTCGTGCGGATGCGGGAGATGGTTCAGGGTCTCGATCACGGTTGTGTGCCTCACGGTAACTGCCTCTATCGGGCATTGGCCAAATCCCCGTGTAGGAGCTGCCGAAGGCTGCGATCTTTGATCTTGATCTTTAACACCAGGATCAAAAGATCGCAGCCTTCGGCAGCTCCTGCAGGGGAATGCATTTCAAATGTGTGCGAGCCTGCTCGCGAAGGCCGAAGGCCTGGAATTCAGCGTTTCACCGCTGTTGGCTTGTGCAACTCAGCCCGCTTGCTCAGCAAATCAAACACCGCCGGATACGCCGGCCGTTCGATGTACCGTCCGGCACCGCGCTCGGCGCGCAGGTCGCCGTCGGCCCAGACCACTTTGCCCTGGCTGACGGTATGGCTCGGCACGCCGCGCACGGTCTTGCCTTCGAAGATGTTGAAGTCCACCTGTTGATGGTGGGTCTTGGCGGAAATGGTGCGGGTGCCTTGCGGATCCCACAGCACCAGGTCGGCATCGGCGCCGACGCGGATCGCGCCTTTGCGCGGATAAAGGTTGAAGATTTTCGCAGTGTTGGTTGAGGTGAGGGCAACGAAGTCCTGCATCGACAAACGTCCGCTGTTGACCCCTTCATCCCACAGCACCGCCATGCGGTCTTCAATGCCGGCGGTGCCGTTGGGGATCTTGCTGAAGTCATCGCGCCCGGCGGCTTTTTGCTCGGCGCAGAAGCAGCAGTGGTCAGTGGCGGTGGTGTGCAGATTGCCGCTTTGCAGGCCGCGCCACAGGGCTTCCTGATGGCCGCGCGGGCGGAACGGCGGGCTCATCACGTAACCGGCGGCGGTCTGCCAGTCCGGGTGCTGGTAGACGCTGTCGTCGAGCAGCAAATGCCCGGCGAGCACTTCGCCGTACACCGGTTGGCCCTTGCTGCGCGCGTAAGTGATTTCGTCCAGCGCTTCCTTGGTCGAGACATGCACCAGGTACAACGGCGTGCCGATGGTCTCGGCAATACGGATCGCCCGGCTCGCCGCTTCGCCTTCCACCTGCGAGGGCCGCGACAGCGGATGCGCTTCCGGCCCGGTGATGCCCTGGGCCATCAACTTGCGTTGCAGGTGATAGACCAGCTCACCGTTTTCCGCGTGCACGGTCGGCACGGCGCCGAGTTCCAGGCAGCGTTCGAAACTCGCCACCAGCGTGTCGTCGGCGGCCATGATCGCGTTCTTGTAGGCCATGAAATGCTTGAAGCTGTTGATGCCGTGGTGGCTGACCAGCTCAGCCATTTCCTCGCGCACCTGCTCGCTCCACCAGGTGATCGCGACGTGGAAGCCATAGTCCGATGCCGACTTCTCGGCCCAGCCGCGCCACTGATGAAACGCTTCCATCAACGACTGCTGCGGATTGGGAATCACGAAGTCGATGATCGACGTGGTACCCCCAGCCAGACCTGCGGCAGTGCCGCTGTAGAAGTCTTCACTGGCCACGGTACCCATGAAAGGCAATTGCATGTGGGTGTGTGGATCGATGCCGCCGGGCATCAGGTATTGGCCGGTGCCGTCGAGCACTTCGGCACCGGCGGGAACATCCAGGTTCTGACCAACGGCTTTGATCACGCCGTCGGCGCAATAGACGTCTGCGCAATAACTTTCATCATGGGTAACAACAGTGGCGCCACGGATCAACAGAGACATTGCGGCTTCCTCGCAGGCATGACCGGCTTATACCGGTTCTATATGTTTTATAAAAACGTCGATGCTGGAAGATATATTCCTGCCAGCGCTGTCAGGAATAAAAACTAGCTGGTGTTAATCGAATGAGCAAGATTATTTTTTATAAGCTTATAACGTACATAACGTATTGAAATATAAAGATTAAAATTATAAATCACCAAAATGGTGAGGGCTTTCACCATTTTGACGCACTTGACAGGAACCAGAATTGAGCGAGATTTGTCATGGCAAATCAGCTGCTTGAACGCTAAAGAGTCGCGGTCCAGACGCCTTGCTGAAAATAACCGTGCACCACTTTGAACCTGGCTGTTCGAGTAACTTGGCTTGGTATTTTTCGCAAGAGATGAAACAAGTAAGCAACATGCCTCAATAATTTGAATAAAAGCGTTTAAACATCAAACAGTTGAAGGCGCTATACGGACAGGTCGGGAAACTCGGCACAACAGTCGGCACGTTTATTGAGTGCTGGCGCTGACAAGCCAGGCCGGTTCGCGAAGTGCGTGTCCACATGCAAGTACTCCGGCCATCGCCCGGTGTGCGGCGCGTCCGCCCACTCACCCGATGAGCAAAAATAATCAGAATAACCATGGAGCAGCCATGCAACAGAACAGATCGCAAGTGACCGAGCGCGACGGCTTGTTCGAGCTCGACGCCGGCAGCGACGTCCTCGACAGTCCCCGTTACAACCACGACATGGCACCGACCAAGGTGCGCGAGCGAACCTGGAACAAATGGCACATCACCGCGCTGTGGGTCGGCATGTCGGTGTGCGTGCCGACCTACACCCTCGGCGGCGTGCTCACCGCGTATTTCGGCCTGACCGTCGGCGAAGCGCTGATGGCGATTCTGCTGGCCAACGTCATCGTGCTGATCCCGTTGACCCTCAATGCTTTCCCCGGCACCAAGTACGGCATTCCATTTCCGGTGCTGCTGCGTTCGTCGTTCGGCGTGCTTGGCTCCAACGTGCCGTGCCTGATTCGTGCGCTGGTGGCGTGCGGCTGGTTTGGCATCCAGACCATGTTCGGCGGGCTGGCGATTCACCTGTTTCTCGGCTCGGTATTCGAGGGCTGGAAATCCCTCGGCGGCACGGGGGAGGTGATCGGCTTCATGATCTTCTGGGCGCTGAACCTGTGGGTGGTGATCCGCGGCGCCGAGTCGATCAAATGGCTGGAAACCCTGTCCGCGCCGTTGCTGGTGGCGGTCGGCATCGGCCTGCTGGTGTGGGCCATGCCCAATGTGTCGATGACCGAGTTGCTGGCGATTCCACCCAAACGTCCTGAAGGCGCCAGCGTGGTCAGTTACTTCGCCGCCGGGCTGACGGCGATGGTCGGCTTCTGGGCCACATTGTCACTGAACATTCCTGACTTCAGCCGTTACGCCAAGAGTCAGAAGGACCAGATACTCGGGCAGATTTTCGGTCTCCCGCTGACCATGTTCCTGTTCGCTTCGCTGGGGGTGGTGATGACTGCCGCGTCGGTGAAGCTGGTCGGTGTCACCGTGTCGGATCCGGTCAGTCTGATCGGCCATATCCAGAGTCCGGTGTGGGTGGCGGTGGCCATGGCACTGATCATCATCGCCACGCTTTCGACCAACACCGCAGCGAACATCGTCTCGCCGACCAACGACTTCCAGAACATTGCGCCCAAGGTGATCAATCGCACCAAAGCGGTGTTACTCACCGGCTTCGTCGGGCTGGCGCTGATGGCCCACGAGCTGCTGAAAAAGCTCGGGCTGATCGTCTCCGATGTCAGCCTGGAAACCGTGTATTCCAACTGGCTGCTGGGCTATTCGAGCCTGCTCGGGCCGATCGCCGGGATCATGGTGGTGGACTATTTCCTGATCAAGAAACAGCAACTGGACCTGGCCGGGTTGTACCGCGACGACGTGTATCCGGCGTGGAATTGGGCGGGATTTACCGCGTTTGGCGTACCGGTGGTGCTGACCCTGCTGTCGCTGGGTAGCGATGCGTTCAGCTGGTTCTACAGCTACGGCTGGTTCACCGGTTCGGCGCTGGGCGGGGTGATTTATTACGGGTTGTGCGTGATGCGGGCGCAGCCTTCGGTCGTGAAATCACCGGTGTGAGGGATGGCCCATTCGCGAGCAGGCTCGCTCCCACGGGGGAACGCACTCCAAATGTGGGAGCGAGCCTGCTCGCGAAGATGGCCTGACTAACGCCAGAGATGTACCTGAATAAATTCATAAGAAACTGCCTGAGGAGATCAACATGAACGCAGCCGTAGACGTTCTGCAATCCACCCATCAGCACATTAACCGCGACCGCCTCTGGGCCTCGCTCATGGAACTGGCCAAGCTCGGTGCCACGGTCAAGGGCGGTGTCTGTCGTCTGGCCTTGACCGACCTCGATCGTCAGGCCCGTGACTTGTTCGTGCAGTGGTGCAAGGACGCCGGGTGCAGCGTCACGGTGGATGAAGTCGGCAACATCTTCGCCCGTCGCCCGGGGCGCAATCCGGATCTGCCGCCGGTGATGACTGGCAGCCACATCGACACCCAGCCCACCGGCGGCAAGTTCGACGGCTGCTTCGGCGTCCTTGCCGGAGTCGAAGTGCTGCGCACCCTCAATGACCTCGGCGTGGAAACCGAAGCGCCGCTGGAAGTCGTGGTCTGGACCAACGAAGAAGGTTCGCGCTTCGCCCCGTGCATGATGGGTTCCGGAGTGTTCGCGGAAAAATTCACCCTCGAAGAAACCCTGGCCAAGGTCGATGCCGAAGGCGTCACCGTTGGCGAAGCCCTGAATGCCATCGGTTACGCCGGGTCACGCAAAGTCAGCGGGCACAAGGTCGGTGCGTATTTTGAAGCGCACATCGAACAAGGCCCGATCCTCGAAGACGAACAGAAAACCATCGGCGTGGTGCTCGGCGCACTCGGGCAGAAGTGGTTCGACCTGAAACTGCGCGGCGTCGAAGCCCACGCCGGGCCAACGCCGATGCACCTGCGCAAGGACGCGTTGGTCGGCGCCTCGGTGATCGTCGGTGCGGTCAACCGAGCCGCCCTCGGCCATCAACCCCACGCCTGCGGCACCGTCGGTTGCCTGCAAGCCTATCCCGGCTCGCGCAACGTCATTCCCGGCGAAGTGCGCATGACCCTCGACTTCCGCCATCTGCAACCAGCGCGCCTGGACTCGATGATCGCCGAGGTGAAGCAGGTCATCGAGGCCACCTGCGAAGAACACGGCCTGAGCTATGAACTGACCCCGACTGCCGACTTTCCGCCGCTGTACTTCGAAAAGGGCTGCGTCGAGGCGGTACGCGGCGCGGCGCAAGGCCTGGGCCTGTCGCACATGGACATCGTCAGCGGCGCCGGCCACGACGCGATCTTTCTCGCCGAACTCGGCCCGGCGGGAATGATCTTCGTGCCGTGCGAAGGCGGGATCAGCCACAACGAAATCGAGAACGCGGCGCCGGATGATCTGGCGGCCGGGTGCGCGGTCTTGTTGCGGGCGATGCTGGCGGCTTCGGCGATGGTGGCAGCGGGGCGGCGCGCGGCTTGAAGATCAAAAGATCGCAGCCTGCGGCAGCTCCTACAGTGGGATTGCGTTCAACTTGTAGGAGCTGCCGCAGGCTGCGATCTTTTCGTGTTCACCTGTAGGAACGTCTGGTTTGATCAACCGGGGCGTTGATTTTTACTCGCAGTGCCCTGGCGTCGGTCAGGGCCGTTGGGGTTGCCAACATCCAGCAACCGTCGTTCGACCAGGACATTCTCCAGTGCCTGACGCTCGACCGGCGCCATTTGGTGTTCGCGCTTTTTCAGCTCGAGCAGAATCGGGCTGGACCAGGTGCGATAAGTCTGTTCGATGTTGCGGCGCGACGTCATCAGTCTCTCCTTGATCAAGAGCCCGGTGTAGCTGGCAGGGGCTCAATCCGATGAGGGAGTAACCTTAGTCGACAAAACCCGAGTCCGCGAATGCACCGTTGTTCCCTGTAGGAGTGAGCCTGCTCGCGATAGCGGCGTATCAGTCAGAGGTGATGTGGCTGACAGACCGCTATCGCGAGCAGGCTCACTCCTGCAAATGGATTTGAGGTGCTGTTGAAGTGTTCGGCACGATCACGAACGCCTGCGGTCGTAATCTTCACACGCGCATTCCCTGTGGAGATCCAATGAGCCAGGAAGTCCTGACCACTGAAACCAACCGTCGCCAGCTGCAGCAGATCATCGCCGGGCTGTCCGACGGGGTGATTCTGCTGGAGCTCGATCAGAGCATTCTCTGGGCCAACGAGGCGGCGCTGGCGATGCACGGTGTCAGCCGGATCGGTGAGCTGGGCACTAATGCCGACGAGTATGCCAAGCGCTTCAGCCTGCGCTATCGCAACAATCATACGGTGCCCCCGGAACACTACCCGATCAGCCGCGCGGCGCGCTGTGAAGCGTTCAACGACGTGCTGATTGAAGTATCTGCCGTAAACGATCCCGAGCACGTTTGGGTGCACAGCGTGCGCAGCATGATCCTGACTGACCGCGAAGGGCAGCCGGAGTCGCTGGTGCTGATCATGAGCGACGTTACCGATTGGGCCAACGCCGAGCAGCGCTTCGAAAAGACCTTCAATGCCAACCCGGCGCCGGCGGTGATCTGCCGCCTCAGTGATTTGCGCTACATCAAGGTCAATCCGGGGTTTCTGGAGATGACCGGTTACACCCGCGAGCAGGTGATCGGCACCTCGGCCTATGAAATCGACATCTTCGAACAGGCCGAAAAAAAGGATCTGGCGATCCAGCGCCTGCGCGATGTGGCGACCATTCCGCAGATGCAGGCTCAACTGCGTCTGCCCGATGGCGGCAGCAAGCAAGTGATCGTCGCCGGGCAACCGTTGGTGCTCAATGATGAGGATTGCATGCTGTTTTCCTTTGTCGACATGGAGCTGCGCCACAAGGCTGAAGTCGCGCTGCGTCAGAGTGAAGAACGCTTTGCCAAGGCGTTCCGCCTGACCCCGGTGCCGATTCTGATCTGCAGCGCCGAGGACCAGCAGGTGATTGATGTCAACCAGGCGTTCCTCGACACCTTGGCTTATGCCAGCGACGATGTCGTGGGCAAAACCGTGACGCAGCTTAATTTCATTGACGACGATGGCGCGCGGGCCCGACTGCTGACGGCCCTGGCGAAAAACGGTCGGGTTGATCGGGTTGACGTCCGCGTGCGCAAGAAGGATGCAGAGCTGTTGGAGTGCGCGGTGTCCGCCGACACCGTGAATATTCAGGACACGCCGTGCTATCTGCTGGTGCTGATGGACATCACCGAACGCAAGCGCACCGAGCTGGAGTTGGTGGCGGCGATTGAAGAGGTGATGAAGGATGCGTCGTGGTTCAGTCGGACGCTGATCGAAAAACTGGCCAACGTGAAGAAGGTCAACTCGCCGCAACTGCCGAGCGTGTCGTTCACTGACCTCACGGCGCGTGAGCGCGATGTGCTGGGGCTGATCTGCGAAGGGCTGGCCGACAAGGAGATCGCCGCACGCCTGAAGCTGGCGCCGAACACCGTGCGCAATCATGTGGCGACGGTGTATTCCAAGCTCGATGTGCACAGTCGCAGCGAGGCAATTGTCTGGGCGCGCGAGCGTGGTCTGTTTTCTGGAGAACGCGGCGCGAAGGGCCAGCGGTAGGTGCAAATGTACTAGTCGGCAGGGTGCAAATGCAGGTTCTGGTGCGGGGGGGCAGTTCTTAGTCTGTTGGGGTGCGATACGAGCCTGTTGGCTTGGGATCGTCTCCCTTCGAAACAGCTAAAGGAACAGGCTCCATGATGAATCTTGCGCAGTTGCGCGCCAGCCTCGAACAGAGTTTTTCGCCATTGGCGTGCGAGTGTTCAGTGGATGGGGAGCATTCGCTGACGGTGAAGTTGTATCACCCGGATTCGGGGCAGGTGGATTTGGTGATCAGCGGGTTGAAGCTCAATGCGTTGCGGATGCCGGAGGCTGTGGCGGCGTTGATTGATGAGTTGCGGTATGAGTTGGAGAGCAACTCTTTGCGGGCTGCTCGGGATCCGGATTTGGCTTAGGGTTTGGGGTTTGGGGTTTGGTTTGTTTTGGGTGTATATCCGTTGCTGCGGGGGTTGCTGATTACGGTTCCGCCCTTACGGCGGGTCACTTTTGACAAACGCCTCAAAAGTAACCAAAAGGGCTTTACCCTGACGTTCGGCCCTCGCCTGGGCTCGGGTTCCTTCGCTCCGGGATTCATCCGGGGAGCAGCGCCTACGGTTTGCTTCGCTGCACCTCCTCTCGCTGTGTTTGGCTGCGCCAAACGGTCGCTGCGCTCCCACCCCCGGATAAATCCCTCCACTCAGCCTGCCGACGGGCCCTCAGATCAAGAGCTTTCGGCGAGCTGACACTCGGCCATTGAGTGGGGCGGCTTCGCCGCATGGGGTGCACGCTTTCTAAATTGTAGGAGCCAGCCTGCTGGCGACGGCGGCCTGACAGCCGACCTGTTTCTGGCAGGAGTACTCAACCCCTGTGAGGGCTGGCTTGCCATCGACGGCGGCCTGACAGCCGACCTGTTTCTGGCAGGAGTACTCAACCCCTGTGGGAGCTGGCCTGCCAGCGATGGCGACCTGACAGCCGACCTGTTTCTGGAAGGAGTACTCAACCCCTGTGGGAGCTGGCCTGCTGGCGATGGCGGCCTGACAGCCGACCTGTTTTTGGCAGGAATACTCAACCCCTGTGGGAGCTGGCCTGCCAGCGATGGCGGCCTGACAGCCGACCTGTTTCTGGAAGGAGTACTCAACCCCTGTGGGAGCTGGCCTGCTGGCGATGGCGGCCTGACAGTCGACCTGTTTCTGGCAAGAATACTCAACCCCTGTGGGGGCTGGCCTGCTGGCGATGGCGGCCTGACAGGCGACCTGTTTTTGGCAGGAATACTCAACCCTTGTGGGAGCCAGCCTGCTGGCGACGGCGGCCTGACAGGCGACCTGTTTTTGGCAGGAATACTCAACCCCTGTGGGGGCTGGCCTGCTGGCGATGGCGGCCTGACAGGCGACCTGTTTCTGGCAGGAATACTCAACCCCTGTGGGAGCTGGCCTGCCAGCGATGGCGGCCTGACAGGCGATCTGTTTTTGGCAGGAATACTCAACCCCTGTGGGAGCCAGCCTGCTGGCGATGGCGGCCTGACAGGCGACCTGTTTCTGAGGAATACTCAACCCCTGTGGGAGCCAGCCTGCTGGCGACGGCGGCCTGACAGCCGACCTGTTTCGGGAAGGAATACTCAACCTCTGTGGGAGCTGGCCTGCCAGCGATGGCGGCCTTCCAGTGAGCAAAATTCTTGCTGACGTACTCCTCCAATAAGGTCTGCTCCTCACAAAATCGACAGCCAATTCTCCCATCCCCCGCCGTTTCACTGGCGCTTACAGGGTGGTCGGCTATAAAGAATGAGTGTTCAGGTCTTCCGTTATCCGCGGTATTCGTGCGCGATTGCGGAAGTGGCTCTTCCATTCATCGCGGGTCGTCCTATGAATAATCCTGGGAAACGCGTGTATCTGCCGCTGTCGCTGGCTTTCTCTGTTGCGCTATTGAGCGGCTGCGCCAGTCCTCCGCCACCGCCTCCTGCTGCACCTCCACCCCCGCCGGTGCGTACCTGTCAGACCCTGGAAAACACTCAGGTGTCGGGCGATATGTACGTTGACGAGCAGGTCACTCGGCATATCACCACCACCCGTTGTGTCACGCAGTAGCGTGGGGCGGCTTTGCTGGCGGTGCATAAGGTCATTGCCTGACCTCAATCCTGTGTAGGAGCTGCCGAAGGCTCGGGCCGCCTTCGGCAGCTCCTACACAGGCGCGTCTGGATCAGGACAGGAATCCACCGTCCACATTCAGCGAAACCCCGGTGGTGTAGCTCGATGCATCACTCGCCAGATACAGCACCGCTCCGGCCATTTCACTCGGATCCGCCACGCGTTTGAGCGGGATCTGCGTCAGTGCCTGCTTGAGGATCGCGTCATTCTTCACCAGTGCCGAAGCGAATTTGGTGTCGGTCAGACCCGGCAGCAGCGCGTTGCAGCGGATGCCGAATTGCGCGCATTCCTTGGCGAAGACCTTGGTCATGTTGATCACGGCAGCTTTGGTCACCGAATAGATGCCCTGGAACACGCCTGGTGAAATACCGTTGATCGACGCAACGTTGATGATGCTGCCGCCACCGTTTTCGCGCATCAGCTTGCCGGCTTCCACCGACATGAAGAAGTAGCCGCGAATGTTCACGTCGACGGTCTTCTGGAACGCACCCAGATCGGTGTCCAGCACGTTGCAGAACTGCGGGTTGGTCGCAGCGTTGTTCACCAGAATATCGAGACGGCCGAACTGTTCCTTGATCCCGGCGAACACTTGGCTGATCTGTTCCATTTCACCAATGTGGCAGGCCACGGCGGTGGCTTTGCCGCCGGCGGCGATGATGGCGTCGGCGACGTGCTGGCAGCCTTCGAGCTTGCGGCTCGAGACGATCACGTGGGCGCCTTGCTGGGCCAGCAGTTTGGCGATGGCTTCACCGATGCCACGGCTGGCGCCGGAGACGAATGCGATTTTGCCGTCGAGGTCGAACAACTGAGTCTTGGACATAAGGGTTCCTTGGTGTGGGCCGTCAGAGGCTCGATTTCGCAATGACCTGCAGGCTCATGTGCTCCAGCAGTTTGTTCATGTGAATGAACTGCGCGAAGCGTTTGTCCTGGGTCTGGCCGTGGTAGAAGCGGTAGTAGATCTGCTGCACGATGCCGGCCAGGCGGAACAGGCCGTAGGTGTAGTAGAAGTCGAAATTGTCGATCCGGATGCCCGAGCGCTCGGCGTAGTAATCGACGAACTCACGGCGGGTCAGCATGCCCGGGGCGTGGCTTGGCTGGCGGCGCATCAGTTGCACGGGCGCCGGATCATCAGCCTGAATCCAGTAGGCGAGGGTGTTGCCCAGGTCCATCAGCGGATCGCCGAGGGTCGTCAGTTCCCAGTCGAGCACGCCGATGATCTGCATCGGGTTGTTCGGGTCGAGGATCACGTTGTCGAAGCGATAGTCGTTGTGGACCATGCTTGAGGTCGGATGGTCGGCCGGCATCTTGTCGTTGAGCCAGGCTTTGACTTTCTCCCAGTGCGGCGCATCCGGGGTCAGGGCTTTTTCGTAGCGCTCGCTCCAGCCTTTGATCTGGCGGGCGACGTAGCCTTGCGGTTTGCCCAGATCGCCGAGGCCGCAGGCGTTGTAGTCAACTTGATGCAGCTCGACGAAACGGTCGATGAAGCTCTTGCACAGTGCTTCGGTTTTCGCTGCATCGAGACCCAGTTCTGGTGGCAGGTCGGAGCGCAGGATGATGCCCTTGACCCGTTCCATCACATAGAACTCGGCACCGATCACCGACTCGTCGGTGCAGTGCACGTAGGCTTTCGGGCAGTAGGGGAAACCGTCGCGCAGTTGATTGAGAATGCGAAATTCGCGGCCCATGTCGTGGGCGGATTTGGCCTTGTGGCCGAACGGCGGGCGACGCAGGACGAATTCCTGCTGCGGGTATTCCAGAAGGTAAGTCAGGTTCGACGCACCGCCGGGAAACTGGCTGATCTGCGGGGTGCCGGTCAGGTCCGGAATGTGCGCCTTCAAGTATGGATCGATCAGGCTGGCATCGAGTTCTTCGCCAGAGCGAATCCGGGTGGACTGGTCAGTAAGCGCCATGCTTATCCCTTCTGCTTATTTTGGAGGCCAGACATCATTGGCTAATCTAATGGCGCACTCGGGCGGCCACAAGCGCGCAGCGGTCTTATAGGTTAGCGTGTTGCAGGATAATCAGCGTTTCGAATAGGTACGGCAGCAGGGCGCTGCCGGCTCTTTTCAATGCACGCGCTGGTTGTTGAGCCTTGGGGGCAGGGCGACCGGCGTCAGCACCGGTTGTCCTGAGAAGAACGCCACGAGGTTTTTCCCTACCAGTTCCACCGTGCCTTGAGTGGCTTCCGGTGACAGGCCGGCAACGTGTGGCGTGAGAATCACATTACTCAGGGTTTTCAGCGCATTCGGCACCTGCGGTTCATGATCGAACACGTCCAGCGCGGCGCCGGCAATCCGCCGTTGCTCAAGGGCAGTGATCAGATCCGCTGTGGCGATGACACTCGCCCGGGCAATATTGACGATGAAACCGTTCGGGCCAAGGGCGTCGAGCACCGGCCGAGTCACCAGATGCTGGGTGCCGATTCCGCCCGGCGTAGCGATGATCAGGAAGTCCGAGGCGCGTGCCAGTTCGGTGGGCGTCGAGCAGAACGCGTAAGGCACATCGCTGCGCAGTTGACGGTTGTGGTAACTGATCTGCATGTCGAAACCAAGCTGGGCACGCTTGGCAATCGCCATGCCCACCGCGCCCAGGCCGAGAATGCCCAGACGTTTATTGGCCAGCGACGGGCGCATGATCTTCGGCCATTCACCCCGGCGCACTGCCGCATCGCAGCGCGGAATATCGCGCACCAGCGCCAACAGCAGCGCCATCGCATGATCGGCCACCGACGAGGCGTTGACCCCGGCGCCGTTGGTCACGGTGATCCCGCGATCGCTGGCAGCCTGCAGGTCAACGTGTTCATAACCGGCGCCGATCACGGTAATGATTTTCAGCGCCGGCAGGGCGGCGATTTCCTCCGCGGTCAGTCCCAGCGGGCCACGGGTCAGGACGGCGTCGATCCGCGGGCCGTGGCTGGCGATGGCTTGCGCACGTTCGGCAGGGGTTGGTGCGAGGATCAGATGAAAGCCCTGATGCTCGAGAATCGGTAAATAGTCATTGATGGTTTCAACCAGTACCAGAACGGTGGCGGGCATTGCGCGGCTCCTGTGATCTATGACGGTGTGGTCGCGAAAGTCGTGTCAGAGTGCTGATTCCAGAGCGGTTTGGCAATGGTGGCCGCAGCCCCGCTTCAGCCAGTGTAGGAGCTGAAGCGGGGAGCACGCGGGCGCTTCGTCAGAAGCTCACGTCGGCGCTGTTGATCAGCCGTGCAAATGCTCCGCCGAGGGTGGCGTTATGGTGCTCGATGATGACTTGGGCGGGTAATGCCGGGGTGTCCATGCAAGTGTGTGCGTCGGCCACCAGCAACGGTTTGAAGCCCAGATTGGCGGCGGCGCGGCAGGTGGCGTCGATGCAGAACTGGGTTTTCATGCCGACCAGGTACAGGTCGTCGATCTGATGGGCGTTGAGCTGCTGCGCCAGGTTCGTGCCGTGGAAGGTGTTGGGCCTGGATTTGTCGAAGAGGTAGTCGGCATCTGCGCTCAGTTCGAGTTCCGGCAGCAATTGCCAGAAGGGGCTGCCGGCGGCAATCGGCGAGCCTGCCGGGCCGGTGTGGCGTACGGCATAGATCGGCACGTGTTGCTGGCGTGCCTGGCGGATCAGGTGCTGGATGTTGGCGAGCACACGGTCGCCGTCGTGGGGTTTTTCCGGGCCATGGAACAGACCGACCTGCATATCGATGATCAACAATGCTGCGGACATGATGTTTCTCCTTGAGGGCTGCAAGTGCCGCACGGACGGGAGAAACAACAAGGCCCCGTCCATTGCTGGCGGGGCCTTGGTTCACTGCGCTGGATTCATCTCGGGCAGCAACACCACGACCCGCCGGTGGCGGTCGTGGTGGTACGGGTGAGGTGCAGCGAGCGAAGGTTCATGCCGCCGATCATGCTGGCGGCGGCGAAGGGCTGTCAACTGGCGTATTGAGCGATGCCGTTGCCGAACGACCAATTCTCCTTTTTGACTTCCACCAGATTGATGAACACGTCTTCCAGGCGAATGCCCAGTTGGGTGTTCAGGCTGTGCGCGATGGCCTGGTACAGGGCTTTTTTCTGCTCCAGCGTCCGGCCTTCATTGAGGGTGATCTGGATGATCGCCAACTGATCGCTGCGCTGGATGCCCAGGTACTGCGGATCGAAGATGAAATGCTCGCCATCATGCTCGTTGAGAATCTGGAAGTTGTCGTACTCCGGCACGTTGATAGTGCTGCGCATGGCGGCGTAGATCTGCTCGCCGATGCGTTTGGCGAAGGTGGGATCGGCGTGTTTTTTGATGTCGACGCGGACGAGGGGCATGGGCAGAGACTCCGTGGGGCAGGGGACTTGTCTCACGCTAGAGCATGTCGGGAAAATTGAAAGTAAGGAGTGATGATCTCGCCGTTGCTTTTGTACGAAGCTACCTACTATTTGCGGGGAATTTGCCTACGAAATTGGCAGATGCGTCTGCTATCGGAACATTGATGAACGCGAAATCATGGGGCACAAAGCAGCTCGGGTTAGAAACTGCCAACAGCCAAGGAAGGCGAATGCTTCGAAACAATCGAGAACACCTGGAACTCGAAAGGCTCCGAAATGAAACACGCAAACTCATCGCCGAGAGAAAAAAACTTCTGGCGGAAGAGAAGAAGCTAAGCAGGGAAACGTATTTATATCCGCTCGCCGTATCAGGTGCCCTGGTGACTGCAATCACTGCGGTGGCAAGTGTTTTTTTCAAGTTTTGAGTGTTTGTGTTTCACCACCGTCAGACCCATAAGCCAAAAAGGAAAAACGAACATGAGCACCTATGACTTCAACGCCAGAATGGAAGAACTGGAACGTGAGCACGATGAGTGGGAAGAAAGAATGCGTATTAAAAACAAGGGCGATATGTACCCAATCTGGGGAATGCTAGCGTTCGGCCTGTTTTGCATGTCACTCGGATTCATGCTGGCTCGATCGATCTGATCAAGTCTTACCGCTCGTATTACGCTGAAACCTGCCGAAAAGCGACATCACACATATCCGGAGCCGACAGCCATTTTCCTGAAAGCGACAACCCGCTGATCTGCTCCGTACAACCATTCCTCAGCTAAGTCTTTGCTTCTGCTCATTTATCGCGGAGAATCGCGCCCCTGTTTCGGCCGGAGCATGTCTGTCGGTTTTTTCCGACGCGTCCTGACCGAGTGGCAAGTGACCGGAATGCGGAGATCCGACCGGATGAATGATCAGGCCAATAGCGTCGACGAACGCTATGAAGCGGCAGCACCAGCTGAACTGTCGAGCTGGAATCGCCATGACACCACGTGGATGTTGGGACTGTTCGGGACGGCGATTGGCGCCGGTACCCTGTTTTTGCCGATCAACGCGGGTCTGGGTGGCTTCTGGCCGCTGGTGATCCTTGCGCTGCTGGCCTTCCCGATGACGTTCTTCGCTCACCGGGGCCTGACCCGCTTCGTGCTCTCCGGTCGCGAAGGTGCGGACATCACCGAGGTGGTCGAGCAGCATTTCGGCATCAAGGCCGGCGCGCTGATCACCCTGCTGTACTTCTTCGCCATCTTCCCGATCCTGCTGATCTACAGCGTCGGCCTGACCAACACGGTCGCCAGTTTCCTCGAACACCAACTGCACATCACGCCGCCCCCGCGCGCGCTGCTGTCGTTCGTGCTGATCCTCGGCCTGCTGGCCGTGGTGCGTTGCGGCGAGCAGGCGATCGTCAAGGCGATGAGTCTGATGGTGTATCCGTTCATCGTCGCGCTGCTGTTCCTCGCGGTGTACCTGATTCCGCACTGGAACGGCGGCATCCTGACTACCGCCTCGCAAGTGCCGGCACCTTCGGCGCTGCTGCACACGTTATGGCTGGCGATCCCGGTGATGGTGTTCTCGTTCAACCATTCGCCGATCATCTCGGCGTTTGCGGTGGATCAGAAGCGTCGTTACGGCGTGAATGCTGACCAGCGCAGCTCGCAGATCCTCTGCCGTGCCCACCTGTTGATGGTGGTGATGGTGCTGTTTTTCGTCTTCAGTTGCGTGCTGACCCTGTCGCCGGAACAACTGGCCGAAGCCAAGGCGCAGAACCTGTCGATCCTGTCATACCTGGCCAACCACTTCAGCAACCCGACCATCGCTTTTGCGGCGCCGTTGATTGCGTTTGTGGCAATCTCCAAGTCGTTCCTCGGCCACTACATCGGTGCCAGCGAAGGCCTCAAGGGCCTGATCGTCAAGAGCGGCAAGCGTCCGGGCGCCAAGGCGCTGGATCGCATCGTGGCGGCGTTCATGCTGGTGGTGTGCTGGATCGTCGCGACCCTGAACCCGAGCATTCTAGGGATGATCGAGACCATCGGTGGCCCGGTGATCGCGGCGATTCTGTTCCTGATGCCGATGTACGCGATCCGCAAAGTGCCGGCGATGGCGCGCTATCGCGGTCAGGCGTCGAACGTGTTTGTCACCGCCGTAGGTCTGGTGGCGATTTCGGCGTTGATTTATTCGCTGACTGCTTAAAGATCAAGAGATCGCAGCCTTCGGCAGCTCCTGCAGGAATACCCTGTAGGAGCTGCCGGAGGCTGCGATCTTTTGCTTTTCAGCTACAGTAGGCCGCTGCGCATCTCTCATGCGCAGCGGCTTTTTTTCGTCTGGAGACAGTGGATTGTCGAGCGCGCCCCAATCTGTAGAACCCCCCAATCGCTGGCAAGACATCCTCGCCGGTCTGTCGATTGCCGGTCTGTTGTTGCCCGAAGCGGTCGCTTATTCGACCATCGCCGCGCTGGCGCCGCAGGCCGGGGTGATTGCGCTGTTTGCCGGGTTGCTGTGCTATGGGTTGTTTGGCACCAGCCGCTTTGCCATTGTCTCGGCCACGTCTTCGTCAGCAGCGGTGCTGGCGGCGGCCACCGCGACCATGGCCAATGGCGACCCGCAGTTACGCGCGACGCTGGCGGTCGGGTTGGTGCTGGTCACTGGTGGGCTGTTCTTGCTGGCGGGGATCTTCCGTTTTGGCAGCGTCACCGCTTTTATCGCCAAACCGGTATTGCGCGGATTCGCCTTCGGCCTCGCGCTGACGATTATCCTCAAACAGGTCGCCAGCGTGGTCGGCGTGCACCTGAACGACGCCAACCTGGTGCGCTTCGCCCCGCAATTGCTCGAACAACTGCCGCAATGGAACTGGCCGGCGGCGGCTGTCGCAGCGGTGGCACTGGGGCTGTTGGGACTGTTCTCGCGCTTTCCACGGGTGCCTGGCGGTTTGCTGGTGGTGGTGATTGGCATTGTGCTCGGGCAATGGCTGAACCTGCCGGCTCACGGCGTGAGCCTGATCGGTTTGATCGACCTGAGCCTGGAGGTGCCGAGCCTGCCGCTGTTGCCGTTTGCCGACTGGCTGCGGCTGGGGGAGGTGGGGTTCGCGCTGGTGATGATTCTGTACGCCGAATCGTACGGCTCGATCAGTTCGTTCGCCCTCAAGCACGGTGACCGCGTGACCTCCAACCGTGACTTGCTGGCGCTGGGTGCCTCGAATCTGTTGTCCGGATTGTTCCATGGCATGCCGGCGGGGGCGGGGTATTCGGCAACGTCGGCGAACGAGGCCGCCGGGGCGACTTCACGCTGGGCCGGTGGGGTGGCGGCGCTGGTGGTGCTGGTGATCGTGCTGACGGTTCTGCCGTGGATCGCCCTGACGCCGGAGCCGATTCTGGCGGCCATCGTGATTCATGCGCTGGCGCGTGGCTTGAGTCTGCAGCCGCTGGGGCGCTACTTCGTCTGGCGCCGGGATCGGGTGCTGGTGTTGTGCGCGGTGGGGGCGGTGCTGCTGCTGGGCATTCTCGACGGGTTACTGGTGTCGGTGGCGATCAGCGTGCTGCTGATGCTCAAACAGATGTCGGCGGCGGATATTCAGGTGCTCGGGCGGATCGACGGCGGGCATGATTTTGTCGATCTGCAACGCCATTCGACCGCGGCGACTGAGCCGGGAGTGCTGATTGTGCGGCCCGGTGAGGCGTTGTTCTTTGCCAACGTCGAGCGGGTTCTTGGTGCAGCGTTGCACTTGATCCGTCACTCGGGCGCACCGCTGCACACCGTGATCCTGAGTCTGGAGGAAACCCCGGACCTGGACGGCACCAGCATCGAGGCTATGCAGGAGTTTTTCCTGCGGGTGCATCAGGAGGGCAAGCGCCTGATTCTGGCGCGGCTCAAGCATGAGGCGCTGACGGCGCTAGAGGCATTGCCAGAAGTAACCGCTAACGGGGTGATTCTCAGCGGGCTGAGCGTCGACGGGGCGGTGCAGCAAGCTTTGAAACCTGACGAATCCCTGTAGGAGCTGCCGAAGGCTCGGGCCGCGTTCGGCAGCTCCTACAGGGAATGATGGCGAACAAAAATAGATGTATCTACTGAGAGCACGCATAAAAAAACGCCGCACATCTCACGATGGGCGGCGTTTTCTATTGCTTTGTAACGTTAGGCTTGAACGACCGGAATCTTGGCGTTCGCAGCCGCTTCACGGAACTCGGCGATCTGGTCGAAGGACAGGTAGCGGTAGACATCGGCCGCCATACTGTCGATCTTGCCAGCGTATTCCATGTACTCCTCGACGGTCGGCAGGCGACCCAGGATCGAAGCCACGGACGCCAGCTCGGCCGAAGCCAGGTAGACGT
>Ga0247818_10000727_pt1 | contig 20705 bp, 14 predicted proteins | sample 13C_Glucose_Day1_FD_192424 | JGI IMG/M metagenome (GOLD analysis project Ga0247818, IMG submission 192424) | Soil microbial communities from agricultural site in Penn Yan, New York, United States - 13C_Glucose_Day1 | ecosystem: Environmental > Terrestrial > Soil > Agricultural land | place... | reverse complement strand
CTCCGCATCGAGGTGACCGACACCCGGGGCGAGCGGCTCCCGCCCGTGCCCGGAACCGTCGATGTGCCGGCCGGGGAAGCGGAGGCGGGGCGGGGTCTGCTGATCGTCGGGGCGCTGGCCGACCGGGGGGGTGTGGACGTGGGACCGGTCCCGCGCAAGACGGTCTGGGCCGAGATCGACCTCGTACGGTGACCGCCGCCACCGGGTCGCGGGGCCCCGCGACCCGGTGGGCCGCCGGGCGGTGCCCGCTTCGGTGACCGGTGCCGTGCGCCCGTCGGCGTCGGGAAATATCCGTGGGACGTCCGCGCCGGGGCCTGTAACGTGGTGATCTTCGGCCGGCTCGGCCGACCGGAGTCCCTAAGGCGACAGCCCATGACTCATTCCCGCCGGACCCCGTCCCGCCTCCGCCTCGAAGCCGCACTGCACGACCTCTCGGTCGTCTTCCGCGGCATGACTGCCGTCCCGGACGAGAACAACTGCGAGTGCCACTGGGGCAGCGCCGAAGACCTCGCCCTGCTCAAGACCCCGGACGTGGAACTCGACCCCGACCTGCTGCGGCGCGCCTGGCAGGCGACGGACTGGCGCGATCACGGAGCCGTGCTGCGCCGCGTCCTGCCTCAGTTCGCGACAGCTCTCGTCGAGGGCGAGGTGGACCCGCTCTTCGACATGGGTGACGCCGGCCAGTCCTTCGAGCGGGGCAGGTGGCAGGGGTGGCCCGCCGGCCAGGCCGGCTCCGTACGGGAGTTCCTGCACGCGTGGTGGGCCGACAGCCTGGTGACGCCCGACCCGGCGGTCCCGGCGTACGAGGTCTTCGCCCTGTGTGCCGAAGCCTCAGGCACGGTGGCCCCGTGGCTCTCCGTGTGGGAGAGAACGACCCACCCCACGGCCGACCGGCGGCTGGCGGAAGCCGTGAAACAGTGGGAGTACGACCTGCTGGGAGACGAACTCCCCTGGTTCGCCTGGGAGAACGACGAGAAGCGGATAGGTGAGCTGAGCACCTGGCTGGCCGTCCACGCCCCCGCGCGCCTCCGTTCCCAGGGCGCTTCAGAAGAACTGCTCCACTGCGTAAGGCTGCTCGGTCTGTCCGGCTCCGCGCGCTGGGAGGACCCGCACTGGCCCGGCCACACCTACTGAGCCGGGCGGCAGGTCGTACAGGGTGATTCCTCAGGCGAGCTCCTTCCGGGACGGGACGACGACCCCGTACAGGTCGGCGATGGTGGCGAGCGCGCCGAGGTGCACCTGCTGGGCGTCCAGTTCGGTGCCGGCGACCGGCAGCGCCCGGGTGGCGCAGGCGTCGGCCACGACGGTGACACGGTTGCCGCGCAGGAAGGCACCCTGGGCGGTGAAGGCCACGCACATGTGCGTCATGAACCCCGCGACGACCAGATCGGTGTTGCCCGCGGCGTCGACGTGCCGGCCCAGGTCCGTACCCACGAAGGCGTCCGGAGCTCGCTTCACGACGACGGGCTCACCCTCGGCCGGTGCGACACCGGGGTGGATCCGGCCGATCTCGGCCCGGATGTCGTACGGGGTGCCCTCGCCGCCGTCGTTGATGACATGGATGACCTTCGCGCCCTCCTGCCGGGCCCGTGCCAGCAGCCCGGCCGCGGCGTCCAATGCTGCCTGCCAGCCGTCCAGCTCCATCACACCGGTCGTGTACGTGTTCTGGTAGTCGACGAGGACCAGGGTCGATCCAGCGAGCTTCGCCGGGGTGTCGTCGAGTCCGTTGAGCCGGCGCAACGTCGTTCTGGGCATGGGGAACCACCTGGGGATCGAGTGTCGGAGAGCAGCTCACCGAGGCGATGACCTGCACCTCAGACGCTATGGGCACCACCGCGTGTCGGCAATGTCGTCTAACCTGCAGAAACCGACATCGACCTCACCGGCCCCGGGAGCCCCATGAGCACCGTCAGACGGCTGATCGTCGTCGTCCTCTTCGCCGGAGTCGACCTGCTCGATGTCACAGGACCCCCGGAGGTGTTCTCCCTCGCGCGACGCGAGTCGGACGAGGCGGCGGGCTACGACGTGGTCCTCGCCGCGGAGACCACGGCCCCGGTCACCACCGGTGCAGGGGTACGCGTCCTCCCGGACGTCACCTTCGACGAGCTGTCCACGGAGCGCATCGACACCCTGATCGTGCCCGGCGCGGTCGAGATCGACAGCCGCCGCCGTGTGCACCCGCTCATCGACCCCCACGTGGTGGCGCGGGTGAGGCAACTCGCCGGCCGTACCCGGAGGGTCACCTCCGTCTGCGTCGGAGCGCACATCCTGGCAGCCGCAGGGCTCCTCGACGGCAGACGCGCCACCACCCACTGGTCGACCGCGCAGCAGCTGGCCGCCGACCATCCGGCCGTCGCGGTCGACGCCGATCCGATCTTCATCCGCGAAGGCGACGTGTGGACCGGCGCGGGAATCAGCGCGTGCCTCGATCTGTCACTCGCCCTCATCGCCGACGACCTCGGCGAGGCCATCGCCTTGAGCGTCGCGCGGCAACTCGTGATGTACCTGAAACGGCCGAGCGGCCAAAGCCAGTTCAGCGTCCCCCTGGAACAGCTGTCCACGACGCGACGCATCGAAGACCTCCGCCACCACATCATGCGTAACATCGGCGAGCCGCTCACCGTCGCGGACCTCGCCGAACACGCCCACGTCAGTGACCGGCAGCTCACCCGGATCTTCAAGACCGAACTCGGCACGACTCCGCACGCCTACGTCGAGTCGGCCCGTGTCGAGGTGGCGCGGAGCCGGCTCGAATCCACCGACGCCACCCTCGAAAGCGTCGCGTCCGCGTGCGGATTCGGCACCGTGGACACCCTCGTCAGGGCCTTCCGCCGCAGACTGGACACGACCCCGACCGACTACCGCCGCCGCTTCAGAACCACCCGCGCCTGACCCGGCGCCGCACGGTCGAGGGGGCGGTGGGAGGTGGCGGACGCGGAACGGCCTGATCCGGAGAGCTGGGCTGTCCGTGGCTTCCCGATGACGGCTTCCGTCGCGGGCAACGCACAGGAGAGGCCCCGGCGTCGGCCCAGGATGGGCCGGCGGGGAAGCGACGTCGGGGCCTCTCCGTGGCGTGACCGGCCCGGCCGGCCGGGCGCGTGGGGCCCGGCGGACCGGACCCCCGGCCGGCCGGGCCGGAGTCGGGACGAACTTAACAGGCACGCAATATTTTGCGTAAGACCTTGCAGGGAGAAATCTCCAGCATTTCCAGGATGTGATCGGGATGTAATCACGTCATGTCCAGGGGGTTGACCAGGGCAGGCAGTGCTCGTACGGTCTGCTGCGCACAGGCTTTTTGCATCCTTGCTGCAAGAACCTGCATGAGCCTTGAGGGCACGGCGCGTTGCCACGTGAGGCTGCTCCGCCATCCCCGCACTTCCCCCACCGCAGGAGGAAAGTCATGGCACGCAGACCCTTGTCTGGCGCGCTCGCCCTCACCATGGGTGCCGCAGTCCTCGCCCTCCCCACCGGGCTCGGAGCCGCCGGAACCGCCCAGGCCGCGCCGCCGGGCGCGAAGGACGTCACCGCGGTGATGTTCGAGTGGAAGTTTGCCTCCGTGGCCCAGGCCTGTACGGACAGCCTCGGCCCCGCGGGGTACGGCTTCGTCCAGGTCTCCCCGCCCCAGGAGCACATCCAGGGCAGCCAGTGGTGGACCTCGTACCAGCCGGTCAGCTACAAGATCGCCGGACGCCTCGGTGACCGTACGGCCTTCGCGAACATGGTGAACACCTGCCATTCGGCCGGTGTGAAGGTCATCGCCGACTCGGTCATCAACCACATGTCGGCCGGCTCCGGCACCGGAACGGGCGGCTCCTCGTACACCAAGTACGACTACCCGGGCGTCTACTCGGTCAGCGACATGAACGACTGCCAGTCGCAGATCAGCAACTACGGCGACCGGGGCAACGTCCAGAACTGCGAACTGGTCGGCCTCGCCGACCTGGACACGGGCGAGGACTACGTACGCGGCAAGATCGCCGGGTACCTCAACGACCTGCTCTCCCTGGGCGTCGACGGCTTCCGCATCGACGCCGCCAAGCACATGCCGGCCGCCGACCTCGCGAACATCAAGTCGCGGCTGAGCAACACCGGCGTCTACTGGAAGCACGAGGCCATCCACGGCGCGGGCGAGGCCGTCTCGCCGTCCGAGTACCTCGGCAGCGGTGACGTCCAGGAGTTCCGCTACGGCCGCAGCCTCAAGCAGGTCTTCAACAACGAGAACCTCGCCAACCTGAAGAACTTCGGCGAGGGCTGGGGCTTCATGGAGTCCGGCAAGTCCGCCGTCTTCGTCGACAACCACGACACCGAGCGCGGCGGCGACACCCTGAACTACAAGGACGGCGCCAACTACACCCTGGCCAGCGTCTTCATGCTCGCCTATCCGTACGGTTCCCCGGACGTCCACTCCGGCTACGAGTGGTCCGACAAGGACGCCGGCCCGCCCAACGGCGGTCAGGTCAGCGCCTGTTACAGCGGTGGCTGGAAGTGCCAGCACGCCTGGCGCGAGATCTCGTCGATGGTCGGCTTCCGCAACACCGCCCGCGGTGAGGCCGTCTCCAACTGGTGGGACAACGGCGGCGACCAGATCGCCTTCGGCCGGGGCTCCAAGGCGTACGTCGCCATCAACCACGAGGGCTCCTCGCTGAGCCGGACGTTCCAGACGTCGCTGCCCGCCGGCGACTACTGCGACGTACAGACGGGGAACGGCGTCACGGTCAACGGCTCCGGCCAGTTCACCGCCACCCTCGCCGCCAACACCGCCCTGGCCCTGCACACCGGTGCCCGCACCTGCACCGGTGGCGGAACGACCCCCGGCCCCGGTACGGGGGACTCCGGTGTCACCTTCGGCGTCAACGCCACCACCCAGCTCGGCCAGAACATCTACGTCACCGGCAACCAGGCCGCGCTGGGCAACTGGGCCCCCGGCAGCGCGCTCAAGCTCGACCCGGCGACGTACCCAGTCTGGAAGCTCGACGTCGCCCTGCCCGCCGGTACGTCCTTCGAGTACAAGTACCTGCGCAAGGACGCGAGCGGCAACGTCACCTGGGAGAGCGGCGCCAACCGCACCGGCACCGTGCCGTCCTCCGGCAAGGTCACGCTGACCGGCGACGTCTGGCGCAGCTGACCCCACACCACCGGCGGGCCGGAGGCGCGTCCCGCGTCCCCGGCCCGCCGCTTCGCACCGCACGATCCCCGAAAGCCGAGGAGTACCCGCCCGTGTCCCGAACCACCCTCCGGCGGGGAGCCGTAGCCGCACTGTGCGCGGCGCTGCTGCCCGTCGTGCCGGCGGCCACCGCGTCCGCCGCGCCCAGACCTCCGTCCCCGCCCTCGGACGCGAAGCTCGCGAAGGAACCGGCCAGGCACGACCTGACCCGCGAGCAGTTCTACTTCGTGCTGCCCGACCGCTTCGCCGACGGCGACACCTCCAACAACCGGGGCGGCCTGACCGGCTCCCGGCTGGAGACCGGTTACGACCCCACGGACAAGGGGTTCTACCAGGGCGGCGACCTCAAGGGCCTCACCCAGAAGCTCGACTACGTCAAGGGGCTCGGCACCACCGCGATCTGGCTCGCGCCGATCTTCAAGAACCGCCCCGTGCAGGGCACCGGCGACAACGCGTCCGCGGGCTACCACGGCTACTGGATCACCGACTTCACCCAGGTCGACCCGCACTTCGGCACCAACGCGGACCTCACGAAACTGATCGACAAGGCCCACGCCAAGGGCATGAAGGTCTTCTTCGACGTCATCACCAACCACACCGCCGACACCGTCGACTACGCCGAGAAGAAGTACGGCTACAAGCCGAAGGGCGCCTTCCCGTACCTCGACGAGGACGGCCGGCCCTTCGACGACACCCAGGGCGTCGAGGAGGTGGACGCCGACTCCTTCCCGTACAACCCGGTGAACACGGGGAAGAAGGTCCCGTCCTGGCTCAACGACACCACGATGTACCACAACAGGGGTGACTCGACCTACGCGGGCGAGTCCACCGAGTACGGGGACTTCTCCGGGCTCGACGACCTGTGGACCGAGCGCCCCGAGGTCGTCTCCGGCATGGAGAAGATCTACGAGAAGTGGGTCCGCGACTTCGACATCGACGGCTTCCGCATCGACACCGTCAAGCATGTCGACCTCGACTTCTGGACCCAGTGGGCCACCGCGCTCGACGGCTACGCGGCGAAGCACGGCCGGGACGACTTCTTCATGTTCGGCGAGGTCTACTCCGCCGACACCGCGATCACCTCGCCCTACGTCACCCGGGGCAGGCTCGACGCCACGCTCGACTTCCCCTTCCAGGAAGCCGCCCGCCAGTACGCCTCCCAGGGCGCCCCGGCCTCGAAGCTCGCCTCGGTCTACGCGGACGACTACCGCTACACCACCGACAAGGCCAACGCCTACGAGCAGGTGACCTTCCTCGGCAACCACGACATGGGCCGCATCGGCACCTTCCTGAAGCAGGACAACCCGAAGGCCTCCGACGCCGAGCTCCTGAACCGCGCCCGCCTCGCCAACGAGCTGATGTTCCTCGGCCGCGGCAACCCGGTGATCTACTACGGCGACGAGCAGGGCTACACCGGTGCGGGCGGCGACAAGGACGCCCGTCAGACGATGTTCGCCTCGAAGACCGCCGACTACCTCGACGACGACCAGATCGGCACCGACCGCACGCACGCCTCCGACGCGTACGACGCCACGCACCCGCTCTACCGGTCCATAGCGGCCCTGTCGAAGCTCACCCGTGAGCACCCGGCCCTGCGCGACGGCACCCAGACCGAGCGCTACGCCGAGGGCTCCGTCCACGCCTTCTCGCGGACGGACAGCAAGCGCCCGTACGAATACCTCGTGGCCACGAACAACAGCACCGAGGCGAAGACCGTCGAGCTCGCCACCGAGTCGGCCGGCATGACCTTCCGGACCCTGTACGGCGGTTCCGGCACGGTCCGCAGCGCCGCCGACAGGACCGTCGAGGTCACCGTGCCCGCGCTGTCCAGCATCGTGCTCCGCGCCGACAAGCAGCTCGGCACCCCCGCCACCAAGCCCTCGGTCACCCTGAAGGCACCGGCCGCCGGGGCCACCGGCACCGTCGAGCTCACCGCCGACGTGGACGGCGGCGACCTGAACCGCGTCGTCTTCGCCGCGCAGACCGGCAACGGCAAGTGGGTCACGCTCGGCTCAGCCGACCACGCCCCGTACAAGGTCACCCAGCACCTGGACCGGTCGGTGAAGGCCGGCACCGCGCTGCGCTACAAGGCCGTCGTCGTCGACCGCGCCGGACGCACCGCAGGCGCCCTCGCCTCCACGACCGCGGGCCAGGCCCCGGCCGCCCCGAAGCCCGTGGCCGTCGACCGTGACCAGGCCGTCGTGCACTACAAGCGGGCCGACGGCGACTACGAGGGCTGGCAGCTGAAGTCCGGCGACACCACCGCCGACTTCATCGGCCGGGACGCCTACGGAGCCTTCGCCTGGATCGACCTCGCCGAGGGCGCGTCCTCCGTGCCGTACACCGTCGTCAAGGACGGCACCGCCGACGGCCCCGAGCGCACCGTCGACCTCGCGAAGACCGGCCAGGTCTGGGTCGAGCAGGGCAAGGACGGGCAGGCCACCGAGGCACCCGAGACCGCCCCGCAGGACACGGGCAAGGCCGTCCTGCACTACCACCGCGCCGACGGCGACTACGCCGGCTGGGGCCTGCACACCTGGACCGGGGCGGCCTCGCCCACGGACTGGGCCAAGCCGCTGGAACCGGTGAAGACCGACGCCTACGGCGTGACCTTCGAGGTCCCGCTCACCGACGGCGCCACCTCGCTCAGCTACATCCTCCACAAGGGCGACGAGAAGGACCTCCCGAGCGACCAGTCCCTGGACATCGCCTCCTACGGCCACGAGGTCTGGATGCTCGGCGGGAAGCCCGGCTACCTGCTGCCGCAGACCGGCGGCGCGCCCACGCTCGACCTCACCAAGGCCGAGGCGCAGTGGATCGACGCGAACACCGTGGTCTGGAAGGTCAAGGCGACCGACGCCACCAGCCAGCAGCTCGTGTACGCGAAGAACGGCGGGATCTCCGTCGTCGACGGCGCCCTGTCCGACGAGGGGCAGTGGCTGCGGCTCGGTGCCACCGAACTCACCGACGCGCAGAAGGCGAAGTACCCGCACCTGAAGGACTATCCGGCGTTCACCGTTGACACCCGGGACCGGGACCGCGTCGTCACGTCCCTCCGCGGCCAGCTGATCGCCACCCAGCGTGCCGCGAACGGCGCCCTGCTCGCCGCCACCGGCGTACAGACCGCCGGTGTGCTGGACGAGCTGTACGGGAAGGCCGCGAGCGGCTCCGCGCTCGGCCCCGTCTTCCGCAAGGGCAGCCCGACGCTCTCCGTCTGGGCACCCACCGCGCGGACCGTCTCCCTCGAACTCGACGGGAAGAGCGTCCCGATGCGGCGCGACGACCGCACCGGCGTCTGGTCGGTCACCGGCCCCAGGAGCTGGAACGGCAAGCCCTACCGCTACGCGGTCCAGGTCTGGGCGCCCACCGTCCAGAAGCTGGTCACCAACAAGGTCACCGACCCCTACTCCACCGCACTCACCGCCGGCTCCGCCCGCAGCCTCGTCGTCGACCTCGACGACCCGAAGCTCGCCCCGAGCGGCTGGTCCGGCCTGAAGAAGCCCGCCGCGGTGCCGCTGCGGGACGCACAGATCCAGGAACTGCACGTCCGCGACTTCTCGGTCACGGACACCACGTCGAAGCACCCCGGTGAGTACCTCGCCTTCACCGACACCCGCTCCGACGGCATGAAGCACCTCGAGGAGCTCGCGGACTCCGGCACCAGCTACGTGCACCTGCTGCCCGTCTTCGACATCGGGACCATCCCCGAGAAGAAGTCCGACCAGCAGAAGCCCGCCTGCGACCTCTCCGTCTACGCCCCCGACTCCGAGGAGCAGCAGGCCTGCGTCACCAAGGCCGCCGCCAAGGACGCCTTCAACTGGGGCTACGACCCGCTGCACTACACCGTCCCCGAGGGCTCCTACGCCTCCGACCCCGACGGCACCAAGCGCACCACCGAGTTCCGCCAGATGGTCCAGGGGCTCAACAAGGCCGGACTGCGCACCGTCATGGACGTCGTCTACAACCACACCGTCGCCTCCGGCCAGGACGACAAGTCCGTCCTCGACAAGATCGTGCCCGGCTACTACCAGCGGCTCCTGGAGGACGGCACCGTCGCCACCTCGACCTGCTGCGCCAACACCGCGCCCGAGAACACCATGATGGGCAAGCTCGTCGTCGACTCGGTCGTCACCTGGGCGAAGGAGTACAAGGTCGACGGCTTCCGCTTCGACCTGATGGGCCACCACCCCAAGGCCAACATCCTCGCGGTCCGCAAGGCCCTCGACGAGCTGACCGTCGCCGAGGACGGCGTCGACGGCAAGAAGATCATCCTGTACGGCGAGGGCTGGAACTTCGGCGAGATCGCCGACGACGCCCGCTTCGTCCAGGCCACCCAGAAGAACATGGCCGGCACCGGGATCGCCACCTTCTCCGACCGGGCCCGCGACGCCGTCCGCGGCGGCGGCCCCTTCGACGAGGACCCCGGCGTCCAGGGCTTCGCCTCCGGTCTCTACACCGACCCCAACACGTCGTCCGCCAACGGCACCGAGGCCGAACAGAAGGCCCGGCTGCTCCACTACCAGGACCTGATCAAGGTCGGTCTCACCGGCAACCTGGCCGACTACACCTTCACCGACACCCAGGGCCGTACGGTCAAGGGCTCGGCCGTCGACTACAACGGAGCCCCCGCCGGATACGCGGCGGTCCCCGGTGACGCCCTCGCCTACGCCGACGCACACGACAACGAGACCCTCTACGACGCCCTCGCCTTCAAGCTCCCGGCGGACACCACGCCCGCCGAACGGTCCCGCATGCAGGTCCTGGCGATGGCGACCGCGGTGCTCTCGCAGGGGCCCGCGCTCTCCCAGGCGGGCACCGACCTGCTGCGCTCCAAGTCGCTCGACCGCAACTCCTACGACAGCGGTGACTGGTTCAACGTGCTGAACTGGGACTGCCGCAAGGGGAACGGCTTCGGCCGGGGGCTGCCGCCCGCCGCCGACAACCAGCCCAAGTGGTCCTACGGCAAGCCGCTGCTGTCCTCCGCGGCGCTCACCCCCGGGTGCGCGGAGATCACCGGCGCGTCCACCGCGTACCAGGACCTGCTCACGATCCGCACCACGGAGAAGGACTTCGGTCTTTCCACCACCGCGCAGGTGCAGGAAGCCCTCTCCTTCCCGCTCTCCGGGAAGGACGAGACCCCCGGCGTGATCACGATGCGCCTGGGTGACCTGGTCGTCGTCCTGAACGCCACCCCGCAGACGCAGAGCCAGGAGGTCTCCGGCCTGGCCGGGAAGGCGTACGCCCTGCACCCCGTCCAGGCGGCGGGCTCGGACGCCACGGTCAAGAAGGCCTCGTACGAAGGGAAGTCGGGCAGCTTCACCGTCCCGGGACGCACGGTCGCCGTGTTCTCCGCGCGCTGACGCACCCACCTCACCGGCCGGCCCCGGCTCCCCGCCCTCGCGCGGGGAGCCCGGGCCGGCCGCTCCGTTTTCCCTCCCGCACGGCCGTGGTCCTTCGTGCCTCGTGGTCCTTCGCGCCTCGTGCTCCCTCGTGCTCCCTTGTGCCGACGGCGCGATCACGCGAAGCTGAAGGCGTACATGTCCATGCACGTCGTACACGTATCCGTACGACACCCGCATCCAGGAGCGCTTGATGCCGCAGATCACCGTCGACTACTCCGCCGAGCTGGACGACAGCTTCGACCGCCGCGGCTTCGCCCTGGCGCTGCACCCGCTCGTCGCCGAGACCGTGTCCACCAAGGTCCCCTCCTGCAAGACCCGGTTCCGCCGGGCCGAGGACACCGTCGTCGGCGACGCACCGGCGGGTGACTCCATCGTGAACGTCTCGATCGCGATGCTGCCCGGCCGCACCCCCGAGATCAAGGCAGAGCTGACGGAGGCCGTGCTGGAACTGCTGGCCGGGCACCTGAAGCCCGTCGACGGCCTCACCGTCCACGTCTCGGCCGAGGTCCGGGACCTGGACGCCTCCTACCGGAAGAGCTGAGGCTTCCGCTGCGGCGGCACGGCAGGAGCGGCGGGCGCCAGGACCGCGAGCCGGGCGAGCAGTTCACCGAACGGCCCGTCCGCCGGCTCCTGCGCGAGGACCCGCAGCACGATCCCGGCCATCTCCTGGTCGTACGCGGCGCTCACCGACGCCAGCGCCGCGAAGTCGTGCACCAGCTGCAACTCCAGCTCCGCGCGCGGGACGCGCTTCCCGTCCAGCCACTGCAGGGCCGTCGACTCGGCGAGCGACACCCAGGACCGCACGACGAGCTCCAGCCGGGCAGGCGGGTGCGGGACACCGAGATGCGCGATGATCTGCTCGTACGCCGCCTGCCTCACCCCGTCGATCAGGGCGTCGGCCGTGGACGACCCGCCGGCCGGGCCGCCGCGCAGCAGCGCGGCGAAGCCCGGCCCGTGCTCCTCGACGAAATCGAAGAACCGGTGCATCACGCGGCTCAGCCGGGCCCCCAGGGGACCTTCGTGCGCCTCCAGGAAGCGGCCGGCCAGCTCGTCGGCCGCACGCTTCAGCGCCGCCTCGTACAGACTGCGCTTGCCCGGGAAGTAGTGGTAGACGAGTGGCCGCGAGATGCCGGCCGCGGCCGCGATCTCGTCGATGGACACGTCGTCGGGCGAGCGGTGGCTGAACAACTCCAGCGCGACGCCGATCAACTGTGCTCTGCGCTCCTCGACACCCATCCTGCGCCGCACCCCGGTCGTCATGCCGAACAGCCTAACGGGCCCTGCCCGATGGCCTGCGGCCCGCTCCCACCAGGCAGTTCACCGGCCCGTCGGCAGCGATCGGCCGGGGCGTGCCCCGGCCGCCGCCGCCACGGGGTCAGTGCAGGGCGCCGACCCGGCTGCCGTCCGCCAGCAGGCCGTCCAGCCGGGCCCGGTCGCCCTCCCCGGCGGGCAGCGCGAGCAACCGCCCCGGGGCCCGGCCCCGCACGCCTCCCGTGGCGGTCAGCGACGTGAACTGCCGTGAGCCCGCCGCCAGTACGTACCACCGGCCGCCGTCCGACCGCCACAGCACGCCCGCCAGTACCCTCGGCCGGCGCGTACCGCAGTCCGGGGAGTCCTCGGCGCGGGCCGCGACCGCCCCCGGCGCACCCGCGCCGCCGGACACCTCGGGCGGCGCCTGGAACTGCGCCAGCACCCTGCTGCCCGTGCCCCGCCAGGTGTCCGCCCGGGTGCAGAGCCACCGGGCGACCCCCGCGCCCTCGGGAAGCCGCTGCTTCGCGTACGGCCAGGAGTTGACCGAGCGGACGCCGTTGGAGCGTACGGCCGGAAGGAGGCACGCGGTGCGCGCCCAGCTCTCGCGCTCCGCGCGGCCCGTCACGTCGTGGGGGGAGGAGGGTGCACCGGAGGTGAGACGGACCGGGGTGAGTTCCCCGAGGTCGGTCATCAGCCGGACCGCGGTGCCGTCCCGTACCTCCAGCGCCTGCCAGGAACGGCAGTCCGCACCGCCGTCCCGGGACGGCGCCGGCGCGGACACCGGGTCCGTCACCCCGGCGCCGTCCCGGTGCAACGTCCGCGCGGGTCCGCCCGGTTCGAGCAGATCCCGTACGGCGGCCTCGCGCACCCAGGGCGCGGTCAGATAGCGCACCCGGCCGTCGCGGCGCTGCACCACGAGCGCGCTCGCCGACACCGCGTCCGCGCCGTCCACCCGGGCGAAGTCCAGCGCGGCCCCCCGGGCCGGATCGGCGTTGCGGGACTCGGCGTAGCGCACGACGCGCAATCCGTCGTGGAACAGCACCACGGCGGCGGCGCCGACCTCGCCCGCGTACAGCAGCTGGGGCGGGCCCATCGGAGGGCCGTCGGGCGTCCCCGGCGTGGCCGAGGAGACCACCGGGGCCCCTGGCCTGGCCCACGTCGCGAGGGCGCGGCCCAGCAGCCCGTTGTCCCCGGTGCGGTCGCCGCGCGTGGGCCAGACGGTGAAGTCCATGCGGGCGGAGCCCCGCCAGAGCCCGGCGGGCACCCGGCGTATCGCGGCCGGGTCCAGCGCCTCCTCGGCGCTGTGGTGCCGGGAGTAGAGCGGCCCCGAGGTGGGCTGCGGGCCGCCCAGGCCGTCGCCCGGCAACAGCAGCAGGGAGCCGCAGACCAGCAGCGCGCCCAGCGAGGCCAGGAGCGTGCGCCCACGCCGCCGCCGGCGTGCCGGATCGGCCGGCCGGACCTGCAGGGAGCAGGGGTCGAACTCCGGCGAGGCCAGCAGGGCATGGGGCGCCGTGAGCACGTCGGCCTCCAGGAGCGCCGCCCGGGGGTCCGCGACGCCCGCCGCTTCGAGCTCCCGGCACACCTCGGCGTCGTCGAGCCCTTCGAGGCCCCGCAGCACGTGCGCGGCGCGGCAGGGCCCCGACACCCCGGCCAGCGCCTGCTCCAGTGCCAGTTCGTCCGCACCGCAGGAGTGCGGGAACAGCCGCAGCCCCCACACCTGCGGCACCAGGGGCGGGAACTGCGCCCGCCGGGGCCTGGCGAGCCGGAACAGCGGCAGCCCCGCCTCCAGCGCGGCGCGCACCACCCGGAGCCGCACGGAGGCGTACGCGCGCCCGGGTTCGGGCCCCCGGCCCCCGCCGAGTGCCCGCTGGGCCAGCCAGTGGGCCGACAGCACCCGGCGGGTGCGGCCGAGCGAGGGGGCCAGCACCAGGTACGCGATCCGGACCAGCCGGGCGTAGTGCTCGGCGGCCTCGGCGTCGGCTCGCTCCCCGGCGGCCTGCTCCGCGAACGGGCGGCCTGCGGACGGCGGTACTGCTCGCAGTGGGGGCATGTTCAGCAGAACGAGCGAATGGTGCGATGGTCACTCCGGCGTGCGCGCCCCGGGGCGGGTCGTGGCGTTTCCCGCGTTTCCCCGCGCGCCGCGAGCGGGCGGGGCACGATGGCCGGATGGTGGAGCAGCTGGAGTGGCGACGAGGACGGGCCCGCGGGGCCGCCGCGGCCGTGCTGGCCGGATGTGCCCTGCTCGCCGCGTGCACCGGCGGAGCGGTCCGCGGCGAGGCGGACGCCGCGCCGCGGACCGCGAGCGGCACGCTGGAGCAGCTCGCGTCGAAGGCGGACTGCGAACCGAACGTGCAGACCGACGCCGAGGAGATCCGGCAGGCCAACTGTACGACGAAGGACGGGCGTTACGTCCTCGCCACGTTCGCGACCGACCGCGGCCAGCGGGAGTGGATCAACGAGGCCAACGACTACGGCGGCTCGTACCTCGTCGGCCGCAGGTGGGTCGCCGTCGGTGACCCGGAGGTGGTCGCGGCGCTGCGCGGCCGGCTCGGGGGGACGGTGGAGACCGCCTCGCCGCACCACTCGGGGAACAGTGGCGGTGGGGGGAGCGAGGACGGGCACTCCGGTCACCACGGGAGCTGACCGCGCAGGTCGAGGGGGCGGACACCGCCGCCGGGGGAGCCGCGTCAGCGGCACCTGCGTCCGCCGTTGATGCAGCTCACCACCTTCTTCATCAGCCGGTCGTCGAAGACGTTGATGAAGTCACCGTGATCGGTGACCGGTTTGTGCAGCTGCTCCGGGAAGGAGTCCACGGCGAAGCCCGGCCCCGGAGGGACGTCGTACACGATGCGCTGCACCAGTTGCGGGATGGCCCTGAAGCCGTCCGGGCACCGGCCGTCCTCCCGGGCGAAAGCGACGTGCGTGCGGTGATTCGCGCTGTCGGTGTTCTGCCCGTCCCAGCAGTTCTGGAAGGCGAAGGAGCGCACCACCTGGCTGCCTTCCGGGCAGATCGGGTACTTGTCCCTGAGCTGCCTGTCCTCGAACCCGGTGCAGCTCCACGAGGCGTTGGCGTTGGCGTCACCGTTGGTGAAGGCCTTGGCGTCCCCTGTGATGATCCGGAGGAAGCGCGGCATGGCCGTGACCTTTCCGGCCGGTGAGCCGACGAACTTCAGCGTGACCTGGGAAGGGGTCTGGATCTCCCCGGTGTTCTGGTCCTTGCCGCCGCCGTCCGCGGCCACGTCGTCCTCGTCCTGGCCGTTCTGCAGGCGCAGCACGGGCCAGTAGTACGTGGACCTGTCGCCCTGGTTCCGGCACGTGGTCGCCCCGGCGGCCAGGTCGTCGTCGCCGGCGAAGGCGTCGGTGGCCTGGTTCCCGACGTAGTCGTGCATGTGGTGCGCGCCGTTGCTCACGCCGGGGGCGGCGATGACGTTGTCCGGGTTGAACTTCCCGTTGTCGTTACGCCCGCAGTCGGTGCTGAACGAACCCCGGGAGGCGCCCCTGCGGTTGCGGGGGCGGTCGGCGGCGGGCCGGACCGATTCGATGTCCACGAAGTCGGAGACCTCGGGACCGTTGCCCTGCACCTCGCCCTCACCTTCGCCCTGACCCGGGTCCTGGCCGGGGTCCTGCCCCTCCTCGCCCTGGTCCTGGCCCCCGTCCTGCCCCTGCTCCGGGTCCTCGCCGGGCTCCTGGCCTTCGCCCTGTCCGCCCGAGCCCGCCTCCTGCCCCGCGCCCTGCTCGTCGTCGGCCCGCATGCTGCACCCCGCGAGCCCCTCCAGGCCCTGGGGCCGCTCGCCCGAGGCCCGCTCGACCGCGATCCCGATCCGGTCGAGGCTGGCGGTCCTCTTGTCCTTCAGCGGTCCGAGCACGGCGTTCCCGGCGAGAGCCGGATCCCGGGCGATCTGCTCCCTGCGGTCCGCGAACTGCCGGTACGCCTCGGTGATCTGCGTATCCATGGCGGCCAGTTCACGGTCGACCTCCGGCCGCGCGCCTTCCGGTATCCCGGGCAGCGCGATGCCCGCGTCGGGACAGTCGATGGTGGACATCCGGCGGCCCGCGTCACGGAACTCCCCGCGCGACGAGCCGGACGAACCCTCGCCGGCGCTCGCGTAGACGTTGACGGCGATCAGCCCACCTCCCCCCAGAATCAGAGCGGCCGTGGCGACGATCACCCGGTTGGCCGGAGTCGAACGTTTCCTGCGCGATGTGCGTCCCATGGAACTCCTCCGCTTCGAGTCCGCTTCGAGTGCTTCGAATCGGAAGCGTGACGTCCCATACGGACGGCGGGGCCGCCCCGTTCAGGGCGCGGGGGAATTGGCGGGGCGCCGGCAGGGGCCGTGCCGCCCGGCCGCTCTGCCGGGGACCCGCGCCGGGCGGTGCCCGCCGGAGCGTTCCGGCCGGGAGCCGGAACGCCGTACGACGGCTGACCGGGGAGGACGGTCAGCCGTGGTCGAGATAGGCGAGGACGGCGAGCACGCGGCGATTGTCGTCGTCCGACGGGGGCAGGCCGAGCTTGGTGAAGATGTTCGAGGTGTGCTTGGCCACCGCCCGCTCCGTGATCACCATCTGCGAGGCGATCGCCACGTTTGAACGACCCTGCGCCATGAGCTCCATGACCTCCCGCTCGCGGCGTGTCAGGCCGCCCATCGGCTTGTCCGCCGCACGCCGCGAGAGCAGCTGGGAGATGACCTGCGGATCCATCGCCGTACCGCCGGCGGCGACCCTGCGCACCGCGTCGATGAACTGGTCCGCGTCGAACACCCGGTCCTTCAGCAGATAGCCGATGCCGCCGTTGCCGTCGGCCAGCAGCTCCCGGGCGTACAGCTGCTCCACGTGCTGGGAGAGGACGAGCACCGGCAGCCCCGGCCTGTTCCGGCGGGCCGTCAGGGCGCACTGCAGGCCCTCGTCCGTGTGCGACGGCGGGAGCCGGACGTCTACCACGGCGACGTCCGGCTTCAACTCGGCCAGTGCCTTCGTCAGTTCAGGACCTGTCTCGACGGCTGCCACGACCTCGAAGTCGAAGGCTTCGAGCATGCGCACGAGCCCGTCGCGGAGCAGGAAGAGATCTTCGGCTAGGACAACGCGCAAGGGATCTCCATGGTCACCATGGTGGGACCGCCCGCAGGGCTGCTGACGGCCAGTACGCCGTCGAATGTACCCAGTCGGCGTTCGATCCCGCTCAGTCCCGATCCGCTTCCGACCACCGCGCCGCCCTTGCCGTTGTCCGTGACGGAGATCCGCAGCATGCCCTCCGCGTGGTGCATGTCCACCCACAGGCGGTCCGCGTCCGCGTGCTTCACCGCGTTGGCCAGGGTCTCGCTGACGGCGAAGTACGCGGCCGACTCGACCGGGGCCTCGGCGCGGCCGGGCAGCTCCACCGTCACCTCCGAGGTGACCGGCAGCCGCAGGGCCAGCGCCCTCACGGCATCCCCGAGTCCGCGCTCGGCGAGCACCGGCGGGTGGATGCCCCGTACGAGGTCCCGCAGCTCGGTGAGGGCCTCGGCGGACGACGTACGCGCCATCGCCAGCATCTTCTTCGCCTGCGCCGGATCCTTCTCGATCAGCGCCTCGATGGTGCTGAGATTCATGCCCATGGCCACCAGCCGGGCCTGCGCCCCGTCGTGCAGATCCCTCTCGATACGCCGCAGTTCGGACGCCGCCGTGTCCACGGCCTCGTGCCGTGTCTCGGTCAGCCGGTCGATGCGGCGCTTGAGCTCGTCCGGGGTGGGCGCCAGCGCCGAACGGGCGAGCACGAAGTGCAGCCGCAGCAGCGGGCCGCTCGCCCACACCCCGACGTGGAAGATCACGATGCCGAGCAGGGCGGCGGCCAGCGCCGTCATCTGACTGTCGACCGGCACGAATCCGTACCAGTACGGGTCGTCCGCGAACACCCGCCACAGTCCGGCCGCCAGGACGAGCCCCTCCAGCGGGAAGAGCAGCAGCCCGAAGGCGAGGACCAGCACCACGTAACCGGCGGTCATGTCGATCAGCAGCCACCGCAGGTCCCGCCAGGTCGCCGGGTCCTTCAGCAGCAGGGTGGTGCGCTCGACCTGCCCGGTGAAGCCGGAGCGCACATCCTTCGGGAACGGCCGGTAGGGGACCGGGATGCTGACGTCCGACCAGGCCGACGCGAGCGCGCGCCGCCGGTCTGCGTGTCGGCGCACCAGACCCATGAGCCACGGCGTCGTGACCAGACCCACGCCCAGCAGGATGAAGACGAGGGAGAGGAGCGACAGGACGAACAGGACGGTCGAGCCCACGATGCTCGCGAAGGAGAGGGCGAAAGCCCGCCCCCCGGACCGCACTGCGGCCCGCACCCGGTTCCTTGCCGGTCTCATCATGACGTCTCCTCTCACCGGGCCCCCGTCGGATCCCGTCCGGCCTCCAGTCTGTCCTGTGCGCGGGGGTCGTCGTCAGCCGTTCCGCCACCCGACAAGGGTGTACCTGGCACCACCTTCCGCCCGTTCACGCAGGAGGCGGCCCCGGGACGGTTCCCGGGGCCGCCGTCCGTCCGTGCGGTGTGATCAGGGCGTGTACTTGTAGCCCACGCGCCGCACGGTCTGGATCGACCGGCGGTGCTCGGCGCCCAGCTTGCGGCGCAGCCGGGCGACGTGGACGTCGACGGTCCGCCCGTCGCCCACGTGTCCGTAACCCCAGACCGTCGTCACCAGCTGGTCGCGGGTGTGCACCCGGTGCGGGTGCGCCACGAGGTGCGCCAGCAGCTCGAATTCGAGGTACGTGAGGTCGAGGGCGACGCCGTCCACGGAGGCCGTGCGCCGGGTGGAGTCGATCCGCACGGGACCGGTCGCCGGAACGCCGGAGGCCGGTGCCTGCGGCTCCGCCACGGGCTCCGGCACCAGCTGCCGGTGCTGGGCGGAGGCCACGGCCCCGGCCAGGGCCGGCTGCTGGTCGGCGGGGACCAGCACCAGGTAACCGACCATGGGCGGCCGGCCGGGAAGCGCCGGCAGGGTGTGCGCGGGAGCGGGCAGCCAGGTGGCGCCCGGCGGCAGGAAGTCCGCCACGTCCGTGAGCTCGACGACCTCGTCACGGTCGACGGCGCGCAGCCGGTGGCGGCTGGATGACAGAGCGGTGCGGGCGGTGGGGGTCGCAGCGGACGCCGCGGTGGCGGCGGAGAAGGTACGGGTGTTCGCCATGAGGGTCAGCTCTTTCGCGCGAGGAGTCGTCGAGGACGTACGTCGTGCGCGCGGGCCGAAGGCCGGGGTGAGGCGGCTTTAGAGGGCCTGCGCGTTCCACGCGCGGCAACACACCCGGTCGAAGTCATGATGCTGACGGGAAGGCCAGAACGGCTCGAGGTCGCTGCGACCCGATGCGGTGTACTGGAAGCCTGCCATGCCCCCATTGAAGCAGAGATCGGGGCCGGGCAGGAGTGGTCTCTCACCCGTCGATACGGACCCTGGTGTCAGCCGTCCCGCCTCCCCCCTGCGCACCGCCCGGTTCCGGTCGCCGGCGGGGCTCGGAAGCGGCCGGGAACGCCGAAGGGGCGCCCGTCGGCGGGCGCCCCTCCGCACCGGATCCGGTACGGATCAGACCTGGTCGGCCTTCTCCAGCGCGGTGCAGCAGGTGTCGACGATCAGCCGCGTGACGACGTACGGGTCGACGTTGGCGTTCGGGCGACGGTCCTCGATGTAGCCCTTCTGGTCCTGCTCGACCTGCCACGGGATGCGGACCGAGGCGCCGCGGTTGGAGACGCCGTAGCTGTACTCGTTCCACGGGGCGGTCTCGTGCAGACCGGTCAGGCGGTCGTCGATGCCCGCGCCGTAGTTCTTGACGTGGTCCATCGGCTTCGAGCCCTCACCGAGCGACTCGGCCGCGGTGATGATGGCCTCGTAGCCCTCGCGCATGGCCTTGGTGGAGAAGTTGGTGTGCGCGCCCGCGCCGTTCCAGTCGCCCTTGACCGGCTTCGGGTCCAGGGTCGCGGAGACGTTGAAGTCCTCGGCGGTGCGGTACAGCAGCCAGCGGGCGACCCACAGGTGGTCCGAGACCTCCAGCGGGGAGACCGGGCCGACCTGGAACTCCCACTGGCCGGGCATGACCTCGGCGTTGATGCCGGAGATGGCGAGGCCCGCCTTGAGGCAGTTGTCCAGGTGCTTCTCGACGATGTCGCGGCCGAAGATCTCGTCGGAGCCCACGCCGCAGTAGTAGCCGCCCTGCGCGGCCGGGAAGCCGCCCTCGGGGAAGCCGAGCGGACGGTGTCCGTCGAAGAAGGTGTACTCCTGCTCGATGCCGAAGATCGGCTCCTGGCCCGCGAACTGCTCGGAGACGGGACGCAGCGAAGCGCGGGTGTTCGACTCGTGCGGAGTCATGTCGATGTTGAAGACCTCGCAGAGGACGAGGATGTCGTCACCGCCGCGGATCGGGTCCGGACACGTGAAGACCGGCTTCAGGACCCGGTCGGAGGCGTGGCCCTCGGCCTGGTTGGTGCTCGAACCGTCGAAGCCCCAGATGGGCAGATCCGCCACGTCCTGCGCGGGGCTGCCGGCCATGATCTTCGTCTTGGAACGAAGCTTGGCGGTCGGCTCGGTGCCGTCGATCCAGATGTACTCAGCCTTGAACGTCACGGACGCCATCCTTTGCGGGTGCTGCGGTCTATGGTGCGCAGCTTCGCAAGGTGCGATTTCCCGACCGTTGCCCGAATGTGAACCCCGTGTTACCGAGGTTTCCCGAGGGTGTCGGACGGCAGGTCCACACCGCCCGGGGCCGTCTCACCCTGCGGCGCACTGGATACGTTCCGCGCCGGCGTCCCGCTCCGGGCAGACTGACGGCATGACCACACACGCAGCTTCCGCCGGGCCGATGCGGATAGGCCTCGTCGGGGCGGGCCCCTGGGCGCGCCTGACCCATGCCCCCGCCCTGGCCGCGCACCCCGGTGC
>Ga0247818_10000725_pt1 | contig 20780 bp, 17 predicted proteins | sample 13C_Glucose_Day1_FD_192424 | JGI IMG/M metagenome (GOLD analysis project Ga0247818, IMG submission 192424) | Soil microbial communities from agricultural site in Penn Yan, New York, United States - 13C_Glucose_Day1 | ecosystem: Environmental > Terrestrial > Soil > Agricultural land | place... | reverse complement strand
TCTTCGTCACCGCCGGAGAAGGCGGCGGCACCGGCACAGGCGGCGCACCCGTCGTCGCCAACATCGCGCGCTCGCTGGGCGCCCTGACGATCGGTGTGGTCACCCGCCCGTTCACCTTCGAGGGCCGACGGCGCGCGAACCAGGCGGAGGACGGCATCGCCGAGCTCCGCGAAGAGGTCGACACCCTCATCGTCATCCCCAACGACCGGCTGCTGTCCATCTCGGACCGCCAGGTCAGCGTGCTCGACGCGTTCAAGTCGGCCGACCAGGTGCTGCTCTCGGGTGTCCAGGGCATCACCGACCTCATCACCACCCCCGGCCTGATCAACCTCGACTTCGCCGACGTCAAGTCGGTCATGTCCGAGGCCGGATCGGCGCTCATGGGCATCGGCTCCGCCCGCGGTGACGACCGCGCGGTGGCCGCCGCGGAGATGGCGATCTCCTCGCCGCTCCTGGAGGCGTCCATCGACGGCGCCCGCGGTGTCCTGCTCTCCATCTCCGGCGGCAGCGACCTCGGTCTCTTCGAGATCAACGAGGCCGCCCAGCTGGTGAGCGAGGCGGCCCACCCGGAGGCGAACATCATCTTCGGCGCGGTCATCGACGACGCGCTCGGCGACGAGGTGCGGGTCACCGTCATCGCCGCGGGCTTCGACGGCGGGCAGCCGCCGGCCCGCCGGGAGAACGTGCTCGGGTCGAGCGCGGCCAAGCGCGAGGAGCCCGCCCCGCCGGCCCGCACCCCCGAGCCGGCGCGCCAGACCGGTGGGCTCGGTTCCGTGCCCCCGCGCGAGGAGCCCCAGGCCCCGGCGGCCGAGCCGGCGCCCGTGGCGAACGAGACGTCGCTGCCGGTGACCCCGCCGCACGTCCCGACGGCCCGCCCCTACCAGGACACCCAGGCCGAAGAGCTGGACGTCCCGGACTTCTTGAAGTGATAGGTCCGCAGCACGCGGTGAGAGCCGCGGGGTCTTCGGCGGGCGGCGCCCACTTCGCCTTCACCGACCGGTGGGGCGGAGTGAGCGCCGTTCCGTACGAGGAGCTCAACCTCGGCGGCGCGGTCGGTGACGACCCCGCCGCCGTCCGTACGAACCGTGCGCGCGCCGCACGTTCCCTCGGCCTTGACCCGGCCCGGGTGGTCTGGATGAACCAGGTGCACGGGCGGGACGTCGCCGTGGTCGACGGCCCGTGGGGCGACGCCCCCGCGGACGTCCCCGCGGTGGACGCCGTCGTGACGTCGCGGCGCGGTCTCCCGCTCGCGGTGCTCACCGCCGACTGCACCCCCGTGCTGCTCGCCGATCCGGCGGCCGGCGTCGTCGCGGCCGCCCACGCGGGACGGCCCGGTCTGGTCGCGGGGGTGGTTCCGGCCGCGGTCGAGGCCATGATCGCGCTCGGTGCCGAACCGTCCGGGATCACCGCGTACACCGGACCGGCCGTCTGCGGACGGTGCTACGAGGTCCCGGAGCAGATGCGGGCCGAGGTCGCCGCGGCGGTCCCGGCCTCGTGGTCGGAGACCAGCTGGGGCACTCCCGCGGTGGACGTCACGGCCGGGGTCCACGCCCAGCTCGACGAGCTCGGCGTCGTCGACCGGCACAGCTCGCCGTTCTGCACCCTGGAGTCCGGCGACCATTTCTCGTACCGCCGGGACCGCACCACGGGGCGGCTCGCCGGTTATGTCTGGTTGGACTGATAGGGCATGACGGATCGCAGGACCCAACTCGCCGAGAACCTGGCACAGGTGGAGGAGCGCATCGCGTCCGCCTGCGCCTCGGCGGGCCGCGAGCGGGAGGACGTGACCCTCATCGTGGTCACCAAGACCTACCCCGCGAGCGATGTGCGCATTCTGTACGAACTCGGCGTGCGTCAGGTCGCGGAGAACCGTGACCAGGATGCGGCGCCGAAAGCCGCCGCTTGCGCGGATCTGTCGCTCACCTGGCACTTCGTCGGACAGCTGCAGACCAACAAAGTCCGTTCCGTGGCCGGTTATGCCGGAGTCGTGCAGTCGGTGGACCGGGTGAAGCTGGTCACCGCGCTCTCGGCGGCGGCGGTCAGGGGCGGGCGTGAACTCGGCTGCCTCATCCAGGTCGCCCTCGACGCGGAGAGCGGCGAGCGCGGGGACCGGGGCGGCGTCGCACCGGACGCGATCGAGGAGTTGGCCGCGTCGGTGGAGGAGGCGGAGGGCCTCAGGCTCGACGGACTCATGACGGTCGCGCCGCTCGCCGGTCCCTACGCCGGCCGGCAACGGGCCGCGTTCGACCGGCTGGTGGAATTCTCGTCCCGCCTGCGCGGGAACCATCCGGCTGCGAACATGGTCTCTGCCGGGATGAGCGCGGATCTCGAGGACGCGATCGCGGCCGGGGCGACACATGTACGCGTCGGTACGGCGGTACTCGGAGTCCGACCCCGGCTCGGGTAACGTCGCGAAGCAGGTCGGACCACAGCAGAAAATATGGTCATTCCCGCTCACGCGGACTGGCCGGAGTGGATCGCGGGCACTTGGTGACACGAATGCCGATCCACCACAGAGCGGAGGACTCGGAGCATGGCCGGCGCGATGCGCAAGATGGCGGTCTACCTCGGCCTCGTGGAGGACGATGGGTACGACGGTCCGGGGTTCGACCCCGACGACGAATTCGAACCCGAGCCGGAGCCCGAGCGCGACCGGCGGCGGCACCAGCCCGCGCATCCGGTGGAGCGGGAACGGGACGAACCGGTGCGATCGGTGCAACCGCCCGCACCACGGGAACCGGTTCAGCTCCCGGCGGAAAGCGGACGACCCGCCCGAATCGCCCCCGTGGCATCTATCACACCTGACCGTCCGAACCTGGAGAAGAACGCACCGGTGATCATGCCCAAGGTCGTGTCCGAGCGTGAGCCCTACCGGATCACCACGCTGCACCCCAGGACCTACAACGAGGCCCGTACCATCGGGGAACACTTCCGCGAGGGCACTCCGGTGATCATGAACCTCACGGAGATGGACGACACCGATGCGAAGCGACTTGTCGACTTTGCCGCGGGACTCGTCTTCGGTCTCCATGGCAGCATTGAGCGTGTGACGCAGAAGGTGTTCCTGTTGTCGCCTGCTAACGTCGATGTCACGGCGGAGGACAAGGCCCGCATCGCAGAGGGCGGGTTCTTCAACCAGAGCTGAGAACACCGGGAACAAAGCCGGCCGGGAGGCCGGGGCTACGAAAGCCAGGGGAGAGGGAAGCGCGGGACATGGGCGTCGCACTGGATGTGGTCTACATCGCGCTGATGTGTTTCCTCATCGTGCTGATCTTCCGGCTGGTCATGGACTATGTCTTCCAGTTCGCACGTTCATGGCAGCCAGGCAAGGCGATGGTGGTCGTTCTCGAGGGCACTTACACTGTCACGGATCCACCGTTGAAGCTTCTGCGGCGGTTCATACCGCCGTTGCGTCTCGGGGGCGTGGCACTTGACCTGTCCTTCTTCGTTCTGATGATCATCGTCTACATTCTGCTCAGCCTCGTGGGCAAGCTTGCGAGCAGCGTGTGAACGATACGGTCTTGCCGACTGCCGACGACTACGTAGAGGTGAAGAAGAGATGCCGCTGACCCCCGAGGACGTGCGGAACAAGCAGTTCACGACCGTCCGCCTCCGAGAAGGCTATGACGAGGACGAGGTCGATGCCTTCCTCGACGAGGTCGAGTCGGAACTGACCCGGCTGCTCCGTGAGAACGAGGACCTGCGCGCCAAGCTGGCCGCCGCCACGCGTGCGGCCGCGCAGAACCAGCAGCAGCAGGGCATGCGTAAACCGCCGGAGCAGCAGCAGCAGGAGAGGCCGGGCGCCCCGGTGCCCGCCGCCATATCGGGTCCGCCGGTCCAGCAGCAGCAGCCTCCGCAGATGGGTCCCCCCCAGCTGCCCGGTGGCGCTCCGCAGCTGCCCGCCGGTCCCAGCGGCCATGGCCCCCAGGGCGGCCACGGTCCCGGTCCGCAGGGCCCGCACGGCCCCGGCCCGATGCAGGGCGGTCCCATGGGTGGCCCGATGGGCGGCCCCATGGGTGGTCACGCTCAGCAGCAGCAGCAGATGCAGCAGCAGATGCAACAGCAACAGCAGCAGCAGATGCAGCAGCCCGGTCAGGGCCCCGGTGGCGACAGCGCCGCCCGTGTCCTCTCCCTCGCCCAGCAGACCGCCGACCAGGCGATCGCGGAGGCCCGCTCCGAGGCCAACAAGATCGTCGGTGAGGCGCGCAGCCGTGCCGAGGGCCTGGAGCGCGACGCCCGTGCCAAGGCGGACGCCCTGGAGCGGGACGCGCAGGAGAAGCACCGCGTGGCGATGGGCTCGCTGGAGTCGGCCCGCGCGACGCTGGAGCGCAAGGTCGAGGACCTGCGTGGCTTCGAGCGCGAGTACCGGACCCGTCTGAAGTCCTACCTGGAGAGCCAGCTGCGTCAGCTGGAGACCCAGGCCGACGACTCGCTGGCCCCGCCGCGGACCCCCGCCGCCGCCTCGCTGCCGCCGTCGCCCTCGCTGGCTCCGGCCGGTGCGGGTTCGATGGGGCACGCCATGGGCGGCAACCACGGTGGCCACGGCAGCCAGCAGATGGGCGGCGGCAACCAGTCGATGGGCGGTGGCCCGTCCTACGGTGGCGGCCAGCAGCAGATGTCGCCCGCGATGACGCAGCCGATGGCACCGGTGCGGCCGCAGGCGCCGCAGCCGATGCAGCAGGCCCCGTCGCCGATGCGCGGGTTCCTCATCGACGAGGACGACAACTGAGCGGTTCGCGCTCGCTGAGCGCGTAGCCGTCGGCAGGCTAGGGCCGGGCCCCGGGGTTTTCCCCGGGGCCCGGCCCTTTTGCGCTGCCCGGTCGCGGGACGGGGCCGCTGCGTGGGGCTCGTCCCCTGCCCGCCTCCCCTGCAACCGGGGATCCGCCCCCGGACCCCGCTCCTCGATCGCCGGAGGGGCCGGGTTCCGGTGTCCCCGGTTCGACATGGGCCGGGTACGACGAAGGGCGCGGCCGGAGTGTGTCCGGCCGCGCCCTTCGGGTGGGGACTACGCCTCGGTCTTGCGGAGGCGGAACGTGAGGGACAGGCCCTCGTCCTCGAACGGGGTGCCGTACGTGTCGTCGGCCTCACCCCGCGCGTAGTCCAGGGCCAGGACCTCGTCCGCGATGAGGGTCGCGTGCGCGGTCAGGGCCTCGGCGGTCTCGGAGGACGGGGAGGTCCAGCGCACCGCGATGCGGTCGGACACCTCCAGGCCGCTGTTCTTGCGGGCCTCCTGGATCAGCCGGATCGCGTCACGGGCCAGTCCGGCGGCCCGCAGCTCCGGGGTGATCTCCAGGTCCAGCGCGACCGTCGCGCCCGAGTCGGAGGCCACCGACCAGCCCTCGCGGGGGGTCTCCGTGATGATGACCTCGTCGGGGGCCAGGGTGACCTGCTCGCCGTCGACCTCCACCGAGGCCGTTCCCTCGCGCAGCGCCAGGCTCAGCGCCGCGGCGTCGGCGTCGGCGACGGCCTTGGCGACCGCCTGGACGCCCTTGCCGAACCGCTTGCCCAGCGCGCGGAAGTTCGCCTTGGCCGTGGTGTCGACCAGCGAGCCGCCCACCTCGGAGAGGGAGGCCAGGGAGGAGACGTTCAGCTCCTCCGTGATCTGGGCGCGCAGCTCCGGCGTGAGCGACTCGAAGCCCGAGGCCGCCACCAGGGCGCGCGACAGCGGCTGCCGGGTCTTGACCCCCGACTCGGCGCGTGTGGCCCGGCCCAGCTCCACCAGGCGGCGTACCAGGGCCATCTGCGAGGAGAGCGACGGGTCGATCGACGCCGGGTCCGCCGTCGGCCAGGACGACAGGTGCACCGACTCCGGGGCGTCCGGGGCGACGGGAACGATCAGGTCCTGCCAGACCCGCTCCGTGATGAACGGCGTCAGCGGGGCCATCAGCCGGGTGACGGTCTCCACGACCTCGTGCAGGGTGCGCAGCGCCGCCTTGTCGCCCTGCCAGAAGCGGCGGCGCGAGCGGCGGACGTACCAGTTGGACAGGTCGTCGACGAAGGCCGAGAGCAGCTTGCCGGCGCGCTGGGTGTCGTACGCCTCCAGCGCCTTCGTGACCTCGTCGACCAGGGTGCCGAGCTCGCTCAGCAGCCAGCGGTCCAGGACGGTGCGGTCGGCGGGGGCCGGGTCGGCCGCGGACGGCGCCCAGCCGGACGTACGGGCGTACAGGGCCTGGAAGGCCACCGTGTTCCAGTACGTGAGGAGCGTCTTGCGGACGACCTCCTGGATCGTGCCGTGGCCCACGCGGCGTGCCGCCCACGGGGAGCCGCCGGCCGCCATGAACCAGCGGACGGCGTCGGCGCCGTGCTGGTCCATCAGCGGGATCGGCTGGAGGATGTTGCCCAGGTGCTTGGACATCTTGCGGCCGTCCTCGGCGAGGATGTGGCCCAGGCAGACCACGTTCTCGTACGAGGACTTGTCGAAGACCAGGGTGCCGACCGCCATCAGCGTGTAGAACCAGCCACGGGTCTGGTCGATGGCCTCCGAGATGAACTGCGCCGGGTAGCGGGACTCGAAGACCTCCTTGTTCTTGTACGGATAGCCCCACTGCGCGAACGGCATCGAACCCGAGTCGTACCAGGCGTCGATGACCTCCGGGACGCGGTACGCCTCCAGCCGGCAGTTCTCGTGCGAGCAGGTGAAGGTGATCTCGTCGATGAACGGGCGGTGCGGGTCCAGGTCCGACTGGTCGCGGCCGGTCAGCTCGGAGAGCTCGGCGCGGGAGCCGACACAGGTCAGGTGGTCGTCCTCGCAGCGCCAGATCGGCAGCGGGGTGCCCCAGTAGCGGTTGCGGGACAGCGCCCAGTCGACGTTGTTGTTCAGCCAGTCGCCGAAGCGGCCGTTCTTGACGGACTCCGGGAACCAGTTGGTCTTCTCGTTCTCCTGGAGGAGACGGTCCTTGACCGCGGTGGTGCGGATGTACCAGGACGGCTGCGCGTAGTACAGCAGGGCCGTGTGGCAGCGCCAGCAGTGCGGGTAGCTGTGCTCGTACGGGACGTGGCGGAAGAGCTTGCCCCGCGCGTCCAGGTCCTCGGTCAGGGCCTCGTCGGCCTTCTTGAAGAAGACGCCGCCGACCAGCGGGAGGCCCTCCTCGAAGGTGCCGTCGGGGCGGACCGGGTTCACCACGGGAAGGCCGTACGCCTTGCAGACCAGGAGGTCGTCGGCGCCGAACGCGGGGGACTGGTGGACCAGACCCGTGCCGTCCTCGGTCGTGACGTACTCGGCGTTGACGACGAAGTGCGCCTCGCTCGGGAACTCGACCAGCTGGAAGGGGCGTTCGTAGGTCCAGCGCTCCATCTCACGGCCGGTGAAGGCCTCACCGGTGAGCTCCCAGCCCTCGCCGAGCGCCTTCTCGACGAGAGGCCGGGCCACGACCAGCTTCTCCGAGCCGTCCGTCGCGACCACGTAGTCGACGTCGGGGTGCGCGGCGACCGCGGTGTTGGAGACCAGCGTCCAGGGGGTCGTCGTCCAGACCAGCAGCGCGGCCTCGCCGGCCAGCGGCCCGCTCGTCAGCGGGAAACGGACGAAGACCGACGGGTCGACGACCGTCTCGTACCCCTGGGCCAGCTCGTGGTCCGACAGACCGGTGCCGCAGCGCGGGCACCAGGGCGCCACGCGGTGGTCCTGGACCAGCAGGTCCTTGCCGAAGATCTCCTTCAGCGACCACCACACGGAGTCGACGTACTCCGGGTCCATCGTGCGGTAGGCGTCGTCGAGGTCGACCCAGTACCCCATGCGGGTCGTGAGCTCGGCGAACGCGTCGGTGTGGCGGGTGACGGACTCACGGCACTTCGCGTTGAACTCGGCGATGCCGTAGGCCTCGATGTCCTTCTTGCCGTTGAAGCCCAGCTCCTTCTCCACCGCGAGCTCGACCGGCAGGCCGTGGCAGTCCCAGCCGGCCTTCCGGCCGACGTGGTAGCCCTGCATGGTGCGGAAGCGGGGGAAGACGTCCTTGAAGACGCGGGCCTCGATGTGGTGGGCACCGGGCATGCCGTTGGCGGTCGGCGGGCCCTCGTAGAAGACCCACTCGGGACGGCCCTCGGACTGTTCGAGGCTCTTGGCGAAGACCTTGCTGTCGCGCCAGAAGTCGAGCACGGCGTGCTCGAGGGCGGGCAGGTCGACCTGGGCGGGTACCTGGCGGTACTGCGGCGATGTCATGTGCGGGCTTCCTCCGGCGGACGTCTTCCACTTCCGTCGGAGGGACGAGAGCCGGATCTGCTCCCGCGGTACCACCCTCCTTGGCCGCGGGCGTGCGCCCGTGGCCCCCTCATTGGGGTCGCGATGCCGGTTCTAGTGACCTCGTGTCCGCGGGCGGAGCCCACGTGTCCGAAGCTTTCTTCCGGCGGCTCCGGGGTGATCTTCACGGCGCGCTCGCCCCCGGGCTCCCACCGTCCCCGGTTCGCTGCTGGCTGCGTACGACGCTACTCGTCCCGTCCCTGCCTCTCGCTGGGGCCAGTGTACGGGCCCTCACGGGCGACGGCCGACCCGTTTGTTCCCGGGGAGGGGCTTGACCCGAATGGCCAGTCGGGGCGGACGGAGTCCCGGAGGCCCGTGCGGCGGCGGATTACCACGCGGGGAGCTGGGCACAACGGTTGCAGGCGCACCACCGGCATGTCGTGCGGAGGGCGAAACGGCGGCGTGCCCCGTTGCCGCGGGCCTGGGGTCGATTTATCGTCCCAGCACGATTCGCGTGCAAGATCACAATATGTGAAGGGGCCGCGGCCATGGTGGCGAAGAAGACCGCCGTATCGAGAACGGCGTCCGAGAGATCCACGGCTGCGGCTGCCGAGGAGGAGACCGCGAACGCGGGCGGGAGGACCGGCGAGGGAACGGGCGGGGAGGAGCCGGCGAGGAAGGCCGCGAAGAGGACGGCCGCCAGGAAGAAGGCGGCGTCGCATCCGCAGGAGCCGGAACAGGCCGGCCCGGACGCGGTGCACGGCAGGCCCGCGAAGAAGAGCGCGGCGAAGAAGAGCGCAGCCAGGAAGGCGTCGAAGAAGGCGTCGAAGAAGGCCACGGGGGCGGCTCAGGCCGCCGAGCAGACAGGAGTCCACACGGTGGTAGCCAAGAAGAGCGCGGCCCGGTCCGCGGCTGCAGGAGAGGGCACCGCCACGGCGGTCCCCCCGGCCGGGGGCGGTGTGGCGACGGCGCCCGCGGACCTGGCGGTCAGGCCCGGGGAGGACCCCTGGACCCCCGAGGAGGTCGAGGAGGCACGGACCGAACTGACCGGCGAGGTCCTGCGGCTGCGCAGCGAGCTGGAGGCCTCGGGCGAGGCCCTGGCCGGTCTGATGCGTGACTCCGGGGACGGAGCGGGCGACGACGACGCGGACACCGGCACGAAGAACATCACCCGCGAGCACGAGCTGTCCCTGGCGGCCCACGCCCAGGAGACCCTGGACCAGACCGAGCGCGCCCTCGCCAGGCTCGACGCGGGCACCTACGGCCTCTGCGAGATCTGCGGCAAGCCGATCGGCAAGGCGCGGATGCAGGCCTTCCCCCGGGCCACGCTCTGCGTGGAGGACAAGCAGAAGCAGGAGCGGCGCGGCTAGTCCCCCTGGCCCGGTCGGCCCGCACCCCGCGAGGCCGTACCGGGCCCGGCCGTACCCGCGGCGCGTCGGGGCAGGTCGTCCGGGGCCTGAGGCCCCTGAAACCCCGGGTGTGTCGTACCCTCGTCCTCAGTCAGGTACCTAGGGTTGAGGGACTCACGTGGCAGAGGCGGAGCGCATCATCGGTACGCCGGACATCCCCGATGCCGAGGGGGCCGACGGGGCTGAGCCCCAGCAGCCCTCCGAGGGCTCGCTCCCGGCCGGGAGCGACGACACCGGCGGCGGCCGGGGCAGGAAGAAGGTCCTCGTCCTCCTCGTGGTGGCCGTGCTCGCCTACCTGCTCGACCTGATCAGCAAGATGATCGTGGTCGCGAAGCTGGAGCACGAGGAGCCCATCGAGATCTTCGGCGACTGGCTCAAGTTCGACGCGATCCGCAACGCGGGCGCCGCGTTCGGGATCGGTGAGGCGTTCACCGTGATCTTCACGGCCATCGCCGCCGTCGTGATCGTCGTGATCGTGCGGCTCGCCCGCAAGCTCTACAGCCTGCCCTGGGCCATCGCCCTCGGGCTCCTGCTCGGCGGGGCGCTCGGCAACCTCACCGACCGCATCTTCCGCGCGCCGGGCGTCTTCAAGGGCGCGGTCGTCGACTTCATCGCCCCGGCGCACTTCGCCGTCTTCAACCTCGCCGACTCCGCGATCGTGTGCGGCGGAATCCTCATCGTGATCCTCTCCTTCAAGGGCCTGGACCCCGACGGCACCGTGCACAAGGACTAGTGGGCGCAAGGCATACTCGACTGGTGAGTACGTATCCCGAGGTCCGCACCCTGCCCGTACCCGACGGCCTGGAGGGCGAGCGCGTCGACGCCGCCATCTCCCGGATGTTCGGTTTCTCCCGCACCAAGGCCGCCGAGCTGGCCGCGGCCGGGAAGGTGCAGGTGGACGGTGCCGTGGCCGGGAAGTCCGAGCGGGTGCACGGCGGCGCCTGGATGGAAGTGGAGATGCCCCAGGCACCCGCTCCGGTCCAGATCGTCGCCGAGCCCGTCGAGGGCATGGAGATCGTGCACGACGACGACGACATCGTCGTCATCATGAAGCCGGTCGGTGTCGCCGCCCACCCCAGCCCGGGCTGGACCGGCACCACCGTCATCGGCGGCCTCGCCGCGGCCGGCTACCGCATCTCGACGTCGGGCGCCGCCGAGCGGCAGGGCATCGTGCACCGGCTGGACGTCGGCACCTCCGGCCTGATGGTCGTGGCCAAGTCCGAGCGGGCCTACACCCTGCTCAAGGCGCAGTTCCGCGACCGGGTCGTCGAGAAGAAGTACCACGCGCTGGTCCAGGGCCACCCGGATCCGATGAGCGGCACCATCGACGCCCCCATCGGCCGCCACCCCCAGCACGACTACAAGTGGGCCGTCACCGCCGAGGGCAAGCCCTCCGTGACGCACTACGACCTCATCGAGGCCTACCGCGCGGCCAGCCTGCTCGACATCAAGCTGGAGACGGGACGCACGCACCAGATCCGCGTGCACATGTCCGCGCACCGCCACCCCTGCGTCGGCGACCTGACCTACGGCGCCGACCCCACGCTGGCCAAGCGCCTCGGCCTGACGCGCCAGTGGCTGCACGCGGTCCGGCTCGGCTTCGAGCACCCCGCCGACGGCGGCTGGGTGGAATTCGAGAGCACCTACCCGGACGACCTGCGCCACGCACTCGACACCATCGCGGCGGAGAGCCAGTGACCGCCGAGACCACCCCGTACAGCACGCGCAGGGCCCTCGACGAGAGCGACCTCGCCGCCTGCTTCCAGGTCCGCAAGGACGTCTTCGTCGGCGAGCAGCAGGTGCCCGAGGACATCGAGTACGACACCCACGACGCCACGGCGGTGCACGTCCTCGCCGTGGCCGCGGACGGCTCCGCGCTCGGCACGGGACGGCTGCTGCACGGTGAGGCGGCGGCCGGGAAGACCGGCGGTGACCACACCGTCGGGTCGCTCGGCCGGCTCGCCGTGACGCGTGAGGCCCGCGGTCTGGGCGTCGGAGCGGCCCTGGTCCGCGCCATCGAGGACGAGGCCCGCGCCCTGGGCCTGGCCGCCGTCGACCTGCACGCCCAGACACAGGCGCTCGGCTTCTACGAACGGCTCGGCTACACGGTATACGGCCCCGAGTTCCCGGACGCCGGGATGCCGCACCGGGCCATGCGCCGCGCGCTCTGACCCCGGCCCGCCCGGAGGGCGCCACAGGTCCGCCGGTCCCGCGTGGCACGCTGGGGCCCTGACCGGCTGATCAACGGGCCCCGGCCCGGCGCGCTGCGGAAGGTACGACGTGGACCAGATGGCACTCCTGCTCCTGCTTCTCCTGGGAGCGGTGGTCACCGTGCCGTTGGGGGAGCGGCTGGGCCTCCCCGCACCGGTGCTGATGACGCTCGCGGGCATCGCCATGGCCTTCGCGAGCTTCGTCCCCGACGTGGACATCCCGCCGGAGATCATCCTGCCCGCCCTGCTGCCTCCGCTGCTCTACGCCTCGGTGCAGCGGACCTCCTGGCGGCAGTTCGCGGCCAACAAACGGCCGATCTTCCTGCTCGCGGTCGCCCTCGTCTTCGTCACGACGGCGGCCGTCGCCACGGTCGCGAACGCCGTGGTGCCCGGCCTGCCCATCGCCGCCGCCGTGGCACTGGGCGCCCTCGTCGCCCCGCCCGACCCCGTCGCCGCCACCGCGGTCGCGGGCTCGGTCGGGCTCCCGCGCAGGCTCGTCTCGATCCTCGAGGGCGAGGGTCTGTTCAACGACGTCACGGCCATCGTCCTGTACCACGTGGCGATCGCCGCAGCCGTCAGCGGCACCTTCTCGCTCCCCGAGGCGTTCGGGCTGCTGGTCCTCTCCGCGGTGGTCGCCGTGGTCGTCGGCCTGGTGCTCGGCTGGCTGACCATCAAGCTCATGGGCCTGCTGGGCGACGCCACGCTCCAGGTCGGGCTCACCCTGCTGGTGCCCTTCGTCAGCTACGTCCTCGCCGAGGAGCTGATGGGCTCCGGCGTCCTCGCCGTCCTCACCACCGCGCTCTTCCTCGCCGAGCACACCGCGGACGCCGACGACGTCCTGGGGCGGCTCACCGGCCGGTCCTTCTGGGAGATCGTCGACACCCTGGTGACCGGAGTCGCCTTCGGCCTCATCGGACTGGAACTCCACAGCGTGTTCGGCACCGCCGACGGCCGTGAGCTGCAGTTCGTCGGCTGGGGCCTGGCGATCGTCGCGGTCGTCGTCGGCGTACGGCTCCTGTGGCTGCTGCCGGCCACCTGGCTCGCCAAGCGGCTGCACACCCGCCGCGACTACAGCGAGGAGATCCCCACCAGCTGGCGCGAGACCGTCGTCATGTGGTGGGCGGGGATGCGCGGCGTGGCCTCGGTGGCGCTGGCCCTGGCGATCCCGCTGGAGACGGACGACGGGAAACCCTTCCCCGGCCGCGACGAGATCATCTTCGTCGCGTTCGCCGTGATCATGGCCACACTGGTGTTCCAGGGCCTGACCCTGCCGTGGCTGGTGCGCAAGCTCGGGGTCCGGGCCGACACGGACGCGGAACAGGCCCTGGAACGGGAACTCGCGATCCGGGCGGCGAAGGCGGCCAAGCGCCGGCTCAAGGAGATCGAGGGCGTCGAGGACTTCCCCGAGGAGGTCCAGGAGAGGCTCCAGCGCGCCGCGTACGACATCGGGGCCCGGATCAGCCCGGACATGGTCGACGACGAGCGGCGTGAGGCGTACGCGCAGCGCGCGGAGCGCTTCAAGGCGTTCGGCCGGGTGCAGCGCGAGCTGCTGTCGGCAGCCCGGCACGAGGTGCTCTCGGCCCGCAGCGAGCCCGGATCGGACCCGGAGGTCGTCGACCGGGTGCTGCGCTACCTCGACGTCCGCAGCCTGCGCTGAGGAGCCACCGCCGCACGGTGGTTCAGCCGCGCCCCGTGCGGGGGGCCTTGTCCGGGGTCGGCACGTTGCCGACCGACGGGGTCCGGAGGGACTCCGCGCCCGTCAGCTCCCGCCAGTGGTCGCCCGGCGGCAGCGCCGCGGGCGACGTCACCACGCGGGGCAGGGCGTAGGGGTGGTGGTCCCGGAGCCAGCCGATCATCTGCTCCCGCACGGCACAGCGCACCGTCCAGATGTCGTCCGCGTCCTTCGCGGTCACCACGGCCCGCACCTCGATCGTCGTCGGAGTGGTGTTCGTCACGGCCAGGGACCAGTCGCGGCCGTCCCAGGCGGCGCACTCGCCGAGTATGTCCCGGAGCTTCTCGCGCATCGCCGCGATCGGCGCCGAGTGGTCGAGCTGCAGGAAGACGGTGCCGGTCATCTGCACCCCGCCGCGCGACCAGTTCTCGAACGGCCTGCTCGTGAAGTAGGACACCGGCATCGTGATCCGCCGCTCGTCCCAGGTCCGTACGGCGAGGAAGGTCAGGGTGATCTCCTCGACCGTCCCCCACTCCCCGTCCACCACCACGGTGTCACCGATGCGCACCATGTCGCCGAAGGCGATCTGGAAGCCGGCGAAGAGGTTGCCGAGCGTCGACTGGGCGGCGACACCCGCGACGATGCCGATCACACCGGCGGAGGCCAGCATCGAGGTGCCGACCGTGCGCATCGCGGGGAAGGTGAGCAGCATCGCGGCGATCGCGACCGTCGCCACCACCGCGGTGACCACCCGCTGGATCAGGGTGACCTGGGTGCGGACCCGGCGGACCCGCGCGGGATCGCGGGTGGACGTCGCGTAACGGGCGTACGAGGACTGCACGACGGTGGCCGCGGCACGGATCACCAGCCAGGCCGACGCCGCGATCAGCACCAGGGTCAGGACCTGGCCGATCCCCGCCCGGTGGTCCCGCACCACGTCCAGCTTGATCTGGCCGAAGCTGGCCCGCAGCAGCGCCGTGCAGAGGACCACCTGCAGCGGCGGGCGGCAGAGCCGGAGCAGGCCCCACAAGGGCGTCTCGTGGTGGCGGCTGTCGGCGCGGCGCAGCAGCAGGTCCACCAGCCAGCCCACCAGCAGCGTGATGATCAGCGACCCGCCCACCACGAGCAGGGGCCGCAGTACGTTCTCCATTCCGTCGTCCTCCAAGCGATCGGGGCACAACTGGCACCATGGGACGCATGAACATCATGCTTTTCCACTCGACCTACGGTCTGAGGCCCGCTGTGCACGCGGCTGCCGACCGGCTGCGCGCAGCCGGCCACGAGGTGCGCGTGCCCGATCTCTTCGAGGGGCACACCTTCGACACCGTCGAGGAGGGAATGGCCTTCAAGGACCAGGTGGGCAAGGACGAGCTGCTCAAGCGTGCCGTCCTGGCCGCCGCGCCCTACTCCGACCAGGGCCTCGTCTATGCGGGGTTCTCGTTCGGGGCGTCGGTCGCGCAGACCCTCGCGCTCGGCGACGCCAAGGCCCGCGGGCTGCTGCTGCTCCACGGCACCTCGGACATCGCGGAGAACGCCTCGGTGGACGAGCTGCCCGTACAGCTGCACGTGGCCGACCCCGACCCGTTCGAGTCGCACGACTGGCAGACCAGCTGGTACCTCCAGATGCAGCGGACCGGCGCCGACGTCGAGGTCTACCGCTACCCGGGGGCCGGACACCTGTTCACGGACCCGGAGCTGCCCGACTTCGACCAGGACGCGGCCGAACTGACCTGGAAGGTCTCGCTCGGCTTCCTGGCCACGCTGTAGCGCCACGCCGGGAACGGTGCCACGGGAACGGCGTCACGGGAACGGGCCGCGCCCCGGGGACGCGGCCCGTCACGGGTGTCCGGGCGGGTCAGCGCACCGGGGCGCCGACCCGCTCGACCCGCTGGGTGCCGCTGAGCGTGCGGTAGGAGCGGACCCAGGACGACGCCGCTCCCTTGTCCGTCTTGTCGGAGACGGCGTAGTAGTCCATCTGCGAGCGCTCGGCCGTCACGTCGAGGACGCCGTAGCCGTGCGAGTCGAGATCGACCCACTTCACGTGGCGGTTCGCCGCCTTGACCGCCGTCGCCGCGACGACGGACACCGTCCGGGGGGCCACCCGCAGGATGTCGTCCAGATTGTCCGAGGTGACCGAGGTGACCACGAACTCGGTGGCGGCGGACGCCGACAGGGGATACGTCGCCGCCTTGACGGGTACGTCGTTGGCCCACGCCATGTGGATGTCGCCGGTCAGGAAGACCGTGTCGGTCACGGCGTGGTCCCGCAGATGGGAGATCAGCTCCTTGCGGTCGTCCGTGTAGCCGTCCCACTGGTCGACGTTGACCGCGAGCCCTTCCGCCGGCAGCCCCAGCAGCTCGGCGAGCGGCGCCAGCAGATGGGCCGGCAACGCCCCGAAGGCGACCGGCGAGATCATCACCGAGGTGCCGACCAGCTTCCAGCGGGCGTCCGACGCCGTCAGTCCCGCCTTCAGCCAGTCCAGTTGCGCACGCCCCGTGATCGAGCGCTCCGGGTCGTCGACCGCTCCGTTGCCGACGGACGCCTGCTCGGAGCGGAAGCTGCGCAGGTCGAGCAGGTGCAGTTCGGCCAGGTCGCCGAAGCGCAGGCGTCGGTAGACGGTGCCCTCCGTGGAGGCGCGGACCGGCATCCACTCGAAGTACGCCTGCTTCGCGGCGGCCATCCGGGCCGTCCACGGGCCCTCGGTGCCCGGGGTGTGGTTCTCGGCCCCGCCCGACCAGGCGTCGTTGGCGAACTCGTGGTCGTCCCAGATGGCTATCACCGGATGGGCGGCGTGCAGCGCCTGGAGGTCGGTGTCCGTCTTGTACGTGGCGTGCCGCAGCCGGTAGTCGGCGAGGGAGACGATCTCGTGCAGCGGGGCGTGCGGGCGGACGACGGTGTCCTGGGTCGGGTAACTGCCCGACGCGTACTCGTAGATGTAGTCACCCAGGTGCAGGACGGCGTCCAGGTCGGCACGTGCCGCGAGATGGCGGTACGGGGAGAACCAGCCGGCCTCCCAGTTGGCGCAGGACACCACGCCGAAACGGATTCCCGGGACCGAGGTCCCGGCGGCGGGCGCCGTGCGGGTACGGCCGACGGGGGAGAGGACACCCTCCTTGCCGTCGGCCACGGAGAAGCGGAAGAAGTACGCCGTGGCCGCGCGCAGCCCCCGGACGTCGGCCTTGACCGTGTGGTCGGAGCCGGCCCGCGCGACGGCCGTGCCCCGGGCCGCGACGCGGGAGAAGGCCTTGTCCTCGGCGATCTCCCAGACCACCGGGGTGTCCGCGCCCAGCCCCGAGCCCGGTACGGCGTCCGGCGCGGGGGTGACGCGGGTCCACAGGAGGATGCCGTCGGGCAGCGGGTCGCCGGAGGCGACGCCGTGCAGGAAGGCGGGGCCGCCGGCTGCGCGGGCGCTCGTGGCGGCGGCGAGCACGGAGCCGGCGACCGCGGTGGCGGCGGCGGCCTTGACGACCGTGCGGCGGGTGGGCGCGGTGGAGAACTGTCGACTGGTCACGGGCGATCACCCTACTGATGAGTAGAGCGAACAGGCGGGCGAACACAGGAAGTTCGCCCGCCTGTTGGCCGGATGACACCGGGAGTGGTACCCGAGGGCCCCTTCCGGCCGCGTGATCTCCTGCCGGGCGGCCCGGCTGCCGGCGCGGGCCGGCCGTGGATCAGCCCTTCAGCGCCTTGGTGACCGCGGTGTTGAAGTCCGCCACCGTCATGGGGGCGTTCTCGCTGCCCTCGGCGGTGAGCTTCTTGCCGTCCATCTTGAGGGTCGGCGTGCCCTGCACCCCGCTCTTGTCGAACGCCTTGGACATCTTGATCGCCCAGGCGTCGAACGTGCCGTCCTCGACGTTCTTCCGGAAGGCCTTGTTGCCCTTCAGCGCGTCCACCGAGTCCGCCACCTCGATCAGGTAGCTGTCCTTGGCGAACTTGTCGTTCGCCTCCTCGGGGTGGTACTTCGCGGAGTACAGCGCGGTCTTGTACTCCAGGAAGGCCTCGGGGCTCACGTCGAGCGCCGCGCCCAGCGCGCTCAGGGCGTTCTTCGAGCCCTCGCCGCTGTCCGAGTTGTCGATGAAGGTCGCACCGACGTACTTGATCTTGTACTTGCCGGCGTCGACGTCCTTGGACACGGTCTCGCCGACCGCCTGCTCGAACGTGGCGCAGATCGGGCAGCGCGAGTCCTCGTAGAGCTCCAGGGTCTTCTTGGCGCTCGACTCGCCGATCACGACGGTCGTGCCGTCGTCACCCGAGGTGTTCTTGGGGGCGGTGACGTTCTTCGCGTCCGCCGCGGCCTCCCAGGCGGAGGGCTTGTTCAGCTGCATCACGCCGTAGCTGACACCGCCGGCGATCGCCAGCACGGCCACGACCGAGACGCCGACGACGATCTGCTTGCGTGCCTTGTCCTTCTTGGCCTGGCGCTCGCGCTCCGCGCGCAGCCGCTCGCGGGCGGCGGACTTGCTGGCCTGGCTGTTGCGCTTGCTCATGGGGGTGCTCCGTAGGTGGGGTGGCTCGGAAAGGGGGCGTACCGCGTACTCAGGCAGGGGTGAAGGCCGGGTACGGCGGGCCCCTCCGTCCCACGGAGTGCACCAGGAGGCGGACGGGGGCGAGCGGGTGCGGGCGGCCGGTGCGGGCGGCGCCGGGCCGTCCGCGGCGCCGGGCCGTGCCGGTCACGGCGACCGCGGTGAGCAGCGGGCGGAACGCGACGGCGGCCGCCGCGCGCAGCAGCCCCGCCAGCGCCGACTCGCCGCGCCGCCGCCTGGCTGCGGCCAGCAGGCCCACCGCCACGTGGGCGGCGAGCAGCAGCCAGGGGACGGCGGGGCCGGGAGAGGCGAGCAGGGCGGCTGCGTGGCCGCCGTTCCCGGTCACCCCGGCCAGCGGGGTGCCGACCGAGGCCACGCCGGAGAGTCCGTCGGCCCCGGACCCGGCCTCCCCGCCGCAGAGCACGTCGACGCCCACGGAGCGCAGCGGGCCCGCGATCGGGCCGCCCGCGGCGCCGTAGCAGAGGTGCTGGCCCGTGGTGAACACCGTGTCCGCCGCCAGCTCCAGCGGAACCAGCAGACCGGCGATCGCCCCGAAGCCGCGCTCACGGCCCGCCAGCGCGAACGCCACGGCGAAGACCGCCCCGGCCAGCAGCGCGACGGCGGTCAGCGGCAGCGGGACCCGGGAGAGCAGCACATGGGACGCGGAGGAGAGCGTGACGACGAGCGCGGTGAACAGCCCCGCGCGCACCGCTCTCATCTGCGTCCCTGATACGTCCATCGCCGGAGAGTGTGCCATGCGCCCCTGTAAGCGAGCACTAAGGATCCGCGGAGCCCGGTGGCCCGGGCTCCCGCGGAAGGTGCTAGAGGCCCGGGATGCGGCCGTTGCGGAAGAGGTCGACGAAGATCTGGTGGTCGGCCCGGGTGCGCGCGCCGTAGCTGTGCGCGAAGTCGACCAGGAGCTCGGCGAAGCCCTCCTCGTCCGCGGCGATGGCCGCGTCGATCGCGCGCTCGGTGGAGAACGGCACCAGCGAGTGCCCGCTCTCGTCGTCCGCCGCCGCGTGCATCGTGGCCGTGGCCCGGCCGAGATCGGCGACCACCGCCGCGATCTCGTCCGGCTCGTCGATGTCGGACCAGTCCAGATCGACCGCGTACGGGGAGACCTCGGCGACCAGCTGACCGGAACCGTCCAGCTCGGTCCAGCCCAGCCACGGGTCGGCGTGCGCCTGGAGCGCGCGCTGCGAGATCACCGTGCGGTGCCCCTCGTGCTGGAAGTAGTCCCGCACGGAGGCGTCGTCGATGTGCCGGGAGACCGCCGGGGTCTGGGCCTGCTTGAGGTAGATCACCACGTCGTTCTCCAGGGCGTCGCTGTTGCCCTCGAGGAGGATGTTGTACGACGGCAGACCGGCCGAACCGATGCCGATGCCCCGGCGGCCGACCACGTCCTTCACCCGGTACGAGTCGGGCCGGGTCAGGCTCGACTCCGGCAGCGTCTCCAGATAGCCGTCGAACGCCGCCAGCACCTTGTAGCGCGTCGCCGCGTCCAGGTCGATCGCACCGCCGTCGGCGGTGAACCGGCGCTCGAAGTCCCGGATCTCCGTCATCGAGTCGAGCAGCCCGAACCGGGTCAGCGAGCGGGCGTCGCGCAGCGCGCCGAGCAGCGGGCCCTCGGCGGTGTCCAGGGTGAAGGGCGGCACCTCGTCGTTCTTGGCGCCCGTCGCCAGGGCGTGGATCCGCTCCCGGTAGGCGGCGGCGTAGACACGGACGAGCTCGGTGATCTGGTCGTCGCCGAGCGCCTTCGCGTAGCCGATCAGGGCGACGGACGCGGCGAACCGCTTGAGGTCCCAGGTGAAGGGGCCCACATAGGCCTCGTCGAAGTCGTTGACGTTGAACACGAGCCGGCCGTTGGCGTCCATGTACGTGCCGAAGTTCTCGGCGTGCAGGTCACCGTGGATCCACACCCGGCTGGTGCGTTCGTCCAGGTAGGGGCCGGTGTGCTGCTCACGGTCCAGGTCGGAGTAGAACAGACCCGCCGAGCCCCGGTAGAACGCGAAGGCCGAACCCGCCATCTTGCGGAACTTCACACGGAACGCTGCGGGGTCGGCGGCCAGGAGCTGCCCGAACGCGGTGTCGAAAACGGCGAGGATCTGCTCCCCGCGCTGCTCTGCGCCGGTCTGCGTGTCCGACATCGCTGGGTGCCTCCTGGTACATGGCGTTCATGACAAAAGGGACGGGCGTCCCCGCGTCTTCCAACGCGTGACCGTACCGTGGAGTGCCCGTCGTCCGTGCCCTCGGCGACGTAGACTTCCACGCTGTCCCCCCCCGACCGTCATCTCCCGCCCGTCGTCCCACCACCACCCTCATCGAGGCGCTTCGCGCCGCCCTGAAGACCGACCCGGAGGCACAGCGCCGTGAGCAAGCCGCCCTTCACGCACCTGCACGTCCACACCCAGTACTCGCTGCTGGACGGTGCCGCGCGGCTCAAGGACATGTTCGAGGCGTGCAACGACATGGGCATGTCGCACATCGCGATGACCGACCACGGCAACCTCCACGGGGCGTACGACTTCTTCCACTCCGCGAAGAAGGCCGGGGTGACGCCGATCATCGGGATCGAGGCCTACGTCGCCCCGGAGTCCCGCAAGCACAAGCGCAAGGTCCAGTGGGGGCAGCCGCACCAGAAGCGGGACGACGTCTCGGGTTCCGGCGGTTACACCCACAAGACGATCTGGGCGGCCAACAGCACCGGGCTGCACAACCTCTTCAAGCTCTCCTCGGACGCGTACGCCGAGGGCTGGCTGCAGAAGTGGCCCCGCATGGACAAGGAGACCATCT
>Ga0247818_10000717_pt1 | contig 20896 bp, 22 predicted proteins | sample 13C_Glucose_Day1_FD_192424 | JGI IMG/M metagenome (GOLD analysis project Ga0247818, IMG submission 192424) | Soil microbial communities from agricultural site in Penn Yan, New York, United States - 13C_Glucose_Day1 | ecosystem: Environmental > Terrestrial > Soil > Agricultural land | place... | reverse complement strand
CCCTCAACGGGCCCCACAGCGCCGGCATCCGGCCTCGTCCGGACGGAACACCCTTCCCCGGCCCGATCCTCAGATTCCCAGCTCGCCTGCGCAGCCCTGTCCACCACCGCCCGCACTCTGCGGGATTTCCGCAGTCGGCCGCGACGCAGCTCCTCCTCCATGACGCTCTCGGCACGCGGGGCAATGTCAACCAACCCCTCACACAGACACACCGGAGCTGCCCCCGGTGTCGCTCCCGCGAGCCGCTGGCTCGACTGGTCGACCGCCGTTTACAGGTTCAGCCGGCCGGGTGCTCGTTTTGCTTCAGCGCAAGCCGAGCGCGCCGAGATGGGCGCCCGCTCGACACAGGTCGGCCACTTCAAGGCTGCCGCATGCGCAATGAAGGCCGCCGACATGTAGTGGTGACCGCACGAAGCGCCAGGGAGCATGGCTGCCTAGTCAGGGCGCGGGCAGGCTGCGAACCACCGGGCTCCAGCACGCTCGTGCGGCCGCCATCCGGATCAGCAGACTCGCGGTCCGCCCGAATGCAACGCGCCGGAGGCTTGGTTTTCGAGGGTACTCGTGACTGAGGCCCCAACTTGATAGATAATTTGTTCGAATCCAGGTGGGGTTCTGGACAACGTAGCGTGACCATCGGGAGACTGGATCAATGGCATCCTCCGTACATGAGGCATCGTCGTCGGCTCTGGGGTATCTGTTCCAAGCACAGCTGGCGCTCCTGGAGTTGCTGCGTGGCTCCGAGCAAAGGCCGGACGGGGCAATCAGTCTGGAGCTGCACGACGACGTAGCGTGGGAGGAGAACGGCTCCCCCGTCGATCTGCTGCAGGTCAAGCACCACATCCGTGGGGTGCGGACGCTCGGCGACAAGGACGACGACGTCTGGCGGACCATCAAGTCGTGGATGGACACGCATGACCCCGGGGACGCGGACGGTCCGTGGCTGACGCTGGTCACCACGCAGCAGGCGAGGAACGGGTCGGCCATGGCCGCGCTCCGCTCCCCCGGCCGTGACCCGGCCGCCGCCCTGGACCTGCTGACCACAGCGGCGCGGGAGTCCGCTGCGAGGGACACCAAGGATTCACGCAAGGCATTCCTCGATCTGTCCGGTTCAGACCGCGCGGTGTTCGTCCGGCGCATGCGTGTCGTGGACGGCTCCCCCACCATCGACGACCTGGACGACGCCGTCCGGGCAAAACTGCGTGCGGTGTTGCCGCACGGGCATGCCGACTCGTTCATGCGGCAGCTGTGGGCATGGTGGTACGAGCAGACGGTGGAGATGCTGCAGAAGCGGCACACGAGCGTCTCCGTCAACCGGCTCATGCAGAGGGTGAGCCGGATCCGGGACGACTACACCTCCGACCGGCTGCCTACCCTGCTGCAGGAGGAGGACTTCACCGAGGAAGCGGCCAACGAGCTGGCCGACGCCTGCTTCGTCCACCAGATCCGGTGGGTGGGGGCCAGCCGCCAGCTGGACAAGGCTCTGATCGACTACTACCGCGCCTACAACCAGACGATCGCCTGGCTTGAGGACGACCTGGTCGACCTTGATGAGCTCTCCCGGTTCGAGAAGGGTCTCGCAGACGAGTGGAAGCGGGACTTCGACTGGATGCTCGACGACCTCGGTGACGATGCGGCAGAAGCCGACCAGCGCAAAGCCGGGCATGCGCTGCTGCGCAAGGCGCTCGACCAGACGCGATACAAGGTCCGCGAGCGCTATGACGAGGCGTTCTTCTCACGGGGCAAGCACCACGAGCTAGCCGATCGCGGACGCATCGGCTGGCACCCCGACTTCGAAGAGCGCGTCAAGAACCTGGTGAGGGCGATCAGTGGCTGACTGGCGCGAGCGGCCGCAGGCGGGAGCTGCCTTCCTCAATCCAGCCCTGCTCGCCGCGGTCCAGGCCTCCGCGGCGCGCGCTTACGAGGCCGAGCGGCGGGGCCGGCCGATGGTGTGGCCGCTGTGCTTCCTGGTGGCGCCACTTGTCCTGCACCGTCCCACCCGCGAGGCGCTGCCGGCGTCGACGCGCACCCATCTGCCGAAGTGGGTTTCCGACCATCCGGTGCTGGTTGCCGGCCTGCCCGCGAGAAGCAAGTCACTCATGCCGTCGGTTCGGGAGGGGCTACGGTTCGGTCTGCGACATGACCTACTTGTCCTCCAGGACGGCATGGTGCGGGCGGCGCAGCCGCGGGAGCCGAAGACCACAGGCGAGCTGAAGGAACTGCTGCGCAGTGCGGCACTCGTGGGGCGGTGGACGGCAAAGAGCGAGAACCCTTCCACCGTTTTCACTCTGTTGGGCGTGAGACCCTAGCGCTCGTGCAGCTGCGGTCGATCATCCTTTACAGCAAGAGCGGCGACAAGCGCGTCCTGGACTTCCGGCTCGGCGAGCTGAACATCGTCACCGGAACGTCGCAGACCGGCAAGAGCGCGCTGCTCGACATCGTCGACTTCTGCCTGGGTCGTGACGAGATCACCCTGCCTGCCACGGCGATCTTCCGTACGGTCGCGTGGTACGCGGTCATGCTCCAGCTCGACGACACACGAGTCTTCGTCGCGCGCCCGGCGCCGGGTCCCAACGCCAGGTCTGTCACCAACGGAATGATCGAGGTGGGGGCGGACCTGGCCGTCCCTGAGCTGGCCGATCTCAAGGTCGCTACCGATTCCGACACGATCCGCCAGCAGATCGGGCGGCGTATCGGTATCGGCGATCCGCGCAGCGAGGCGCCGGCGGGAGGGTTCGCCGCCCCGCTCAGCGCGAACCTGGGGCACGCGATGCTGCTCTGCCTGCAGAACCAGGACGAGGTCGCTCTCAAGCGCGCCCTGTTCCACCGGCAGAACGACGAAGCGCACATCCGCACCGCGCTGAAGACGACCATTCCGTACTTCCTCGGCGCCGTCCCCGAAGACCAGGCCGCCCGCCAGCAGCAGCTCCTCCAGGCCCGCAGGGCGCTGCGCAAGATCCAAAACGATCTCAGGGCCGCCCAGGAACTCAACCGTGACGTGGAGGCACGGCTGCGTTCCCTGCTCGGTGAGGCACGCGTGCACGGCCTGGTGGACGAGGCGTTGGCCATGGACGACGACCGAGGAGCCATTCTGGCTGCCTTGCGGGAGGCAGCGTCGTTCCAGCCAGGCAGCCGGTTCGACGACCAGCAGCAGCGCCGCCGGGAACTGGAGCTCAGCCAGCAGGCGAGCGGTCTTCGCCAGCAGCTGCGCACCGTGGCCGAGGAACGCAAGCTCCTGACCGACCTCGAAGCCGAGGAGAACGGCTACCGCGGCGTGGTCGGCCGCGGCATGTCACGGCTGTCCGCTCTGGACCTGGTGCCCGCCGGCGCCTCGGGAGACGAGACCCTGTGCCCTGCGTGCGGCAGCACGCTGGAGGACCCTGACCCGACCGTCACCGACATGCACACCACCCTCCAGGAACTGCGCGGGCAGCTGGACGCCGTCCGAGCCGCCCAGCCGCGCCGCGAGCAGGCGCTGCGCGAGCTCGAACAGGCCGCCGTCGGGCTGCGTCAGCGGCTGCGGGGCGTCGAGGGCGCGCTCAGTGTCCTGGCCGAGGAACGCGAGCGGCACGCCGGCCTACTCGGCCAGGCCGAGGCGCAGGCTTACACCCGCGGGCGGATCGACGCCTACCTGGGACAGATCAACAGCGCGTCGGACGGACGGGAGATCCAGCAGCTCCAATCCGACGTCTCCATCGCCCAGCGCATCGTCGAGGAACTCGAAGCACAGCTGGACTCCGAGGACATCGAGGGCCGTCTCGCCCACAGCCTCGGCTACGTCAGCAGCCAGATGACCAGCCACGCCCGCTACCTTCGGCTCGAGCAGGGCGACCGCCTGGTGCGGCTCGACTTGAAGAAGCTGACCGTGGTCACCGACGCCATCGACGAAGTGACCGAGCTCATCCGGATCGGCAGCGGCAAGAACCACGTCGGCTACCACCTGGCCGCGCACCTGGCACTCCACCAGTACTTCGTCTCCAACCACCGGCCCGTCCCGCGGTTCCTCATGCTCGACCAGCCGACCCAGCCCTACTACCCCTCCGACATGGCCAAACGGCGTGGCAAGCTCGAGGACCTCTCCGGTGATGACGACAGAGAAGCCGTGAAGCGGCTCTTCCGGCTGATGTATGACGTCACCCGCGCTCTCTCTCCCGGCTTCCAGATGATCGTCAGCGACCACGCCGATCTGCCGGACGCCTGGTTCCAGGAGTGCGTCCGTTACAACTGGCGCGACGGAGATGTGCTCATTCCGCCAGCCTGGCTCGACACTCCATAAGCAGGAGCCTGATCGCAGGCACACGGCACTCCGCCTCGTGGCGGGGGCCTGGCCCTCCCAGGGGCCGTCCCTCCCTCCGCACACACAGTGTGGAGGATCGCCCGGCCACGATGGACGAGCTGGGAGTCATACGGATGAAGCGCTGTGGGTCTCTCGTACGGGACGTGGGACGAACATGCGGGCGGCCCACGCCGCCGCCTGGATGAGGTGCTTAGGACTCCAGCCCGCACGAGGGTCCGGCTGGATGAGGAGGGTCGCCAGGCCGTATGCGTGCGTTCGGCAGCCCGGCCACGGGCGAGGCTGGTGAAGTTTCGGTGCCGCCGCCCGTAATTGCTCACCAGCCAGGATCACTCGCGCCGGGACAGGGGGCGCTGACGTCCAGGTCGGTGAGGTAGCGCGCGTACTCGGTCTGAGAGAGGCGGTCGGGGACGATGGCGCAGAGGGTTCGTCGCCAGCCGTCGAGGCTTATGGCCCGCTGGGTGAGAGCGCCGTCGGGAGCGAGGCTGAGGAATCCGTCTTGGGAGGCCGCGAAAAGACGGGTGCTCCCCGGAGCGCCTACGGGCCACGAACCAAGGGCGTCGCCTGTCTCGGCGTCCCAGAAGTGGAGTCGGCTCTCCGCTCCGGTCCCGGACGGCTGCACCACCATGCGTGAGTCCGCGCTGAAGACGGCGTCTTGCTCGTTCCCCCGTGAGACTACTGGTGTGGTGACGACGCGGCCGTCGGAGACACGGAGGAAGGAGAGGCGGTAGTCGCTGTCGACGAGGACGACTCTGGAGCCGTCCGGGCTGACCGCGGTGTCGACGATGCTGGCAGTGTCCACTGTGGCCTCACGGACCTTGTCCAGTTTCTCGCCCGTCCAACGCCAGACGGTGACACTTCCACCGGCGGACGTGGCGACTAAGGTCGTCCCAGACGCGTTGGTCGTGAGATCGCCGCTGTTGTCGGTCTCTGTCAGCACCTGGCTGACTGTCAGGGTGTCGAGTTCGACCACCATGACGCCCTGTTTCCAGACACCGACGACATGGCGGTTATCTCCCACGGCCTGAATCGTGTCGGTGCCGTCGCCGTCAAAAAAGTACGGCCCCCGTAGGTTCTCACCGGTTCGGCCATCCCACACGCTGAGGGCCCCCACCTCGTTGGTGCTCACGATGCGACTGCCGTCCGGAACAGCGGTGAGAGTCTCTTCTCCATGGCTGAGGTTCACGGCCTTGCGAGGCCCGGAGACCGCATCGGTGAGTACCAGTACGTCCGTGCCGCCCTTCGCGTTCTGCCGGGAGGCGAGGCGTCCGTCCGCGGACAGCTGGCTCGCCGTGAGGTCGTCGGAAAGAGGTACCGGGCGGGCGGTGAGGTCGGCCCCACGGAAGAGCGAGACTGCGCCGTCATTCGACCCTGCGGCCACCCAAGCGCCGTCGCCGGAAGCAGAGATGCTCTGCACGGGGAAGGTGAAGGACCCCAAGGTGCGTTGTTTGCGGAGTGCCGCGTCGTACACCGCGATCGTCCGGCCTTCGGCACCGATGATCACCCGAGGATTGTCAGGTGTCCCGGCGGTGAGGAGAACGGTGTCCGGGGAGTCTTTCTGTCGGGGCTTGCTGGTGGAGCGCGTGCGCGGGGCACTCCAGCTGCGAGTGGTGAAGTCGAAGGTGCGGTACTTGCTGACCTCGACGGCGTCGAACCGCAAGGCGCCAGAACCGCTGAAGGCCAGGGTCCCCTCGTCACCGTCGTCCAGGCTGATCCTGCTCAACTCTGTTCCGTCAGTGGTGTCCCAGACCGCCATCTGAAGTTTGGGGAGGGAGTCAGGCACAGGTACGTAGAAGGTGGCCGCCATCCGCTTCCCGTCCGGTGACAGGGCGAAGCTCTTCAGATGCCGGTGGGCGTTGGACAGCTCCTCTCCGTCGCTCGCGACGATGCGACGCAGCACTCGCCTCTTCCGCACATCCCAGAGCTCGATCTCGTTGTACGTCCGCTCGACCACGACGATCTCGCCGTTGCCACTGAGCTCGAGCACCCCGCCACCCTGGGGAAAGGCCTGACCGCGCAGGTCAGGAAGATCCTTGCCGGCCTTGATGTCGTAGAGGTGGATGAGCCCTTCCCCGGACTCCGGCCCCCTGGAGTCGAATTCCGTGTAGTAAGCGAACGTACTGCCGTCACGGCTGATGGAGACGCGGGTAGGGGGGAGGCCGCCCGAGCCGCTGTAGTCCGCGGCGGCACCGAAGCCCCCCAGGAAGTGGCGGACTGTGTTCCCGTTCGCGGAGACGGCCCGGGCGAGCGCCTCTGCGGACTCGCTCGTCTGCTTGATCTGGTCGGCGTAGAGGGCGTACTGCGCGGCCTTGCGCGGGTCGGCTTCGGCGATCTGCAGCGCACGGGCGGACAGCGCCTGGGACGCGGAGGTGCGGGCACGGTCCACGGCCTCGTTGCGCTGGACTACGGCGATGACGGTGCTCACGGCTGCGGCAACCGCGAAAGCGGAGATCCCGGTGATGGCCGCTCTCTTCAGGCGGACACCTCTGCGTTCCATGCGCCGGTCTTCGCTGTCCAGCTCGTCCTTGGTGCAGTTGCGGACGGCTGCTCCCAGGGCGACGACCTTGTCGCGGAAAGGAGTGCCTGGAGCCAGGGACCGTTCGTCGCTGTCGCGGAACGGTCTCAGGTCCACCCACAGCGGCTCGGTGCGAAAGACGCCGCGAAGGTCCTGCGGAATGGCCGTCGTGCGGGTCCAGTCGAAGTCGCCGGCGGTTCCGTCCCAGTGGATCTCCCCGTTGCTCAGGGCGATCAGGAAGCGGCCGCGCGCACTTGTGTCGGGGTGGTCCCGCCAGAAACGGAGTTCCTCGCAGACCCAGCGGGATGCGGCGGCCTCGGGCGAGGCGATGTAGACGAAGTACGTCGACCGCTTCAACTCCTTGAGGATGGATCCAGGCAGGTCGGGACTCGCTGCCAGGCTGCGCGTGTCCCGGAAGACGCCCAGGGCTGGGCGCCCTGTCCAGTGGCGGCCGATGTGGCACAGGCCCTTCTCGACGGACTCGGCCAGGGATGCATCGCGCAGGTGGCTGTACGAGATGAAGACATCGCGTTGCATGTGGTCCCTCCTGAGGCCATGAAGTGACACCAAGTCGGGCAAGGCGGCCCGGTGACCCTTGGCGCGAACCCCCTTCATTGGCCGGATACGGAAGAGTGCTCCGCGTTCGCTTCACCAAAGGTTCGAGGGCTCTTCTCGCTGATCCAACTCGTAGGATGGCATGTAGAGTTGCCATCGGGGGAAGGGTCGGGGGATGGGTTTGCGACAGAGGCTGGGACGTCGGCGTCGAGGCGCGGGGCTCGCCCCACAGGAGATCACGGTCAAGCTTGCTATCCCCTTCGTTGGGGAGATTAGCGGCACGTGGGAGCCTGACGAGGCCGAGCGAGAAGCCGCCTGGGAGCTGTACGTGGAGCTGGCCACCCGGATCTCCGTGGTCGAACTGGGCGAAGATGAGGGTCTACTGCGTGAAGCCCTCACATCGCTCTACTCCGTCTTCGCGACGACCCGTGAGATCCTCAGACGGTACGGGCCCGCAGTGGCGCCGCGAGTGGCACCTGGTCATATGACCTTCGGAGTCCTCGCGGTCAATGTCCTGAACCTTTCCATCCGACCGCTGCTCAGCAAATGGCACCCTCTCCTCACATCGCACGAGGCGACGCGTGCAGATCACATCGATCCCGTCTCCCACGAACGACGCTGGGCACGATCCGCAGAACTCCGATCCGAGATCGAGTCCGTACGCCGGGTGCTCCTAACGCTCGCGAACACACTGAACGAGGTAGCTGGAGTCGGCGATCTCATCACCGTGCGCGTGCCGGCCCAGGCAGAACCCGCAGGGGGACCGCTGCCGGGTGAACCACGGCGGTAGGACGGCCTGCCGGATCGGACCTGTCGACAGTCAGCGTTTCCGGCTCTGTCGGGGATCTTGTGATGCCGCAGGGCTGAGCTGGGCAGTCTCCAAGTGTGCAGTTCAGGGGTGTTGGGGCGGTTGCTGCCGCATCTGTCCGGTGTTGTCATCGAGTCGATCAAGCGAACGGCCGGGGTCACCACGCTCCGCGCGGGGTGTCAGACGTCTCCGGTGAGATGCCCGGGATGCGGTATGCCGTCGTGGCGGGTGCATGGCCGGTACGTCCGCCGGCTCGGCGACGCGCCCGTGGCCGGCAGCCCCGTAGTCATCGAGTTGACCGTGCGCCGGTTCAAGTGTCTGAGCGGCCGGTGCCCGGCCGTGACGTTCGCCGAGCAGATCGAGGGGCTGACCAGGCCGCATGCCCGGCAGACGCAGGTGCTGCGGTCGATGCTCGCCTCGATCGCTCTGTGCCTGGCGGGCCGTCCCGGCGCACGCCTGGCCGCGGCCCTCGGGATCCGCATCGCCAAGGACGCGCTGCTGGACCTGCTCCGTTCGCTTCCGCAGCCGCCAGTCGGCACGGTCAGATTCCTGGGAGTGGACGACTTCGCTCTGCGCAAGGGCGACTCCTACGCGACGATCCTGGTCGATCTGGAAGCCCGACGCCCGGTCGACGTCCTGCCCGGCCGGGCCGCTGAGCCGCTGGCCGCATGGCTGAGCCTGCACCCGGAAGTGGAGGTGATCTGCCGGGACCGAGCCGGCGCCTACGCGGAAGGGGCCCGAAACGGTGCCCCGCAGGCGATGCAGGTCGCCGACGCCTGGCATTTGTGGCGGAACGTAGCGGAAGCGGTGGAGAGAACGGTCGGCTCTCACCACGGGTGCATCCAGGCCGCGTTCGCGGCGACCCCGGTCATGGCGAAGGCAACCGCGACGGCCCCGGTCACGCCGGAGCCGTCCGAGGCGGTAGCCGTGCCGTTCGTCCCGCCTGACGGCACCCTCGACGTCATGGGCCAGCCACGGCGCCTGGCGGCCCGCACGACGCAGAGATACGCGGCGGTCCAGGCCCTGCTGGCCGAGGGAAAGTCCCTGGCGGCGATCGGCCGGACACTACGGCTGGACCACTCCACCGTCCGCCGTTTCGCCCGCGCCGCCAGCCTCGACGAACTCCTGGCCAAAGCCACCGGACGACTGTCCGTCCTGGACGAACACAAGACCTACCCTCATGCCCGCTGGCTGGAGGGCTGTCACGACATTCCCCAGCTCCACCGGGAACTGCGAGAGCACGGATTCACCGGGAGCATCCAGTGCCTCCGCCGCTACTTCCGCGCCTTCAGACCTCCCCGCCAACCAGGACGGAAGCAGCAGCCCGTCTCCCGGCCACAGCCCAGGCCAGCCCCGAAGCCCCGCCGCGTCGTCCGCTGAATCATGACGCACCCCCACCACCTCACGGCCGCCGACGCCGCGGAACTGGAGAAATCCACACGGCTTGCCCTCACCTCGACGCCGCCGCACGGCACGTCCACGACTTCGCCGAAATGCTCCACCACCTCCGCGGAGACCAACTCCCCGACTGGATGGACCGCGTCCTTGCCGACGACCTCCCAGCCCTCCACTCGCTGGTCAGTGGCCTGCGACGCGACTTCGACGCAGTCACCGCAGGACTCTCCACACCGTGGAGCTCCGGCCAGGTCGAGGGCCACGTCACCCATGTCAAGCTCATCAAGCGCATGGCCTACGGCCGAGCCAACCTCGACCTCCTACGTCAACGCGTACTCCTCGGTCCTTAACCCGGCGACATCGCTCGATCCCCAGCAGAGCCCGATTTGCCCTAGGCGGTGTCGTCAATGTGCCACGCTCACATCAAGAACGAGAGTCACGACTGCTGGTAGAACTGGGCCGTGCCTGCTCCGGAGCCGGCACGTATGACTCTCTTGTCCGGCGGCCTCTCCCCCTCCGCCCGGGCCCGCACCCTGGAGCCCTCTTTGCCCCTGCGGACAAGTACCACCCACCCGATATCCCTGCTCCTGTCGACCACGCTTGCGGCTGCCACGCTCACCGGCTGCGCCCTGCTGGAACTCACCAGAGACTGCGAGGGGACTGACGACCGGATAAAGGAGATGGCGGCGCTCGACATCCTCAACTCCCGGCCCGACGGAGCCACCATCGCCCGGGGATTCGAGGAAGTGGACGCCGGCTGCTGGGCGGACAGCGGTGAGGTCGTGGTGTACGCCGACCGGACGTACACCTTCCCTGGCACACGGGCCGAAGTGACCGCGCACTACTGGACGGCGGTGGTACGGGACGGATGGACTCAGGACCCCGAAGCCTTGCTCGGCGACCTGCGCTTCATCAGAGAGGACATGACCCTGTCGATCGTCTTCCTCACCGCCGAGCGCCTCGCGAAAGACGGTCATGGAAGCCGCCCCGACCTCACCACCGGGGCCGGCTACTCGGTCAGCATCGACTCGTACGTGAACAGCGACGCCCAGACGAGTCGCTAGGTTCTGCCGCCTATGTGATCTCGGCTGGTGAATCATGATCGGGTGATACGACGTCATGAACTGACGGATGCCGAGTGGGATTTCGTGCGGCCATTGCTGCCTCGGACGTCGATGGGGCGGCCTCGGCTGGACGACCGGACGATGCTCAACGGGATCGTCTGGAAGTTCCGGGCCGGGGTGGCCTGGCGAGATGTGCCCGAGCGGTACGGCTCCTGGGCCAGCCTGCACACCCGCTTCCGCCGCTGGGCGGCGGACGGCACGTTCGACCGGATGCTGCAGACCGCACAGGCCCGGGCGGATGCAGCTGGAGACATCGACTGGCTGGTGTCGGTCGACTCCAGCATCGTCCGGGCCCATCAGCACGCGGCCGGGGCCCGAAAAGGGGGCACCGCAGCCCGGCGCTCGGTCGCTCCAGAGGCGGTCTGACCAACAAGATTCATCTGGCCTGCGACGGCCTGGGTCGCCCCCTCGCCCTGGTGGTCACCGGCGGCAACACCAACGACTGCACCCAGTTCACCGCCGTGATGAAGGCGATACGCGTACCCCGCCTCGGGGCGGGACGACCGCGTGTCCGGCCCGGCCACGTCATCGGCGACAAGGGTTACAGCTCGAAGGCGATCCGCGCCTGGCTGCGACGCCGGAGCATCCCGCACACTATTCCGGAAAGGGCCGACCAGGTCGGCAACCGGGCCCGGCGGGGCAGCCGGGGTGGCCGCCCGCCGGCCTTCGACAAACAGATCTACAAGCGGCGCAACATCGTGGAACGGTGCTTCAACCGCTTGAAGCAATGGCGCGGCATCGCCACCCGGTACGACAAGACTGCCGAGTCCTACAAGGCGGCCATCATTCTCACATCACTCCTGATGTGGGCGTGACACTTTGACGACAACTCCTAGCCGAACCCGGCCGTTCCGCCCGGCAGGCTCGCTCGATCCCCCATCCGTGAAGCGGCCGCTTCGATGCCGGATGCCCGCAGCTTCCGCGCCAGGAGTTCCATCTCGGGCAGGGTCCCTGTGTACTGCCCGGTCGAAATCTGCTCCAGCACGGCCCGGACCTCGCCCAGTCCGATGCCGAGTTCCGCCCGCAGGACCCGCATGACGGCGGCGTTCCTCGTCTGCGGGGCCACCCGCAACCGTGCCCGCCCGTGCTCGGAGAGCAGTCGGTCACGCAGCTCCTCCGGCAGGTCACCGCCACAGACCGCCGCGGCGGACCCGCAGGCCGGACACGTCGACTCGGCATCCCAGCGGAGTTCCTCGCCCACCAGGGCCTGAACACCCAGCCACTCCGCCTCGGCACCGCATCCCGGGCACGCCGCGGAATACCTGATGGACTCGACCAAAATCGACTTCTTCATGGTCGCGCCCCTCAGAAGGAGATGTCGAACGGCAGGCGGCGAACGCATTCCGCGGTGGAAGGGTGCATCGATCTAGAGCCCGGGCAGTCGGTCGGCCAGGGTGGGAGAGCGGCGTTCCTGCAGCCAGTAGAGGTAGATCCGCAGGTCCGTCTCCAGGCTTCCGGCGTCGGTGCCGCCGGCGATGTAGGCCGCGAAGTCCAGAGCGCCCTCCACTGCTCGTTGGCTCGGGACCCACCGGTCGTACCGCTCCCACTCGTGCATCTGGTCTCTCAGGTACTCCAGGATCCGCTCCCGGTCCCGCCACCACTCCCGGACCAGCTCCGGTGTCCACCGCTGGTCTCCGTCCCAGGCGTAGCCGTCCATGGGGTCCGCTTCGATGGCACTGAGTACGTCTCTCACCTCGTCCGGTGTGCGCGGTTGGCGGTATACGTACTCGGTGAAGTACTGACCGCCGTAGTGGACGTGACGCGGGGCTTCGAGCCGACCTGTCGCGCAGTTGTCCGTCTCGGCGCCGTACACCGGCCCCGGGACGTTGAGCCACAGCCGGTCGCCCCAACGCCCGTGACAGCTCGGGTGCACCTGGAAGAGCACCGCCGCAGCGTCGAAGTAGAGCGTCATGGGGGCAGGGTACTTTTGCCCCCCGATCCACGCGTCGCGCGAGGGGCCGCTGGGTCTTTGTCTCACCACGGGCATCCACCGGGGGCAACGCCCGCTACCGGCGCCGCCACGAAAGAGGCGCCTGACGCGCCGCCGCCTCGCGCTGTGTGCCCTGATGTGAGAGAGGTGCGCCTGAAATCAGCGTGCCAAGGCTACGGGCCTTTGGCATGATCACCCGGTTGTTCGACCGCGCCTGGTTTGGAGGAACATCACGGAAATCGACTACGAGCTCGCTCCGGCCTGGCTGCCGTGGTCTGCCGTCGATCCCGACCGCATCGGCTTCGACTGGGACGAAGCGGAGGCGTCCGAGATGACCGCGGTGATCGCCTCGATGGTGCCTGGTGACGATGCCGGGTGGGCAGAAAGACATCGCTTCACCAACGAGGTCACGGTGCTCCTGGCCGCCCGATACGGTCGATGGACCTGCGGATGGCATTGGGCGGTCGGCGAGGGCGGCGGCGGTGGCGTCGTCACCCAGTGGTGCTGCGCCTCCCATTCCGTGGATGAGCCCGTGGCAACGGCCGCCCTGGTGGTCGCGTCGCTGCTGGAGTGGCGCGATTGGCTGGAGGAGTTGGCGGATCGGTTCGAGCAGTTGGCTCCACCCCATGGAGCGCATGCCGAGGATCGCAGCTGGCATCTGGAACGGGCGGCGACCCGGCTCGTGACCGTGGTCATGGACCGTACGGGTGCCCAGTGCGGCTGGTACGGCCTCTGTCACACGGTGCTGACGTGGTTCCTCTCCTCCACGGGCATGGGAGCTCAGGACGCGAAAGCCGCGGTCGACACCGCGATCGGCGGACGGTTCGAGAGCTGGATCGCGCCATCGCGGACCCTCATCGACACCGTGGGAGAGGACCTCGCCGTGGAACTGACCGGAGTGCAGCCCTACCGTGAACACTGACGCCTTGGCCGCCTGGGGCCGGATCAGGAACGAGATCGACTGGACGTCAGCGGCCGGTGAGGCGACGGCCCCGGTCGCGCCCCTCGTGGACGGCTTCGTCATCTGGTGCCGGGAAGGCAGCCGTTCCGCGGATCCCGCTCGAGGCCGGCGATTGCTCGCGGCGCTGACTCGATCGCGCACCGACGCTTCTCATGGACTCCCGCTCACCTTCACGCTTCTGACCGGCTGGCAGCAGCTGGTCCTCGGCACACCTGGGGTGCGGTTCCGACAAGGCGACGCCTTCGCCAAAGGTGGCCGGGAGCGCTACGCCCTCACCTCACACACCCAGAACGACTTCGAGCGCTGTCTGCGCGACAGCGCCGACCCGCGAGTCCCCCTGGCCGCCCGCGCGGCCAGGGCGTACTTGGACGTGGCCTTCTTCCATCCCTTCCCGGACGGCAACGCCCGCCTCGCCATGCTCACCCTGGCCTACGTCTTGGAGCTGGAGGGAGTCCGTTTGGACCATGTCGGCCCTTTGCAGACCACGCGCTACGCGGACGATGACGCCGGAGCGGCAGACCTGGCCGCTCTGGTTCTCGTCCTCATCCGTTCGACCCATCAACGGGCCACCAGACTCCCCCGCCGAGGCAGCAGCCGTCCTCCGGTTCTCCTGAGCAGACCTATCGGAGGGTGATTCCTCGCCCGATGCTCCTGAGCCACTACTCCGCAGGCAGCCGTCGCCGGCCCTCCGGGGTGAAGGTGAAGGTCTGGCGGAAGGGCCCCCTTCCGAAGCGCACCGCGAGCAGGAGGGGCTCTTCATACGGTGGCGGCCATGTCTGCTCGGCTCCCGGAGCACCGCCGTTCCCTCCGTTCCAGAGGTGGAAGGACACCATCGGTTCCTGCGGGTTCTCGGTCAGGTAGCCGAGGGTCTTGCCGTAGGAGGGGTTCGTACTGCCGAACAACACGGACGGGGCGCCGAACGCATCAACGACGTCGGTCCACACGCGGTCCTCAGCTGCCCACTGGCGGACCGTACCCTGCATGTGGGCGTGTTCGTCAGGGACCAATACACGGTCGGGCTTGAGCCAGCCGCGGAGGTGCGCAAACTCGGCATACACCGAGGCAATTCCGTACTCGTAGTAGCGCTCCGGGATCAGATCACGGAACACGCCCGCGACACCGGTGCTCGACCAGGCACCGCGCTCTTGCCACTCGCGCTGCTGCTCGATCAAACCCTCGGGCTGACACTCCACGACCAGCAAATGATCCACCAGCATCCGCAAGGCCAGCTCCGACTCCCTCCCGAACGCACCGGGCCGCCGCACAGCGAGATTCAGCTCATCGATGAGATACGCGCGTATCTCCCCGGGGGCTGCAAGTGATCGGGAAGTAGGCACCCCACAGTCTCCCTCAGCCCGGCCACTGCCGAGTCGCGATCACGGACCGGCACCCAGCCAAAACCGACTGCCCGGATGCGATCCGTCGCCCGCTGCGGGCCAGCCGTGCCAAGCGATCGCCCACACGGCAGACTCGCCTCCAAGGCTCTGAGTTCACGCTACGGAGCGCGCACCGGGGTTGCGAGGCTCCGGTGCCTGTCAGGTGCGTGACTCCGACTCGGTGCGGAATTGCAGGGCGAGCTCGGCCGCCCGGGCAAGGCTCTGCTCGTCCGTCAGCATCACCCGGCCCCACGTACCGGAGTCGGTCCAGGCACACACGATGGGCCTTCCGGCAGTCGATGCCGCGAAGCCACAGCTGAGCTTGCCGCCCCAGGGGCCCGCCTCGAAGGCCTTGACCTCGGTGGCCTGCGCGCCGGCGAAGAAGGTGCGCAGTTCGTGGGTCATGGTCTGGGAGCTCTTGGTTGCGGCCAGCTCGGCGTCCCATTCGACGGCGTTGATCTGCAGCACTGCGCCTACCGGTCCCTGGCCTGGGCCGTCGTAGAACCACTGCTTGCCCGAAGTCGCCTGGCCCGAGGTCATCTGCTCGTACTCGGCGGCCTGGGTGCCGGTGATCAGGCGGTAGGAGCCGACGCGAGGGGCGGCGGCGATGACACGCTCAAGCTGTGCCGGTGCCTTCGTGGCGGTCGGGTCGGTGGTTGCGGAGCCCTGGACGACAGGGGCCGCGTCGGCGGCGGGTGGCTCCCCCTCGTAAGTGAACGCCCGCAGCAGTCCCGCCACGGCGACGACCAGCAGCACACCCCGGACGATGTTCTCCCGCCGGACGGCAAGGGCCATGGCCCGTTCAGCGGTCACCCCGCCCGTCGGCTTCGGGCCGCGACGCCACGTCCGGGTCGCGACCCAGATGACGACCAGCGCTATGCCGGTCACGAGGAGCACGCCCATGGCCTGGCCGTCAGCGAAGCTTTCCGAGTGGGGATCTATAGACGACATGATCATGGCGGAATCGTAAAGATCGCTGCACACCGTCTGCATCGCGGCAGAGTCACGGTCACACATCGATCGGCCACCCCGAAACGCCCGAGCACGACTCCGACGCGGCACGAGCGACATCGGCGCGGAGAGGCGCAACGGTGCGCTCCGAGGGAAACGGAGCGACCGCCGCACCCTCACTGAGCAGGGTCCTGGGATCGGTGAACGTCTTCGTCAGGAACACGTCGATGCCGCCTCGGCAAGAACGCTGGCGCCTCCGAACCCGTCGGCACGCGACGTCTCGACCGTCGACCGAGCCAGACGTCCATCACCGCGGGTAGGGGGAACAGAAGACGCCGTGGCCTATCGGGCGGGGCTCGCAGCGGGCCAGTGTGGGGCCGCGCCCACAGTCCCCCCTGCCCGGTCGGCACCCGCCTCACGTCCCCTGCCGGCGTGCTGAACTGCGTTCCTTGAGCAGCGCTGGGCAACAGCGCCCATGGACTTTCGCGGAGCGATCGCCAGTGGCCCCTCATACGTCTGCCGGCACATTGTGGGAGCGCTCCCTACCTGGAACCATCACCCGGGTGACAACAACAGCCTTCGTCCGCCGCTACCGCCCCTCGGACCGCGCCGAACTCGCGGACATCTGCGTCAGGACGGCGCACGAAGGCGGGGACTCCTCCGGTCTCTACCCCGATCCCGAGCTGATGCCCGTGATCTTCGCCTACCCCTACGTGGAGCTGGAACCGGACTTCGCCTTCGTACTCGACGACGGCGCGGGGCGGGCCGTCGGCTACGTGCTCGGGGCACCGGACACCGCGGGCTTCGCTGCGTGAAGGTCTCCGCGGGCTCGAAGCTCAAGGAAGCCGCCAAGGGCAAGTAACCCCACCCCCGCCTCCCGTTCCGCGCCGTCCCGATGGCCCGCGCGACTAGATCAGCCGGATCGCGGGCGGCAGGGCACAGGTGCTGGACGTCTCCCCAGCAGGGGAAGGTGTCCTTCTTCTCGAGTGGCCGGGGCTCCCGGCAGGATCGAATGGATACGAGTATGGCCAGCGGTACGGTGAAGTGGTTCAACGCGGAGAAGGGTTTCGGGTTCATCGCCCAGGACGGCGGCCCGGATGTCTTCGCTCATTACTCCCACATCTCCGGCAACGGCTACCGCGAACTCGCCGAGGGCGAGACGGTGACCTTCGATGTGACGCAGGGGCAGAAGGGCCCGCAGGCCCAGAACATCGTCCGTGCCTGACCCTCAAGCCCGCACGGAAAATGCTGCCGGTTCCGCGTCGGACGCTGTGTAGAGTTGTGTCACCGACGCGGGGTGGAGCAGCTCGGTAGCTCGCTGGGCTCATAACCCAGAGGTCGCAGGTTCAAATCCTGTCCCCGCTACCAAAGGACAGGGGTCCGGCAACTGCCGGGCCCCTGTCGCGTATCCCCGCCATCACCGGGGGCGAACCTGGGCCGCGGTGGGCGGGCCTGAACGTCCCGGAACAGCGGGGTGGATGCCGGGTGAGCTGGTCTCACCGGTTCACGCGGCTGGGTAGCGTGCCCGGGCTGCGGGCTTATGGCACATCCCGGCGCCAGAACTGACGAAAGGGGACAGCGTGCTCCCTCTGGGCCAGATCCGTCAGCTCCTCCTGGAGTACGACGGCCCCCGCCATCTGGAGCGACCTGAAGCTTTCGATCCGAACGCTGCACGGGAATGCTTCGCCCGGCTCGTGAGCGTCCTGGAGGAACGCTTCGGACCGTCCTGTACAGGTGGCCTGGCTCAGGATGCCAGCTTCTACGGCGTCATCGATGTTCCGGCGGACGCGACGGGTCTCGGCCGGCCTCTACGTGTCGCGATGAGCAATTTCGGCGCCTACTTCGTCACCGCGAGAGGGGTGGTCGACGAGAGTGCCCCCGGCAGCGAGGCCGCCCTGACCCAGGAGTTCGTGACGTGGCTCGACGGCGTCTGTACGGCGGTGGGGTGCACCTTCGTCCCGGCGGAGCTGCTCCGTGAGCGCTACGACGGACCGTCGTTCCTGGAAGCGCACCGGGACGAGGAGCTGATCGCGGCGCTGGTTGCTGCCGGCGAGGTGACCGACGGCGAGGACGAAGCCGAGAGCGACGTGGGGGTGGCGTACTGGAACGATCGGTACTTCGCGTACATGTGAGACTTCTGCGGCTCGTCTGCTACCAGGACACCGGGCAAGGGCAGCGGCTGGGCACGTCATCCCCGTCGTCCAGGTGCCGAGCCCTACGGCGTGAGCTCCGCACGGGTGAGGGCTCGTACCCGTCAGGCGCCCGGGGACCTTTCGCCGCGTCGCAGGGGTGCGCTCCAGGAGCTCGATGCGAGCAGGGGTGATCCATCCCTATGGCATTACAGTTGAACGTGTTCAATAATCTGTTCCTGGGGGTGGCCGGGCTGCCCGCGTCCCGTGTTGGGGCGAGGGGACGGCCGACCGTATGCCGGTACCCCCCTTTGCGGCCCTGTGGAGAATGGTGGCGACCCGTCATGAGTACTCAGCGCACCGCCTGCGCCGGCCGGAAGGCCACCGCGCTCGCCTGCGTCTACGTCGGGCTCATCGCAGCGGCGACCGCGGCCCGCGGGACGGCCGGACTCCACAGCGACCAAACCCAGGCCGCCTTGTTCTTCCTCTCCTTTCCGGGCTCCCTCCTCGTCACCACCTTTCTCGTCCTGCCCCTCGGCGCCCTCACCGACAGCAGCGGCGCCGAGACCGTCAACCCGTACGGACCGGTGCTCCACCTCGTCGGCGGCGCCGCCCTCAACGTCCTTATCGCCTGCGCGGCGGTGAACGCCTTCCGGCGTACGCGGATCGCCCGCCGAAACAAGCGACACCAGGTCGCACACGCCCTGGCGACGCACGCGCAGCCGGGGGCGGACTCGTGGTGGCGAGTTATCGCCAGTGACTCTATGTAGCGAAGTGATCACCTTGGTGGTAGTAGTCGGGTGTGACCTGCCGAAACGCGCTCCCCGCGGGCGCGAAGGAGAGGACAACCCGATGCTGACCTCACGACATGCCTGGTGCCGGAAGGCGTGGCTGGGCTTGGCCGGCGCCTGCAGCGCACTGGTTCTGACGGGTGCCGGTGCCGCGCCGGCCGGGGCGAGCGAGGTGCGCAGTGCGTGCGCTCCGTCACCGCAGTTGCGGCTGGAGGCGCTGGACCACTACGGCGAGTGGGAGCGGGCGGGCGAGGTGGCCGTGTCGGTCAACGCCTGTGCGTGGACGAAGACCGATCAGTGGACTTTCGACGTGGCACAGGTGGCGACGACCGGCGGGTACGCCCGTTCGGGGTGGCGGGCGCGGGCGTGGGTGGTCAATGGTGACGGCACTCCGACGTACCGGACGGTGACCGTGCACATCCGGGTCGACCACTGCCCGAAGAGTGACCGGTGCGCGAATGATGTGGCGAGCTTCGAGGCGAAGATGCGCCTGGTCCGCGACGAGTACATCCGGCAGGTGATCACCGACACGACACTGGTGGAAACCGGCTCTTCCCACCGCGGCTGGCGCCTCGCGCACAGCTGAACCGGCGGGGCCAACCCGCCGCGTGCCCCCTGCCTTCTCCGCTTTCCGCTCACCGCGTCCCCCGCGGGCGGCTGAACGCTGTCTGCGGGGCGGGGCGAGCGCGCCCGTTGCTGCTGCCGTTCTCCCACCCGAGGAGCCCCTCCCCCATGGCCCCAACCCGTTCTCGGTCCCGGCGCCGACGTGCCTGGTCCCTCGTCTCCCTCGCGACCACCGCCCTGCTCACCATGGTGCCGGCGGCCTCCGCCGACGCCCACAACGCCGTGGCCGAAGGAGAGCCTCGCACCTACGCCCTGCTGACGGACCGACGGTGGAACTCACCGAGCCCGGCGAGGAGAAGCCGCTGACGGAGCTCCTCGCCCAGGCCCGCAGCGGGCCCCGGACCGCCCCGGACCCCGGCGCCGGCGCCCGGGCTGTTCCCGGAGCGGCGGCGAGCACGGGCCGGGACGACATGGCGGGCTACGAGTGCCGCGAGCAGGCAGCGTCCTTCACCGGCCAGGGCTGGGGGAAGTCCCGGTTCGTCACCTGCCAGGCCCACGATCTGACGGTCGCCAAAATCGAATGCTGGCTGCTGTGGTGCCGTGTCACCGGCACCGCCAAGGTCGAGGTCGCCGACATCCAGCGCACCCGCAACGGCGCCCGCCAGATCGACGTCGTCCAGGTCCTCGACAACTGGAGGCTCGAAGGAGACATCGCGGCAATGCCGCTGAGCTCCGAAGTCACCTGCACCGCCGGGCAAGGGTTCGGGCCCTGCAAAGTCCGCGACGGCCACGGCGGCCCCCAGACCCAGACCGTGGGCGAGTGGGCCGCTGAAGGACTCACCAGCCGCTACTTCTCCTTCACCCTGCCCGAGGCCGGCGGCCTGGGCCAGGCCCTCATCAGCTACGCCGACCTCGCCTGGCACTTCTGGCTCCCCGTCGGCGGCGTCCCCGGCGCCGAACGCGCCGACGGCCCCAACAGCTCCGTCCGATGCGACAGCGCCTCCTACATCATCAAGACCTGGGCCGGCGCCGGCTGCGTCTTCCCCTGGGTGACCGAAACCCTGGAGATCTCCGCCACCGACTACCCCGAGTCCGCCGCCCACATCCTCAGGGCCCAGCACCAGCCCGAAGAGACCTTCCCGCCCTCACCGGGCAAGAAGATCCCCGGCGCGCCGGACACGGCCCCCCTGCACCGCGTCGCCGACGAGAACACGATCGACCAGCACCGCAACGTCTCGATCGCCGCCTGCCTCGAGTGGTTCCCGAACTACGCTCACGAGGGACTCGACTGCGATGAGTACCCCTTCGCCTCCACCCTCGAAGGCGCGGACAAATCCCACAAGAACTACTCCGTCGACCCCATCCCCGACACAGACAACCGCGGCGCCGGCGGGAAGATGAGCGCCTTCTACACCGGCCGCCGCATCCTCGGCAGCGACTTCACCCACGACCCCTTCTACGTCGACGTCACCGCCCGCTGATGCCTCCCACACCCACTCGACCGGG
>Ga0247818_10000714_pt1 | contig 20930 bp, 20 predicted proteins | sample 13C_Glucose_Day1_FD_192424 | JGI IMG/M metagenome (GOLD analysis project Ga0247818, IMG submission 192424) | Soil microbial communities from agricultural site in Penn Yan, New York, United States - 13C_Glucose_Day1 | ecosystem: Environmental > Terrestrial > Soil > Agricultural land | place... | reverse complement strand
GGATGCATGCTGCCCATGTTATTTCTTTACCTTGTCTTGCATAGACGGAGGCCACATTACTGGCTGCGCGTTCACAAACGGAACAATGCATGGCAGACCATCGATGTAGGTACAAAAACTATTCATTGTTACCTCAGCCGACCTGTTTGGTCGGGCTGTGATAAATATCAGCGAACATATCAGCCATGGCTTCTTCGCTGGGTTCTTCCTGCATTTGCACGCTTACTGCACGGCTGACCAGCTGATGACGACGCGGCAGATGCAAATCATCCGGAATCCGCGGGCCATCGGTCAGGTAAGCCACCGGTAAATCATGGCTGATGGCCAGGCTCAACACGTCGCCCAGACTCGCCGTTTCATCCAGTTTAGTCAGGATGCAGCCAGCGAGCCCGCAGCGCTTGTAACTATGATAAGCGGCGGTCAGCACCTGCTTCTGGCTGGTAGTGGCCAGGACCAGATAATTCTTTGACTTGATGCCACGCCCGGCCAGGCTTTCGAGCTGCATGCGCAGCGCCGGGTCGCTGGCCTGCAGGCCGGCGGTATCGATCAGCACCACACGCTTGCGCAGCAAGGGATCGAGCGCCTGCACCAGCGATTGCCCCGGGTCGACGTGTGTCACCGGCACATTGAGGATGCGGCCGAGGGTCTTGAGCTGTTCCTGGGCACCGATCCGGTAGCTGTCCATGCTTACCAGCGCAATATGCTGCGCGCCGTACTTGAGCACGTACCGGGCCGCGAGTTTGGCCAGGGTGGTGGTCTTGCCCATGCCCGCAGGGCCGACCATGGCAATCACGCCGCCCTCTTCCAAGGGTTCGATGTCCGGTGTATTGATCATCCGCGCCAGGTGCGCCAGCAACATGCGCCAGGCCTGACGGGGCTCTTCGATGTCGGGAATCATCGCCAGCAAATCCCGGGACAACGGGCCGGACAGGCCGATGCGTTGCATGCGCCGCCACAGGCTGGCCTGGGCCGGACGGCTGCCTTGCAGCTGGTTCCAGGCCAGGGAGCCGAGTTGCACTTCCATCAATTCGCGCAGGCTATTGAGCTCGAAACGCATCGAGTCGAAGGCCCGCGGGTCGACGCCGCCTGCTGCCGCTGCGGCAGGCGCTGGCGCAGGACGCGCAGGTTCGGTGCAGGTCGGCTCGACCAGCGGCTCGGCGGCGGTCAACGGCAGGCCGGCGAACAGCTGGCGATTGGTCGCCTTGTCGCTCTCGCCTTCGCTACGCAGGCTCAGTTCGGCCTGGGCGGTGACGATCCGCGACTGGGTCTTGCGCAGCTCGTCTTCGAGCTCCATGTTCGGCACACGCGGCGCCAGCGCCGACAGCTTGTAATCCAGGGCTGCAGTCAGCTCGACACCACCGGCGATCCGGCGGTTGCCGATGATGGCGGCGTCGGCGCCCAGCTCATCACGAACCAGCTTCATGGCCTGACGCATATCGGCGGCGAAAAAACGCTTAACTTGCATGAACCATTACCTCAGCCGTTGGGCCCTACTGTCGCAACGATGGTCACTTGCTTGTTGTCAGGGATTTCCTGGTACGCCAACACATGCAAACCCGGGACCGCGAGTCGGCCAAACCGCGACAGCATCGCGCGAATCGGACCGGCTACCAGCAGAATCACCGGTTGACCTTGCATTTCCTGGCGCTGAGCCGCCTCGATCAACGACCGCTGCAGCTTTTCAGCCATGCTTGGCTCCAGCAGGACGCCCTCTTCCGAGCCTTGTCCCGCCTTCTGCAGACTATTGAGCAATATCTGTTCCAACCTTGGCTCCAGCGTGATCACTGGCAGCTCGGAGTCAGTGCCTACAATGCTTTGGACGATTGCGCGGGAGACGCCGACGCGAACGGCAGCCACCAGCGCGGCGGTATCTTGACTCTTGGCCGCGTTGTTCGCGATGGCCTCGGCAATGCTGCGAATGTCCCGTACCGGCACCTGTTCGGCCAGCAATGCCTGCAACACCTTGAGCAGCTGCGACAGCGAGACCACGCCCGGCACCAGCTCTTCCGCCAGTTTTGGCGAGCTTTTAGCCAGCAATTGCATGAGTTGCTGCACTTCTTCGTGGCCGATCAGCTCACTTGAGTGCTTGTACAGAATCTGGTTCAAATGGGTTGCCACCACGGTACTGGCATCGACCACGGTATAACCGAGGGACTGCGCCTGGGCCCGCTGGCTGACTTCGATCCAGACCGCTTCCAGGCCGAAAGCCGGATCTTTGGCGTTTATGCCGTTTAACGTACCGTAGACCTGCCCCGGGTTGATCGCCAGTTCCCGGTCCGGGTAAATCTCCGCTTCGGCCAGGATCACCCCCATCAGGGTCAGGCGATAGGCGCTCGGCGCCAGGTCGAGGTTGTCACGGATATGCACCGTCGGCATCAGGAAGCCCAGGTCCTGGGACAGCTTCTTGCGCACGCCCTTGATCCGCGCCAGCAACTGTCCGCCCTGATTGCGATCCACCAGCGGAATCAGGCGGTAGCCGACTTCCAGGCCGATCATGTCGATCGGCGTGACGTCGTCCCAGCCCAGCTCCTTGGTTTCCTGGGCGCGGGCCGGCGACGGCAGCAACTCCTGTTGGCGCTGGACCTCCTGCAGGGCCTGAACCTTGACGCTGTTCTGCTTCTTCCAGAACAGGTACGCGCCGCCGCCGGCCAGGGCCGCCATGCTGAGAAAGGAGAAGTGCGGCATGCCCGGCACCAAGCCCATCACCGCCATCAAGCCGGCCGCGACCGCCAGTGCTTTCGGCGAGGCGAACATCTGGCGATTGATCTGTTTGCCCATGTCTTCGGAACCGGAAGCACGGGTCACCATGATCGCGGCAGCTGTCGATAACAACAGTGATGGCAATTGCGCCACCAAACCGTCACCGATGGTCAACAGCGCGTAGACCTTGCCGGCGTCGCCGAAGGTCATGCCGTGCTGGAAGATCCCGACCGCCATGCCCCCGATCAGGTTGATGAACAGAATCAACAGCCCGGCGATGGCGTCACCGCGCACAAACTTGCTGGCACCGTCCATGGAACCGTAGAACTCGGCTTCCTGGGCGACTTCGGAGCGTCGGGCCTTGGCCTGGTTCTGGTCGATCAAACCGGCGTTCAAGTCGGCGTCGATCGCCATTTGTTTACCGGGCATGGCATCGAGGGTAAAACGCGCGCTCACCTCGGAAATCCGCCCGGCACCCTTGGTCACCACCACGAAGTTGATGATCATCAAAATGGCGAACACCACGATACCGACCACGTAGTTACCGCCGATCACCACCTCGCCGAAGGCCTGGATCACCTTGCCGGCGGCGGCATGACCGTCCTGGCCGTGGAGCATCACCACCCGTGTGGAGGCCACGTTCAGCGCCAGGCGCAACAGCGTCGCCACCAGCAGGATGGTCGGGAACACCGCGAAATCCAGCGGGCGCAAGGCGTAGACGCAGACCAGCAGAACCACGATCGACAGCGCAATGTTGAACGTGAAAAACACGTCCAGCAGGAACGGCGGCATCGGCAACATCATCATCGCCAGCATGACCAGCAACAACAACGGCACACCCAGATTGCCCCGACTTAAATCGGCAACGTTGGTGCGAGCAGTGTTGAGTAGCTGAGAGCGATCCACCGGTTTTTCCCCGTTCCTTTGAAGCAAACTTTTGACGCCAGGTGCAGGCGTAGAGGGGGTACTGCAAGAAGCCTTCCAACTTTTGGGGAGGGTTGAAACAGAGGGGTTTGATCGGGATTTTTTAGTGTTAGGGCCGACCTCTTCGCGGGCAAGCTCGCTCCCACAAGGTTCTGTGTCGACCGGTGATTTTGCGGTGGTCCCCGATCCTGTGGGAGCCGGGCTTGCCCGCGATGAGGCCGGCACTGCTGCCACCCACCTCCCGGCAAATACAAAATCTGAGCGGCTGAAGGCTGCGATCTTTTGATCTTAAACATCCGTGTTTAAACGACATCTCCAGACACTTACAGAGCCTACACATTCTTGCGCCGCAGCCTACGACTGCATCAGAATCCGCCGGCTTGTGCGCCTGAGGGCCGGGCTTTATCGTTTCGCGGTCGCTGAAAAGCAGCGATCGGGTTTGGTAGCCCGCCGCTCACACATGGCGCACAGCGTCACCTTGTCCAAGTGCTTTATCGGCACTTGTTTTTATGGTGGCTGTGCGCAGGGCGCCCTCGGGCGCGCCGGTTTTTCCATGTGGGCCGGTCTACCAACCTGCGTATGGCCGCCGCCTCTCGGCCAGGGTCGTGGCGGATGACTTTGCTGGATCTCTGAAAGGTTCTCAGCGCAATACGATGCTGGCCATTTCGCAGATGATCATGCTGGGCGAACTGGCGGTGAATCGCGCGCTGGATAACATCGATCCGCAGGGTTAGACAGAGTGATGCGGGCTTGAATCAAAGCGCAATCCCTGTGGGAGCGGGCTTGCTCGCGAAGAGGGAGTGTCAGGCGGCACTGATTTCGCCTGACACTCCGCTTTCGCGAGCAAGCCCGCTCCCACAGGTTTTTGTGTATGGCTGACTGGGCTTGGGACGGGTCAGGAATCGCGTCGCAGGTCCGGCGGAATCGGCAGGTCATCCTTGAGCGGATCCGGGCGTTTGCCCTTGCCTGCGCGGTGCTGGCGGATCTGGTAGACGTAGGCCAATACCTGGGCAACCGCCAGATAGAGGCCGCCCGGGATTTCCTGCTCCAGTTCGGTGGAGTAGTAGATCGACCGCGCCAGCGCCGGGGATTCGAGCAACATCACTTCGTTGGCCACGGCAATCTCACGCATTTTCAACGCGAGGAAGTCGCTGCCCTTGGCCACCAGCATCGGCGCCCCGCCCTTGTCCGGATCGTATTTGAGTGCCACGGCATAGTGGGTCGGGTTGGTGATGACCACATCGGCATCAGGGATCGCCGCCATCATCCGCCGCTGGGACATCTCGCGCTGCAACTGACGAATCCGCTGCTTGACCTCCGGCCGCCCTTCCTGATCCTTGTGTTCGTCGCGAATTTCCTGCTTGGTCATCTTCAGTTTCTTGGCGCTTTCCCACAGCTGCACCGGTACGTCCACCGCGGCGATGATGATCAGGCCGCAGGCCATCCACAACGTGCTCCAGCCGACCACTTGCAGGCTGTGGATGATGGCCATGTCCAGCGGTTCATGGGCGATGCGCTGCAGGTCGTCGATGTCCGAGGACAACACCGCCAGCGCCACGAACAGGATGATGAAAAACTTGGCCAGGGCCTTGAGCAGTTCCACCACGGCCTTGGACGAGAACATGCGCTTGAGGCCCGCACCGGGGTTCATGCGACTGAACTTGGGGGCCATGGTGCCGGCGGAGAACAGCCAGCCACCCAGGGAAATCGGGCCGATCAATGCCGCCAGCAGCAAGGTGATCATCACCGGCTGGATCGCCAGCAAGGCAATCAGCCCGGAGTGCAGCAGGTAGGTGCCCATGGCGCGCTGGTCCAGCACCACTTCCCGTGACAGCGAGAAGTTCATCCGCATCAGTTCCATCAGCTCCTGGGCCAGTGCGCCGCCGAAGATCAGCAGCCCGCCGGCTCCAGCGAGCATGATCGCCAGGGTGTTGAGTTCCTTGGAACGGGCAATCTCGCCCTTCTCCCGGGCGTCCTTTTTCTTTTTCTCCGTGGGGTCTTCTGTCTTGTCCTGACCGCTTTCGCTCTCTGCCATGACTCAGCGCGCCCGTGCCAGTTCGCGTAACCACTGCAAGGCTTCGGAAGCCAGCGGTTGATACTGGTTGATGATGTCCGCCAGCCCGACCCAGACGATGAATAGCCCGAGCACCAGGGTCAGGGGGAAGCCGATGGAGAAGATGTTCAGTTGCGGGGCGGCCCGGGTCATCACGCCAAACGCGATGTTGACCACCAGCAACGCGGTGATCGCCGGCAGCACCAGCAACAGCGCAGCGCCCAGGACCCAGCCGAGCTTGCCGGCCAGGTCCCAGAAATGATTGACCACCAACCCGCTGCCGACCGGCAAGGTGGTGAAGCTTTCAGTGAGGATTTCGAACACCACCAGGTGGCCGTTCATGGACAGGAACAACAGCGTGACCAGCATGGTGAAGAACTGCCCGATCACCGCCACCGAGACGCCGTTGGTGGGGTCGACCATCGAGGCGAAGCCCATGCCCATCTGAATGGAGACGATCTGCCCGGCGATCACGAAGGCCTGGAAAAACAGCTGCAAGGCGAACCCCAGCACCGCGCCGATGAGGATCTGCTCGGCAATCAGCAGCAGCCCGCTCAAGTCCAGCGCGTTGACCGGCGGCATCGGCGGCAGACCCGGAACGATCACCACCGTGATGGCCAGCGCGAAGTACAGGCGCACACGCACGGGCACCAGGGTCGTGCCCACGATCGGCATCACCATCAGCAACGCCCCCACGCGAAACAGCGGCAACATGAAGGTCGCGACCCAAGTGCTGATCTGGGTATCGGTCAGCTGCAACAGCGACATGGTCTAGCCGATGACCTGGGGAATACTGCCGTACAACTGCAGGATGTATTCCATGAAAGTCTGCACCAGCCACGGGCCGGCGACGATCAGCGTCACCAGCATCACCAGCAGGCGCGGCAGGAAGCTCAGGGTCTGTTCGTTGATCTGGGTGGCGGCCTGGAACATCGCCACCAACAGCCCCACCAGCAGGCTCGGGATCACCAGCACGGCCACCATCAGGGTGGTCAGCCACAGCGCTTCGCGGAAGATGTCGACCGCCACTTCCGGGGTCATGGCGACACACCGCCGAAGCTGCTGGCCAAGGTGCCGATGATCAACGCCCAGCCATCCACCAGCACGAACAGCATGATCTTGAACGGCAGGGATATGATCAGCGGCGACAGCATCATCATGCCCATGGCCATCAGCACACTGGCCACGACCAGGTCGATGATCAGAAACGGAATGAAGATCATGAAGCCGATCTGGAACGCGGTTTTCAGCTCAGAGGTGACAAAGGCCGGTACCAGAATGGTCAGCGGCGCCTGGTCCGGCGAAGCGATGTCGGTGCGCTTGGACAGGCGCATGAACAGCTCCAGGTCGCTGCTGCGGGTCTGGGCCAGCATGAAGTCCTTGATCGGCACCTGGGCCTTGGCCACCGCATCCTGGGCCGTGAGCTTTTCCGCCAGATAGGGTTGCAAGGCATCCTGATTCACCCGGTCGAACACCGGCGCCATGATGAACAGAGTCAGGAAAAGCGCCATGCCCGTGAGGATCTGGTTCGACGGGGTCTGCTGCAGGCCCAGGGCCTGGCGCAGGATCGAGAAGACGATGATGATCCGGGTGAAACTGGTCATCAGCATGACGAACGCCGGGATGAAACTCAGCGCGGTCATGATCAGCAGAATCTGCAGGCTGACCGAGTATTCCTGGGCGCCCTCGGCATTGGTGCCCAGGGTGATCGCCGGGATCGACAACGGGTCGGCGGCGTACGCCAGCGGCGCGGCCAGCATCAGGGCCAGCGTCAAGACCATGCGTAACGCAGCCATCACTTCTTATCCTTGTGTTCCTTGCCCATCAGCTCCATCAGGCGCAGGGCAAATTCAGGGGTGGTCTTCTCGGTAGTCGGCACCTGTACCGGCTCCTTGAGCACATGCAAGGCGGTGATGCTGCCGGGGCTGAGGCCAAGCAGAATCTGCTCGTTGCCGACCTGCACCAGCATCAGCCGGTCACGGGGACCGAGCGCGCGGGAACCGATCAGCTCGATCACCTGCCCCTTGCCGGCCGGCCCGGCCTGCTGCACCCGGCGCAGCAGCCAGGCGAGGAAAAAGATCAAGCCCAGCACCAGCAGCAAACCGAACACCAGCTGGGTCAATTGCCCGGCCACTCCGCTGCTGACCGCCGGTGCCGCCGCCGTGGCGACAGTCGCCACCGGCTCGGCCGCCAGCACATTGAACGGCAAGGCCAGCGCCAACCCTGGTAAAGCCATCAGAACCCTTTTCACTCAGCGCAGCTTCTTGATGCGTTCGCTTGGGCTGATCACGTCAGTCAGGCGGATACCGAACTTCTCGTTGACCACCACCACTTCGCCGTGGGCGATGAGCGTGCCGTTGACCAGGACGTCCAGCGGCTCACCGGCCAGGCGGTCGAGCTCGATCACCGATCCCTGGTTGAGTTGCAGCAGGTTGCGGATGTTGATCTCGGTGCTGCCGACTTCCATGGAAATCGACACCGGGATGTCGAGGATCACATCCAGGTTCGGACCGTCGAGGGTGACCGGATTGTTATTCTTCGGCACCCCGCCGAACTCCTCCATCGCCAGACGGTTGGACGGAGAGCTGGCGGCATCGGCGGCCAGCAAGGCGTCGATGTCGGCCTGCCCGTCACCGGCTTCCTCGAGGGCCGCAGCCCATTCATCAGCCAGTGCCTGGTCGTCCTGGGTGTGCATATCGTTAGCCATCATGTGTCCTCGGCGGGCACCCCGTTCAACGGGGAGCCGTCAGTTAAAAGCGAATGTGCAACGCGCCGGTCAACGGCGCTCGATCGGCTCGATCACTTGCAACGCGAGGTTGCCTTTGTGCGAGCCCATCTTGACCTTGAACGCAGGCACGCCATTGGCGCGCATGATCATTTCTTCCGGCATGTCCACCGGGATAATGTCCCCCGGCTGCATGTTCAGGATGTCCCGCAGGCGCAACTGGCGACGGGCAACCGTGGCCCCGATCGGCACGTCGACATCCAGCACGTCCTGGCGCAGGGCGTTGACCCAGCGCTCGTCCTGATCGTCGAGGTCCGACTGGAAGCCGGCGTCGAGCATTTCGCGCACCGGCTCGATCATCGAATAGGGCATGGTCACGTGCAGGTCGCCGCCACCGCCATCGAGTTCGATGTGGAAGGTCGACACCACAACGGCCTCGCTCGGGCCGACGATGTTGGCCATGGCCGGGTTCACTTCCGAGTTGATGTACTCGAAGCTCACTTCCATGATCGCCTGCCAGGCTTCCTTCAGATCGACGAAGGCCTGCTCAAGCACCATGCGCACCACGCGCAGTTCGGTCGGGGTGAACTCGCGCCCTTCGATCTTGGCGTGCCGACCGTCGCCGCCGAAGAAGTTGTCCACCAGCTTGAACACCAGCTTGGCGTCGAGGATGAACAGCGCGGTGCCGCGCAACGGTTTGATCTTGACCAGGTTGAGGCTGGTCGGCACGTACAGCGAGTGCACGTATTCGCCGAACTTCATCACCTGCACCCCACCGACGGCCACGTCCGCCGAACGGCGCAGCAGGTTGAACATGCTGATGCGGGTGTAGCGGGCGAAGCGTTCGTTGATCATCTCCAGGGTCGGCATGCGTCCACGGACGATGCGATCCTGGCTGGTCAGGTCATAGCTTTTGACAGTGCCGGGTTCGGCAGCGATATCGGTCTGTACCAGCCCATCGTCGACACCGTGCAACAGCGCGTCGATCTCATCCTGGGACAGCAGGTCCTGCACGGCCATGTCGTGTTCCTACTGCAGTACGAAATTAGTGAAAAGCAATTGTTCGATGACGACTTTGCCGAGTTCCTTGTGCGCCACTTCCTGGACGCTGGCCGTGGCTTTCTGCCGCAACATTTCCTGGCCGACCGGGGATGCCAGCGTGGCGAAGTCCTGGCCGGAGAACAGCATGACCAGGTTATTGCGGATCACCGGCATGTGCGCCTTGAGCGCGTCCAGATCGGCTTGATCGCGACCCTGCAGGGTGATGCTCACCTGCATGTAGCGCTGGCGGCCGTTCTGGTTGTAGTTGGCAATGAAGGCCGGTATCAGGGGCACGAAAACCGCCGGCTGTTTGCCGACAACCACGGTTTCCGGCGCGGCGGCTGGCTTGCTCTGGGGGCTGTGCATGAAGTACCAGGTGGCACCTCCGGACAAGCCGATCGCCAGCAGCAGGGCGCCCGCTATCGCAATGATCAGCTTGATCTTTCCTTTGGTTGCGGGGTCTTTAACTGCGTCGTCGCTCTTCGCCATGCCAATAATCCGTCACTAATCGGGGTTTCACGGTTGCAGGCAAGGCAAGAGCAAGTGTTATGCCATGTAGGAGCTGGCTTGTCGGACCGCCGCACCGCAGCGAAAGCGGTGCGTCAGTCGACATGTGCATTAGCTGACACACCATGCCCCCTGTAGGAGCTGGCTTGCCAGCGAAAGCGGTGCGTCAGTCGATAGATGTATTGGCCGGTAGACCGTCTTCGCTGGCAAGCCAGCTCCTACAGGGGTTTTGCGTTTGGTCAGGCGTAGTAGTCGACTGCGCTGGAGCCGATCACGCTGGTAGCGCTGGCCGCTATTTCGGCGACTGCTGGCGTACTCTCTTCATCCATGGAATCAACCCGACCACCACTGGTGCTGGTGCGACCGCCCTGCGCCTGTTGATCCTGCCCCTGGCCCTGCCAGCCACGAGACTGATCGGACACATTGACATCAACCTGCCCCATGCCCTGCTGCGCAAACATCTCGCGCAAGCGGTGCATCTGCCCGTCCAGCGCTTCGCGAACACCTGAATGCGCGCTCATGAAGGTGACCTGGGTCTGCTGATCCGGAACCATGTTCACCCGAATATCGAGGCGCCCGAGTTCGGCCGGTTGCAACTGGATGTCGGCGGCCTTGAGGTTGGCGCTGGACAGGTACATGACCCGGTTCACCACTTCTTCGCTCCAGCCACTTTGATGCATGGCGATCGGCTGGTTCACCGGCAACGCGTTAGCGGTTTTCGGCGTGGCCGCCTGGGTCAGCGCCGCCAGACGGCTGGCAAAATCGTCGACACGGGTATCGCTGCCGGCGGCGCTCAAGTCTTTCAAACCGTCATCGAGCAGGCCGCTGAAGGCCTTGTCACCGCTTTCGGCGCTGTCCTTTTCAGCCTGCACGTCAAGCATGCCCGCCTTGCCGACGACCAGATTTTGCGCTGCAGCCGGCTCGCCAACGCCATCGGCCTTGGTCGAGGTCGGCAACGCTGGTGGCTGAGGCTGGCTGGAAGCGGAAACGTGTCCGCTCTGCTCCATGGCCATGCGCAAGGCTGGCAGGGCATCGAGGGGGTCGGCTTGGGGATCGAATCCGGCGTCAGCGGTGACGGCGGCCGCGGTCATTGCCACAACAATCGGCTGCTCGTCTTGGGGTGGCACGGCATCTGCCACTGGCGGAGTTTGCGCAACGAGTGCGGGCTCTGCAGCATCGGTGGTCGGGTCAACCGCCGCCTCGGTGACAGAGGTGTCAGCGGCATCCGCACCTTCGCTGGCAATCTTTTCATCGGCCGCCGGTTTATCAGCGGGCAAGGATTGGCCGCTATCGGCAACGGGCGGTTTCGCGGCGGCAGCCTTGTCGTGGCTGACGTCCTGTTTGACCGGCCCCTGCGCTACGTTGTCGCGCATTGGCTTGACCGGTCTTTCATTCACCGCCGAAGGGGTATTGCGAGCCTGATTGGCGTAGACATGAGCGAAGCCGGATGCCTTGTCCCCGGGCTCGGCGACCTGCGCCGGTGGATTGGCGAAAGCCGCTTTGGCCTTGGACCGGGCGGCGGCCTGGAGAAGAATATCAGGGGTTACGGGCATGGAACGGTCTCCGCCGCACTGGGATTGTAAGTACAGTGACGGAGATGAAAGCAAAGGTCGCGCCAGGTTTAGTACCAGGCGTTAAAAGCGTGGGACAATCGCCTTGGTCGGCGAACTACGCCGACATTCCGCCTCATACAGCGGCCGGACCAGGGCGAATTCACCGTCGATTTCACCGACCAGTTTTTCCACGCCCGAAAGGTTTTTATTCTTGGCACACTGCTCCAGCTCATGGCACAACTCAGCCAGGCGAATGGCGCCCATGTTGCTGCTGCTGCCCTTGAAACTATGGGCAGCATTCATGAGTTGCGCGGCATCTTCAGCCTTTCGCAAGATGCGTAAACGCTCTTCGGCATCATCAAGAAAGGTATCCAGCAACGTCGAATACTCATCCCCCATGACTTCTTGCAACGCGCTCAGCACGTCGCGGTCCAGATGTGTGTCAGCCACTTGCTCACTCCTTGATCAAGAATGGGTGGATTATGCCAGAGCCTCCCAGAAAAATTCCACGCGGGCACTTCGACCATCGTCGGACCAGCTGGCATTGCGGCTCAATTGACGGATCAGACCGACGCCACGTCCCGACAGCCGGACACCATCAGCGGGGCGCTGCATCACCCGTTCGACATCAAAACCCTTGCCACTGTCTTCGACGCGAACCGTCAGGCAACCGCCCTCGCCCTTCGGTGTAACCTGCAAATTTACCCGGATGAAGCCATCCTGCAATTCATCCAGGCGCGTACTGCGCTGTTGATAATAGCGGGTAAAACCCGACGCATCCCGTTTAAGGCTGGAGTCCAGGCCCAGTACGCCATGCTCCAGGGCGTTGGAGTACAGTTCCGCCAGCACCGTGTAGAGCGCCCCGCTTTGCGCCCGCAGCCCATGGACCTCCAGCAGCAACTGCAACAGATAGGGCAGCGGGTTGAAGCGTTTGAGCGTGGCCGCGCGAAACTCGAAACTCACCGACCAGTCCAGCGGACAGCACTGGCCACTGTCGGAATACACCAACGCCGGCGGGCTCACTTGCGTCGCCTCCAGCAAGCTGACCTCGACCATGCTCACGTCGTCACGGGCTTCACCGCGAAAATCCCGCAGCGCCTGCTCGATCTCTGCGAACAATGCATCAGGCTGACGATTGGCGGCAAACACCCGCTGCAGTCGCTCGACACCGAACAGTTGTTCGTTGGCATCGCAGGTATCGATCACACCGTCGGATAACAGAAACACCCGATCGCCGACCGCCATCGGCAACACGTCGGTGCGATCGTCAAAGGTTTGCGGGCTCAGTACGCCGAGGGGCAAGTGCTGAGCCTTGAGGGGCGTGCGCTCACCGCTGGCGACGCTGTGCAGGTAACCGTCCGGCATCCCGCCGTTCCACACCTCCACCGAGCTCCGCTGAAAACTCAGGCACAGCAGCGTGGCACAACAGAACATGTCCACCGGCAGGATGCGCTTGAGCTTGGCATTCATCTCGCGCAGGATTTCAGACAGACCGTAACCCTTGGCCGTCATGCCATAGAAGACTTCAGCCAGGGGCATGGCCCCGACCGCCGCCGGCAACCCATGGCCGGTGAAATCCCCGAGCAATACATGCATGTCGCCGGCCGGGGTGAACGCGGCCAGCAGCAAGTCGCCGTTGAACAGCGCGTAGGGCGATTGCAGGTAGCGGATATTCGGGGCACTCAGGCAACCGGAATGGGCCACCTTGTCGAATACGGCCTTGGCCACCCGTTGCTCATTGAGCAGGTAATGGTGATGCCGGGCGATCTGGTCACGCTGCTGCAACACGGTGGCCTGCAACCGGCGCAAGCGGTCCATCGCCTTGATTTTGGCGGCGAGGATCACCTGGTTGTAGGGTTTTGCCAGAAAGTCGTCGCCCCCGGCTTCCAGACAGCGCGCCAGGGCTTCGCTTTCGGTGAGCGACGTCAGAAAGATGATCGGCACCAGGGTTTCCCCGGCCAGTGCCTTGATCTGCTGCGCCGCCTCGAAGCCGTCCATCACCGGCATCATCGCGTCCATCAACACCAGTTGCGGGCGTTGCTGGCGGAACGCTTCGACCGCCTCGGCGCCGTTGGCGGCCGTCAGCACTTCATGCCCCTGGCGCCGGACGATGCTCGACAGCAGCATGCGATCGGCCGCGCTGTCTTCGGCGATGAGGATCGTCAGTGATTCGAGCGGCGGCTGCATGCCGCTCAACTGATGTCGAACAGTTTGTCGAAATTGGAGATGGCGAGGATTTTCTTCACGTCGGAACTGCTGTTGACCACGCGAATGTCGGAATCGTCGCCACCGGCGTGATCGCGCAGCAAGAGCAACATGCCCAGGGCCGAACTGTCGAGGTAGGTGGCTTCTTTCAAGTCGACGACGACGGCGGAGAGTTCCTTGTTCTCGTAGGAGTCACGAAACTCCTGATGCTTGGCGAAATCGAATCGTCCCTTGATGGATATCGTCAGCTTTTGTCCATCTTGGGATACTTCTGAGAAAACTGACATGAACGGCTTCCTTGTCATTGGCGAACTTGCGTGTAGAAGGTTTAGCACTTGGCGGGGGTGGGGGCAAGGCTGGCATTTGTGGTGGGGCCGAGGACGCCTTCGCGGGCAAGCCTCGCTCCTACAGGGTTTTGTGTCGTTCATAGCATTTGAATACGACACAAAACCTGTAGGAGCGAGGCTTGCCCGCGAAGAACGATAACGCGGTCTCACTGACTCAATACGGATCCTGCCGCGGCAACCGCTGGGACAATTCATCCAGCAGCTTCTGCTCGCGCTTGTCCTCCAGCCGTCGCGCCTCATCCATGTAGCGCTGCACCAGCTTGCGCAACCCTTCGACCCGGGCATACGCCTGCTGCCAGGTTTCCCGCGCCTTGTTCATATTGTTCTGATGCCAGGCAAGGCTCTGTCGCTGCTGGTCGATGGCCGTGCCCAGCTGCGCCAGGAAGCCTTGATAGCCCAGCAACCATTGGCCGGAAACGCCGCTGCTGCCGCGCACGATCCATTGCTCCTGGTAGTCGAGCCGAAAAGCTTCGAGGTCGGCGAGTTTGCTTTCGGCCAGGCGGACCTGCCCCTGGAAGTGCCCCAGGCGCTGGACCGCGGTTTTCTCGACCTTTTCGGCCATGTCCACCACCGGTGCCAGGCGGGCTGCGCGACTCTGGGACATGGCCGGTTAACCGCCGGCCGCAGGCGCAAAGATCGAACCCAGGTAGGCTTCGCTTTCGCCCAGGCTGATGCTGTCGTTCAGACCCTGGCGCTGGTACTTGACCAACTGCGGTTGCAGGGCGATCGCCAGGTCGGTTTCCCGGTCACCGCCGGCGACGTAGGCACCGACGCTGATCAGGTCGCGGCTCTGCTGATAACGCGACCACAATTGCTTGAAATACTGGGCGCGGGCCATGTGTTCCTTCGACACCACCGACGGCATGACCCGGCTGATGGACGCTTCGATATCGATCGCCGGGTAGTGACCTTCCTCGGCCAGGCGACGGGACAGCACGATGTGCCCGTCGAGCACGCCCCGGGCCGAGTCGGCAATCGGGTCCTGTTGGTCGTCACCCTCGGACAACACGGTGTAGAACGCCGTGATCGAACCACCGCCCTTCTCGGCATTGCCGGCGCGCTCCACCAGTTTCGGCAATTTGGCGAACACCGACGGCGGATAGCCCTTGGTCGCGGGCGGTTCGCCGATGGCCAGGGCGATTTCCCGCTGGGCCTGGGCGAACCGGGTGAGGGAGTCCATGAGCAACAACACGTTCTTGCCCTTGTCGCGGAAATATTCGGCAATGCGCGTGCAGTACATGGCCGCGCGCAGACGCATCAGCGGCGCATCGTCCGCGGGCGATGCCACCACCACCGAACGCTTGAGACCTTCTTCACCGAGGATGTGCTCGATGAATTCCTTGACCTCACGACCGCGCTCGCCGATCAGCCCGACCACGATGATGTCGGCCTCGGTGAAGCGGGTCATCATGCCCAGCAGCACACTCTTGCCCACACCCGTACCGGCAAACAGCCCGAGGCGCTGGCCGCGACCGACCGTCAACAAGCCGTTGATGCATCGTATGCCCACGTCCAGCGGCTCGCTGATCGGTTCACGCTTGAGCGGGTTGATGGTCGGGCCGTCCATCGGCACCCAGTCTTCGGCCTTCATCCCGCCCTTGCCGTCCAGCGCCCGACCGGCGCCGTCGAGCACCCGCCCGAGCATGCTCATGCCCATCGGCAGGCGACCGGTATCCGCCAGCGGCACCACCCGCGCACCGGGGGCGATCCCGGCGACGCTGCCGACCGGCATCAGAAAGACTTTGTTGCCCGAGAAGCCCATGACTTCGGCTTCGACCTGCACCGGGTGATAACTGTCGTCGTTGATCACCATGCAGCGGCTGCCCATGGCGGCGCGCAAGCCTTCGGCTTCGAGGGTCAGGCCGACCATGCGCAGCAGGCGGCCTTCGAGGATCGGCGCGCCGGCCAGCGTCGTGGCCTCGGCGTAACTGCCCAGGCGCTTGGCGAAGCTGGTGCGGTCAAGGCGCATCGGGCAGGTCCGCTGCGGGGGCGACTGCCGCAGTATTGCCCATCGACAACTCCAGGCTCAGGTCCGGCGCAGCCGGGTGCAGCGCCTGCTCATGCAGTTGATCGAACAGCTTGTCCATGACCCGCGCAATCCGGGTTTCAACCGTGGCGTCAATGCGACTGTGCTCGGTCTCGACCCGGCAACCACCCGGCAGCAATGCCTCGTCTTCGACGATGCGCCAGGTTTCTTCATGCCGCTCGCGCAGGGCCTTGACCTGTTCGAAATCCTGCGGATTGATGTACAGCCGCACGTTGCCCGCGCCCAATGGCAACAGCTTGAGGGCATCGCGCATGACGTGTTCGAGCTGCGTCGAGTCGATGGCCAGTTCGCGCTGGATCACCTGCCGGGTGATGTGCTGCACGAGGTCGACCAGGGACTTCTCGATCTGGGTGTCCTGCTCGGCAATGGGTTCCAGCAGGTGGCCCATCAGCTTTTCCAGCGCGGCAAGCTTCGCCGTCAGCGCCACTTCGGCTTCCTGGCGGACCTTGAGCGTGGTGCTGTGAAAGCCCTCCCGCTCACCGGTGGCGAAGCCTTCGTTGTAGGCTTCCTGGCGAATGCTTTCGAGCTCTTCGAGGGTCAGCGGCTGGACGTCCTCCAGCGGCACTTCCTGCATTGACGGCGGCTCGGGTTCAGGCTCCGGCTCGGGCTCGGGCACGTACGGATCGAAACTGGGCAACGACCAGATATCGACACCCCTGACGTCCTTGGCACGGATCAGGTCGGACTGGGACTCATCATGTTCGGTCGCCATAGTGATGTCAGATCATCTCTTCGCCGCCCTTCCCGCCGAGAACGATTTCTCCGGCTTCGGCCATACGGCGGGCAATGGTGAGGATTTCCTTCTGCGCGGTTTCCACGTCGCTGACGCGCACCGGGCCCTTGGCCTCGAGGTCGTCGCGCAACAGTTCGGCCGCCCGCTTGGACATGTTCTTGAAGATCTTTTCCTTGACGTTTTCGTCCGACCCCTTGAGGGCCAGCACCAGCACATCGGAGGACACTTCGCGCAGCAACGCCTGAATCCCGCGGTCGTCGACATCGGCCAGGTTGTTGAACACGAACATCAGGTCTTCGATCCTGCCGGACAGGTCTTCGTCGACTTCGCGAATCGAGTCCATCAACTGGCCTTCCATCGAGCTGTCGAGGAAGTTCATGATGTCGGCCGCGCGCTTGATGCCACCCAGGTTGGTCCGCGAGGCGTTCGAGGCGCCAGAGAACTGCTTCTCGAGAATCTGGTTGAGTTCTTTCAGGGCGGCCGGCTGCACGGTGTTGAGCGAGGACACCCGCAAGATAATGTCCAGGCGCACCTTGTGATCGAAGTTGCTCAGCACCTCGCCCGCCTGGTCCGGGTCGAGATAGGCGACCACGATCGCCTGGATCTGCGGGTGCTCGTAACGGATCACGTCCGCGACGGCGCGCGGCTCCATCCACTTCAGGCTGTCGAGGCCGCTGGTGTTGCCGCCCAGCAGGATGCGGTCGATCAGGCCGTTGGCCTTCTCTTCGCCCAGGGCCTGGGTCAGCATCTTGCGCACGTAGTCGTCGGAGCCGACGCCCAGGCTGGTCTGGTCGCCGACGATCTCGACGAACTCGCTCATCACCTGCTCGACCTGCTCGCGGTGCACGTTGCCCATCTGCGCCATGGCCACGCCCACGCGCTGAACCTCTTTCGGGCCCATGTGGCGCAACACCTGGGCGGCGTCGGTTGAGCCCAGGGACAGCAGCAGGATCGCGGCTTTGTCGACCTTGGACAGTTTCGCGGCAGCGGCTTTATCATTCATCTGCGTTAATCCACTCTTTCACGACCTGGGCCACGCGACCCGGATCTTCTGCCACCAGACTCTTGATTGCATTCAACTGGGCGTCATAGCCTTCGCTCGGGCTCGGCAACAGGATGCTTTGCGGCCCGCCGAGACTGACGCGATCGTTGGCCAGTTGGCCATCCAGACCGGCCATGCCACCCAATTCGACATCACTGCCGACCCCGACCAGCTGCTTGCCTTTGCCGCCATTGGTGATGTTGTTGAGGACCGGACGCAGCACACCGAAGACCAGCACCAGGATGAACAGCACACCCAGCACTTGCTTGATCACATCCCAGAACCACGGCAGGGAGTAGAACGGCACATCGGCGATCACTTCACCGCGCTCGGCGGAGAACGGCATGTTGATCACGCTGACGCTGTCGCCACGGCTGGCGTCGAAACCGACGGCGTCCTGCACCAGACGGGTGAAGCGCGACAACTCATCGGCGGTCCATGGCGCACGGCTGGTTTCACCGTTGGCCGGGTTGATCCTGACCTGATCGTCCACCACCACCGACACCGACAGGCGATTCAAACGGCCCTGCTGCTGTTTGGTGTGGCTGATGGAACGGTCGAGCTCGAAGTTTTTGGTGGACTGTGAACGCTTGTCCGCCGGGTACGGGGCGAGCATCGGCTGGCCGGTGGCCGGGTCCATGATCTGCTGACCGTTGGCGTCCAGCAGTGGCTGGCCAGGCTGCACCATGCCGGCCGACGCGGTGCCGCCACCGCTGGTTGCCGGCGCGGAAGCCGGCGATGGCGGCTGGTTGCTCAGGGCACCCGGCACGCCTTGCGGGCCATTGCTGGTGGTGCGTTGTTCGTCCACCGATTGTTCGCTGCGCAACGCCGGCTGGTCCGGGTTGAACTGCTCGGAGGTCGACTCGACGGCACTGAAATCCACATCGGCCGAGACTTCGGCTTTGTAACGATCGTTGCCCAGCACCGGTTGCAGGATGTTATGCACGCGCTGGGTGAGCATGCTTTCCATGCGGCGGCTGTAGTCGAATTGCTTGCCGGCCATGGTCAGCTCGGAGTTTTCCGCCTGGTCCGACAGCAGGTTGCCCTTCTGATCGACCACGGTGACCTGGGATTTGCTCAGCTCAGGCACACTGGTGGCCACCAGATTGATGATCGCCAGCACCTGGCCGGGCTCCAGGGAGCGGCCGGAATACAGCTCGATCAGCACCGACGCACTGGGCTTGCGCTCATCGCGCACGAACACCGAGCTTTTCGGAATGGCCAGGTGCACCCGGGCACCCTTGACGTTGTTCAGGCTGGAGATGGTCCGCGCCAGTTCGCCTTCAAGGCCGCGCCGATAGCGGGTCGCTTCCATGAACTGGCTGGTGCCCAGGCCCTGGTCCTTGTCGAGGATTTCAAAACCGATATTGCCATCGCTGGGAGTGACACCAGCGCCCGCGAGTTTGAGGCGCGCGCGGGACAGGTCTTCGGCCTTGACCAGCAAGGCGCCGGAATTGGGTTCGACGGAGTAGGCAATATCGGCGGCCGCCAGGGTATCCATGACCTGCTTGGCGTCCATCCCGGCAAGGCTGCCGTACAGCGGCCGGTAGTCCGGTTGCTGGGACCACAACACCACGGCAAAGCCAATCGCCACGCTCGCCGCCAGACCGACCAACAGGCCCACCTGACGCAGCATGGTCATCTCGGAGAGATTTTCCAGAAAGGACAAACCGAACAGCGGCGCTTTGCCGCCTATCGAAGTGGTCCTGGCCGGAACGTTATCAGCGCCTGGTTCTGCCATGACTCGCTATCGTCCTTTAAACCGGCATCTGCATGATGTCTTGGTAGGCCTGAACCAGCTTGTTACGGACTTGGGTGATCGCCTGGAAAGACACGCCGGCTTTTTCCTTGGCAATCATCACGTCGGTCAGGTCGACACCGCTTTTGCCGATCTCGAACGCCGTGGACAACTGGCTGGAGGCCTGCTGGGTTTCATTCACTTTATTGACGGCCTGACCGAGCATGTCGGCAAAGCTGCTGCCCGGCAGTTGCGGGACGGCAGCCGTCGGTTTCGGCGCAGACATGGCGTCCATTTGCATGGCCCGCATATCCAGCATCAACCGATTCAATTCAATACCTTGGCTCATCGTCTACTCTCTCTGGCGACCCGCAATTTTTTGACGCTCACTCGGCGAGTAGTCAGGTGTTAGCAACAAGGGTGCCAGCTCCACGGCCCTGAAAAACAAAAGCCCTTGTGGGCTTGTCGGATCGCGGCGCCTCAGGCGACACACAAACAGGCTGACACACCGCCACCCCTGTAGGCGCTGGCTTGCCAGCGAAGGCGGCCTATCAGCCAATACATGTGTCGCCTGACACTCCGTCTTCGCTGGCAAGCCAGCTCCTACAGGGGTCGTGTTGCGGCAGGATTGGGTGAATCAGGTCGCGAACAGACAGGCTTCCACATCCATCCCCGCATCGCGCATCTGCGCCAGCTTGTAACGCAAGGTGCGCGGACTGATGCCCAGGCGTTCGGCGGCTTCCTTGCGACGGCCACGCTCGGCGCGCAGGGTGTCGATGATCATCTGGAACTCACGGCGCCGCAGATCATCACCCAAGCCCCCGGCGGATTCCGCTTCGACCTCCACCGCGCGCACCGCGACAGGCGCCAGGGCCGGCAACGGCGCACAGGCCACCGGCCCGGCCAGGCAGAAATCCTGAGGCTGAATCAACCCGCCCTGCTGCAAAATCAGCGCCCGCTGAATCGCGTTATCCAGCTCGCGCACGTTGCCGGGCCATGGATAACCGATCAGGCACGCCTGCGCCTCGGGCGACAGGCGGGCCGCGGCATGCTTCATCTTGTGAACGTGCCTGGCCAGCAAACGCTCGGCCAGCGGCAGGATATCCGCCGTGCGCTCGCGCAACGGACGCCATGCCAGCGGAAACACCGACAGCCGATAAAACAGGTCTTCCCGAAACCGCCCCGCCGCCACTTCAGCGGCCAGATCACGGTTGGTGGTGGCAACCACGCGAATGTCGAGAGTGATCGGCTTGCGCGCACCGACCCGCTCGACCTCCCGCTCCTGCAACACGCGCAGCAGCTTGGCCTGCAGGCC
>Ga0247818_10000713_pt1 | contig 20969 bp, 17 predicted proteins | sample 13C_Glucose_Day1_FD_192424 | JGI IMG/M metagenome (GOLD analysis project Ga0247818, IMG submission 192424) | Soil microbial communities from agricultural site in Penn Yan, New York, United States - 13C_Glucose_Day1 | ecosystem: Environmental > Terrestrial > Soil > Agricultural land | place... | reverse complement strand
CGGCCCGGGAGGCTGACCCTGCTGGGCGTGGCGCTCGCCTTGGCTGGCCTGCTGCTGGTGCTCGACGTGTTCGGCGGCGTCAGGCTGAGCCTCGTGGGCGTGCTGTGGGGCCTCGCCGCCGCCGGAGGCCTCGTCGGCTACTTCCTGCTGTCCGCCCACGAGCACGAGGAGTCGCTCCCGCCGCTGGTCCTGGCGTGGGCCGGGCTCGTCGTGGGTGCCGTGGTCCTCGGCACGGCCGGTCTCCTCGGCGCGCTCCCCATGCGGGCCTCGTCGGCCGATGTCCTCATCGGGGACCTGCGGGTCGGGTGGTGGGTCCCGGTGGCCGAGCTCGCGGTCGTCGCCGCAGCCTTCGCGTACGCCGCAGGCATCGGTGCGGTGCGCCTGCTCGGCGCGACCCTGGCGTCCTTCCTCATGCTCACCGAGGTGCTCTTCGCGGTGGGCTTCGCCTGGCTGCTGCTGGGGGAGTGGCCCGGGCTCGTGCAGCTCGCCGGCGGTGGGCTCATCGTCGGGGGCGTCCTGGCGGTGCGGCTGGCCGAGGCGCGGGCCTCTCGCCCCGCCGCGTCGATCGAGGGGCTGGACCCGGATTTCGCGGTGCCGACGCCTGTCCCCTAAACTTCTGGGGTTGCCTCGGCGAGGGACGTAGTACGGCTGGCCGTACGGAGTCCGTGATCGACGCGGTGGTGCTCTGTCCGCATTGGACGGCGCCGCGCGCCCTTCGAGCCGTGCCGCGCCCCGCGTCGAGGCCCACCGCACCAGAAACCAACCAGGCAGATCAGGCTTGTGTGCGCCGTCCCGCGGCCGGCATGAGCCAACCCGAGACAGCCCCGAACAGCACCAGGAGAAGCTCGTGTCCGAGACCAAGCTCGTTGCCCAGATCCGCACCCAGTTCGGCAAGGGCGCGGCGCGCAAGATCCGCCGCGACAACAAGATCCCCGCCGTGATGTACGGCCACGGCGCCGAGCCCGTGCACATCACCCTGCCCGGCCACGACACGATGATGGCGCTCAAGCACGTCAACGCCCTGCTGACGATCGAGGTCAACGGCAAGGAGGAGCTCGCGCTGGCCAAGGACGTGCAGCGTGACGCGATCAAGCCGGTCATCGAGCACGTGGACCTCGTCATCGTCAGGCGCGGCGAGAAGGTCAACGTCGACGTCCCGGTGCACGTCGAGGGCGAGGCCGCGCCGGAGACCGTCGTGACCGTCGACTCCCAGACCCTGCAGCTGGCGGTCGAGGCCACCCACATCCCCGAGAACGTCGTCGTCTCGGTCGAGGGCCTCGAGGCCGGCACCCAGATCAAGGCCGCTGACGTGGAGCTGCCGAAGGGCGCCGAGCTGCTCACCGACCCGGAGGTCCTGGTCGTCAACGTCACGGCTCAGATCACCGCAGAGGCCCTGGAGGCCGAGCTCGCCGAGGCCGAGGCCGAGGCCGGCATCGAGCACGAGGCGCCGGAGGCCGAGGCCGCCGAGGGCGAGGCCGAGGGCGAGGCCGGCGAGAAGGCCGAGGGCGAGGCCGGCGAGAAGGCCGAGGGCGAGCAGGCCTGAGCTGCCGCGTCCTGAGGGGCGCGAACCACGAAGGGCCCGGTCCATCACGGACCGGGCCCTTCGGCATACTTGCACCCCATGGACACCTGGCTCGTGGTCGGACTCGGCAACCCCGGACCGCGGTATGCCGGCAACCGCCACAACGTGGGCGCGATGGTCATCGACGAGCTCACGTCCCGGCACGGCGGCGGTCGCCTCAAGGCCCACAAGGCACGGGCCTCGGTCGCCGAGACGAGGCTCGGGACCCAGGCCGGCGGGGCGCCCGGCCCCCGCGCGGTGCTGGCCGTCCCGTCGTGCTACATGAACGAGTCCGGTGGACCCGTGAAGGCGCTGATGCAGTTCTTCGGCATCGACAGCGAGCGGCTGGTCGTCATCCATGACGAGCTCGACATCCCCGCCGGCGCTGTGCGCCTCAAGCGGGGAGGCGGTGAGGGCGGCCACAACGGCCTGCGCTCGGTCAGCTCCGCGCTGGGCACCAAGGACTACCTGCGCGTGCGCGTGGGCATCGGCCGTCCGCCGGGGCGGATGGAGCCGGCAGACTTCGTCCTGCGCGACTTCTCCATCACCGAGCGCAAGGAGCTTCCGTTCCTCGTCGCCGACGCCGCCGATGCCGTCGAGCAGCTGGTTGCCGAGGGGCTCCTCGCGGCGCAGCAGCGGTGGCACAGCCCCGCCGTCTGAGCGCTTTTCCCACGCTTTTTCCACGCTGACGGGGCACTCGCACCGGTCGCCAATAACCGGTGACTAGTCACTGACTATTTTCGCCCTCGGCCCCCACTACGCCCATCTGATGACGCAGCGGGTGACTGCGCGATTTGTCGGGGACGAAGTGCGGCGACCTCTGCGGGTTTGACCGCTTTCGTCTACGACATCGGGGTGACCGCGCTGCGCGAAAGGGCGTAGGACGCGCACAGTAAGCCACCCTCGACTGTTCGGTCTAGACAACGAATTTTGTTCTCACACAAGCATGTTCGACTCATGACCAATACGTTCCAATCCACTGTGCAACGTCTTAACTCGGGTTTACCGTCAGCCACAAGGTCATTGGGAGCTGAGGGGGTCACATGACTGAGAAGGCCTGGAGCAGAGAGCAGGAGACGCTCTTGATCAGACAGGGGGCCGGGACCACGGGGGAGACCGAGACAACACCTTCGCTCACTTCCGCGCCGGCCATCTCCGACCGTCGACCGCTGGACAGCCATCGGCGCTGGCACGTGCGGTACCGTCGGCGTGCCCTGGCGGTGGACCTGGTCACGGGCACCCTGGCGGGGGTCGGCGGGGCCGCGGTGGCCTTCGACAACCTGTTCACCCTGAGGGCGCTCGCCGTGGCGGTCGGGATCGTGGTCAGCTGGATCACGGCGCTGTCGCTGTGCCACGGGTACGAGAAGCGCTTCCTCGGAACCGCGACCGAGGAGTACCGGGCGGTGGTCCGCGCGGCCGTCGGCCTGTTCTGCCTGGTCGCCTTCGTCTCGTTCGCCGCCCCGATCAAGATCTCCCGGTACACGGTGCTGATCGTCCTGCCCACGCTGCTCATCGGCGGCCTGTTGGGGCGCCACGCACTGCGCCGCTCCCTCTACCGCCGCCGGACCCGCGGGCTAGACGTGGAGACCACCGTCGTCATCGGCGACGTCCAGTCCATCGGCCGCCTCATCCGCGAGATCCGCCGGGCGCCGGCGCAGGGCATGGACATCGTCGCGGCGTGTGTCTCCGGCCTCGACACCAGCGGTGACGGCCTGTCGGCAGTGGAGGGCGTGCCGGTGTTCGGCTACCCGGCGCAGGCCATGTCCACCGTCGACCTGTTCAACGCCGAGGTCGTGGCCGTCTCGAACCACCTCGACCTCGAGGACAACGCCCTGCGCAGGCTCTCCTGGGCCCTCGAGGAGCGCGGGGTGGACCTGGTCGTGGCGCCGGGCATCGTCGAGGTCGCAGGGCCTCGGCTGTCGATCCGCCCCGTGGCCGGTGTCTCGCTGCTCCACGTCGAGCGGCCCGTGATGTCGGGCGCCCGGCGGCTGGTCAAGGCCATGGTCGACCGCGCGCTGTCCATCCTCATCTTCCTCTGTGCAGCCCCCGTGCTCGCCGCGATCTCGCTCGCCGTCCGGCTGGACTCCCCAGGGCCGGCCCTCTTCCGCCAGACCCGGGTCGGGGCACGCGGCGAGGAGTTCCAGATGCTCAAGTTCCGCACGATGTGCGTGGATGCCGAGACCCGCCTGGGCGAGCTGCGCGGCGCCACGGATGCCGGGAACGTCGTGCTCTTCAAGATGAAGTCCGACCCACGCGTGACCCGGATCGGCCGGATCCTGAGGCGGTACTCCCTCGACGAGCTGCCCCAGCTGATCAACGTGCTCCGCGGCGAGATGTCCCTCGTCGGGCCGCGTCCGCCGCTGCCGTCGGAGGTGGCCGGCTACGCCCCGGACGCCGTGCGCCGACTGCGGGTGAAGCCTGGCCTCACCGGTCTGTGGCAGGTCAGCGGACGCAGCGACCTGTCCTGGGACGACTCCCTGCGGCTCGACCTGTGGTACGTCGACAACTGGTCGCTCGTGCTGGACCTCCAGATCCTCGCGCGCACGGCGCGGGCCGTCCTCAGGGGCCAGGGGGCCTACTGATGAGCGACCTGAGGAAAGAGCTGGACGACCACCGACTCGCCAGCAGGCTGGCCGCCGCGGCGGGAGAGGTTCTCCTGGCCCTGCGCGGGACGGAGGCGCCGGCCGACCCGGCCGCGCTGCGCGCCGAGGGCGACCAGCGCTCGCACCGCTTCCTGGTCGAGCAGCTGGCGGCTCTGCGTCCGAGGGACGCCGTCCTGAGCGAGGAGGGCGCCGACGACCCGGTCCGACTGCTGGCCGAGCGCGTCTGGATTGTCGACCCGCTCGACGGCACGCGGGAGTTCGGGGAGGTTCCGCGCGACGACTGGGCGGTGCACGTCGCACTCTGGGAGCGCGGCACGCTGACCGCGGGTGCCGTGGCCCGACCGGCGCGGGGCTCGACGCTGGGGACTGACGAGGCTCCGGTGCTCGTCCCGCGCCAGCCCGGTCCGATCAGGCTGGCCGTGAGCCGGACGCGGCCCCCGGAGTTCGTCACCCGGCTCGCCGAGCGTCTCGGCGCCGAGCTCGTCCCGATGGGCTCCGCGGGGATCAAGGCGTGCTCTGTCCTCGACGGCACGACCGACGCCTATGTGCACGCGGGTGGCCAGTACGAGTGGGACTCCGCCGCTCCTGTCGCGGTGGCCCGCGCGGCCGGCCTGCACACCAGCCGGATCGACGGCTCACCACTGGTCTACAACCGGCGGGACCCGCTGCTGCCCGACCTGCTCATCTGCCGGCCTGAGCTGGCTGCCCAGATCCTGACCGCCCTGGCCGAGATGGCCGACTACCAGGAAGCAGTGAGATGAACGCCATCAACGGCATGCCGTACCAGCTGAGCCAGCTCGACATCCTCGAGGCGGAGGCGATCTACATCTTCCGCGAGGTCATCGCTGAGTTCGAGCGTCCGGTGCTGCTCTTCTCCGGGGGCAAGGACTCGATCGTCATGCTGAAGCTGGCGGAGAAGGCGTTCTACCCTGCGCGGATCCCGTTCCCGGTCATGCACGTCGACACCGGGCACAACTTCCCCGAGGTGCTCGAGTTCCGCGACCGGCGCGTCGGGGAGCTGGGGGTCCAGCTCGTCGTCGCCAGCGTCCAGGAGGCGATCGACAACGGCACCGTCGTCGAGCCGCCGGACGGGACCCGCAACCGCATCCAGACCCCCGTGCTGCTCAGCGCCCTGGAGAAGTACCGCTTCAGCGCGATCTTCGGCGGGGCCCGACGCGATGAGGACAAGGCCAGGGCCAAGGAGCGGGTCTTCTCCTTCCGGGACGACTTCGGCCAGTGGGATCCCAAGAACCAGAGGCCCGAGCTGTGGCAGCTCTACAACGGCCGTATCCACCCCGGCGAGAGCATCAGGGTCTTCCCGCTCTCGAACTGGACCGAGCTGGACATCTGGCAGTACATCGCCCGCGAGGGAGTCGACCTGCCGGCCATCTACTACGCGCACCACCGCGACGTCCTCGAGCGCGACGGGATGCTCTACGCGGTGAACGAGTTCATCCGCCCCCGCGGAAACGAGACGGTGTCCACCCAGAGGGTGCGCTACCGCACGGTCGGCGACGCGAGTCTGACCGCCGCGGTGCTCTCTGACGCCGACACCGTCGACAAGGTCATCGACGAGGTGGCAACCACCCGGATCACCGAGCGGGGAGCCACGCGGGGAGACGACAAGTTCAGCGAGGCCTCAATGGAGGACCGCAAGCGCGAGGGGTACTTCTAAAATGGACATTCTCAGGTTCGCCACTGCTGGCTCGGTGGACGATGGCAAGAGCACGCTGATCGGTCGGCTGCTGTACGACACCAAGACCGTCTTCGCGGACCAGATCGCCGCCGTGGAACGCACCAGCCGGGAGCGGGGCGAGGAGCACGTCAACCTCGCGCTGCTCACCGATGGCCTGCGCGCCGAGCGGGAGCAGGGCATCACGATCGACGTGGCCTACCGCTACTTCGCCACACCCAAGCGGAAGTTCATCATCGCGGACACGCCCGGGCACGTGCAGTACACGCGCAACATGGTCACCGGCGCGTCCACGGCCGACCTCGCCCTGGTGCTCGTCGACGCGCGCAAGGGGATCCTCGAGCAGAGCCGTCGGCACGCCTTCCTGACGACGCTGCTCCAGGTGCCGCACCTCGTGCTCTGCGTCAACAAGATGGACCTGGTCGGCTACTCCCAGGACGTCTTCGAGGAGATCCGGGAGGAGTTCGCGGCCTTCGCGAGCAAGCTGCGGGTGCCCGACCTGTCGGCGATCCCGGTGTCGGCGCTCAGGGGCGACAACATCGTCAGCCGCTCCGAGGCCATGCCGTGGTACGAGGGCCCCAGCCTGCTGCACCACCTGGAGAACGTGCACATCGCCAGCGACCGCAACCTGATCGACGTCCGGTTCCCGGTCCAGTACGTCATCCGCCCCCAGTCCGATGACTGGCACGACTACCGCGGGTATGCCGGGCAGGTGGCGGGCGGCGTGCTCAAGAAGGGCGACGAGGTCATGGTCCTCCCGTCGGGGTTCACCTCGACCATCGCCTCCGTCGAGACGGCAGACGGCGAGGTCGACGAGGCCTACCCGCCGATGTCGGTGACGGTGCGGCTCGCGGACGACATCGACGTCTCCCGCGGCGACCTCATCTGCCGGCCGACCAACCGACCCCAGGTGAGCCAGGACATCGACGCGATGATCTGCTGGATGGACGAGAGCTCCCACCTGCGCGTTGGCGGCAAGTACGCGATCAAGCACACGACGCGCTCGACCCGCACCGTGGTCAAGGGCCTGAACTACAAGATCGACGTCAACACCCTCCACCGCGACGAGGGCGCAGAACACTTGGCGCTCAACGAGATCGGGCGCGTCCGCCTGCGCACGACGACGCCGCTGATGTGCGACGACTACAGCCGCAACCGGCTGACCGGGGGTTTCGTTCTCGTCGACGAGGCGACCAACAAGACCGTGGCCGCCGGCATGATCTCCGAGTTCGCCCAGTAGCCCGCCATGACAGGTGAGGGGGTCGACGGGCCTGGTACCGGGGCAGGCGTGCCAGCCGGCTGGAGGCCGCTGCACATCGCCATGGTGGGCCAGAAGGGCCTGCCCGCGACGTTCGGCGGCATCGAGCACCACGTGGAGCACGTCGGCCGTCGCCTCGCCGAGCGCGGTCACTACGTCACCGTCTACTGCCGCAGCAGCTACGGGGCGATCCCGTCCCGGCGCTACCACGGCATGCAGCTGGTGCCGGCGGCAACGGTGGGCACCAAGCACCTGGACGCCATCGTGCACAGCATGACGTCGACAGCCAAGGCACTGGCGGCGGGGGCAGACATCGTGCACTACCACGGCATCGGCCCCGGGCTCGTGGCGCCGCTGCCGCGCTATCTCTCGCAGGCGAAGGTCGTCCTGACCGTGCACGGACTGGACCACCAGCGCGCCAAGTGGGGAACGACCGCCCAGACCGTGCTGGGATCGGCCCACTGGATGAGCGGGCGGGTGCCCGACCGCCTGGTCGTCGTCTCGCGCGACCTGCAGGAGCACTACCGCTCGCAGTTCGGCCGCGGCGCGCAGTACATCCCCAACGGAGTCGTGCAGGGGCCGCGAGTGCCGGCAGAGGCGCTGCCGATGGGTCACGGGCTGGAACCGGGCCGCTACGCGCTCCACGTCGGACGGCTGGTGCCGGAGAAGCGGGCCGACCTGCTGATCGAGGCCTTCCGCAGGGTGCCGGGCGACCACCAGCTCGCCATCGTGGGCGACTCGTCCTTCTCCGACGACTACTCGCGCCGTCTGCGCGACCTGGCCGCCCAGGACAGCCGCATCATCTTCACCGGGTTCGCCTTCGGCGACGAGCTGGCAGCGCTGTACCAGCACGCGGGGGTGTTCGTGCAGCCATCGGCCCTGGAGGGTCTGCCGCTCACGCTGCTGGAGGCCGCCGCCTACGACGCGCCCGTGCTGGTGTCCGACATCCCCCCGCACCGCGAGGTCCTCGGGGAGGGCTCGGCCCGACACCGGATGGTGCCGGTCGACAGCGTGGACGCGCTCGCCGGGGCACTGACGCAGATGCTGGAGCACCCCCGGCCCCATGACGCCCGGTCGCGCGCCTGGCGCGAGGGCGTGCTGGCCCGGCACTCGTGGGATGCCGCCACAGACCTGCTCGAGCAGCTCTACCTGCAGGCCACCAGCCGGCGGGGCGAAAGCGGGGCCGTCACGACCAGAGGATCGTCCGGGACGCACGCCGAAAGACCTCGCTGGGCTGCCTCGTAGCCCACGTCGGGCTGCCCAGCAGCCGAAGACCATGATCCTGAGGGGGACATCATGATGCACAGGACCTCGTATGCCGTCGGGGCCGCCATCGCCGTGGCGGCCAGTTTTGCGGTGCCCGTGACGGCCGGCGTCCAGGACGCCGCAGCCGCCCTGACCTCCAGCGGCCCACCCGCGCTGACGTACACGCCGTCGCCGAGCTGGTGGGGCACGAACGGCCGTGTGGGGGACATCAAGGTCGTGGGCAACCGGGTCTACCTCGCGGGCGGCTTCGACTACGTCGGCCGGACGACGGGGTACGGCGTCAGGGTCAACACGACCAGCGGCGCCATGGGACCCAGCCCGGAGATCGACGGCATCGTGCGCGCCGCGGCCCCTGACGGCCAAGGCGGCTGGTACCTCGGCGGTGACTTCCGCAAGGTCGACACCCGTGGACGTCCCACGCTGGCCCACATCGCTGCCGACGGAACGGTCAGCGCCTGGGCCCCCAAGACCGACGGCGTGGTCAACGCCCTGGCGGTCACGGCGACCGGCGTGGTGATCGGCGGCTCCTTCACGGCCGTCAACAGCCTCCCGGCGCAGAACCTGGCCATGGTCGACCGGGCGAGCGGCGCCTCGGTGAGCGCTTGGAAGGCCTCGGCGAACCAGCCCGTCCGAGCGCTCGCGGTGAGCGGCTCGGGGGTCTACGTCGGGGGTGACTTCACCAGCCTCAACGGACTGAGCCGGTCGAGACTGGCCCGCGTCTCGGCGACCACCGGGGCCACCGACGCGACCTTCGCCGGACTCGCCAACGGTGCAGTGCGCGCGCTCGCGGTCGACCCGACCGCCGGCGTCCTCTATGCCGGAGGCGACTTCACGACCGCCTCAGGCGGCTCCGGCTACGTCTCCCGCAGCCGACTGGCTGCCTTCGCCACCACGACGGGCGCGCTCACGTCCTTCGCGCCGGCGGCCAACGCGACGGTGGAGGCGCTTGCGACCGACACCAACGGCCGGGTCTACGCGGGCGGCCTCTTCACCACCGTCGCAGGCGTCAGCCGTGCCCGGCTGGCCCAGCTCCTCGCGAACGGCGACGTCGGGTCCCTCAACGCCTCGCTCAGCGGCTGCCAGCTGCGTCACGACAAGAAGTACGCGCACGGGCTCCCGCCGTGCACACCCGAGGTCTCAGCGCTGAGCGTGTCAGGAGGGGTGCTGTACGTCGGCGGACGCTTCGGCAGCAGTGGTTCGGCGCAACGGCACAACGCCGCCGCCTTCACGGTCGACACCGGGGCCCTGACGGCGTGGAACCCGGTCGCGGGAGACCGGCCGCTGGTCGTCTCGGGCGCCTCGACCGGGGTGTTCCTCGGGGGCGAGTTCACCAGCGTCGGCGGTCTCGTGCGCCGCGGTCTGGCGGCACTCGACGCCAGGACCGGGGCCGCGGACCCGGCCTTCCAGGCCGATGCGAACGAGTACGTCGAGACGCTGGCGACCAGCACCGACGGCTCCCGGCTCTACGTCGCGGGCAACTTCACCGCGCTCCAGGGCAAGGCGCGCAGCTTCATCGCGGCCGTCGACACCTCGAGCGGCCAGGTCCTCGACAACTTCGCGCCGAAGATGAACCGCAGCGTGCTGGCTCTCGGCTTCAGCTCCGGCTACCTGTACGCCGGCGGGCAGTTCACCAAGGTCAGCGGGGTGGCCCGGGGCCACGCCGTCAAGCTCAACGGCGTCACCGGGGCGGTCGACTCCGCCTGGGTGGCCAACACCAACGGCCCGTCCGGCTCGTTGCGCCGCAACGGCATGGTGCAGGGCATCGCGCCCACCCCCGACGGAGCGACGGTCTTCCTCGGCGGCCCGTTCGACACGGTCAACGGCAAGGCGGTCGCGGGTGGCCTGGCGGTGGTCAGTGGGTCGACCGGAGCCCTGGGGTCTCGGCAGCTGGGCGGCGTGCGCGGGTGCGCGACGGTCGGCCCGTGGGTCAACCACCTCTACCTCAGCGACGACGGCCAGCGCCTGTACGGAGGCGGGGTCTGCCCCGACGACATCTACCAGTGGGATGCCGTGAACCTGTCCACGCCGACCAACACGACGGGCGTGCTGTGGCGCACCTCGTGCGACGGTGGCATGCAGGGGGCGCTCGAGGTGAACGGGCACTTCTACTACGGCACCCACGGCGCAGCCTGCCAGACCGCGCCGGGTGGGTCCATGGTGGCCCGTCAGCGCTACGCCGTCTTCAACGGCGCCAACGGGGCACTGTTCCCGGACGCCCCGGACTTCGACTCAGCGATGGGGGTCTGGTCCTTCGCGGCGACGAGCAGCGGGCTCCTGGTCGGAGGCGACTTCACCTTCGCCGGCTCGGCGAGGGAGCCCCAGCAGGGCCTGGCCTTCTTCCCCGGGACTCCCTGAGGGAAGGCCGGTGGGCGCGGGGCCCTGGCTCAGGAGGTGGCGTCGTAGCCCCACTGGGCCAGGGTCTTGCCCAGCACCTGCTCGACGGCCTGCAGCTGGGCCGGGGCCAGCTCGGTGCGGAAGGAGCCTGCTCGCGCCGCGCTGATCTCGTGACGCTCGAAGCCCGTCTGGAAGCCGTGGTCCCACGGCAGGCCGAGGAAGTCCAGCATCCCGGCGAAGCTCTCCTGGGGGTGGTCGAGGATGTCCTCGTAGCGCACGTCGAGCCACTGGCCGGGAGGCGTCAGCTCTCGGGCGTCCTCGTAGGCGGCCATGAGCATCTTCCAGCCCAGCGCGGCCAGCACCGGGAACGAGCGGTTGTGCTCCTCCCACTCCCTGCGCAGGTCGGCGGGCAGCGGACCGTAGATCCACTTGTCCGGTCCCTGCCAGCCGTCCCACCAGCCCATCTGCAGCCAGGAGTTCGCCACGGCGCGGCCGTCGCGGACGACGTTGACCACCCTCAGGTCGGGGATGGCGGCTCGCAGGAAACCGACCCGTGGCCAGCCGGTCAGGTGCTGCACCAGGACGTCACAGCCCTGGGCGCGCTCGCGGCTGGCGAAGAAGTCCCGCACGCGTGGTGCGAGGTACGGCGTCATGTCCTCGGCGAGCAGGTCGCGGCACGGGGTCGAGAACCCACCCATGACCTGGCGGTCGATCAGGCGGTAACCCTCCGAGGGAGCCACGCGCAGTCTGCCGCGCTCGATCAGCCGGCGGCTCTCCGCCAGCGCCCGCATGCTCGACGGCCGCTGCGGAGCGAAGCGGTAGAGGCGGCCGTTGGCCCGGCCGTGCAGGTTCAGACGTGGGAGCTTGTCGTCGAGCCCCGAGATGAATCCCGTTGCGGGGTGGCGTGACAGCGTCTCCTGCACGAGAGTCGTGCCGCTGCGGCCGGTTCCGGTCACGAGTGCGAGCATCAGTGTGTCCCCTTCTCAGAGATCGACGAGGCCGGGCCGGAGGAACGGGGCCGCGTATGCCGGCGGGGAAGGACCGGGTAGCCGAACACCGCGAGGCCGGGCAGTGTCAGCGCCGAGACCAGCGCCTGGTCGCGCGCTGGCATGGCTGACTGCCACTCGACATCCGCGCGCACCTGCACGACTCCCGTGTCATGGCGGTTCGGGTTTCCCGCGACGGAGTGGGTGGGGCTGAGCTGGACGCGGTCGGGCCCGACGAACGGGAGGCCGTCGGGGTCGGCGCCGATCATCCGCGCCACCGCGGCCATCGTCTGCTGGGGGGCGCGCACGAAGTCCTCGTAGCGCACCCGGCACACCTGGGGGCTGTCCGCACGCCACAGGAAGGCCGAGAGCAGGTTCCACAGCGTCCAGAGCGAGGAGCTCTTCCAGGTCTCGTGGCGGTGCATCAGCCCCGCATCGTCACGGTCCCGACTCGCCTTGACCCGGCGCCAGGACCACGCCGTTGCGCGGGGGTCGCGCACGACGTGCAGGACCGACAGGGTGATGCCGGGGAGCTGCGAGAGCAGCAGGCCATAGGGCGGCAGCTTCGAGCTGTCGATCACCACGGCGGCGCCGGTCTCGTCGGCGACCGCACGGTAGAGGCGGGCGATGTGCCCGTCGTCGGCGTGGAACGGCACCGGCGGACGCCCCGCGGCCCGGCGGAGCAGCAGCACGGGAAGCCTGAGGATGCGCAGGCGCCGCAGCAGCCTTCTCCCGATCGCCGCCTCGTCGAGCGGGGTGCCGTCGTCGCGGACCCGCTTCATCACGGCGGTCCAGATGGGGCACTGGCTGAAGGGGCGCCCGCACCCGCAGGTGTGGTCCTGCCCGACGCCGCGCTCCCAGAGGTAGCGAAGCTCGCCCGCTGCGAAGCAGCCGGGCAGCTGGCCCAGCAGGCTGTTGATGACCGTGGTGCCGCTTCGGCCGCTCCCGGCCAGGTACAGGACGTGTACAGGCAGGACGTGTACGGGCGGGTGCGCTGGGGATGCGCTCATCGAAGGCCCTCACCGGCGGACACCACGGCAGAGCCCCCAGGCGCGCCCTCGCCGCGGTAGGCCGCCTCGAGCCGCCGCAGGTGCAGGTCCACGTCGAACTCCCGCGACAGGCGCTCACGGCCCGCTCTGCCCATCTCGAGCGCCCGGGCTGGGTCGCTGCGCAGCGTCTCCAGGGCCCTCGCCAGCGCAGCGGGGTCCTCGTGGGGGACGACGAGCCCGTCGATGCCGTCCTGCACGAGCTCGGGCATGCCGCCCAGGTTGGTGACGACGACAGGCACCTGCGCCGCGTAGGACTCGAGGATGGCCATCGGCTGGTTCTCGTGCCACCGGGAGGGGACGACTGCGGCGGTGCAGGACCCGACCAGCTCCTGGAGGGCTGCCTTCTCGAGGCGGCCGTGGAAGACGACCCGGCCCGGCGCGATGTCACCTGCCAGATCCTCGAGCGCCGTTCGCTCCGGGCCGTCGCCGGCCACGTGCAGCGTGACGGCCGGAACCATGAGCGCCACCGCCCGGATGAGGGTGTCGATGCCCTTCTCGTGGGAGAGCCGGCCGGCGACGATGAAGCCGTCTCGCTCGGCGGCCTGCTCCGTCGAGTCGGGCATCTCGACGAAGTGGTTGATGACGCTGAGGCGCTCAGGCGCGATCCCCGCGCGGCGCATCACGTCCGCAAGGAACCTGCTCGGGCTGATGAACACGTCGACAGGGTCATAGGCACCGAGGCGGTGGTGGACGGCTGACTCGAAGGCCAGGAGCGCGCTCGCCCCCAACGAGCCGGACTTGCAGCGGCGGCGGACCGGGCTGAGCCGGCTGCCCTCGACGCAGGCGTCGCACAGCTGCCCGTGGTCGAGCATCTGGTAGCTCGGGCACGCGAGCTTGTAGTCGTGCAGGGTCATCACGCAGCGCACGCCCGCCCGCCGGATCGGGGCGAGGATGGATGGTGAGAGCTGGTGGTAGATGTTGTGGCAGTGCACCACGTCGGGCTGGAACCGCTCGAGGGCCCGGGCCATGCCGCGCGAGCTGCTCAGCGACCAGACCATCCGGGCACCGGCGCTGACACCTGCCAGGCCACCCGGCGCGGGCTCGAGCTCGACGTTGGGCGGAAACGTGTCGCGCAGTGGGAGGTCCTCGATGTTCAGCGGGTGTTCCATGCCGAACAGCTCGACGTCATGGCCGGCCTGTCGCTGCATCGCCGCCACGTCGAGCATGTAGCCCTCGGCGCCGCCACGCCGGTAGACGAACTTGTTGACATGGAGGATGCGCACGTCGCTTTCTCCCCTCTAGGACACAGCACCCACGTCCTGTGAGTGCATCACATTGCGCTGTGCCGCGCGGCCGGAATCCGGGATCCTGCAGCACATTGGGGCATTTCACGGACACTGCTGCGGCGTTCGTGGTCGACTAGACGGCAAGGGCACCGCCGAAGGGGAACGGTGGTGTGACGAGAGGGTGAAGCCGTGAAACGACGTGCCAGCGCAACCGTCGCCAGGAGCGTGCGCCGAGCTGTCACCTGGAAGCCAAAACGGATGGGCGACAAGGCGATCGACATCGCCGAGCTGATCAGCCCGCTGCGCTACGACGTCCTGGTCCGCGCCCAGTTCCTCGAGTTCCTCGCAACCCGGCCGGCGGGGGAGTCCGACGCCGCGCTGGTGGCGGCCGCCGAGTCCCAGCCGTATGCCGTGTGGTTCCGCGAGGTGGCGATGGCGAGGTTCCGGCCGTGGGTCCTGGGCGACCCCGCGGCACTGCGGGAGAACTTCGCGGAGCGCGTGCTAGCCACGAGGGCGCTGCGGCACTCTTTCGCCCAGAACGGCTTCGATCCACGCAAACCGGTCACCCTGCGCGTGACCAGGGGGACCCAGCCCAGCGACACCGGAGCGGCCATCCACCGCACCGTCCATGTGGGCGACGGTGGCCACCGGCTCGCCTTGCTGCTGCACGCTGGCGGGACGCTCCAGCCGGGCCAGTACCGGCTGGACCCCCGCCCCATGCCCCTCATCGACAACACCGCAGTCCTGCACCGCGCGCTGGGTCTCAGCGACGCGGCATACCTTGCCTTCATCGCGCGTGGGTACACCACCGCGCCCTGTCCCGACCTGGCAAGCCTGAGGTCCGCGGTGGGCGCGGACGCCGACCGGGCTGCCGAGCTCGAGAGCGTGCTGGCCGCGCACGGGCGAGACCTCAGCGCGGTCGTCTGATGGCCGCACCCACCGCATCCGGCCACGAGCCGGGATGGCTGGCGTACTACACGCGCAAGGTCCGTCGGCACATCCACTGGGCGCGCACCGAGGGCGTCGCACGCCTTGTCGAGGAGGACCGCCTCGACCCGCGCGAGCGGCTGCAGACAGCCTGGCGCAAGGCTCGCTGGCGCCGGCGCCACGGGCTCCCACCGGGGAACGCCGTCCCCGTGTACGTCGTCGGGCTGCAGCGCTCGGGGACCAACATGCTCATGCGCGGTGTCGACCTCGCCCCTGAGGTCGAGGTCCGCAACGAGAACGACCGCACCGTGTTCCGCCGTTTCACCCTCCGCTCGGACGCCGTCCTCGCGCAGACGGTCAGGGACAGCCGCCACGCCCTGGTGCTCATCAAGCCGCTGTGCGAGTCGCACCGCGTGGACGAGCTCCTCGACCTGGCGGGCGTCCCAGCGGGACGCGCGCTGTGGGTCTTCCGCGAACCTCTCGCGCGTGCCCGGTCCGAGGTCTCGAAGTTCGGGGACGCCAACCTGCGGGCGCTGCGGACCATCGCCGCCGGAGAGGGCGAGACCATCTGGCAGGGCCGGCGCCTGCCGCCGCAGGCGGTGGAGCTCGTGCGGTCCTTCGACACTGCCTCGATGACCCCCGAGACGGCAGCGGTGCTGTTCTGGGCCGTGCGCAACCAGCTCTACTTCGACCTCGGCCTCGACCGGCGGGACGACGTCCTGCTGGTGTCCTACGACGACTTCGTGGCCGAGCCAGAGGCGCAGATGCGGCGGCTGTGCGCGTTCACGGGCCTGGCGTTCCGGCCCGCGCTGTGCGAGCACGTGGTGCCGCGCGAGAGCCACGGCACCGATCCCCTCGAGGTCGACCCGCGGGTGGCGGCCCTTGCGGGCGAGCTGCACGAGCGGCTGCGCGCGGCCGCGGCGGTGCCGCGATGAGGGTGAGGCCGCGATGAGCGTGAGGCCGCGGAGCCGGTGGCGTCGGGGTCGCCGCGGGCTGGGGGTGGCGGTCATGCTGCTCGCGCTCGTGGCACCCGCGTGCAGCGGCGGGGACCGACAGGGCCCGCGGGGAGGTCGCTCGACGGTGCCGAGCGCTGACACCTCGACCGGGACGGGCACGTCGGGCGGCACGGGCAGCACCCCGGGGAGCGCGGGGGCGGTCGCGCTCGGCGCCAAGTGGGACTGGGGCAGGTTCACCGAGTTCGAGCCCTTCCTCAAGACCATGGCGGGCGGCCGCACGTACTACGAGGTCGTCTGGTGCGACGTCGAGCGTCAGAAGGGCTCGCCCGACTGGTCCACGCTCGACCGGGTCGCGCAGCGCACCCAGCAGGTCGGCGTGACCCTGATGCTCAAGCTGCGCGTCGGCCGGTGCTGGGCCACCGGCGGTGGCGACGCGCAGTACCAGCGGGGCACCAAGAAGAAGACCGAGTCGGTCATGCCACAGGACATGGGCGCCTACCGGGCCTGGGTGCGCAGTGCCGTGACCCGGTACTCCGCCATGGGGGTGCACGAGTACGCCATCGAGAACGAGATCAACTCCAAGAGCTTCTGGGGCGGCACCCCCGAGCAGTTCGTGACGCTGGCAGAGTCGGCGGCGGCGGAGATCCGCGCTGCCGACAAGAATGCCCTCGTCGTGGACGCGGGCCTGAGCAGCACCTCCTATGGCTACGGGCTCGCCGACTGGCTCCTGCGAGCGGGTCGCGAGGCTGACGCCATCGCGGCCTACAACCGCTACTACGAGCGGCGCTTCGGCACGCGCGGCGACCAGATCACCGAGGCACGGGACCGCGCCGGGCTCGAGACCGCCCTCGCCTCCGAGCAGGGCGCCCGCAACCTGGCCTACCTGAAGGTCATGGAAGACCTCGCGAAACGCAAGGTCGTCGACGTCCGCCAGATCCACTTCTACGAGATGCACACGTCGGTGCCCGAGCTCTTCGCCTTCCTGAAGGCCACCACCCCTGCGTCGACGCCGATCGAGGCGTGGGAGGTCGGCAGCTTCTTCAAGGACACGCAGAGCGACAGCGCCGAGCGCAGCCAGGAGGTGCTCAAGACCATGAGCCTGGTCCTGGCCGAGGGTGCCCGGGTGGCGGTCTGGCTGCCGCTGGCGTTCGACCCGGGAGGCCGCAACTCCGACGAGCCGCGCTACGGCCTCCTCGAGCCTGACGGCGCCGTCCGGGAGTCCGGCAAGCTGTTCCAGGCCATGGTCGAGGCAGCGCGCGGCGCCAAGGCGGTGAAGGTGGCGCAGGGCGGGGTCATGGGTGTGGGATTCGAGAAGAACGGCACGACGACCGCCTTTGTCTGGGCCGACAAGCCGGCGACGCTGACCCTGAAGCCGGGGGAGAGCGCGGTGCCGGCGGGAGGCTCGGGCGCCGGCAGCACTGGTCGGGTGACGGTGGGCAGCGCCCCCATACAGCTGCGGCTGAAGAGCGACGTCAAGACCTTCCTGGAGGCGCAGTGAACGAGACCGACGAACCCCGGCTCCTGTTCGTGGGAGGGCTGCACCGCAGCGGGACAACTCCCCTGGCCCGGACTCTGGCGACCCACCCCGACATCAGTGGTCTCAGCGGCACGGGTGTCCGCGAGGACGAGGGTCAGCACCTCCAGCGGGTCTACCCGAAGGCCAAGGTGTACGGCGGGTCCGGCCGGTTCGCGTTCGACCGCCGGTCGCACCTGACCGAGGCGTCGCCGCTGGTGACGCCGGAGAACGCCGCAGCCCTCCGGCAGGCCTGGGACCCCTACTGGGACCTCAGCGCGCGCTACCTGGTCGAGAAGTCGCCGCCGAACCTCGTCATGGGCCGCTTCCTCCAGGCGCTGTTCCCCGACTCCTCGATGATCGTCGTCATCCGCCACCCGGTCGTCGTCGCGCTGTCCAACAAGAAGTGGCGAAAGATGCTGTCCTCCGACCCGCGACGCTTCCAGACCGTGTCGTCGCTGGTGCAGCACTGGGTGACCGCCCACCGGGTCTTCCTCCAGGACCTGCCCCACCTCCGGCGCCTGCACGTCGTGCACTACGAGGACCTCGTGGCCGACCCGGAGGGTGAGTGCGCCAGGATCTCGGCCTTCCTCCAGCTCGACACCCCCATCCCCACTGGCACGCTCAACCCGAGCGCGAGCCGCCAGTACGAGCAGTGGTGGGACGAGTGGGCGAGCTGGTGGCGGCCGGGCCACTGGCAGCGCCGGGTCATCGAGGCACGCTTCGGCGAGGACCTCGCGTCCTTCGGCTACGACCTGGACGACCTGTCGACCCACCGGCCCTGGAAGCCCGACCTCGCCTCGACCAGAGCCTGACACTCGCCCGCGCGGCCGCGGCTACGCGTAGCCGAGCTGCTTGAGGGCCCTGCTCGAGGTGATCCGGAAGAGCAGCCGCATCGCGGGGTCGAGCTCCTTGCGGTAGGAGCCGACCCGCGAGCGGTAGACCGGTGCGCTGGTGCCCTCGTCCGCCCGGCGTGACGTCGCCTGCCGGTGGTAGCGGTCCGGGACGTCGTGGCTGTGCCGCTCGAAGTCGAGGATCTCCGGCTCCCACTCCTCGCCCAGGAAGCCCAGCAGCGAGCGCAGGGTGGCCTCCTGGTCGGTCACCAGGTCCTCGTAACGCAGCTCGTGGTACTGCCCCGGTGGCAGCGCCCGCCCGGCGGCCCTGGCCTCGGCGATGTAGCGGGGCCACTTGACCGCCGACTTCACGCAGGACCAGTAGCCGAAGCGCTTGCGGTGGGAGACGGCCACGTCGCGGCCGTCCCGGATCACATGGACGACCTGCGCGTCCGGGAACAGCTCCATGATGAAGGCCAGCTTCATCGCGTAGCGGGGACTCTTGTCGGCCCAGCGCTGCTTGCCCCGCGAGACGGCGTAGTCGTGCTGGATGCCGCCGAAGAAGCCCGCGATGCGTCGCAGCCACTCCTCGCGCGGGAAGCCATACTGCGACAGGCGCTTCCAGTCGCTGCCCACGATGCGCTCCATGTCCTCGAGGAAGCGCGTCTCCGGGCCGCAGCTGATCCTCGAGTGCGAGTCGAGGATCAGGCGCAGCATGGTGGTGCCGGAGCGCTGGCAACCCACGATGAAGATGGGCGCCTCGGCACCCCCGGCGGCGGTGGCCGGGGGTGCCGTGGTGCCGTCCTGCGTGTCGTCCACGTGGTCTGGGCCTCGTCAGTAGGGCTGGTCAGTAGGGGCTGGTCAGTAGGGGCTGGTCAGCGGGGCGCGTCAGTGGCGGGCTCTGGCAGGTACGCTCGCCGGCGGTCCGTCGATCGCCTTCGCGGACCGGCTGGACCCGCTCTGCTCAGCGGTCCGGACGCTGTCGCCCACCGCTGCCGCCCCTGACGGCTGGGCGGTGCGCCCACGGGTCATGACCTCGAGCATGAGCACCAGGAGAAGGGCGAGCACGAAGGCCGCCGCGGCCACCGAGGCCACGATCCGCCACAGGGTGTCCGTCTGGTCGACGGCGCGCGCGGGGGCGGTGTAGACGATCTTCGCCGGGTTGGCCGCGTCGAGCTGGCCAGCGGCCTGCGCGAGCTGGTTCTGCGACAGGTTCACGTTGGCGACGGCAGCTGTGCGGGCCTCGTTGAGGGAGTTGTACTTGTTGAGGATGGGGCCGAACCTGTCGAGGGCGGCGTTCGCGGAGGCGATGGGTGCGGACATCGCCGCAGCGGCCACCGCGTTCCCGGCGGCCCGCATCGACGCCTGCTGCTGGATCAGCGCGTTGACGCGGTTCAGCTGCGCCTCGTAGGCCTTCTGCGGGTCGGCCATCTTGATCTCGGCGGTGAAGGCGCCGACGGCGTCGCTGGCCTTGGCGACATCAGCGACGGCCTGGTCGAGCCTGGCCTGGGCCGACTCCACCTGGGTGGAGAACATGGCCTTGAGGGTCAGGGCGCTGACGGCCTGGACGACGGGCGCAACCTTCGTCTTGTCCTTGGAGGTGAACGTGACCGTGACGCTGGGGCTGCCACCGCGCTGCGCGACGACCAGCCGGTCGTTGAGGTCCGACGTGGAGACCTTGTTCTGCGCAGCGACAGCGTTGCGGACCAGGGGGCCACCCGCCGTCGCCTGGAAGGCCGCCACGAACTGGGTGACGCCCTGGGCGCCGGTGTACTGCGCCGTGGGGCCGCCGACGAGGGCAGGCGGGTCCACCGTCGCCGTTGCCATGTACATCGTTGGCTGAACGAGGATGACTGACGCCGCGGCCATGGCGCTGAGCAGGGGCAGCAGGATGATGAGCCACAGCCGGCGGCGTGCGGCCCTGAGGTAGTCAACGATTTCCATGCCCGGTCCTTTGTCTCTCGTTAGTTCCACGTGAAGGTGACGCCTGGGAGCTGAGCGAGACGCTCGTTCCAGGGGCGGTAGTACTCCGTGAGCCGCTCGTGCAGTGCCGGGGGGATGTCGAGCGGAGCGTGTGTGGCCTTGAGGTGATCCCGCCCGTCGAGCTCGACGGACGCAAGGCCGAGGTGCTTCCACACCCGCTGCAGCTCACCGCGCGGGTCGGTGAACATCGACTCGCTGCGCATCACGAGCACCTGGTCCGGCGAGAACAGCCGGTAGAGGTGCTCGAGCTGCTCGGCGTACTGACCGCGCTGGAGGTAGGTGTGGTGGCGGTGCGCGTAGCTCTCGTAGCGAGGGTCCTTGCGCATCCGCTCCTCCTCGCCCTTGAGCCGCGTCGCCTCGAGGTCGATCGCCTCCTCGAAGGGCCGGTTCTCAAAGCCCTGCTGGGTCTCGTACTGGTGGTGCGACCACGCCCTGGCCACTGGCTCACGGAGGCTGACGATGAGCCGCACGTCGGGCAGGGCAGCCGCGATGCGCTCAGGCGCGAGCGGATGGAACATGTAGTAGGGGCTGGCCTCGCCGGTCAGCCTCCACCGAGGTGACGGTGGCTCGAACGACGAGAGGTACCAGCCCCAGCCGCGCTGGAAGTTCACGTCGAAGTAGTGCGTGCCCTTGCTGAGCCTGCAGGGCGCCACATCGGGGTGCTGGCTGATCCACCGCGCGATGGAGCTCGAGCCGCCCCTCTTGGTGCCCACGACGAGGTAGCCGGGCCGCATGCCCTGGCGTCGCGCGAGGCGGCTGCGCACAGGGGCGAGCAGGTCTC
>Ga0247818_10000711_pt1 | contig 20981 bp, 18 predicted proteins | sample 13C_Glucose_Day1_FD_192424 | JGI IMG/M metagenome (GOLD analysis project Ga0247818, IMG submission 192424) | Soil microbial communities from agricultural site in Penn Yan, New York, United States - 13C_Glucose_Day1 | ecosystem: Environmental > Terrestrial > Soil > Agricultural land | place... | reverse complement strand
GTTGAAGTCCACCTGGCCAATGGCTTGCCGTCGCTGACGATGGTTGGCCTGCCGGAGGCGGCGGTGAAGGAAAGCAAGGATCGGGTGCGCAGCGCGATCATCAATTCGGGGCTGAATTTCCCGGCACGGCGCATCACCCTGAACGTCTAAAGGTCATCAATGAGGGGTATGGACACGGTTTTGAGCCCGCACTCAGGGGCAGTAGCATCTTAGGTATGGACGTCAATGGCTGCGGCGACGTCCACGCTGATTTCTGTAGTATTGAGATAGCCAATTTCACTAGCTCGCTGCGTAGGCAGGCGCGTCAACACATCCTTCAGGTAGGCATAGCCGGGCACGCCTGCTCCAAGTGGCTACTTCGATCTTGATGTACCAGTGAGCTGCTATCTCTCGGGCGACCTCCAGCGTAGGCTTCAGTTTATGCAGGACGCAATCAGGCAACCGCCAAGGAGTTCACATGTACCTCACGATCATGAAGCCACAAGCGCTTCAGCAAATCGCTGTATTAGCCCGTGGATTATGGATCGTTGAAGGCACTGAGGGCTCCGTGCTGGTAATCAAGGCAGGGAAAGAGCTGATCCTGGCCGCTCAGCAAAGGCGTGAATTGAAGCTTTACCTCGCGCCATACAAGGCAGGCGAAACGACGGGGCTCACGCTTCTCACAGCTTGCTTTGATGACCCACAAAGCCCGCTATTGATCAAAACCCCACTCATCCCTGGTGACCCTCTAACCGAGGCACTGCAGAGCCTCCCTGACAAGTTCAGTGTGTGCTTTTTCGACGAGCACAACCGTGAGCTGTTCAGTTGTAAGGCTCAGGCCAAGCTAGGTCAGCTCCGCACGGAGCTCGGTACACTTAGCCCCATTGGAGCAGATCACTGGCCCAAGATGTATGAGCAGGCGGACAGATGGTTCAGCCTCACGACCTATGAGGACGACGCTCGTGCCGCAACGGTGTTCCTACAGGAGGATCTGTTCCCCTCGGACTATTTGATCACCGACCTTACCCGTCAGGACTTTCGAGGCTCCAAAGGCTTTTCCAATACACAGTTGGAGCGCACTGAGCCGGGTACGTTTCAGGAACTGGATATCATCTATCTGCTCCAGCGGGCATATACCTCCGAGCGGATCATCCATGGCCCCTTGAAGGTCTCAGATGGCGAAGAGTTGGCTGACGTAGTGGTGATGGGCGACGAAGTGACTTTGCTGCTGCAGGCGAAGGACAGTCCCAATACGCCAGCGATGATGAACACAACGCTTGAGAGAAAGCGAAAGAAGGCCATAGGTCAGTTGAAGAACGGCCTTCAGCAACTACGTGGCGCTATCTCAACGATCAGGCGAGAAGGCAATCCAGCCTTGGCGCTTGTGGACGGCACGCCCTTGGACATTGATCTTGCTGCACGCCCCCTAGTGGGAGTTGTCGTGGTCAGAGAGTTTTTTATCGACAACTACGATGAATACAGCACCATGATTTTGAAGTTCATGGATGAGGTCGGTGTCCGCGTCCTAGCGTTCGATTACAACGAGTTCGAGGTCATGACCCGCCACTGCCCTTCGGAAGATGCACTGCTGTCAGCGTTCTTCCAGATTTCCAAATGCGCTGAGGAAAGGCGGATCTATCCTAGGCTGCGCTTCACTGATCTGCCGCCGCGCTAAATCGAATCGGACAAGTGGAGAGCTTCTCTGCTCGTACCCCACAACTCCCTTTCTAGCCAGGCAGTTCTTTGAGCCAGTAACGCCTGACAGTCGCTTCAGGCAAACCCAGCGCTCGACTCACCTCCGCCTTCGACATGCCACTGGCCTTGAGCTCTAGCACAGCTCGGATTCGGTCTGGACTGCTGGGTTTGCCTCGCGTGCGCTTCACCAACCCTTCACCAGCGTCCCAGTGCCTCTTCAGGCCCTGCAAGCCTCCCTCGGCTATGAAGCCCTCCAAATCCTTCGAAGCCTTCGCCATGACATCGATAGGTGATGACCCATCTTGGAGGGCCTGACACAGTGCGACCAGAGCCACGAGGTCGAAATCTAGGGTCAGCGCGATCTTGCTCAGCTTGACCAAAGAGACCTGCGTTTTCCCTTGCTCCAATCGCGACAGATTGGCTTGGGAACTGATCTCGGCGAGCTCCTCCTGGGCCGATCCTCGAAGGTCGCGCAGAGCTCGGACTATTGCTGCTATCTCGTTCTGCATGCTGAGCGCTCAAAACGAAGAATAGGGCCACAGCGCCATTCGTCGATAAATATCGAAAGCTGGCAATAATGGCGATCATCGTTTATCGTGGGCCTACAGATGACAGCCTCGCCGCGTCCGGGCGACCGGCCAGGGAGTGATCAATTTATTAGAAAGTCGACGTCAGCAGGCTAGGGATGAAGCTTCACATACTGTCTGATTTACATTGTGAGTTCGCCGATTTCGTCCCCCCTGTGGTGGACTGTGACGTGGTCGTATTAGCCGGCGACATCCACGTGAAGTCCAGGGGGGCCAGATGGGCCAGCCTGGCCTTCAGCACGCCTGTCGTCTACGCCATGGGCAATCATGAGCACTACAGCGGGAATATAGATCGAACTCACAGCAAGCTGCTTGACGCTGCTGAGGCGCACGTCCACGTCTTGGAAAATCAGGTTTTAGAGTACGGTGATGTGCAGTTTCTCTGTGCTACGGCTTGGACAAGCCTGGCCGCGACCGGAGACCCAGTAGCTGCTTCTTGGTGTGCTCGTGACTCACTGAATGACTTTCGCGCTATCCGTGTCGGTGAACAGTATCGGCGTTTGCGCCCTGACGACCTGATCGCGAGAAATCGAGAGACGAAGGATTGGTTAGAGGCTCAGCTGTCGCTGCCATTCAACGGTAAGCGTGTAGTTGTGACTCACCATCCGCCTCTTATGAAGTTCGTGAGTGACCAAGGAGCCGATCCTCACTTGCGAGCAGCCTATGGAAACAATTGGGATGGCCTGATGGATTTCAAGATCGATCTATGGATCTTTGGCCATACCCACGAAGCTGTGGATGAGGTTGTTAATGGCGTCCGGTTTGTGAGTAATCCTCGTGGTTATCCCACCGAAGAAACTGGCTTTCGGCCAGACCTAGTTGTCAGTGTATGAAGACTGATTGGGCTGCCGCCGTTTAGCTTTTTCAGTAAGTGAGTAGGTTTCAAATTCGAACGTGATGGAGAATCCATGAGTTGTCTGAATTCCCAAGACTGGATGGTTGAGGGCGTAATACGACTGCCCAGTCTGGTGTCAGCTAAGTTGGCGATCGCGCAGGCCCATGATTGGGGTGCACTAGTGGACGCGTACCTGGTAGATGCAGCTGAAGTTGGCGATCGTTTCGTTGCGTATGTGTATGGCGATCTTTCAGGGCAACTGGTTGATGGGATGACAATTGTCACACCACCTAGTGAGGTGATAGCGGAGGTTGAAGGCATGGCATTATTGCGGACAGTGTCAGGCAACGATCATTACGTCATGGTCAGCCGATTGCGTGCCGCCGCTTGAGTGCCCCCGCGTCGTCGAGGCCGCTGTCTCAGCCTGCTTCATTAGCCCACCGTCATCTAATCCATTAATAGTTAATGTGTGTTTAAGGGAAGAAGCATGTCCGAGTTAAAGAAATTGACATTGACTGTTAAGAACTATGATGCTCAAGCGAGCGGTGATCTAGACGCTCTCTATCGACGTGTTAGATATGAAGATGAGCACGGCGCTACGCTCTATTTCAAAGAGGTTGTGATGCTGAAGTACCTTGCGAAGCATGGTGCTTTGGCGACTGATGTTCCGCGAACTTGGTACTATAAGCATGCCTCAAAGAAATCGATAATTGTTGTCGCTTTTGAGAAGGCTGGTGGGAAAGTTGAGTGCGACTTGGATGATCTGCGAATTATTGCAAGGTCGACTTTGGTAAAGGGTGTGGTTATTTCGCTAGCAGCGGTTCCAGCTGGGATTATTGCTGCAACGGCGACCTTTGGAGTTGGGCTTGTCATTATTCCTATGTTTTTGTGGTATGGGTACAGGAACGTCTTCAAGCTTCCTAAAATGCTGGGTCGAAAAACGCTGGTGGATGAATTTTCAAAATTTGGCGTTACTCTTCGGTAGCTTGGTTTTTTGGTTGTTGAACTTGATTCTCGTTAGAGTGGCTGGCTGTCTTGCGGACGCTGAACAGCGAAGGAAACTCAGATGAAGACCAATGCCGTTATCTTTGACGCCTTCGGAACGCTGGTCGAGATACAGCAGCCGACACATCCGTTTCGACAGTTGCTTCGAGAGGGGCGACGCCAAGGCCGCTTGCCTCGCGCTGATGACATTCGAACGATCATGACCCGTTGCCTTTCTCTAAGCGAGGCTGCGCTGGCCTTTGGTATCAAGATCTCGCCCTCCAAACTCGCATTTCTTGATCAATGCTTGGAGGAAGAGCTGGCAAGCATTCAGCCTTATCCAGACGCGGTTGAGGCCGTTGGGCTACTGCAAGCTGCGGGGGTGAGACTGGCCGTATGTTCAAACCTGGCAATGGCTTACGGCCCCGTAGTGGAAAGGATTTTCCCGCACCTTGGGGCCTATGTTTTCAGCTATCGCATTGGTGTTATGAAACCGCAAGCCGGCATCTATCAGCTCACCTGCGATCTGCTTAATGTCCGGCCAGAAAATGAGCTCAGTGGTCAGAGACAGATCGTCATGATTGGCGACTCAGAAAGGTGTGATCGGGATGGGCCTGGCCAGGTCGGTATCAAGGGTTACCTATTGCGCAGGAATGGAGACGGGGCTTCCAATCTTTCCCATTTTGCACGATCAGTGCTGAGTGATAGGTAGCTGCGAGCAGATCTTCAATTCGATGGTAAGCGTTGCGTCTGAGCTGATGGGCCGAGCTAGGAGGTGGCCCTGTCCATGCGTGCCAACGGTCAGTGGGTTGGGAGGCTTAGTGCCTAGAACGAGGCTTGAAAGCGCGCTGGTAGCCCCAGGCGTGGATCAGGGCCGCTACGATGCGCACCACTATGACTTCAACCAACAGCCAAGCCAGGATAGTGAGTGTCTATCGACCGCATGCGTGCAGACCATGGCTGTCCGGCACCATCGCTATGTGTTGAAGCCTTTGTACAGGGCGCCGGGATGCTACCGACACAGAGTACAAGAGGCGACGAGACCAGTATCGCAAAAGGGTGAAGCATGAATGAGCTTAGGATTGTCGGACGATGCGTTCGCTCCCCAATCGGCTGCTGGAGTGCTAGACATTGCTGTTTTCAGGCGCGTTACGACCATGTCTTCTCAATCGCGCTTGGAGTGTTTGGAAGCAGAAGAAAGGCGCATCGATGGCTTGCAAGATCTGCAGTAGGGGTAGGCCGTCAGGCACCCTGCAGGATGCTGTGTACATCTACAGGGTACGCGGATGTCCATGGCGAGCTGCTGCGAATGGATCACGGCATGTATGCCTAAGCAGGTGGGCCTGTTGCAGACTTGGAACTCTCAGTCGGCGGTGGCTCAGGTTCGGGGCCGGAAGCGTTGCTATGGAGCAAGGCCTGGCATCAGTCCGCGACCAACGTCTTAACGCTAACCTGGGGCTTTGACCGCTTGCCGATTACGCATCAGTCGCCTCTTGGCTCTTATGCGTTCTTCATCGTCCTCAATGGTGTCGGCTGGTTCGCCCGGCCTTAGGGCAGCAGTGCTGCCATTCACGCCCTGCGCCTGAAAACCATTAGTTACAAGAGGTCTTTATTGTTGATGAGGAGATTGCTCAAGTTGAGGCTCCACTGTGGGAAGACAGTGATGCTGAAATCTCCCGATCCTCTAATATGTATTTTGCTACCACCTTTGCGAACTCATGGGTTCCATGTAGTTCCATTCCCGGAAATCTAGTGATCTTCTGATAAAATCGTATGTTTTGTATTTTGACTGGTCTCCCTGCAGCAAGAATGTAGAAGTTTTTGATACGCTCAGAATAGTGGCCCTCTTCATCGCGGGAGAGATATTCTAATAAATCAGAGAATGTTCCTGCGTCTTCCGTGTTTTCGTCAAAGATTCTAACTTCATTCGGGCTTTGTTGCTGGATGATTTCAATATGAGCGTGAGCTTCTTCGTCGCAATCTTCGAAATCAACTATTATATCCTCCTGCTGCCTAGCCAGAAATTCGAGCGTGGCATTGGCAGTGGCCATTTCGATATTCGTACTTATTAGTATTATTCCATACTCTGTGGCGAGTAACTTTGCACCTTCTTGGTAGCCTTCTGTTGTAACGAAAATACCCTTGGCGCCTCCTAGGTCTTGCAGCTTTGTTTGGAAGCTAGCGATGTGCTCTTTTTTGACACGGCTTTTCCAATATTTGCATTCGACGCAGAATAGCTGCTTTGCTCCAGCAATGATTAATTCCCAGCAAACATCAATCTGATGATTTGCGCCACTTTTTCCTTTAATCGTAACATTATGTTTGACTTGGACTCCCGAAAACCCTTCGTCATCTATGAGTCTTTGATGTAGCTCTTGTATCAATATCTCATATTGAGTTGGTGTGAAATTCATATTTTCCCTGTGGGGTATTGTTTGTGTGCATGGTCAGTGGCACAGGTCAGCCTGGGCGGCCCTCAAGCACGATAACTTCAAGCCTTAAGGCCCGGCTGCGGATATCTTAGGCGTTCAGGAGATGCTCAACCTTGTCCCAGAGGCCTGTTGATTAACACTCTCATCAGTCAATCGTCCGATTTATTGCGTTTAAGCCGCAAAACTGGCAGTGCACCGGCTTCGCCCGTGGGCTGAGGCTGCGGATCTTTGGCAGCTTCATTTACTGGCGAAATTCCTACTCGTCGAACTTTGGCAGGCTCGCGCTTCGACGCCAGGTTTGCACTTGAATTTTGTTGAGCGTCCGCTTTCACTCTGACGGAAATCTTCACCACTTGCTTATTGTGCCGAGGCTCACTTTGAGGCTTGGCTGCCGGCGCTTTCTCACCATCTTTTACTGAACTTTCGACCTGAGCGTTTTGACCCTTTGTACCCACCTCCGAGTTAGCTTCAGCCTTAGGTTCAGTAGCGGCGGCTGCTTTGGCGGGAGCGGGGTGGGCAGCCGCGCGCCTAGCGGCTTCCTTCCAATTGTTCCAGTCGACTACTGCTGACGGCAATCGGTCATGGGCTTTAAGCCAGGCGCATAGGCCAGGATCGATCCACTGCACAATCTCCGTGATGTCACGATGCAGCTCGTAGATCGGTTGCCACAAAAGTGGCTCATGGTGGAAGCATCGATTGCGTAAATCTCTAGCATTGTTCAGACGGCTGCGGATGACATCTGCCTTCTTAGAGTTCTTGGGAGCGTGGTGAAAAACCCGCATGAGAGGTTTCGATACGTCCGGAAAGGCTTTCCGGTTGAACAATGATGTCCAAAAGCCGAAGCTCAGTTCGGCGGTGATATCGTCCGCATTGGCGGTCACCCCTCGTTTCCTCAGAGATGTCCGTGCCTCTGTCACCTTCTCATAGCTGGAGGCGAGGTCACCGTTTGTACTGCCATCAAATTCTTCAAACCAGTCTTCGCGCTGGTACTCACGCACCATTTCGCGCTGAACTGCGTTACGTAGCGCCACTTCAAGCACGTGAAAGATCGAAACCAGAGACTCCGCGATCCTCATGTTATGCACATAGGCCTGAGCCGCGTGATCTTGATTACCCTGATGCCCCTTGAGGTAGCGGCTCATTCTTGGAGTGGAGAGCTTCGCCTCCAACGTCTGCCAGACCATCTACCCGCAAGCTCCCTTTAGCGCCGTGAAATGTCACATGCGGGTGCGATGGTACAGGCAGGATTCGCGAGCGGAAAGCAAAATGCCATGGGTGGCCGACACATTAGCCAGTCAGGGGCGCGCAGGCCAGCGGAGACGATTTCAAAGGCAATTGTGGAGGTTGGCCTGGTGCCGGCGCGTCCAAGTTCTGTCGTTTCCCAGGTCAGGATCTGAGCTTTCATTTCCCATGTTGGGGGTTGACGTGCTCGCCGGGGCTGGTAATCTAACCCCGCAGCCCTAGGAACCTCCACTCCCGCGCTACATGAAGCGGTGACGAGACTAGGTTATGTGACGGCCCCGTTCTTCGGGGCCTCCTCTTTTCTGGCGTTTGAGTTTCTTGCCAGTGTCGTTTCCCTATACCTGTCTATGCGCCTACACTCCCGCCACCATGCCTCGCAGGCGCGAAGCTTGAGCTCGCCCGCATAGAAAAGCACCGAAAAATTCTGGCTCTCAAATCCCAATCTGGGGTTTCGAAAACGATACCGTTTCGCTACACTGAATATGCAGCCCTAGGAACCTCCACTCCCGCGCTACACGAAGCGGTGACGAGACTAGGTTATGTGATGGCCCCGCTCTGCGGGGCCTCCTCGTTTCTGGCATCCAAGTTTTTCGACAACATCCCTCCCCTGTCACACCTCAGACTAACGCCGATCAGGCTGATCCTTCCAACGTTGAAAGATAGAGCGCTCTACCAGGTGCCATGGGCCGGGGCCAAGGAGAAATCGCTTTCCTTTGCAGCCGCAGGCTGCTGCTTACGCTTTGACGTCAAACCAATAGGGCTTTTTTGCTGGGATCAGTCCGTCTGAAATTCCATCCGTCTCGGACAACAGGCGTCTGCAGCGTCCGCCACCGTCATATTTCTAGCGAAACGCATTCGCTGACCTTGTACGCACTTTGAAAACTCTGGCCTGTAAACCAAATTTTTGAACTGTAAAGTCCTGCGATTAACACGTTAAAAAATTGGTTTACAGGTTTCCGAGATGCGTCGTTCGAGTATGAGATTCATGGGCGGGGCGATCGCATACTGCTAAAAATGTGCGAACATTATCGTCCTTGGCGTCGGACTTCGGAACGAGTTTGCCGGACGCCTGCAGCACCTTGGGTTCGGGGCGCGCTTGGGGCTATGTTGCCATTTATTCATATTGACACCCCGACATCGGATCCTATGACCGCACTGCCTGATAGTCAGCTCTGGTCTCGCGCGCGCAGAGTCTATGAGGATGACCTACCTCTGATCCTTGGATCGATCGTAAGCGCCTAGCCTGGGGCATATGCGCCGTCCAGTGCCTTTACCGTGGAAGCCTGAATGAAGTTCAGCGCAATGTCACGGCAGTACATTTATTATTCGTTCGCGTTGGAATGACTAAAACTCTCGCAACCCTGACTGACAGACGTCGACCCAAAGCAATTTACTCGGCTAGGTCTTGGAGCACATATAATTGCCGGGTAGCCCAGCGGGCCGACTGGGCAGGGCGGACATCACGATGTCAGTCTCATTGCAAATGAGCCCTACTGGGCCCGTTCTGGAGAAAGGAATGCTCAGGTGGTGGTGGAAAGATCGCTGGGAAAGAAAGCTGTTTTATGGGTTTCTGGCAAGCGTCACATTGCTCTTGGTAGTAAAGATTAAGTTTCCCGTCCCTGCCTTCATGGCATCGCCTGATTGGGCATGCTTGATTTCGGCCCTCCAGTCCAAAGCGTTCGAGGACATCGTCGGCGACCTTATGACCGGTATCGCTGCGGCCTACATCTTCTACATCTTCATTGAGATTTTTCCGAGGCATCACCGGGAAAAAAACTCACTGCGCACTTTGAATTACATTCTGGCATCTGTGGTGGACTCGTATGTAAATATCCGGACTTTCGGCCACGAAGATCTGATTAGCCATAATGATTTATCGCTGCTTGAGTCCCAGAACACCAAAAAGCTAATTGACGAGCTGCTAAGAAAGTGTGAAAAGCTAGAATTCAGTGCTCAAGATTTTGCTCGCTTAAGGGTGATGCTGTGGTGTGTTGATTCACGAATCCATGACATCCGCTTAGCTCTCCCATTAGCTGCAAACCTCTCTCCAGAGCATGCCCTTCACTGGCTGCAATTGGCTGAAAGAGCCCGATTAATCCATGATCTGTTTGGCAAAGAGCCTGTTGGTATGGATGGTTGCTTTGAGCCCGAGCATGTCTTTGGAGACCCAAGTAGGGGAATGGACGATAGCAATGACTTGTATGTGGCTTACAGGCAAGGCTTGATATTCTATGCAGCTGGCTTGGCTCAGCGGATCGCGCAATTCGTGGAGGAGATCGAGGTGTGGATGAAGCTGCCAGTTGAATCAGTATCAACAAGCCTGGAACCGCATCGGCTGGTTGATTGATCGTGTAGCTCTTTCTCATCGTTCGCTGCTCTGTATCTCACGCTGCCTCAAGTGGCATCCTCCCAAGCCTAGTGTCCCGTTCGGGTAATTCGTTAATCTACAGGCCCCGAAATCACTGGGCGAATCTATTTAAATAGATAAACTAATTAACCGCGTATGGCGCTAGCGCCCAAGGTCTCCGACTTGTACAGAAATTTACAATCGACCTACCGCCCTGTGGATTTTACAACACCGACATTGAGCTCAAGCAAACTACAAAAAATGTTTTCCCAGGCGGATCTAGCGATACCGCAGGGAAAGACATTGTCATATACTACGCCATTCACATCCACACCATAATGTAGCGTGGCCTCCGAAACAGACCTGTCGATACGATCAGTTTTCATCCATGAGGCGAGAGTTACATCAGTCAATGTCCCATACAGTCCCCAATTTAACTTAAGTGGTTTTTCGTTACCTCTCTCTCCAGGTGTATCAATCTTTAGATATTCAGCCGCAAGCCCTAGAGCCTCACACTCTTGCCAGACTGCATCCGCGCACTCCACACACTTAAACTGACCGTACTCATTACAGATATATTCCACGCCCCCTCCTTTATCCGACCTACGTCAAAGGCTGATCACCCAATCGACGGCGAGGCATCACTTATCTCTCCAGCCTTCGCCGCTATCTTTTCGGTTAGCGCTATTTTCACTGCATGATCCTGACTTTCCAGCATCCAACCGCATTCGTGCTCTTTGGGAACCAGTATCGATAACTCGGGACTTCCTAGACAGGTTCTTACCATGCAGACTCGATAAGTCATCATCTTGGACTTCATTTGCGAATATTCATTAGGCGTAAGCTCAAACTGAACGACATTCCCGATATGCCCCTTAACTTCAAGGTGCAAAATTTCATCTCCTTTGACTGCTTCGAGATCCCAGCCTCTGTTGTCTTTCTCCACAGAAGCAAGGGCATACCCAAGCATTTCGAAATGTGTCCATACTTTATCGACAGCTGCTTTTTCGATACGACTAATCAGATCCTTGTCAGCGGGTACCTGCGACTTCCCTTTTCTTTCCTTTTTAGCTAAAACAACGCTGACCGAGTTCAGGTACTTCCTCAGGTCAGCCAAGAAATTCAGGCTATTTTCTGCACCATCTCCGCCGTACCAGATATTGGCGTGCCCCGGAAATCCTTTACCATGGGCCGGGGCATAAGGAACCTCAAAATCACGGCCTTCCGAATCCAGGAGCACCGTATTTTCAACATCGGCCTCACATAAATAATAAAGCGATTCCCAGTCACCCTGATGTCTCTGGCCTCGTCGTTTACGATAGGATTTATGAAACAGCTTTGCGTCTCTATACCAGCCCACTACTGCCTGCCTGCCACCAGGCTGCTTGGCAAAAAACACAACATCTACCCCATCAAGCTCGTCATTCTCGTTCCAGGCCCGCGAGTTATCCAGACGAAGAAGATCTACTCCGCTAAAATTTTTGGTCATGGCGTATCCGTAGACCTTTCCACCCTCCGCTCGGAAGTTCCACATCTCGCCGCCGTTGCCATTTATATCAACGTGAGCGCCACCGCCGCGTATTTCACCAACACCATCATAGGCAACCATGTGCCCGATCCTGAACATCAAAAGTGGTCTTTCCAGCATTTCCCTATCCTTTCTATCCAATGTGTTATCTCCCTAGTGTCCCGTTCGTGTAATTCGTTAATCTACAGGGCCCGAAATCACTGGGGAAATCTATTTAAATAGATAAACGAATTAAACGCGCATGACACTAGAGGGCACTGTGAACATCAGCACATATCCTAACGCCCCATTCTAATCGTGCGGTAGTGCTACATACCGTTGACTCCATTTCGATAGCTTACTTCTGCATGATTAAAACGATCGAACATTCTTAACTTCATTGTTTCAATCTGGGCAGCAGTGAAGCCGCTGATCCGCCAAGGATAGTGGCATCTGATTTCGTCAACTCTGGAAATTAGGTATGAAAACTTGTCGTAGTCGCTTTGAATTACTTCCATTTCTTCTGCGGATATATCGAACACGTCTGACGCCATGGCATTAATGTAAATCTTAGTCGCATCAGAAATGATTTCGAAAACGTCCTTGAAATGATCTGGAGCAGAAAGACTTGCGATTTTTTCCCTCGCATCAGGCTTAAGCTCATCATTTACCAGATCAAATGTAATCTTTCGGGATGCGCCGCTGGTTTGATAGGCCTCAGTCGAACTTATCGGCTTCCAATAAACCTTCTCGGTGTTAAGGTCTACACACACAACAATAGTCGGGACAGAAAATCTTTGCCAATACGCAATATCGGCATCCTCGACATAGACATCGTGTTTAACTGCCGATGTCAGTTTATCGAATGATTTGACTTGCAGCTTTACAACGTTGCCTGTCGCTCCATTGCTGTCATCACATATTTCGATCTCCGCATCAATACCTAAATCTACACCTTGTAGTCTGCATGGCCAGTTGAGTGTTCTCGTGAATTTGAACGCAACTAAATGCTCGCCTGCGTCACCATTTATCGTTCGCTTTTGATAGAATTTTGTCATCATGCTCATCCTTGCATCGGGAATAGGGTGTGCTTGCCCGCCCTGAGGTAGATACCCCCGCCAGGCTGTTGTAGCAACTGTCTGGTAACCTTCACCAATCAGCAGGATTCCAGGCCGGTGGTGGGGTGAGCTATGTTGAAATCTTCGTGATGGTCGAACTCGACGGGTATCGCCTGAGGCGGCGGCGCCTTGAAACGTGACATGCCAGCAATCCTTAACTACTTGATGGCTCCATTCTCACGTCACGACTGGCCGTGTCAGAAGCACACTTTCCCATTTTACAGAATTTAGTGATGCCGAAGGTCATTCGGTGTCTGCGGCGAGGACTCCAGATGGAGAGGCTGAGCCGGGATGATCCCTAGAATCGTGCAGGTGGCTCGACAACTCAATAGGTTTGGATTACGGACTTGCAGAGGCTTGCAGCGGATGAGCTCACTTGTGATAGCCAAGCGCTGAGGTTTACGGGTATAGCTTGAAGTCGCTGCCCTCATGCCACTGGCTAGGATCGATATCCGTGATTTCTAGCCCGTAGGTGCGTAGGAGCCAGCGTGTTTGCTCGCCGTATTCACTTCCAGGCTCACTGCGACCATGTAGCGCTATACGATTGTTCACCAAGGCGATATCACCTGGCCGCAGAGTAATAGCGATCGCGCAATCAGCACATGCGTGCTTCAGGGCGTCCATCGCTTCTTGCGCGGATTTGTGGCCGATGTCAGCAATCTGCGTGGTGCTGTGGCTGAATCGGATCCACCAGCTTCCATTCATTTGGAAGAGAAGCTGCGCATCATCGACATCAAGTTCGTCGCCCAGGATGTCTACCATTCCATCGCGGAAGGTCAGCTGTGAACCGATGATGTACTGAGGCTTCTGGAGCTCCTCAATATGCTCTTCGCTCAAGCGCGCCATGAGGTGGTCAAGAGGCATGACCGTGGTCGGCACTTGCTTTGGGTTACGCAGGGCCGACAAGCACACGAAGTCTGGAGAGGGGGCAATGCGTTCATTCAGGGGGTCGCGGTATCCCCGCAACGGGAAGGTCACGCCATCCGTGTGCCCACTCATCTTGTCCGCCGATTTGACTGTGAATTTACCTCGGCCAGGCGGGAACACCACCAAGTTAACGAACAGGTCGCCTCCGTTCTCGGAGCCGTAGGAAACCGTGGCGGAATTGATAGCCGCAAGGCACGCGATCGCAGTTACTCGGGCAATGACCGTGCCTTCTGCTTCAGGCACCGGGCAAAAATCAATGGGGGTATCGGGTAGGTCATCTGGCCGGAAGATACCCTCCAGCGTCAGGCAAGGCTGTGCCCACGCAAAGGCTTGCACCTCTGCACAGCTGCTCCCCCGGCTATTGAGCTCGCGTTCGATCGCAGGCTGCAGCTCACGCCCCAGATCGCCAGGGCGCGCCAGGTACTCAAGCACTTCCTCATAGGTCACGTTCGCTCGCCATTCGCTGATTGTGACACGCACTGCTTCTGTAAAGATTGCCTGGATCAATTGTGTCCCTACACGCGCGAGTGATATAAAAGTGATGTACGTCAGCGTGATTATCACGCACGATCCCACCAGCGACCAAATCCGTCTATGAAAATGCCCAAGCTTCAGCCTGCCGATTATCTCCAAGGGTGCGCTAGTTTCCTAGCCTGCCTTAAGCCATTCATGCACTTGCGGGAGACCTCCCAGGGCATTGAATGTGAGATGACTCTGGCTAATGGCCAGCCTGTAGTGGTCACCGGCAAGGACGAGCCGCACCTGCTGCTTGGCTTGATGTCCGTACTCGTCGAACTGATTCCTCAAGTTCCAGCCGACGAACGGTTAGCGATGCCACCTGTCTCACGCACAGTGCCTGCGGATAAGCAGACTTTGGAGGCGACCATGCAACCTACCGCTACTACCAAAATCACTGATGAACGAACCCAAGCTGCCCGCTTGCAAATTGGTTTAACTACCAAGGTCTCGCTTCATGAGTTGGTAAGACGCGTAGCAAAACGCCGTGGCGTATCGCTGTCGATCGCTGCGCGTGATCTGGTGCAGGACGGGCTGACCCGGTTCGATAAAGAATCAAGGACAGTAGATCCGTCGGAGCTGCTGACTGATTACGAGCGCACTGCCAATGATTACGCAGGTGCCGATTCGGAGAGTTGGATCATTCGGGCTGACAGGCGTCTGGTGATGAGAGCGCGTTTACGCGCAGGCGAATATGAGCGCTCGTTGTCATCATTCACCAACTTCCTTCTCGCCAACGCTTTGAGCCATTGCCCTCACGCTGCCGCTGTGCGTGAGGCAACGACTAGTTCGATTACCAGTGATGAGGCTGTCGTAGAGGCTATCAAGGCGATCGAGCAGGTCAGTGGGGTAAAAGCCCGTGCTCTCGCTCCTCAGATCGATCTAGGTGAGCAACGCGGCCTGACCAACATGATCCTTGGTGGTTCTGTACTGGCGCCTGCGCGAGTCCTGGCGAAGCTGGCTGTCGTTTTGAAGAAGCCTTTGGACGTTGTGTCGGTAGCCTTGGAGCGTCGGTTCGCCACCCAATGCGTTCCAGCTTTCAAAGCGACTGATGGAAAACCCACCGTGCAAGCGGAACGCAAGGCGTGGAGTGTCGCAGTCAAAGAGCTTCAGCTGCCGGCTGAGGAACAAGAGCGTCTCCTGAACCTAGAGGGCTAAGTGTGAATCCATTCGACCGGGCACGTCGGCAAGCATTCGAAACCCGAGAAGCCCTGGTCGGATTGGCCGCTTCTCTAGGTGGCGTCAGCTCCTCTGGGCTCTTGGCTCATGTTGAGGACACGCTCGAAATCGCGATTGAGCGCTTACCTTTCGGGCACCCAGAGTTGGGTGGCGGCAGCGGGGTGCTCAAGCGAGAAATTCAAACCATCTACATCCGCAACGATGTGTCTCCAGGAGAAACGGCCTATCTCATCGCCCATGAGTTGGGTCACTGGTACCTCGACGGCGATCGCCCTGCACAGACGGTCGCTCATCTGACCAGCATGACGGATTCCTATGGGAGTCAGGCTACGGTGGCGGTGGAAGCATACGGTGCTCGTGAGCGCTTGGAGCTTCAAGCAAACGTGTTTGCTCGTGAGCTTCTGCTACCCCGTGGTGTCGCAAGCCAACTGTTCCATAGCGGTACTGGTGCCACGGTCATCGCGGCCACTCTGGAGGTACCGCTGGAGATCGTTCGTCTTCAGCTATTCGACGGCATTTTGCTCCCCATATTGCCTCCTGCTCCACCTCCTCCTCTGCCGCTTATGACGCAGGGGCAGCACGATGCTGCTACCGCGTCCGAAACCTTCGTCAACGTTGTTGCCGGGCCGGGTACTGGTAAAACGACGACACTGATCCATCGCATCAAGCACCTGGTCGAGCGCGGTATCCCTCCCAGCCAAATCTTGGTGCTGACCTTCACGAACAAGGCGGCTCATGAATTGGTTGAACGCCTGAAGGTGTCTGGCATCGCCGGAGCCGCCGACGTGTGGGCCGGGACTTTTCATGCATTCGGGCTCGAATTCCTTCGCAAATACCATCAGATTTTCGGCCTGGAGTCCGACGTTCGGCTCGCAGATCCGCTGATGCAAGTTCGCCTGATGGTGAGCACGCTGCCCAAGGTGCGGCTCAAGTATTATCTGAGGCTACAGAACCCGTACGATTGGCTACCTGGCGTTCTGGGCCATATCAAACGACTCAAGGAAGAATGCCTCACGGTTGCCGACTACCGCACGCGCTTGGCTGCACTGCCGCCCTGCGAGCCGGATGTAGCCAATGAGCGCGAAGACATCGCCACCCTGTTTGAAGCGTACGAAACAGCAATGCGAGCTGAGCATTTGGTCGACTACGTTGACCTCATTGCCCTCCCTGCATCCCAGGCCAAGCGGGATCGAATAAGCGTTGCTCAGTACATCGACCATTTCTCGCACGTACTAGTGGACGAGTATCAGGATGTCACCGAGGTGATGGTCGACCTCCTTCGTCAATTGGCGCTGAATGCTCAATCATTCTGGGTCGTCGGTGATGTGCGTCAGGCCATTCACCATTGGCGAGGCGCGTCTATCCGTAGCTTGATGCACTTCGACGCCACGTTCTTGAGCACCATTCCAGGGGCAACGGTGCGCCGTTACGCTCTCGATCTGAACCGGCGAAGCACCCCTGAGATCCTGGAGCTATTTTCCTGCGCAGGCATCCATCATGCACTCAATGACCGGATGCCTCTGGAACCAGTCACGGCGTATCGTCCCTCGATCGGGGTCATACCTACCCTGTATGAGTGCGACTCCAAGCCCTCCCAAGCCGTCACCATCGCTCAGCGCATTGATGGGCTGGTGCAGAGGGGTGTCCCGTACAGGGATCAAGTCGTGATCAGCCGCAAATCGGCAAACGTTGAGCAAATTGTTGAAGCGCTTGAAAACCTGAATGTGCCAGTGCTGCACATCGGCGATGTCTGCCAGCGCCCTGAGATAAAGAAGCTGCTGTGCCTGATGGAACTGCTGTGTATGCGACAGCCGCGTTCACTGGTCGGGCTGATCTCTGAGCCAGCGTTTCGAATGCCGCCCCAAGACATTGAGCACCTCATATTCCTGACCCGCAAAGGCGCGGGATTGAGCATGCAGCGAGGCCGTTGGCTATGGCTGCCTACGCCAGGTCTCTCGCCCGCTGGCCAGCAAGCCAAGTCAAATTTGGCGTTGCTGCTGAGAGGGCTCAAGCGGAATTCAAGGCCTTGGGATTTTGTCGCCAAAGTACTGCTCGATCAGCGCTACGGTCTTCCAAACCCTGCTGATCAGACCATTCAGGCCCATACTCAGCGCTTGGCAACATGGCTGTTCGTCTACGCCGTACGCAATGGTGACGGAGATATCCGCCAGGCACGGCTTTCCCAGTTCCTGCTTCGCGAGGAGCTACGCCGTAGGATCGGAGAAAAGCTAGGGGATCGTGGTTTACCGCCTGAAGCGCGAGTCCTGGATGCGGTGAGCGTTATGACCGTGCATTCCAGCAAGGGGCTTGAGTACCCAGCAGTTCACGTCACCGATGTTGACGACGCGTCATACGGCGCCAATCGACCCTATGCATACGATGTGCGGGGGTTGGATCTCATCCCTCCCGAAGTTTTGAACAGTACTGGGTCAGAGTTCATGTTCGAAGAGCGGGTAGAGCGCAATAACCTGCTCTATGTCGCCCTGTCTCGGGCCCGTGATTACCTGTATCTCTATGAGATCAGCGGGTGGCCACGTCCAGTTCCGCTCAATCGCGCTGCTCCCACTAGTCTGGTTAAGCGCTCGGGGGTGAAGGTACCGCCCGCACCCATCATACCGCTGCCGTTGGCTAGCAGCACCGTGGTACCCACTGTGAGCTATGAGGCGTTCCAAGCCTACATGAGCTGTCCCCTCCAGTACCACTATCGCTATGAGCTAGCGCTCACTGCCGAGCAGGAAATCGACGTCTCGATCCGTGCTCGCTGGGCGATTATGGACATGCTGTTGGCCGTGGCGAGGGACGGCACTGACCCCAACACGGCATTCCAAGCTGCATGGGCGTTACGCGGACTTCCAGATAGGGCAGAAGACCCTGGCTTGATGGATGATGCGATTGCCGCCGCCAAGCGCGGGCTGGTAGTGGTTAACGGCGTTGGCGGTTCCGTCGAAGAAGGGATGGTTTCCGAAGTCAACGGTGTGCGCATTGAGCTCCCTTGGATGCTCGTCGATAACGGGCAGTTGCACTGGATTCGAGCTCAGACGGGGATCCAGTACACCCTTAGTCACCTCCGGCCCATGATGCTTGATATCAATGGCTCTCGAAGGCCGAGTGCGAAGATCTATTCCATTATCACTGACCAGCACGTGATGGATGGCCCTTCCAAGCAGGTCGCAAGTACGTCCGTATACAAGATGGCTCAACGTTTTGCTGCAGGTGATCGCTCTGCTTCCAGAGGTCGCCATTGTGGGCGCTGCGCCTATCTGAGCATCTGTGCCAACATCCCCTGATTAACCTCGTACTCCAGCGCTGTATCGCTGGGTTATCTCTCAAAAGCGCGGAAAGGCGTGTGCTGAGATGAGGCGATTGCTTGGCCACCATTACACAAGGACAGTTTTGGGTATGACCTACATTAACCTGCCGAGTAATCAGCAAGCTGCAATCAGCGACGTCGACGAGACAGCGCTTCGGACAGCAGTGCGCAAGTGTCTGGATGAAGAGCGCATAGGGCCGATTCATGGCCTTGGGCTCAGTGACTGCGGCCCTTACGTGGCTACTAGGCTTCATGGGTTCCAACAAGCGATCGCTGAGTACAGCAAAGCCAAGGCCCATGCCAAGCGCGAACGCACTCGGCAGGATGCGCTGTATGCCGGCGATGACCTCATTCACGCTTTGCAGCAGATGAAAGGGCGGCTCGAAACTGAGCGTAAAGAGGGTGAGCTGTTCTTCATTGATGATCAGATCAGGCCGCCTTTCCATCTCAGCAAACGGCTATCGGTGTCTGTGTCGTTTCGCTGGCGAGCGTCGCCCTCTGCGGACTGGAAGCACGGGCACCTGACGTTCGTCTACGATTTCTCCCCTCAGCCGAATTACATCTTGCCGCTGCCCAAGCGCAAACCCAGCGCGGCACAGGTGGAGAGGGATCTTGAAGACAGTCGGTACCGAGAATGGGAGCGCCTAAAGGCTCAGGCGCTCTTCTCTATGAGAGAGTTCTTCCGCGATGGCGGCGATGGGGATGCTGTGCCTGAGGTGTTCGCGGTGAGACCTAGTCCCCACGGTGGGGGCTTGAATAACTTCAGCTGCAATTTTTGGCAGGCCGAGAGGCCAGCACCATAAATTCGAGCGAGCATCAGCCTCGGAAATAGGGGCTGGCGTGATTTCTCCATCAAGCTAAGAACGGAAGTAAATATGTGACCCGAAATCGAGTAGAGCTCGCCTTGATTGCGAGAGGTGTAGACAGTGCATTGGCCGAGAAGCTCAGGAAGGAGAAGTGGACGCTTGCAAAGCTTCAAACGCAAGCCCCGGAGAAACTTTTGGAGCTTGGCATTGGTGAAGTTGCCGTGCCCGTAATCCTTGGGAGTGGAAGGCCACCGATCCCTCCTGAGCACTTCATCCGGACGCTTTATGACAATCGCTGGCTTTGCTGTGTTTGTCGAGATGCTAGCCGTCCCATCATCGTTCATCACATCAAACCATGGGCGGAAAGTCGCGACCACTCTCAAGCTAATCTAGCCGTCCTCTGCTCAATCCATCACGGCGAGGCTCACTCCACGCACGCATTGGAGCTTACGCTTACGCCTGACCGTCTTAAGGCTGCAAAAGCCACCTGGGAGCAAGAGGTCAGTCGATTAGACCCTCTTGCCATACTCCAGGCCACTCAGCTGATCAGTTGTCAGTGGTGGTATTTTAACCACCTCAGGGTTTTTGAAATCGCGGAAGACCTTGGGGTGAACGTCTCCGAGCTTGAGGGATTTCAGGACGCCCTGCTCACTGGCGCTTGTGACGCGCAAGGCCACCTTCGCCCCAGGAAAGGCCCTCTGTACGTAGGTTATGCGCTCTCGCATGCTTTGAAGCGATACATGAGCAGCATGCTTGAGGCCGCTATGGGGCATGCCTCTGTGAGGAATATCTCAGATGATTTGGATCGAGGAACACTCGACCGTCTGATCATTGAGGGTGATTTAGTGTTCGTCCAGGGATTGTACAGTTTCACCAATTTGGCTCCTGACGGCTCGGGGGCAGATTTAGTCAGGGGGCGACGGCGCGTCAACAAAGTCGAGGTCACATTCGTCTTCGATAGGAACGAAGGAACTTCTGGCTCAGCACGGTACGAATGGCTTCTTCGCACGCGCGCCTTGGGTTGTCTCCTGCGCGTGAACGGGCTACGAAAAGATGGAAAGGGGGGGTTGCGCATCGAGGCCACAGTCCTGGCAATTCGTAGCGCTAATCAAGAGCTAAAGCTGAGGAGTTACGAGGCTCGGCTGCAGAAAAGCGGTCTGCTTGGGGATGAGTATGAAGATGAAGAGTTCGACGTCGGTGATTACGACGACGATGTGAGTAATGAGTGGGGTGAGAGGTCTGGAACGTTTCGTCGCAGGCTTTTCTTGAAGGGCCAGGGAATCTGGCGAAAGCTAATAGCGCGGTTTTGACCAATTTGAAGAACCTTCGAGCTCTCCCGAGGGGGAGGTGAATGATCGTCCGCTAACTATGTATGCGCGTAAGCGTCCGGCAGACACACCTTGACCACACCATTCTCCCCCGTGCTCCTCAAAACCACGCTCATTTGCAAGGCTTTAGTAAGCGCTTGGTTAAGTCACCGTGGTTCGGAATTCGCGCTTAGAAAACTCAATAGATAG
>Ga0247818_10000709_pt1 | contig 21008 bp, 24 predicted proteins | sample 13C_Glucose_Day1_FD_192424 | JGI IMG/M metagenome (GOLD analysis project Ga0247818, IMG submission 192424) | Soil microbial communities from agricultural site in Penn Yan, New York, United States - 13C_Glucose_Day1 | ecosystem: Environmental > Terrestrial > Soil > Agricultural land | place... | reverse complement strand
AATCGCCAGGATTCAGGATTGCTCGCCGACCACGATCAACTTTCACTTTTCCAATATTCGCCGCAAGTTTGCTGTCAGGTCCCGTCATGCTGCCTTGCTCAAAGCCATTGAGTCGGGCGTCATTTGCGTCGACAGCGTCGACAGCGTCGATGAGCGAGGTGGCCATGAACTTGTCTGATTCGGCCTATAACAGTATCAGTGGCCTGCTACTGGGATTGGGGATCGCGACGCTGCCTTCGATTGATGGCGAAGCGCTATTCGGTGCATCGCTCGGGGCGTGGCTGGTCATCACCACTCGTGCTGACTTCAAGACCTGGCAGCGTATCGGCTCCTGGTTGCTGTCGGCGGGCGTTGGCTATCTGTTTACCCCTGTCGCGCTGCCGCTGGCACCTTTCCTGACCGAAGGGGTAACGGCATTTCTTTGCGCGCTGATCATTATTCCCATCAGCGTCAAGCTCATGCAGTGGGTCGACGGCGCTGGCCTGGGTGAAATCATTGAGCGCCTGAAAGGACGACGCTGATGGGTATCAACTTGTCATGAACACGTGCAGCGGGACATTGCGGGTGTGACGCGCCTTCAAGTAAGCGGCCATATGACATTATGTTTCGTTCGACTGTTGCAGTGTCGACAGGATAGACGCCATCTCTGAAAGTTTGAGTTCCATTTCACGCAGGCGACGTTTTTCCTCCAGGGCATTTTGTATGGCGCAGCGATCTTCTTCACTAAGCAATCGCCACATGGAGAGAATTGTATCTTCCCGAGTGGCTGTTTCCTGACTGAGTTCCGAGGCATTAACAGCGGCGCTATGGCGCAGGATCGGTCCTTCACCCAGCAGCAACCAGTCGAGCGAAACGCCGCGCGATTGAGCGATTTCTACGCATAATGAGTATGGCGTACTGTCACGACCCTTCCAGCTGCTAAGGGTCTGCGGGCTGATTTGTAGCGCAGAAGACAAGGAGGCATCGCTTTTGGTGCCGGTTATTTGCTTCAGTCGCGCTAAAACAGCTTGTGATTTTTTGCTACGCAATTTGAGCCTATTCCTTTTGACACATGCTGTTTGAGTGCTTAACGTATGCGCAATGAGTACTTTTTTTATTATGAGTAATCAATTTTCAACTATGAGTCAGATGAATTTGATGTCGAAACTTCCTAATGGTAGCAGGGTGATTTCCTACATGTTTGGTTCTTACCCATTACGCCGTTGTTCATTGCACTTTCTTTTTTCGGGGGCGCGTTACTTGCAGTGCCGGGTGGCAGCGATCATCACATCAAGCAGTATTGCGTTTGATTATGTTGATTACCACCCGATGAACAGCAGGATCCAGGCATGAGTACTTACAAGATGGTTTGTCCACACTGCTTGAGCCGGATGCGCATCCGCACCAGCGAGGGCCGTCATATTTTCCTGCGGGTAGCGTACTTGCAATGCACGTCGGAAGCCTGCGGCTGGTCGGTACGGGCAGAGTTCGAGATGACCCACGAACTTTCACCCAGTGGAATGCCCAACCCCGCCGTGCACTTGCCTTTCGCCGGGCCCGATTTGCGGCGCGACGCGCGCCCGGTTGCGCCGCCGACCACGGCGTCGCCGGAGTCATGAATATGTCCACTACGGTTGAAGGCGAGGACCTGAACGAGCAATTGCTGGGCATTGCCCAGGCATTTCTGGCCCGACATGAAGGCGATGCGGTGGTTGATGATCAGGTGCTGTTCTGTCGTGCCGTAAAACACTTGCAAGGGATTGATGTACCGATGCACCTGGCGGAGCGACTGGTCAGCCACGCCTACGGGACGCTCAAGTCCTGCAACGATCGACGACGCCTGGACATGGGCGCAAGCTCCGAAACCGTCGCTGTCATCACTGACCCCGCCAATGGCCTGACGTGGGCGGTACCGGTGGGATTGATCGTCAGGTACGTGATCAATTCACCGGTCAATCGCAAACTTCGGCTGGTGGAGCCCTGACGCATCGGTGAATACAAGCAGGTCTGGGAGGAGTATTACCGGGCCTGCGAAAATAACCCCGTGCCCAAAACCCGCATCCCCCCTAAAATATCGGGCATTCTTCGATTCGCACTGCCCGAGGCCGTTTTTCCATGTCCGTCACCGCCACTCCCGCCAGCCTCGCGCCGGACCATCACGCCCAGTTCATCGACCTGTTGCAATCGAGCCTCGACCAGAGCGCCTTTATCAAGCTGGTGCTGGCCAAGTACGTCGGCGATGAAGCGGACCTGCAGCGGATCATCATCAAGCCGGTGACGGTCAAGGCGCAGTCTTGCCTGTCCTTCGTCTATCGGTACAAGACCCGCGACATCACCAAGAACCTGCCATTGGTCGAAGGTGTGGCAGTCATCGCCGGTTTGTTGCCGGCGTCGTTCAAGAATGCGCATTTGTTGGCATTGACCGATGAAGCCCAGCTCGAATACGGCAAAAAGGGCAAGGCTTCGCTGTTCAAGAGCAAACCCCAGCAACTGCGCGAAGTGCCGACCGCTGGGCACAACCGCGAGAAACACCGTTTCCTTGATCTGGACCGGCCGTTTCTCGTCGACCTGGGCGTCACCAACAAGCAGCATGAACTGATCCCGGCGATGTCACGCAAGTGGAAGCAGATCAACAAGTTCATCGAAGTCTTCAGCCACGCGCTGACCTCGTCGCCATTGGCGCTGGACAGCCCGGTTCGGGTGGCGGACTTCGGGTCCGGCAAGGGTTACCTGACCTTCGCGATCCATGACTATCTGAGCAATACCCTGAAGGCCGAAGCGCAAGTGACTGGCGTCGAGTTGCGCGAAGACATGGTCACCTTGTGCAACACTGCCGCAGCCAAGCTTGAGCATCCCGGGCTGGTCTTCAGGTGCGGTGATGTGCGCAGCGTGGCACCGAGCGAGCTGGATGTGATGATCGCGCTGCATGCCTGCGACATCGCCACCGACTATGCGATTCATACCGGCATTCGTTCCGGTGCCTCGATCATCATGTGCTCGCCGTGCTGTCACAAACAGATTCGCCTGCAAATCCAGAGCCCGGCATTGCTCAAGCCGATGCTGCAATACGGCTTGCACCTGGGGCAACAGGCGGAAATGGTCACCGACAGCTTGCGCGCGCTATTCCTCGAAGCCTGCGGCTACGAGACCAAGGTGTTCGAGTTCATCTCGCTGGACCACACCAACAAGAACAAGATGATCCTGGCGGTCAAGCGCGCCGAGCCGGGTGATCCGGCCCAGCTGCTGGCGAAGATCGAAGAACTCAAGGCGTTCTACCACATCACCGAGCATTGCCTGGAAACCCTGTTGCGGGCTGACGGTTACCTCTGACCCCTCAGGTTTACGCAGTGGCAATGCGTGCGGGCTTGACCGCCGTCTTGCGACCCAACACGACGGTCACGATCACCCCGCCCGCAAACAGCCAGGTGATCGGCTCGACCTGTTCGCCAAAGAACAGTGCGGAAAAGCCGATGGTGAAGAAAATCTGCAGCAGCTGGATCTGGCTGACCCGGGCGATGCCACCGATGGCCAGCCCGGCATACCAGGCAAAAAAACCGATGAATTGCGAAAACAGCGAGACGTAGCCGAAGGCCCACCAGGTTTTCGCCGAAATCTCGCCCTGATGTTGCAACCCAAGGTACAGCACCGGCCCGATCAACAGCGGCGTCGACAGCACCAGCGCCCAGCAGATCACTTGCCAGCCGCCCATTTCCCTGGCCAGGCGGCCACCCTCGGCGTAGCCCAGGCCGCCCACCGCAATTGCCCCCAGCATCAACAAGTCTCCGGCCTGAATGCTGCCGGCCCCGCTGATCAGTGCATAACCGAGCACCAGGGCACTGCCCAGCGCGGCGCAGGCCCAGAAGGCTTTCGACGGCCGTTCATGGGACAGCCACGCGGCGTACAGCGCCACGCACAGGGGCTGCAAGCCATTGACCAGGGCGCCATGGGACGCCGGCAAGGTTTGCATGGCCCAGGCGGACAGCACCGGGAACCCGAGGATCACCCCGGCAATGACCAGCGTCAGGCCTTTGACCTGCTTCCAGGTGGGCCACTTCTCACGCCGCCACAGCAACAGCAAAGCCGCGGGAATCGCCGCGAACAGTGCCCGACCCAGGCCATTGAGCAGTGGATGCATTTCCTGCACGACGATGCGTGTGAAGGGCAGGGTAAGGCTGAAGATCACAACGCCGAGCAGGCCCAGGGCCATGCCGGTGTTTTCGCGGGAGGTCATGATGGCAACCAGAATCGTGGAGGGTGAGAGATGCCTTCATCTAGCCATAAACCGCGGCGTCTGCGCTGCTACAGCTGGGCGCAGAGTTATGCGTACAGTTGGAAGCAAAGCTCTCAACGTAGGAGTTCGGTGTAGTAGCAGGTTATTACCCACCCCAATGGATAAGGTCTATGTTGAATACTCCTACGCATTTTCCAGAGGAGTCCTCCCCATGGCGGCGAAAAAAATTCTGATGCTGGTCGGCGATTACGTCGAAGACTATGAAGTGATGGTGCCGTTCCAGGCCCTGTTGATGGTCGGTCACACGGTGCATGCCGTTTGCCCGGACAAGACCGCCGGCCAGACTGTACGCACCGCCATCCATGACTTCGAAGGCGACCAGACCTACAGCGAAAAACCCGGTCACCTGTTTGCCCTCAACTTCGATTTTGCCAAGGTCAGCGCGGCGGATTACGACGCGGTGGTGATCCCGGGCGGTCGTGCGCCGGAGTACTTGCGCCTGAACGAAAAGGTCCTGGAACTGGTGCGCGACTTCGACAAGGCCGGCAAGCCGATTGCCGCCGTGTGCCACGGCGCACAATTGCTCGCCGCCGCCGGGATTCTCGAAGGGCGTGAATGCAGCGCTTACCCGGCCTGTGCGCCAGAAGTGCGCCTGGCGGGCGGTACGTTTATCGATATCCCGGTGACGGATGGCCATGTTCAAGGCAATCTGGCGACGGCACCGGCCTGGCCTGCCCACCCGAACTGGCTGGCCGGTTTCCTCGGTCTGCTGGGCACCAAAATCACGCTGTAACGGGGGACCCGTCCATGTGCGAGCTGTACGTCAAAGCCGATCCGATCCTCTACGAATCGCGCTCCCGCTCGCTGCGCATCTGCGGGGTGGTCACCACCCTGCGCCTGGAGAATCAATTCTGGGACATCCTCAGCGAAATCGCCGAGACCGACGGCATGACCACCAATCAGCTGATCGCCAAGCTGTACGAAGAGGTCATGGACTACCGCGGCGAGGTGGTCAATTTTGCTTCGTTCCTGCGGGTGAGTTGTACGCGGTATCTCAGTCAGCGGCGGACCCAGGCGCCGGAGTTGTCGGTGGTGCGGGCGGTGGTGAAGTAGCACAGGCGACAAAAATCCTGGCCTGGTCTTTACTCTGAAGCGCGCAACCTTCCAATCGCCAAGGAGAAAGAGCATGTCTGGATGGTACGAAGTGAGCAAGAGCAGCAGTGGTCAGTTCAAGTTTGTGCTGAAGGCGGCGAACGCCGAAACCATTCTGACCAGCGAGTTGTACACCACCCGCGCCGCCGCCGACAAAGGCATAACGTCGGTCCAGGCCAACAGCCCGCTCGATGAGCGCTACGAGAAGAAAACCACCAAGGACGGCCATCCCTATTTCAATCTCAAGGCGGGTAACCACGAGATTATCGGCAGCAGTGAGTCCTATTCCTCCGATGCCGCCATGGAAAAAGGCATTGCCAGTGTTAAGGCGAACGGCCCTTCCAAGGTGATCAAGGACAAAACCCTTCCTGTGCTCTGAAAACACCGACGAGCTAATGTGGGAGCGGGCTTGCTCGCGAATGCGGTATACCAGTCACATTCATGTTGCCTGGCACTCCGCTTTCGCGAGCAAGCCGCTCCCACATTTGTTTATGTGAATCCCAAGGTCAGCGCAGGGCGTTCAGCAGGCCTTGCAGTTGGCTAATACCCGCCTCGTCCAACGGGAACACCGGCAACCGCGGATCGCCCACCTCCAGCCCTGTCTCCCGCAAACCCGCCTTGATCGTCGCCGGCAACCCCCCCTTGAGAATGAAGTCCAGCAATGGCAACTGGCGATAGAACAGTTCACGTGCCTTGTTCAGGTCGTTGGCCAGCACGGCGTCGTACAGGTCGAGATTGAGCTGCGGGATCAGGTTTGGCGCCGCGGTGCACCAGCCTTTTGCCCCGGCCGCGAAGGCTTCCAGCGCCAACGGGTTGCAACCGTTGTAGAAGGGCACCTGACCTTCGCCCAGTAATTGCAGTCGATGCATGCGCTGGATGTCGCCAGTGCTCTCCTTGACCATGGTCACGTTTTCCACGGCCTTGACGATGCGCAGGATCAGGTCCACCGACATGTCGGTACCGCTGGTGGCCGGGTTGTTGTAGAGCATGATCGGCACGCCGATGCTGTCGCCGATGGCGCGGTAATGGGTGAGTATCTGCGCTTCGCTGAGTTTCCAGTATGACGTCGGCAGCACCATCACCACGTCGGCGCCATGGGCTTCAGCGAAACGGGCGCGACGTATCGCTTTGGCGGTGGTCAGGTCGGACACGCTGACGATGGTCGGCACACGCCTGGCCACGTGCCTGATACTGAATTCGGCAACCTGGTCCCACTCCGCATCGCTCAGGTAAGCGCCTTCGCCAGTGCTGCCCAGGGGCGCGATGGAATGCACGCCGCCGTCGATCAAGCGGTCGATGGAGCGCCCGAGCGCGTCCAGGTCAATGTCTTCGCCATCGGCGGTAAAAGGGGTGATGGTATAGCCGATGATGCCGTGAATGTTTGCAGTGGACATGGGTCTCTCCGTACAAAAAAAGGTCTGGGTTCAGTTCAGGCAATCGGCGTGTCGACGCAGGTTCTGCCGGGCGTAGTAGTTGAACGCGGCGGCGTGGCGCTTGGGCCGGGCAATCCAGTCATGGGCTTCGCGGCCCAGCTCGGGAATGATCGGCTTGATCGTTCCGGCACTCATCGCCAGCAGCTGCAGCCTGGCGGCGCGTTCGATCAGTTGGGCGATCACACAGGCCTCCTCGATGGTGGTGCCGGTGGACAACTGGCCGTGGTGGGAAAGCAGGATCGCCCGCTTGTCACCCAGGGCACCGGCAATCAATTCACCCTCTTCATTGCCCACCGGTACGCCCGGCCAGCCTTCGAGAAACGCGCAGTCGTCGTAGAGCGGGCAGAGGTCCATGTGGGAAATCTGCAGTGGCACCTCCAGCATCGATAACGCCGCGACGTGGGTCGGGTGGGTGTGGATGATGCAGTTCACATCCGGGCGGGCGCGGTACACCCAGCTGTGGAAGCGGTTAGCCGGATTGGGCATGCCGTGGCCTTCGAGCACGTCCAGGTCTTCGTTGACCAACAGCAGGTTGCCCGCAGTGATTTCGTCGAAACCCAGGCCCAGTTGTTGAGTGTAATAGGTGCCAGGCTGTGGGCCGCGGGCGGTGATTTGCCCGGCCAGGCCAGCGTCATGGCCATTCTCGAACAGAATGCGGCAGGTCAGGGCCAGCTTTTGCCGGTCGGTCCACGTATTATCCGCGAGGGTGTTTTGCATCTGGGTCAGCGCTTGCTTGACCAGTTGCTCTTTGGGCAGTGCTAATGTCGTAGCCATATCGGTGTCCTCTTTGGCTGGGTCATGCAGATGACACGAAAGATGCTATATGACACTTTGTGTCATGAGCAAGGACAATTCGTCACCATCCTTGATGGATTAATCGCTCTACATGTCTATCCGTTTGAAATTATTGAGAAAAAAACTTGGCGTGACCCTTGAAGAATTGGCGGAAAAGTCCGGCATGACCAAGAGTTATCTGTCAAAAGTCGAACGCGGCCTGAACACACCGTCGATCGCGGCCGCGTTGAAACTGGCCAAGGCACTGAACGTGAAGGTCGAGGAGCTGTTTTCCGAAGACAAGGTCAGCCTCGACAGCTATAGCCTGGTACGCAGCCATGAGCGCCAGCCCCTGGGGGCCAGCGCGGACAATCCGGGTTACGCGGTGCTGGCCCATCAGGTCAGCGAACGCAGCTTGCTGCCGTTCATCATTTATCCGCCGACAGAATTTACCGACAAAGCCTTCAAGGAACATTTGGGCGAAGAGTTTCTATTCGTTCACGAGGGGCAGGTGGAAGTGGATTTCGTCAACGAGCGGGTGCTGCTCAGCCGTGGTGATGCGCTGCACTTCAACTCACAGAAACCGCACCGTATACGCTCGGTGGGCGAGGTGCAGGCGCAGTTGCTGGTGGTGGTGCATAGCGCTGAAGAATGAGTCAGCTTTCCTCCCACAGGGATTTTGTGAACGCCGCATGTCAACTGTGGGAGCGGGCTTGCTCGCGAAAGCGTCAGATCGGGCAGTACTAGACTTCGACTGGAACCGTTAGCTTCGGGCTACCCAGCGCATGGCTCTTGGAATCAAAAAACCGCAACGCAACCCCCGTCCCCTCGAACACCTTCGCGTAATGCCGCTTCTGATGCTGGATGAACGCCTTGCTGCGCGGGTAGATCGAGATCGCCACCACCTTCGGTTTCGCCTGGCGCAGGGCGTGCACGATGTGGCTGTCTTGCTCGCCCAGGGCATGCCCAAAAATGCACAAGCTGTCGCCGTGGCCGAGCAACTGGTCGTAGCAGAACGACAGGTAATCGGAACTGCGGATGGTCTTGAGCTTGTCCGCGCTCGGTCCTTCGTTGATGAACAAGGGCACGTCGTCGAGGGTCTTGATCGTGTTGTTGATGGCGAAATTGCCGAGCAACGTGCCCTCGGTCGACATCAGTTTGCGCGCCGTGCCGTCCTGATTGCGCACCAGGTGCAGACCGCCGTGCAAGTACAGCAGGCGAGTTTTGTCGGTGGCGGTGACGCTCAGGTCGAAGGCCGGTTCAGCCCCCTGGAACAGATCGGTGATCGCCTCGGGTTGCTGCTGGATCGCCCAGTAGTTGAGCAAGTCGTAGTTGGTGGTGAACACGGTGCGATAGCGGGCCAGTTCCTGACTGATCGTCGCCAGGCTCGACGCCTCGACCAACCGCCACGGAATGTGTACCGCGTGCACGGTGTTGATCAGCGCTTCCTTGATCGCGTAGTAGCGATTGCGCGGCGCGGCGGAGCTGACGGCCAGGGCCTTGTTGACCCGGCTGGTGGTTTTCAGGGCGCTGAGCACCTGCTCGAAACTGCGGGTCTGCAGCGCCTCGAACACGCTCAGCTCGGACGGGCTGAGGGGTTTTTCCTCGACGGTGCGGGCGTTCTCGAACAGCGAGTCGTAGCCGAAGTCGTCCCACACCGCACGGCTGGCCCCATTGCCCACCAGCAGACCGTCGAACGCAGCGCTGGTGCGCAAGGCGTTCCAGTCTTCAAGTTGGGCATCGACATCCTGGAAATCGGTCATTGCGGTGGTCGTCTCGAAGCAAAAGGTCTGATGGGCGGCGACTTTATCATGGTCGGGCGCTTCAACCACGGCACGTCGCGGGCGAAGGGCGCTATGCTGCGATTTTCGTCCCAGCCGCCGTTGCCGAGTGTCCGATGCTGCAAAAAAGCCTGATCCGCCGTCTCGACCTGATCACCCTGCAACTGTTTGTCGCGGTCCACGAGGAGGGCACGCTGACCCGTGCCGCCGCGCGTGAGGCGATTGCGGTGTCGGCGGCGAGCAAGCGCTTGATGGAGCTGGAGGAGGCGCTGGGTATCAGCCTGTTCGTGCGTCAGGCCAAGGGCATGACGCTGACGCCAGCGGGTGAAACCTTGCTGCACCACGCCCGGCAGATGTTGTTCAACGTCGAGAAAATGGGCCTGGAACTGGGTGAGCACAGCCACGGTGTGCGGGGCTATGTGCGGATGCTCGCCAATCTGTCGGCCATCATTCAGTTCCTGCCCGAAGACTTGCGGGATTTTTCCGAGCGTCATCCGCAGGTCAAGACCGATCTCGAGGAGCGGCCCAGTGCCGGTGTGATCCAGGGCGTCCTGGATGGCGTGGCGGATCTCGGCATCTGCTCCATCGACAGCGACATCAAGGGCCTGCACAGCGTGCTGTATCGCCAGGACAAACTGGTGGTGTTGATGCCGTCGCATCATCCATTGGCGGGCCGTTCGGGCCTGGCGTTCGCCGATACGCTGAACAGCGATTACGTCGGGTTGCACGCCGCCAGTTCGATCAACATGCGCACCCACGCCGCGGCGCGTGAGGCCGGCAAGGTCTTGCGGGTGCGGATCCATGTGCCGGGATTCGATGCCATGTGCCGCATGGTCCAGGCCAACATGGGGATTGGCGTGCTGCCGCAGCGGGCCTATGAATTGTTTGGTCGGGCCCTTGGGTTGGCGGCCGTGCCCTTGACCGATGAGTGGTCGGACCGCGCCTTGATCGTGGTGGTGCGTGATGAGGCGTTGTTATCGCCAGTGAGCCGGATGTTGTTCGAGCATCTGCGCGGCTAGGGCGTTCGCGTTTCGCGAACGCTCGTTGCCAACTGAAGGTTGGATTCCCACGCCCCCTGTCCTCTAGCCTTGGCCCATATTCCAAGAACAAGAGGTACCCCGCGATGACTGCCCCCTTGAGTGCGATCAAAGTGATCGAGATCGGCACGCTGATTGCCGCGCCGTTCGCCGCGCGCATGCTCGCCGAGTTCGGCGCCGAGGTGATCAAGATTGAAGCCATGGGCCAGGGTGATCCCCTGCGTAAATGGCGCAAGTTGCACCAGGGCACCTCGCTGTGGTGGTACCTGCAATCACGCAACAAGAAGTCCCTGGCGCTGAACCTCAAATCCGCCGAAGGCATCGAGCTGGTCAAGCAACTGGCGACAGGTGCCGACGTGCTGATCGAAAACCTGCGTCCCGGCGCACTGGAAAAACTCGGCCTCGGTTGGGAGGTGTTGCATGCCCTCAATCCCAACCTGACCCTGGTGCGCATTTCCGGTTATGGCCAGACCGGTCCGTACCGCGACCGTCCGGGTTTCGGTGCCATCGGCGAGGCCATGGGCGGCATCCGCTACACCACCGGCACCCCCGGTTCGCCACCGGCGCGGGTGGGCGTCAGCCTCGGCGATTCCCTGGCCTCGCTGCACGCCGTGATCGGCGCACTGATGTCGCTGCTGCGGGTGAAGACCGGGCAGGGCGGGGGACAGATCGTCGATGTGTCCCTGGCCGAAAGCGTGTTCAATGTCATGGAAAGCCTGGTTCCGGAATACGACATGCTCGGCCATGTGCGTGAGCGCAGCGGCGGTGCCTTGCCGGGCATCGCACCGTCCAACACTTACCTCACGGCCGATGGCGCCTACGTGGTGATCGCCGGCAACAGCGACCCGATCTACAAGCGACTGATGCAAACGATCGGCCGCCAGGATCTGGCCGACGCTCCCGAATTCGCGCATAACGATGGGCGTGCGGCCAAGAGCAACCTGCTCGATGCGGCAATCACCCACTGGACCAGCAGCCTGCCGATCAACGACGTACTGGCGGCCCTGGAAGCCGCCGAAGTGCCGGCCGGACGTATCTATTCGGTGGCCGACATCGTTGCCGATCCGCATTATCAGGCGCGGGACATGCTGCTCAGTGCTGAACTGCCTGGCGGCGCCACGGTGAAGATGCCGGGCATCGTGCCGAAACTGTCGGAGACCCCGGGTGGCGTCAACTGGTCGGGCCCGGAACTGGGCCAGCACACCGACGGCATCCTCGCGCAACTGGGTCTCACCGTGGCAGACATCGAACGCCTGAAAGTCGAAGGAGTGGTGCAATGATCACTGATTATTCCGAGCACCTGATCGTTCAGGAAGTCTCCCCGCGCGACGGCTTGCAGATCGAGCCGACCTGGGTGGAAACCGTCGACAAGATCGCGCTGATCGATCAACTGTCGCAGGCCGGTTTCAGCCGCATCGAGGCCGGTTCGTTCGTGTCGCCCAAGGCTATTCCGGCCTTGCGCGACGGTGAGTTGGTGTTCAAGGGCATCAGCCGCCAACCGGGGGTCATCTATGTCGCGTTGATCCCCAACCTGAAGGGCGCGCAACGGGCACTGGCCTGTAGCGCCGATGAACTGAATCTGGTGATGTCCGCCAGCCAGACCCACAACCTGGCGAACATGCGCATGCGTTGCGAAGACTCGTTGGCGGCGTTTGGCGAGATCGTCCAGTTTGTGCAGGGCTCGCCGGTGCGCCTGAACGCGAGTATCGCCACGACCTTTGGTTGCCCGTTCGAAGGCAGGATCGATGAGAACCGGGTGTTGCAGATCGTCGAGGCCTACCAGGAACTCGGCATCCAGGGCATCACCCTGGCCGATACCACCGGCATGGCCAATCCGCGGCAGGTCGACCGCTTGGTGCGGCGAGTGTTGCAGCGAGTATCGCCTGCGGACCTGACCTTGCATTTCCACAACACCCGGGGCCTGGGTCTGTGCAACGTGCTGGCCGCCTACGAGGCCGGTGCCCGACGTTTCGACGCGGCGCTCGGTGGTCTTGGCGGCTGCCCGTTTGCACCGGGCGCCTCGGGCAACATCTGCACTGAAGACCTGGTGAACCTGTGCGATGAGGTCGGCATTCACACCGGTATCGATTTGCCACTGTTGCTCAAGCTGTCCCGAGGCTTGCCGGCGCTGCTTGGCCACGAAGTGCCGGGACAACTGGCCAAGGCCGGACGCAATTGCGACCTGCACCCCGTGCCCTCCTGACTACACCCAAGCCCCCTGTGGGAGCGGGCTTGCTCGCGAATACGGTCTGACATCCAGCAATGATGTCGACTGACACTCCGCCTTCGCGAGCAAGCCCGCTCCCACATTGGGGGGGCCGTTCACCGAACAGATCAACCAGACAACAAAAACAATCGGACACCCCAAGGGCAGTCCGCCTGGAGAACCACAATGAGCCTGAATGCACTGGAGGCCGGCGCGAGCCCGGCCGTTCACCACGATGAAGAAAAAGCCCTGGTCAGCAAGGTCGCCTGGCGCTTGATGCCGCTGATCATGGTTTGCTACCTGTTCGCGTTTTTCGACCGCATCAACATCAGCTTTGCCAAGTTTCAGCTGCAGACCGACCTGAGCCTGAGCGACACCGCCTACGGCCTCGGCGCCGGATTGTTCGTGGTCGGTTATGTGATTTTCGAAGTGCCAAGCAACATGATGCTGTACAAGGTCGGCGCCCGTCGCTGGATTGCCCGGATCATGATGTCCTGGGGCCTGGCCACCGCGCTCATGGTCTTCGTCAACAGCGAATGGCAGTTCTACACCCTGCGTTTCGTGATTGGTGCGATGGAAGCGGGTTTTGCCCCAGGCGTGCTGTATTACCTGACGCTGTGGTTCCCGCAGCACTATCGCGGGCGCATCACTTCGATGCTGTTCCTGTCGTCGGCCTTTGCCGGTCTGGTGGGCGCGCCGTTCTCCGGCCTGGTGCTGCAACACCTCGATGGCTTCATGGACATGCGCGGCTGGCACTGGCTGTTCCTGCTCGGTGGTGTGCCGTGCATCGGCCTCGGCTTGCTGGTGCTGACCTTGCTCAAGGACCGCATCGAAGACGCCCATTGGCTGACCCCGTCGGAAAAGACCCTGCTGGCCAGTCGCATCGCCCACCATGAACCGCACAAGAGCGGTGGCTCGCTGCTCGCCGCGCTGCGCATTCCGGGCTTCCTGACCCTCGGCCTGATCTACTTCCTGATCCAGGTGGCGTCCTACGGCCTGAACTTCTGGGCGCCGCAACTGATCCGTAGCGCGGGTACCGAGAGCCCGGTGATGATCGGCCTGCTGACGGCAGTCCCGTACATCTGCGGCGCCATCAGCATGGTGGTGATCGGGCGCTTGTCCGATGCCTCAGGCGAGCGGCGCAAGTTTGTCGCCGGCCTGGTCGCGGTCGGCGCGATCGGTTTCTTCTGTGCCGGGATCTTCGCCAACCACACCACCTTCCTGATCGTCGCCCTGGGCATGCTCGGCGCCGGCATCATCGCCTCCATCCCGAGCTTCTGGACCCTGCCGCCGAAACTGCTGGCCGGTGCCGGCGCCGGGGCGGCGGGCGGGATCGCGGTGATCAACACCCTGGGGCAGTTCGGCGGCATCGTCAGCCCGGTCATGGTCGGACGGATCAAGGACTTGACCGGCAGCACCACACCGGCGCTGTACGTCATTGGTGTCTGCGCGCTGATTGCCGTGGCGCTGTTGCTCTGGGGCCTGCCGCAGAAGTTGCGGACCCTCGACAAGTTTTAACGATTCGCAATCTACGGCAGTTCCCACAAGGACCACGCATCCTTGTAGGCGCTGCCGCAGGCTGCGATCGCCTGATCTTCAAGAAGTAGCCGTAATCGCTTTACCAGCCGACTCACCAAACTGAATCAACACCACACCGCCTATCAATAGCAATGCTCCCAACACCCGCGGCATGGTCACCTGCCGCTCCACCAACCCAAACCAGCCAAAGTGATCCAGCAACAGCGACGCCACCACTTGCCCCGCCAGCGCCAACGCCATGAACCCCGAGGCGCCAAGCTTGGGCAGCAAAACCAGGGCCAATGAAATAAAACACACCCCGAACGCCCCACCAGCCCACATCCACGTCGGCGCCTTGACGATGAACGCCAGCGATGGCAACGGCAAGCGCATCGCCAGCATGATCGGCAACAACACCACAATGCTCACCACCAATGAAGCGAGGGTCGCCCACAGCGGATGACCCAGGCCGCGCCCGAGATTGACATTGATCGCACTCTGAAACGGCACCACCGCACCGGCGAACGCGGCAAGCAGCAACAGGCCCGCCCAATGCAACGTACTCATGGTCATTCTCCAACAGGTTTTGCTGGACTCTAGAGTATTCGTCGCGCAGATTTAAATTCCGTTTTGCTATCCAGAACATGCATCAAATGAATGATCTGCGCCGCATTGATCTCAACCTGCTGGTAATTCTCGACGCCTTGCTCAGCGAGCAACACGTGACCCGTGCGGCCGAGCGTCTGCACTTGAGCCAGCCAGCCGTCAGCCATGCCCTGGCGCGGCTGCGTGATCTGCTCGGCGACCCGCTGCTGGTGCGCGCCGGTGCCAGCCTGGTGCCGACGCCGCGAGCGCTGGAACTGATGGCGCCACTGACCGAAGCCCTGGCCCAGGTGCAATCGCTGCTGGCACCCAACGCCTTCGATCCGGCCACGGCCAAACGCACCTTTCGCCTGGCGATGTCCGATTACGGTGCCGCCATCGTCCTGCCAGGTTTGATTCGCACCTTGCGTCGCGAAGCGCCGGGCATCGACCTGCAAATCAGCCACGCCAGCCGCGAAGGCATGCTCGAAGGGGTGCTCAACGGCGATATCGATATTGCCGCCGGGGTGTTTCCGGAGATGCCCAACGAGCTGCGCAGCACGGCGCTGTTCGAGGAGCACTACGCCTGCCTGGTCGACCGCCACAGCCTGCCCGACGGCGCAATCCTCGACCTGCCGACCTACCTGGCACGCCCGCACGTGCTACTGGAAATGCGCGGCAGTGGCACCCCGGAAATCGAACGAGCCCTGACAGCCTTGGGTGAACGCCGGCGAGTCGCGATCAGCCTGCCGCACTGGAGCGTCGCTCCGCAGTTCATCAGCAGGACGGATCTGATCCTCACAGTCGCTTCTCGGGCGTTGCACGATATCGACACGTCGTCATTGATCGAGCTCCCACCGCCGTTTCACATTCCGTCGTTCACCTTTGTCCTGGTGTGGCACAAGCGACGGGGCGGGGATCAGGCACTGAACTGGTTGAATGGGCAAATCGAGCGAGCTTCAGGTGATATAGACTGGCGCCCATTTACCAGAACAACGCATAAGGACTCCCCATGACTCCCTCGCTGCTAATGGCCGTTCTCGCCTCGGGCTTCATCTATGGCATCACGCCAGGGCCGGGTGTACTGGCAGTGTTCGGCATCGGCGCAGCACATGGGCGGCGGGCGGGGGCAGGGTTTCTTTGCGGGCATTTGCTGGGGGATGTGGTCTGGTGCAGCACCGCACTGGTGGCGATCGTCGGTGCCCGGGAAATCGGCAGCACCGCCTTCGATGTGCTGGGCGTGCTCAGCGGGCTCTACCTGTTCTGGCTCGGCTGGCGTGCGGTGCGGGCGCGTCAACGGGGTGTCGAGGCGCCACAGGGACCTGCGCGGCAACCATTCTGGCACGGCATTCTGTTCGGCCTGACCAATCCGAAAGCGTACCCGGTGGCAGTGGCCACCTTCACTGCGCTATTGTCCAGCCGGGCAGAGTTGCTGACCTGGTCGATGTTGCCGTGGCTGATCGCGTTGAGCTTCGTCGGCGGCCTGCTGGCCTACGCTATCCTCATCGGCATCGTTGGGGCGCGCCAGGTGCGCACCTTGTATCAACGCCATGAATTGGCCATCACTCGGTTGTGCGGGGTGATGTTTATCGGTTTCGCCATTAACGCCTTGGCGCATGCGCTGCCGGGGCTGGTGACGAACAAGGCTTGACGCTGATCGAAGGGACGCATCGGTTGCACAGTCGGCGCTCGGGCGCCTGACCGGTCAGGGAAGGTTTTCATTTGGCTGCAATGTCCGGACATGCTCACGGCACAATGACCTCCAGGAACATCACCTCCAGAAACTCCGCTCCGTTGGCGAGCTACATCGACCTCTTGCTCGACGCCGTTTGTGCGGTCGACAAACAAGGTCGCTTCGTTTTTGTCAGCGCGGCTTGCGAGCGCATTTTCGGCTACAGCCCCGACGAGCTGATCGGCCAGCCCATGATCGACCTGGTGCACCCGGCCGATCGTCAGCGCACCCTCGACGCCGCGCGGGAAATCATGGGCGGCGAGCCCAAGTTGAATTTCGAGAACCGCTACCTGCGCAAGGATGGCCGTGTGGTCAATATCCTGTGGTCGGCGCGTTGGTCCGAGGTCGATCAACTGCGCATCGCCGTGGCCCGCGACATTACCGAGCGCAAGCAGGCCGAATCCCGGCAAGCGGCGTTGTATGCCATTTCCGAAGCGGCCCATGCGGCGGAGGACTTGCTGGCGTTGTTCAAGCGTATCCACCAGATCATCGGTGAATGGTTGCCGGCGCTGAATTTTTCCGTGGCGCTGTATGACGAGCAGTGTGCGCAGCTGCAGTTTCCCTATCACGTCGGCGACCACGAGCCGCAACCGGAACAACCCGGCACCCTCACCGCACGCCTGTGCGCGGAGGTCATCCGCAGCGGCCTGCCGATCCTGCTCACCCCGGAACAGAGCGATGCGCCGTTGGGGTTCGAGACGCTGGTGACCGGACAGCTTTCGTCCTGCTGGCTGGGCGTGCCGCTGAACTCGCAAAACGGCACCATTGGTGCCCTGATCGTCAAGAGCGTGCCGGGCGGCGAGCGCTACACCGAGCAGGACAAGGAGTTGCTGCAATACGTTTGCGCGCAAGTCGCCACCGCGATCGAGCGCAAGCAATTGCACACGCGCCTGCAGCGCATGGCCCAGTACGACCAGCTGACCCAACTGCCTAACCGCGAACTGCTGCGTGACCGTCTCAAGATCGCGCTGGAATCGGCTCGGGAGGACAGTGGACGCATGGCCCTGTTGTACGTCGATCTTGACCGCTTCAAGGAAGTCAACGACACCCACGGCCATGCGGTCGGCGACATGTTGCTGCAAACCGTGGCCAATCGGCTCAAGGGCTGCGTACGGGAAACCGACACGGTGGCGCGCATTGGCGGTGACGAATTCGTGGTGTTGCTGCACCGCATCCACGCCTCGGGTGATGCCGACGGTGTGGCTGGAAAAATTCGCCAGGTACTGGCGGCACCTCTGCGTCTGGACGGGCACAGCCTGCACATTCACCCGAGCATCGGCGTCGCCCAATACCCCGAGCACGGCACTGAAGAAAAACAGCTGTTCAGGCACGCCGACGAAGCGATGTACACCGCCAAGCGCGCCAATCACCTGCGACTCGTCTGAAAATATCGCCACCGTTCGTCGTGACGATTCCAGGTTTTCTAAACCTTTTGATGCGTGGAAATTCAGATTCTATGCGGGCTACAGCTCGCCGAGATCATCATCAAGAGGTAGAGAATCATGCCTAACTCAAGAAACTCGAACTCGGGAAACTTCGCCAATGATCGAACGAAGGCGTCTGAAGCCGGTCGCAAAGGTGGGAAAACCACCACCACGACTGTCGATAAAGAGCCTACGAAACCCATGGGCCGTAAACCTGGACAAAAGTCCAAGTAATCGATGAAGGTGGTTTTGATCGAGAAGCGGGAGCGAAAGCTCCCGTTTGAATCTTTACCGAGGAGGGCGCGACCATGAACCGCATGGCCACCCGATTACGCAACGGCGGCCTGGCCGCTTTACTGGGCCTGTGTGCCACCAGCGCCTTCGCCCAGAGCCCCACCGAATTCATCAACGATGCGTCGGCCCAGGGTATCGCCGATATCGAAGCCAGTCGCCTGGCGCATCAGAAGTCCGAATCCAAAGAGGTCAAGGACTACACCATCGTGGTGATCAACGACCGCACCACCGCCAACCAGCACCTGGCAAAAATCGCCAAGCAACTGGATCTGCCAGTGGCACCGCGCGAAGAGGTAGTGGAAAAAGCCAAGGCCCTGATGCCGCCAGTCACGGAAGGCGCATCGTTCGATGAGGCTTACGCGGCCAGTCAGGTCAAGACCACCGAGCAAGCCATCGAGCAGCTCGAACAAACGGCGCAGACCACCGACGTGCCGCAGATCAAGGCGTTCGCTGAAGAGACCCTGCCAAAACTGCAAAATCACCTGCAAATGGCCAGGGCCCTGCAAGCCAGTCGCTGACCCTTAGCGTATGCGGGTGACTTTGGGTCACCCGCATACGCTCCATCAGCAGTTATTCAGATCCTGTTTGCCTTTCTCCTGGACCACGGTGCCATCGATGGAAATGGTCTGGCCTTCACCCAGGCTGCGGTAGTGCTTTCTCAAGGCTTCCAGTTCCTTGAGGTCCAGCGCCTCGAGGCCCAGCATCGCGTTCTGAGCCTCCTTCGTCACCCGCAGCAGCTCATCGACCTTCAGGTGCAGAATGTCCGTGTCGCGGTTCTGGGTGTTCTGGATCAGGAATACCATCAGGAAAGTGATGATGGTGGTCGAAGTGTTAATGACCAGCTGCCAAGTATCGTTGAACCCGAAAATCGGCCCACTCAACCCCCACACTAAAATCAGGATGATCGCTCCCAGGAATGTCGTGGGGCTGCCGGTCCAGAGGGCAAGCTTTTGTGCGATTTTTGCGAATTTCATGGCCGTTTTCCTTATTGGGGATGCACCTGAAATTCAGACATCGGTGGCGAGATGAAAATTCGGCTTTTTACCCGCTCCAATGGAAAATCCCGTAGCCGTCCTCATAACCCCCAATCTCCAGCGGCCGCCCCCAATCCACTGTAGGAGCTGGCTTGCCAGCGAAGGCGCCCTCATGGCCGTCCCATCTTTACCGGCCGCACCCGATCCACTGTAGGAGCTGGCTTGCCAGCGAAGGCGGCGGAAAGACTACCGCAATCTTCAAGGTGCAATAGAGCACCGCCCACCAGTCGATGTATCGTAGCGAACCCGTTGTCAGCCAAGCCCCAGACAACGAACCTACAGGAGAACGCAATGAGTTGGTCCGCCAAACAATACGTCGCTTTTGAAGATGAACGCACCCGTCCCGCCCGCGACCTGCTGGCCGCCATCCCCGCCGGGACGGTGCGCTCGGCCATCGACATCGGTTGCGGTCCGGGTAATTCGACCGAGTTGCTGGTGGAACGCTTCCCCGATGCCACGGTGCGCGGGCTGGACAGCTCAACCGACATGATCGAGGCCGCGCGCAAGCGCTTGCCCCAAGTGCAGTTCGACATCGCGGACATCGACACCTGGAGTGACACTGGCCCGTTCGACGTGATTTTCGCCAACGCGGTGCTGCAGTGGATACCCGATCACGCAACATTGCTGCCTGCGCTGGTGAGCAAGCTCGCGCCCGGAGGCAGCCTGGCGATCCAGATGCCGGACAACCTCAATCAACCCTCACACCGCTTGATGCGCGAAGTCGCGGCGCAAGGTCCTTGGGCCGAAAAACTGGCAGGCGTCGCCAAACAACGGACCGAAATGGCCGATGCCAGCGTTTATTACTCGATGCTCAAAGCCTGTTGCACCCGCGTCGACGTATGGCGCACCACGTACCATCATCCGCTGGCGGGGGGCGCGTCGGGCGTGGTGGAGTGGTTCAAGGGCAGCGGCTTGCGGCCGTTCCTCGAACCGCTGGATGAGGCAGAACGCGTGCAGTATCTGCAGCAGTATCAGTCTGCAATCGTACAGGCCTATCCGGCATTGGCCGACGGTTCGGTGTTGCTGCCGTTCCCGCGGTTGTTTCTGGTGGCGACGCGCTGACTCATCTATCAGCGCTGTACCGCAACCAGCAGCATCATCGGTCGCTCCCGCTCTTCGGCCAATGCCGGTTGCGCTTCAACCTCGGCATCCGTGGGGCCCCATTCGTTGACATGCTGGATGCTGAAACCAGCGCCAATCAATGTGTTGAGCAAGGTGCCGAGGGTGCGATGCTGCTTGATCACGCCGTCGGCCAACCAGTTGGTCACACGCTCGCCTTCCCTCTGATAACCATCGACCGGCCAGCTCCTGCGGCCCTCGGCATCGGTGATCCAGCCGGGATCACGCGGCGCCATGAAGATCGGATGCTCGATGGAAAACACAAAGCGTGAACCGGGTTTGAGCGCTGTGTGGATAGTCGCGAACAGCCCCGGCAAGTCCTTGATGTAATGCAGCGCAAGAGAGCTGTAGGCCAGGTCGAAACTGTCTGCCGGCAGATCGAGCCGTTCCAGGTCTGTGTGTTCGTAGCGGATGTTGCTGGCAGACGTTGTGCTACGAGCCTGATCGAGCATTTTCTGCGAAACGTCCAGGCCCAGCACACTGTGGGCGCCTTGCTCATTGGCCCAACGGCAAAACCAGCCGTAACCGCAACCGAGATCCACCACCTTCAAGCCATGCATCGGCGGCAACATCGACTGCAGCGCCGGCCATTCCGGTGCGGCATCGAGGCCGCCAATCGAGCGGGCCATCTGGCTGTAGCCGTGGAAAAATCCGGGATCGTCGTAGATGTTTTGAGTCATGGTAGTGGTGCTCTGCTGAGATGGTTTGGGTA
>Ga0247818_10000708_pt1 | contig 21011 bp, 14 predicted proteins | sample 13C_Glucose_Day1_FD_192424 | JGI IMG/M metagenome (GOLD analysis project Ga0247818, IMG submission 192424) | Soil microbial communities from agricultural site in Penn Yan, New York, United States - 13C_Glucose_Day1 | ecosystem: Environmental > Terrestrial > Soil > Agricultural land | place... | reverse complement strand
CAGGCCTTGAATCAGGCTCTGCTGGGCAAAAAATTGCCGCGAGGCGTGGTGGTGTTTGTTCAGGACGCCTGGAGCAAGGTGTTGCTGCTGACCTGCCTCAAGCATGGCGAGCAGTCGACGCAGTGGCGCGCGGCGGTGCAGACCCTGGCGCAGTTGATCTGGAGCGTGCAGCGCCACGAGGAAGCTGATGCGCGCTCGCGCTTGCTGGCGCTGGTGCCTGGCTTGCTCAAGGCGTTGCGTGACGGCTTGAGTGTTTCGTCGTTTGATCCGTTCGCCACCAGTGAGTTCTTCAGCGAGCTGGAAGGCTTGCACGTGCAGATGTTTGAAGAGGCGCAGCACGGGTCGACGGAATGGGTCGAGGTGGTCGAGGCGATTGTGTTGCCGTCAGCCGATGAGGGGCTGCCGCCAGCGACGCCACAGTCTTTGTTGCCGGACGATATCGGGCTGCGGCAGGTCGATCAGTTGCGCCTGGGCGGCTGGGTTGAATTCCAGGAAGACCCGGATAACACATTGCGCTGCAAGCTGACGGCGATCATTGAGGCGACGGGTCAATACATTTTCGTCAATCGCACGGGGATGAAGGTGCTGGAACGCAGTCGTACAGGCCTGGCACTGGAATTTCGTAGCGGTGCGGTGCGAACGCTCGATGACACCTTGCTGTTTGATCGGGCGCTGGAGTCGGTGATTGGCAGCCTGCGACGCCTTGATCGCGGCAAGTGATCGCGTCCCGAGGGTCTATCGCGGCATACTGGAGCCAACACGGTCGTCGTTGAAGGAATTGATATGCAGTTGGACCCCGCGAGCGGTTGGTGTCAGGGCGTGCGTTTGTGCCCCTCGCCCAACTTCAATGCGCGCCCCGAGGGCGAAATTTCCCTGCTGGTGATCCACAACATCAGCCTGCCGCCGGCACAATTTGCCACGGGCAAAGTGCAGGAGTTTTTCCAGAATCGTCTGGATTTCACGGAGCACCCCTACTTTGAGGGGATTGCCGACCTGCGGGTGTCCGCACATTTTCTGATCGAGCGTGACGGGGCCGTCACGCAATTTGTCTCTTGCCTTGAACGCGCCTGGCACGCTGGCGTTTCGTGCTTTGAGGGGCGGGAAACCTGTAACGATTTTTCCGTGGGCATTGAACTGGAAGGCACGGATGATCTGCCTTTCACCGATGCTCAGTATGAAGCGTTGACCGGACTGACCCGGCAGCTGCAAAAGGAATTTCCGGCGATCACCGCACAACGGATTTGTGGACATAGCGACATCGCCCCCGGACGCAAGACGGACCCGGGGCCGGCGTTCGACTGGGCTCGCTATCGCGCAGCCCTGGTTAAAGAGGAAGAACAATGAGTTTTCTGGTGTTGCTGTTGGCGGTGTGGATCGAGAAGTTTTCGGCCCTGCGCCATCGGGTTCAACGCGACGGGGGCTGGGTTCGCGAGCTGCACAAGCTTGAGGTCAGCCCGCGCCTGGCCAAGCGCCCGTGGCTGGTTCTCGCGGTATTGGTGCTGTTTCCTGTCGCGCTGCTGGGCTTGCTGTTGGTGGTGATTGAGCCGGTGGCTTACGGTTTGTTGGCTTTGCCGGTGCATCTGTTGGTGGTGATTTACAGCCTGGGGCGCGGTGATCTGCTCGCCGGTCTGGGGCCGTTTCGCGACGCCTGGCGCCGGGAAGATCTGCAAGCGGCGGCCCATGTCGCCAAGCGCGATCTGGATATCTGCGCCGACAGCGGCGAACAACTGCTGGAGCGGGTAGAAGCGCATTTAGTGTGGGAGGCTTATCAGAGCTTCTTCGCGGTGATTTTCTGGTATTTCCTGTTGGGGCCGGTCGCAGCCTTGAGCTACCGCTTGTTGGCCTTGGCGGAAGAGCACGGGACAAACCCGGCGGTGGTCGAGCGTGCGGGGCAGCTGCGCCACGCCTTTGACTGGGTGCCGGTGCGCTTGCTGGCAGCGAGTTTCGCCTTGGTCGGCAACTTCGTTGCCGTCAGCCGGATGATGTTGCATGAGCTGCTGAACTGGAACATCAGCGCCGCTCAGTTAATCGAGAAGGCCGGACGGGTGGCCGCTGAAATCCCTGCGCCGGTCGCCGGCCCTGACGGGATCAATAATCTGGACCGGCTCTGGGAACTGCTGCTGCGGGCGGCGGTGCTGTGGTATGCCGGTTTCGCATTGTGGACCGTTCTCCCCTGAGTTCTTCTTGAAGAGCTAAAAGATCGCAGCCTGCGGCAACTCCTACAGGGATCGCGTACATCCGTAGGAGCTGCCGCAGGCTGCGATCTTTTGATTTACCGACAAAACGAATACAACCCCCGTTAACCTTAAGTTACAAAACCACCTGCCGATTTAAGCTATACAGAGATAGCGCTGGATAGTGGCTATCTGCTGCCTCGCTGCGCCTGCCAATAAAAATAAGAAATCCAAGGGAGACTTCCAGTGAAGAGCTTGCTCTATCCCGCCGTCGCGCTAATGAATCGCCTGAGCTTCGGCATGAAGTTCAGCCTGATCAGTGTTCTGTTCCTGGTACCGATGCTGGTGACCAATTTCTATCTGGTGCGTGATTCCTATCGCGAGTTCCAGGGCACCCGGATTGAACTGCAAAGCCTCGACTTGTTGGGCAGCAGCCTGACGCTGCGTCGTGACCTGGAAACCCTGAACAATCTGGTGCAGATCAACGTTGCTCTCGGCCAGTCGGGCAAGGCCGCCAATGTCGAGTCGCAGATCAGTAGCCTGGAACAAAGCGTGCTGTCGCGACTGCAAGGGCTGACGGCGATGAGCAGCGATCCCGAGCAAATCGCGGTGTTCGATGGCAAACGCGATGAATTGATCGCCGCGTTCAAGGCGCAGCAAACGGAAAAATCCCTGCAAAGCAAAAGTGCGCTGACCGGCAAACTGGTCGGCAATGCGCAGATTTTCAGCCAGCTCATCGCCAGTCAGGCCGGTCTGAGCCGCGACAATCAAAGCGACATGCGCCAACTCACTGAACTGGTAACCAACGTCACGCCGCGCATCACCCAGATTCTGGGTGAAGGCCGGGCCACTGGCGCGTCTTCGCTGGGGCAAGGCTTTCTCAATTCGGCGTCGAGCAATCGCTTTGATGAGCTGCTGGGGCAGATCGAAAAACTTCAGGCCGAATACGGCTTGAAATTGCAGGACGCAACGGGCTCCAGCAAAGCGGCGGCGCAAACCCTGGCCACCCAGGCAGACAGCAGCCGAGCGTCGTTGAAGAAGGCCAGTGAGCTGTTCGAAGAACAGGTGGTCATGGCTGACACGCTGGATGCGCCGTGGCAGGCTTTTTACGATCAGGTCACCGGCCTGATGGACAAGACCTACCAACTCAACGAAGACACCCTGAAGTTCCTGGGCACCCAGTTGCAGCAACGCCTGGACCAGAACCGCACGCACATGATCTTGCAGGCCGTAGCGTTGTCGGTGGTGTTTGTCTTGATCTTCTATCTCTACGGCGGTTTCTACGCATCCACCCGCACCACTCTCAAGCGTCTGGGTGGGGTCATGGACAAAGTCGCGGCGGGCGACATGACGGTGACCTTCAGTGCCAACAGCCGCGATGAGTTGGGCGAGCTAGGCGAAGTGTTCAACGGTACGGTGAAGAAAATCCATGACCTGATCGAGCGCGTCGGGCAGACCGTCAGTGAGGTCGAGCGTCAGGCCGGGCAAGTGGAAAATGTTTCGGCGCAAAGCAACCAGGCTGTGGCCGGACAACGTACACAGATTGAGCAGGTCGCGACGGCGATGAACCAGATGTCGGCGACATCCCTGGAAGTGGCGCGCAGTGCCGCTGCGGCGGTCAGCAGCGCCCACAGCGTCAACGATGAAACCATCAGCGGACGCGGATTGGTGCAGTCCCAGCAAGGCAGCATTGCAGCGTTGGCCAGCGAGATCGATCAGTCGGTGCTGGTGATCAATCAGTTGGCCAGTGACAGCCAATCCATCAGTCGCGTACTGGAAGTGATCAAGAGCATTGCCGAGCAGACCAACCTGCTGGCGCTGAACGCTGCGATCGAAGCGGCCCGGGCCGGTGAACAGGGACGCGGGTTTGCCGTCGTGGCGGACGAAGTCCGGACCCTGGCCAAACGCACGCAGCAATCGACCGAGGAAATCGAGCAGATGATCGCCAAGTTGCACGGTGGTGTCGGCGCGGCGGTCAAGGCGATGGGTGTCAGCCATGAGATGGCGAATGGCACCGTGGGGCAGTCGGAAAAGGTCCAGCTTGCACTGGAAAATATCCTCGGCGCGGTCGGCATGATCGTCGACCAGAACCAGCAAATCGCCGCCGCCGTTGAGCAACAGACTGCCGTGGCGCATGACATCGATCAGAACATCGTCGAGATCAACCGCGCGGGCGAGCGTACCGCCGAGGGCGCGCACCAGACCGAAGACGCCAGCCGCGCGTTGTCGGCGCAGGTGGTGGAGCTGAAACAGTTGATCAGTGCGTTCCGGGTTTAACTGACGCGCCGTAACCCTGCAGGAGCGAGCCTGCTCGCGATGCGATTTCACATTCAACATCCACGTTGACTGTTACATCGCTATCGCGAGCAGGCTCGCACCCACAAGTATTTTCTGTGGTCAGTCAGGGCCAGTTGAATAGCGCGCATGCATTGGCCGTACTCGCGGTCGCCAGCTGTTCGGGTGTGATGGCCATAATTTCAGCCAACGCCGCGCAGATCGCCGGCAAGTGCGCCGGGCTGTTGCGTTGGCCGGGGAACATGGCGGGCGCCATGTCCGGGGAGTCGGTTTCCAACACCACCGAGTCGAGCGGCAGCTCGGCGAGTACTCGGTGCATGCGCAGTGCCTGGGGCCAGGTCGCGGCGCCGCCAAGACCCAGTTTGAAACCCAGCTTGATGTATTCGCGCGCCTCTTCCTTGCTGCCTGCGAAGGCGTGGATGATCCCGGTACGTTTCAACTTGAAGCGTTTTAGCGTGGCGATCACCGCCGCGTGGCTGCGTCGCACATGAATCAGCGCCGGCAGATTGAAGTCCACCGCCAGTTGCAGTTGTGCGTCGAACAACGCTTGTTGACGTTCGCGGTCGAGGGTTTCGATGAAGTAGTCGAGGCCGATTTCGCCCACTGCGCACAGTTGACGATGGCCGGCGAGTCGCGTCAGCCAGTCGCCGAGTTCCGTCAGGTGCTCGGGGCGATGATCGTCCAGGTACACCGGATGCAAACCGAAGGCGGCATGCAGATCGGGATCGGCTTGCACCAACTCCCAAACCCGCTGCCAATTGCCCTGATAGACCCCCAATACCACCATTTGCCGCACCCCGAGGGCACGGCTTTCGGTCATTAACGCCTGACGATCCGCATCGAAATCGGGAAAGTCCAGGTGAGTGTGGGTGTCGATCAGGTCCATGGCTTAGTCCTGACGAATACGTTGTTTGAACGTCCGCGCAATGGCCTGCACACCCGGTTGGTAATCAGATTGCTCGATGGCTGCCAGGGCCAGCGCCAGGGCTTTGTCGGCAATCAGTTGGTGTTGCTGCGCCATGGCATTGACCGGCAGCGGCAGGAAGTCCAGCAACTGAGTGTCGCCGAATGTGCCGAGGCGCAATGGGCGGTTTTTCAGCGGGAAGTCGTGCAAGGCATCGAACACGCCTTGAAGCAGAACGTAGGAAGTGGTGACCAACGCTTCGGGAAGATGCCCCACGCGTTGAAGCATTTCTTCCATCAACAGTTTGCCGCACTCACGGCTGAACGACTCGCCGTGTTCGATCAGTACTTCGCCGTCGTACCCGGCCAACGCCTCCTTGAAACCGGCAGCACGCTCCTGGCTGATGCTCAGTTCGGGACGAGCGCCAATCAAGGCGATCTGCCTGGGCAGCGGGTCGAGCAGGCTTTGGGTCAGGTGCAGGCTGGCTTCGCGGTCGTCACTGATCACCGAACAGAAATGCTCGGGCTCCATCACCCGGTCAATGGCGATGATCGGCAGGCCCTTGGCCTGCAAATGCCGGTAACTGTCATCACCGGGCGGCAGGCAACTGGCAACGATCAGCGCATCGCAGCGACGAGCGCTGAACAGTTTGAGCAATTGCCGTTCGCTGTCCGGCGCATCGTCGGAGCTGGCAATCAGCAACTGATAGCCGCGTGCCCGCGCGCCTTGTTCCAGCAGTTTGGCGATTCGCGCGTAACTGGGGTTTTCCAGGTCCGGCAGAATAAAACCCAGTGTGCGGGTATGCCGGCTACGCAGGCCGGCGGCCTGGGGGTTGGGTGTAAAGCCGTGCAGCTCGACCACTGCGCGTACGCGCTCGACGGTGGCGCTGCTGATGCGTTGCTGTTCGGCCTTGCCATTGATGACGTAGCTGGCGGTGGTAACGGACACACCGGCCAACTGGGCTATATCACTGAGTTTCAACCCGCAATTCCTTGTTTTTTCGAGCTTGCCTCGACATTTTCACCAATCCTACCCGATTCGGGCAGTCGACCATGGTCACAACGCATCCGACAAGTTGGGCTTCAACGATGGAACATTATCGAGTAACGTGCCAATCATTCTAGATTAAACGTTTCAGCAAGCGTATTTTCTAGGTTAAATGCGCTTTGGCCGGTTCTGCCGCGAAACCGCCAAAGATTGTTTCATGACAAAAGCCTAAGCTGAATCATTCAAAACAATACCTGGCCCCAACACGGTGCCAAAAAGGAGAAAGCATGCTCGAGCTCACCATAGAGCAGATTTCCATGGGCCAGTCGGCTGTGGATAAGTCCGCAGCGTTGCAGTTACTGGCCGGGCATCTGGTCGCCGATGGCCTGGTGGCCGAGGGTTATCTGGCCGGGCTGCAAGCCCGTGAAGCCCAGGGCTCGACCTTTCTCGGTCAAGGTATTGCGATCCCCCACGGTACACCGCAAACCCGCGATCAGGTATTTACCACCGGCGTGCGGTTGATGCAGTTCCCCGAAGGCGTTGATTGGGGCGACGGGCAGACTGTCTACCTGGCCATCGGCATCGCCGCCAAATCCGACGAACACCTGCGCCTGTTGCAACTGCTGACCCGTGCCCTCGGCGAAACCGACTTGGGGCAGGCCCTGCGCCGCGCCAGCACTGCCGAAGCCTTGCTCAAACTGTTGCAAGGCGCGCCGCAAGAGCTGGCGCTGGATGCGCAGATGATTGGCCTGGGCGTTGCCGCTGAAGATTTCGAAGAGCTGGTCTGGCGTGGTGCACGCTTGCTGCGTCAGGCCGATTGCGTGAGCAACGGTTTCTCTGCGGTGCTGCAACAGGTCGAAGCGCTGCCACTGGGCGATGGCCTGTGGTGGCTGCACAGCGAGCAAACGGTGAAACGCCCGGGGCTGGCTTTCGTTACGCCGGACAGACCGTTGCGCTATCTCGGTCAGCCACTTAATGGATTGTTCTGCCTGGCCAGTTTGGGTGAGGCCCATCAAGCCTTGCTCGAACGCTTGTGCGCGTTGCTGATCGAAGGTCGCGGTCATGAGTTGGGTCGCGCCACCAGTTGCCGCGCAGTGCTGGAAGTGCTCGGCGGTGAGTTGCCGGCCGATTGGCCGAGCGCACGCATTGCACTGGCCAACGCCCACGGATTGCATGCGCGCCCGGCGAAGATCCTCGCGCAACTGGCGAAAAGTTTTGAAGGCGAGATCCGCATTCGCATCGTCGATAGCCAGGACAGCGCCGTGTCGGTAAAGAGCTTGAGCAAACTGCTCAGCCTCGGTGCCCGTCGCGGTCAGGTGCTGGAAATCATCGCCGAACCGAGCATTGCCGCCGATGCCTTGCCAGCGTTGTTGGCCGCCATCGAAGAAGGCCTGGGTGAAGAGGTGGAGCCGCTGCCGCCCGTGAGTCAGCCTCGCGAAGACATTGTCGAGGTCGCCGAAGTGTTGCTGGCGCCGGCTTCCGGGAGCCTGGTGCAGGCCATCGCCGCCGCGCCGGGTATTGCCATTGGCCCGGCGCATATTCAAGTCCTGCAAACCATCGAATACCCACTGCGCGGTGAGTCCGCCGCCGTCGAGCGCGAGCGCCTCAAGCAAGCGCTGGCATCGGTGCGCAGCGACATCCAGGGCTTGATCGAGCGCAGCAAGGCCAAGGCCATTCGCGAGATATTCATCACCCATCAGGAGATGCTCGACGACCCGGAATTGACCGATGAAGTCGACACCCGTCTCAAGCAAGGTGAAAGCGCCGAAGCGGCATGGATGTCGGTGATCGAAGCCGCAGCCAGACAACAGGAGTCCTTGCAGGATGCCTTGCTCGCCGAGCGCGCCGCCGATTTGCGTGATATCGGCCGCCGCGTGCTGGCGCAACTGTGCGGTATCGAAACCCCGAGCGAGCCGGATCAACCGTACATTCTGGTGATGGATGAAGTCGGCCCATCGGATGTGGCGCGGCTCGATCCGACCCGCGTGGCCGGCATTCTTACTGCCCGTGGCGGCGCCACGGCCCACAGCGCCATTGTCGCCCGTGCGCTGGGCATTCCGGCACTGGTGGGTGCCGGGCCTGCGGTGTTGCTGCTGGCGCCGGGCACGCCGTTGTTGCTGGATGGCCAACGCGGTCGCCTGCACGTGGATGCCGATGCGACAACGTTGCTGCGCGCCACCGAAGAGCGGGACACCCGCGAACAACGTTTGAAGGCCGCCGCTGAACAACGTCATCAACCGGCGCTGACCACCGACGGTCATGCGGTAGAAGTATTTGCCAACATCGGTGAGAGCGCTGGCGTAATCGGCGCGGTGGAGCAGGGCGCCGAGGGCATCGGTCTGTTGCGCACCGAGCTGATTTTCATGGCCCACTCGCAAGCGCCGGACGAGGCGACCCAGGAAGCTGAATACCGCCGCGTCTTCGATGGACTCGCCGGGCGGCCGCTGGTGGTGCGCACCCTCGATGTCGGCGGCGACAAACCGCTGCCGTATTGGCCCATCGCCAAGGAAGAAAACCCGTTCCTTGGCGTGCGTGGCATTCGCCTGACCCTGCAACGGCCGCAGATCATGGAAGCGCAATTGCGCGCCTTGCTGCGCGCGGCCGACAACCGTCCGCTGCGGATCATGTTCCCCATGGTCGGCAGCGTCGATGAGTGGCGTCAGGCACGGGACATGACTGAGCGCCTGCGCCTGGAAATCCCGGTTGCGGACCTGCAACTGGGGATCATGATCGAAGTACCGTCGGCGGCATTGCTGGCGCCTGTGCTGGCTAAAGAGGTCGATTTTTTCAGCGTCGGCACCAACGACCTCACGCAATACACCCTGGCCATCGACCGTGGTCATCCGACGCTTTCCGCTCAGGCCGATGGCTTGCACCCGGCGGTGTTGCAACTGATCGACATCACCGTGCGTGCGGCCCATGCCCACGGCAAGTGGGTGGGCGTGTGCGGCGAACTGGCGGCGGATCCGCTGGCCGTGCCGGTGTTGGTCGGCCTCGGTGTGGATGAGCTCAGTGTGGGCGGCCGCAGTATTGCCGAGGTCAAGGCACGGATTCGCGAACTCAGCCTCAACCAGACTCAAATTCTTGCCCAACAGGCACTCGCCGTGGGCAGCGCCAATGAAGTGCGCGCATTAGTGGAGGCGCTGTAATGGCCCGGATTCTTACTCTGACCCTCAACCCGGCGCTCGACCTTACCATCGAGTTGTCGCGGCTGGAGCCCGGTCAGGTCAACCGCAGCGAAACCATGCACACCCACGCCGCCGGCAAGGGCGTGAACGTGGCGCAGGTGCTGGCGGACCTCGGGCATCAGCTGACGGTCAGTGGCTTTCTCGGTGAAGACAATCTGCAAGCGTTCGAAACCCTGTTCGCCAAACGGGGTTTTGTCGATGCGTTCATCCGTGTCCCCGGCGAAACCCGCAGCAATATCAAACTGGCGGAAAGCGACGGGCGTATCACCGATCTCAATGGTCCGGGGCCGCAGGTAAGCGCCGAGGCACAACAGGCGTTGCTTGATCGCCTCGATCAGGTTGCGCCGGGGCATGACGCTGTCGTCGTGGCGGGCAGCCTGCCGCAAGGCGTTAGCCCGCAGTGGCTGCAAGCGCTGATCGAGCGCTTGAAAAACCTCGGTCTGAAGGTCGCCCTCGACACCAGCGGACCGGCCTTACGTGCGGCGCTCAAGGCCGGTCCGTGGCTGATCAAACCCAACAGTGAAGAGTTGGCGGAAGTGCTCGGTGGCGAGGCGGTTTCGTTGGTGGCGCAAACTGCAGCGGCGAGCCGTTTGCACGCGCAGGGCATCGAGCATGTGGTGATTTCCCACGGTGCCGAAGGTGTGAACTGGTTCAGTGTCGGCTCGGCACTGCATGCCACGCCGCCCAAGGTCAGTGTTGCCAGTACGGTGGGCGCGGGAGACTCGCTGCTGGCCGGCATGCTGCACGGTTTGGTCAGTGCCGACACCCCCGAGCAAACCTTGCGCACGGCCACGGCGATTGCCGCATTGGCCGTGACCCAGATCGGCTTCGGCATCAGCGATGCGGCGCAATTGGCGCAGCTCGAACAGGGTGTGCGCGTGCGTCCCCTGACAGAACAATAAGAGGGTTGGTCATGAAGTTAGCCATTGTTACTGCCTGCCCGAACGGCATGGTCACCAGTGTGCTGTGCGCCCGTTTGCTGGATGCGGCAGCTCAGCGCCAGGGTTGGAGCACCAGCGTCGAAATCAGCGATGCGGCGCACCCCGAACGGCAATTGTCGGCGGCCACGATTGAGGCTGCCGAGTGGGTCCTGCTGGTTACCAGCGCCCCGGTGGACATGACGCGATTCATTGGCAAACGCGTCTACCAGAGCACCCCGGCCCAGGCCCTGCAAGATGTCGAATCTGTGCTGCGTCGCGGTGCTGAAGAGGCGCAGATTTATCGCGCGCCGGACGTTGTCGCCGAACCGGTGGTGGCCGCAAAAAATGCGCCGCGCCTGGTGGCCGTCACCGCGTGCCCGACCGGCGTCGCGCACACGTTCATGGCCGCCGAAGCATTGCAGCAAGCGGCCAAGCGATTGGGCTATGAGCTGCAAGTGGAAACCCAAGGCTCGGTCGGCGCTCGCAATCCGCTGAGTGCCCAAGCCATTGCCGAGGCCGATGTGGTGTTGCTGGCGGCAGACATCGAAGTCGCCACCGAGCGTTTTGCCGGCAAGAAAATCTACCGTTGCGGCACCGGCATCGCCCTCAAGCAGGCCGAAGCCACACTGAACAAAGCCCTCGCCGAAGGCACGCAGGAAAGCGCAGCGAGCGGCGCCAAAGGCCCGGCCAAACAGGAGAAAACCGGCGTCTATAAACACCTGCTGACCGGTGTGTCGTTCATGTTGCCGATGGTGGTGGCGGGCGGTCTGATGATCGCGCTGTCGTTCGTGTTCGGCATCACCGCGTTCAAGGAAGAAGGCACGCTGGCGGCGGCGCTGATGCAGATTGGCGGTGACACGGCGTTCAAGTTGATGGTGCCGTTGCTGGCGGGCTACATCGCCTACTCGATTGCCGACCGCCCTGGCCTGGCGCCGGGGATGATCGGCGGTCTATTGGCGAGCACCCTGGGCGCCGGTTTTATCGGCGGGATCATCGCCGGCTTCATTGCCGGTTACGCGGCGCAGGCGATCAACCGTTATGCGCGTTTGCCGCAAAGCCTTGAAGCGTTGAAACCGATCCTGATCATTCCATTGCTGGCCAGTTTGTTCACCGGGTTGGTGATGATCTACGTGGTCGGCAAACCGGTGGCGGGAATGCTCGCCGGGCTCACGCATTTCCTCGACAGCATGGGCACCACCAACGCGATTCTGCTCGGTGTGCTGCTGGGCGGGATGATGTGCGTCGACCTCGGAGGGCCGATCAACAAAGCCGCGTATGCGTTCTCGGTGGGGCTACTGGCCTCGCAGAGCTATGCACCGATGGCCGCGACCATGGCGGCCGGCATGGTGCCGCCGATTGGCTTGGGGATCGCTACGTTTATCGCCCGGCGCAAGTTCGCCCAGACCGAACGCGAGGCGGGTAAAGCAGCGTTGGTGCTGGGGTTGTGCTTCATCTCCGAAGGGGCGATTCCGTTTGCTGCGAAAGATCCGCTGCGAGTGATTCCGGCGAGCATTGCCGGTGGTGCGCTGACCGGTGCATTGTCGATGTATTTCGGCTGCAAGTTGATGGCGCCTCACGGTGGGCTGTTCGTGCTGCTGATCCCGAATGCGATCAATCATGCGCTGTTGTATTTGCTGGCGATTGTCGCCGGGAGTTTGTTGACGGCAGTGGTGTATGCGTTGGTGAAACGGCCTGAAACCGTTGAGTTGGCGCTGGAGCCGGTAAAGGCGTAGATCAAAAGATCGCAACCTGCGGCAGCTCCTACAGGATTGGATTCACACCAGGCCAATGTAGGCGCTGCCGAAGACTGCGATCTTTTCTGTCACAAACGATTCATCCGGCCATGCTTAAGTTTTTCCTTTTCCAGGGAGAACACCATGAGCGATTTCAACCTCGGCCGCCGTCGTGTGATGCAAGCGGTCGGCGCCGGATTGCTATTGCCGGGGCTGGCGCCCGCGGTCATCGCTTCGGTGAAGGATCGCCCCCAACTCACCGACGGCGTGCAGTCCGGCGACTTGCTCGGTGACCGGGCAATCATCTGGAGCCGCAGCGACCGCCCGGCGCGGATGGTGGTGGAGTGGGACACCCGCAGCCTGTTTCCCAACCCTCGGCGATTCGTCTCGCCCCTTGCCGATGCCCGCACTGATTTCACCGCTCGTGTCGAGCTGACCGGGTTGCCCGCCGATCAGGCGGTTTTCTACCGTGTGCAGTTTGAAGATGCTCAAAGCGGTGTCGCCAGCGAACCGTGGTTCGGCCACTTGCGCAGCGTGCCGCAAACCCGCCGCGACATCCGGTTCGTCTGGAGCGGTGACACCGTCGGCCAGGGCTTCGGCATCAACCCTGATATCGGCGGCATGCGCATCTACGAAGCCATGCGTTTGCGTCTGCCGGATTTTTTTATCCACAGCGGTGACACCATCTACGCCGACGGCCCCGTGCCTGCCCAAATCACCACCGAAAGCGGCCGGGTGTGGCGCAACATCACTACCGAAGCCAAGAGCAAAGTCGCTGAAACCCTCGACGATTACCGGGGCAATTACCGCTACAACCTGATGGACGAAAACATCCGCCGCTTCAACGCCGAGGTGCCGCAGATCTGGCAGTGGGACGACCATGAAGTGGTGAACAACTGGTCGCCGGGCAAGCAGCTGGATGAACGCTACAAGAGCAAAGATATCCACAGCTTGGTGGGCCGTGCGCGGCAGGCCTGGCTCGAATACGCACCGATGCGTTTGCAGAGTGCCGATGGCGGCGGGCGGATTTATCGGCAACTCAGTTACGGGCCGCTGCTCGATGTGTTCGTGCTCGACATGCGCAGCTACCGCGAAGCCAATGATGACAACCTCGGTGGCGCCAAACCGTTCCTTGGGCGAGAGCAACTGGACTGGCTGAAAGCATCGCTAAAAGCCTCCAGGGCCCAGTGGAAAATCATCGCCGCCGACATGCCCATTGGCCTCGGCGTCCCTGATGGCGAAGTCAGCCCCGGCGTGGCGCGCTGGGAGGCGGTGGCCAACGGCGATCCGGGACCGGCTCAGGGTCGCGAGCTGGAGATAGCCGAGTTGCTGGGATTTTTGCGGGCGCAACAGGTGCGCAATTTCGTCTGGCTGACGGCGGATGTGCATTATTGCGCCGTCCATCATTACCACCCGGACCGTGCCGCGTTTCAGGATTTCGAACCGTTTTGGGAGTTCGTCGCCGGGCCGCTGAATGCCGGCAGCTACGGGCCTAATCCGCTGGATAAAACCTTCGGCCCTGAAGTGGTATTCCAGAAAGCACCACCCGCGCAGAACACATCGCCGTTTGCCGGTTTTCAGTTTTTTGGAGAGGTGAACATCGAAGGGCAGAGCGGGGAATTGAGTGTGGTGTTGCGCGATCTGGATGGGGTTTCTGTGTTTGAGCAAAAACTGCAGCCGGTGTAACAGTACCGACCTCCTGTAGGAGCTGCTGCAGGCTGCGATCTTTTGATTTTGTTTATTGGATCAAGATCAAAAGATCGCAGCCTGCGGCAGCTCCTACGGGGGAGGGTGGTGTTGTCAGTAAACGTCGCGGCGGTAACGACCTTGCTCGATCAGGCGTTCGACTTCGGCGCTGCCAAGTACGTCGTTGAGTACTTGATCCACGCCACTGGCCATGCCCTGCAAGCTGCCGCAGATGTAGATCACCGCACCGTCCGCCAGCCATTTCTTCAGTTCAGCGGCCGATTCGCGCAGGCGATCCTGCACGTAGATTTTATCGGCCTGATCGCGCGAGAACGCCAGGTCCAGACGCTGCAGGTCACCGGAAATCAACCACTCCTCCAGCTCATCGCGGCACAGGTAATCGTGTTCGCGATTGCGCTCGCCAAACAGCAGCCACTGACGTTGCTGACCATCGGCAATCCGCGCTTTGAGCAGACTGCGCAGTCCGGCCAGGCCGGTGCCGTTGCCGAGCAGAATCATTGGCACCGGTTCGTTCGGCAGATGGAAGCCGCTGTTGCGACGGACCCGCAGGCTGATGCTGCCGCCCACCGGCGCATGTTCTGTCAGCCAGCCGGAACCGACGCCGAGGTTGCCATCGGCGTGCAGCTCCTGGCGCACGATCAGTTCCAGAATGCCGTCGGCGGCAATCGAAGCAATCGAGTATTCGCGCATGGCCAGCGGCACGAGGGCCGCTACCAACGCTTGCGCGTGCAGGCCGACCAAGTGGCTGCGATTCTCGGGCAGTTGGCGGCTGGCGAGGGCTTGCTCCAGCGGCTGCGACAGACCATCGAGTTCAATCGTGGCGCGACCATCGATCCCCAGGCCATCGAGGAAATGCTCGATCGCCCAAGGGCAGTTGCGCGGCAGCACTTCCACCAGGTCGCCGGCCAGCCAACTGCTGGTGGTGGGCGCGGTCAGGCCGAGCAAATAGACAGGCGAACCGCTGCTGTCCGGGTTGAGCAGATCGCGGCGGGTCAGGGTCCAGTTGTCGTAGCTCGGCGCTTGCCAGGTGTCTGCCGGCGCCTGACCGGTCAACAGGCCCAGTTGCTGCTGCCAGTGACGCAAGGCGTAAGGGTCGCCGCTGTCGACTTCCACAGGGGCGAACAGGGTCTTGCCGCCGTGCTCGCCGAGCCAGTTGTGCAGGCGTCGGGCGAAGCCGCAGAAATGTTGATACTGGCGATCACCGAGACCGAGGACGGCATAGTTGAGGCTTTCCAGGCTCAAGCTGCGGCCCAGTACCTTGCGTTCAAAACCACGGGCGCTGTCCGGCGCTTCGCCGTCGCCGAAGGTGCTGACCACGAACAGCGCGTTGCTCGAATCACGCAAGTCCTGTTCGCTCACATCCGCCAGCGGCTGGACCTTGACCGGCAGGCCGGCAGCCTGCAATTGGCCGGCGGTTTGCCACGCCAGTTGCTCGGCGAAACCGCTCTGGCTGGCGAAACCGATCAGCCATGCCGAAGCGTCGCTGCCCGGTTGCGCAAGACCTTTGCGGGCGTTCTTGATCTGGCGTTTCTTGCGTCGACGATCGAGGTACAACAGCCAGCCCGTAATGAAAAACAGCGGCATGGTCAGCGCGGTGATCGTCAGGATGATTCGCCCGCCGATGCCAAAGTAACTGCCGACGTGCAGCGCGTAGATGCTGGTCAGCAACTGGGCCTTGAAGCTCTTGTCGCTGTAGCGGTCGTGACGCTTGATCACACCGGTGACCGGATCGAGGGTGATCTGGTTCAGCGCACGGTCGTGGGGCGAGTCTTTGAGCAGGTAGAAAACGGTCGCCGGTTGTCCGGCCACCGGTGGCATGCGTGTGTTATAGAAACTCAGGCCGGGACCGGCCGCGCTGTAGATGCTGCTCCACATCGCCGAATAGTCCGCAGACGGTGCCGGACCTTTCGGCGCCGGGCCGCGACCGCCGCGCACGCGTTCGTTCTGCGGTGAGTCGGAGAGCAATTGATTCAGTCCCTTGTTGTACCACTCGTAGGACCAGGACAACCCGGTCAGCGCCGACAGGAGATAAAACACCAGGCACCAGGTTCCGGCGACCGAATGCAGGTCCCAATTGAAGCTGCGACCTTTTTTCTTCCAGTCGAGGGTCAGCCAGGCACGCCAGCTTTTCCACTGGCGCGGCCAGCGCAGGTACAGGCCGGACAGGCAGAAGAACACCAGGATCAAGGTGCAGGCGCCGGTGATTTGCCGACCGGTATCGCCCATGGCGAGGAAGCGGTGCAGTTGCAGCATCAGGCCGAAGAACTGCTGGCCGCTAGCGTCACCCAGCAGTTCGCCGGTGTAGGGGTCGAAGAAACGCATGGGGCCGCGACGCTCACCCGGTGCCGGGGTGAAGAAGGCTTTTGCCGCGATGTCGCTGTCGATGTCGACCGAGAGCATGGCGATTTTCAGGCCCGTGGCGGCTTCGACTTTTTCCACCAGTTCAGCGGGCGGCAGCACACCGGCGACCTGTTTTTGCACCTGCAACACAGACGGGTTCAACGCGTACAGGATCTCATCCTGAAACGACACCGTCGCCCCGGTGATGCCCATCAGGGCAAGGACCAGTCCGGCGCTGATGCCAAAAAACCAGTGCAACTGGAACAGGGTTTTCTTCAACACGTCGCTCGCCTTGTTCGTTCAAAAGTGGTCATCACGGCGCGCATTATGATGCCGTGGGTTTTCGAGAAACATTCTTTTTACACGCAAAAACCCCGCTCACCTGGATGAGCGGGGCCTTGCCCAAAGTAGGAGCTGGCGAAGCCTGCGATCTTTTGATTTGTGACGATTTCAGCTTCGCCAAACATCAGGATCAAAAGATCGCAGCCTGCGGCAGCTCCTACGATCAGAAGTGGAAGTTGGTGCTCAGCAAGGCAGTACGGCCCGCCGCCTGGTTGGCGAAGTGGGTCGAGAACGCTTTGTCGTAGTAGGTTTCGTCGGTCAGGTTCTGCACGTTCAATTGCAGGTCGACGTTTTTGGTCAGCTTGTAGGCGGCCATCGCATCGTAGCGAACGTAGGAATCGACCATGGTGGTGTTGGCTGCGCTACCGAATACGTCGTCGACATAGAACGCGCCGCCACCGATGGTCAGCTTCGGCGTGACTTGGTAAGTCGTCCACAGGCTGGCGCTGTTCTTCGGTGTGTTCGGCAGTTCGTTGCCATTGTTGGCTTTGTTTGCCGGCAAGTCGCCGCCATCCACTTGCTCGCTGTCCATGTAGGCGTAACCGGCGAACACCTGCCATTTGTCGGTGAGCTTGCCGGTGGCCGACAGTTCGAAACCTTGAACGCGGGTTTTACCGACGTTCTCGTAAGTAGTGGTGTTGGTTTGCACACGAGCGTTGTCTTTCTCGGTGCGGAAGATGTCTGCCGTCAGCGACAGACGATCATTCAACAGATCCCACTTGGTGCCGATTTCGTAGTTCTTGGTGGTTTCCGGCTCCAGGTCGCTGCTCAACAAGTTGCCGCTGCGATCCGGGGTGCCGCCCAGCGGGTTGCCGTCCTGGCCTTCGCCAAGGGTCGCGCCCGGTGGTGTTGCCGAGGTTGCGTAGGATGCATAGATGCTGCCGTTTTCTGCCGGCTTGTAGACCACGCCGAACTGACCGGTCACGAACTCGCTGACATCATCGCCCTTGGCGGTGGTGGTGCCGGCAGCGTTGTAGGTTTTGTAGTCGGTGTCGAAATGGTCGTAGCGCAGGCCCATGTTCACCAGCCACTGGTCTGACAGCGTCAGGGTGTCGAACACGTAGAGCGCGTAGGTTTTACCGGTGGTGTCGGTGCCGGCGTAGTTACGCGAGATGGCACCGTTCCATGGGTCGCTCGGGTTCGGGTTGGACAGCGAGGTGCAGTTGTAGCCGCTAGGAGCACCGATCCTTGCCTGGGTGCATTGGGTGCCTGGATCCGCTGTTGTAGTTGGAGTCCCCGGCGTGGTGTCGGTGTTGACGTTGTACGAGGATTTTTTGCTTTCCTCGCGGCTCAACTCGATACCGGTGGCGAAGCTGTTCTTGAAGCCCGCGATGTACACGTCACCAAACAGGTCGGTCTGGTTGGTGGTGGTTTCAGTGTTGCTGACACGGGTGTTGGCCCGGCGCCACACGCTGCCATTGTTGACGTTGCCCTTGCTGTCATCCGGCTGGGTCAGGATGTAGTCCTGCATGCTGGTGCCGTGACGCAGGGTGTTCTTGATGGTGAGCGCGTCGTTCAGGTCGTGCTCGATGGCGAAGGTCGCGGTATCGGTGCGGCCCTTGCGGAAGTCACGGCCATCGAGGCCATAGAAGTTGCTGCTGTCGCCGCCGTCTTCCGGTTTGTCCGGGTTGGATTTGGTGCGGGCAGCGGAACCAGCGACCGGAATCGAGTACGGAATGCCCGAATCCGGGGTGTCGTTGCTTTCGAGGTGGTAGTAGTCGAGATTGACCCGAGTGTCAGTGCCCAGGCCAAAGACCAGCGACGGTGCGATACCCCAGCGATCGTAATCGACGCTGTCACGACCGGCGACGTTGCTCTCGTGGCTCATCAGGTTCAGACGGCCGGCGGCGGTGTCGGTGAACTGGTAGTTACCGTCGAAGGTGTAGCGCTGAGTCTGGTCCGAGCCCCAGGTGAAACCACCGTCGAGCGAGTTGCCCAAGTGCGCCTTCTTGCTCACCAGATTGATGCTGCCGCCGGCAGCGCCACGGCCACCGATGGCCGAGTTCGGGCCTTTGCTGACTTCGATCGATTCTACGGCGAAGATCTCGCGGCTCTGCGAACCGGTGTCGCGTACGCCGTCGAGGTAGGTATCACCTTGGGCATCGAAACCGCGAATGAACGGACGGTCGCCTTGCGGGTTGCCACCTTCACCGGCACCGAAGGTGATGCCTGGAACGGTGCGCAGCGCGTCCTGCATGTTCAGGGCGCCAGTGTCCTTGAGGACTTGTTGCGGGATGACCGTGACCGAGCGCGGGGTGTCTACCAGCGGCGCGGTGTACTTGGGAGAGGAGGCTTTTTCGACGTTGTAGGTCGTCTCGTCCTGGGCTTCACCGGTAATGGCTGTGGCACCGAGGGAAATCGTGTTGCCCGGTGCTTTGTCGTCGGTTTTTTCAGCCGCGAACACCATGGGACCAGCGGAGCCGGCAGTGATCGCCACGCCAATTGCAGAAGCGAGCAAACGTGGTGAGCTGACCGGTGACTGTTGTTGACGTGACATTTTAATTCCCCTCCCCAAGGATTTGAGGTCGCGGAATATAGGGTAAACACGTATTCGTATCAATTGCGAAACATTACTATTCGCACTGAATTTACATTCTTTACAATTTAACCTTACGGTTTTTGCTGCTTCGTTCGTCTAGCGGGTTTTACACGGGCAATAAGAATCAATACCATTGGCACCCTTTTGTTCTCAGGTGTTTTCGCCATGCTGCTGCACATTCCCGGCCTGTTCGAAAAAGAAGAAGTGCAGCGCATCCGTGGGGCTCTGGAGCAGGCTGATTGGGCCGATGGCAAGATCACCGCCGGTTACCAGTCGGCCAAGGCCAAGCACAATTTGCAGTTGCCGGAAGGTCATCCGCTGGCCAAGGAGATCGGCGCCGCCATGCTGGAGCGGTTGTGGAACAATCCGCAATTCATGTCGGCAGCCTTGCCGCACAAGGTTTTTCCTCCGTTACTGAACTGTTACACGGCGGGGGGCAGTTTCGACTTCCACATCGATAATGCCGTGCGCCAGCCCAAGGGCAGCATCGAGCGGGTGCGTACCGACCTCTCCGCCACGCTGTTCTTCAGTGAGCCCGAGGACTACGACGGCGGCGAACTGGAAATCCAGGACACCTACGGCACCCAGCGCGTAAAGCTGCCGGCCGGCGATATGGTGCTCTACCCCGGCACCAGTTTGCACAAGGTCAATGCCGTCACCCGTGGCACGCGCTACGCTTCGTTCTTCTGGACGCAAAGCCTGGTGCGCGAAGACAGTCAGCGGGCGCTGCTGTTCGAGATGGACGGGGCGATCCGGCAGCTGACCCAGGATGTCCCCGATCACCCTTCGCTAATCCGCCTGACCGGCACCTATCACAACCTGTTGCGCCGTTGGGTCGAGGTATGAGTTTTCATTTGCGCCGCGAAGAAATCCTCGACGGTGACGCGCTCAAATCCATGCTTGACGAAAGCCCGGCCCGTGCCGCTCAGGCAATTCTGATGGCGGCGCGCGAAGACATCCTCGATGCCCAGGCCTTGCTCGGCCAGATTCTGCTGGACGGGCAGGGCATCGCTCAGGATCAGCCGCTCGCCGTGCGCTGGTTCGACATCGCCGCCCGTCGCGGGCATTTGATGGCGCGCAACATGCTCGGCCGTTGTCATGAGCATGGCTGGGGCTGCGAGGCGGATGCTTCGTTGGCCGCACGGCATTATCAGATGGCGGCGGAAGCCGGGCTGGACTGGGCGATGTACAACTATGCCAACCTGCTGGCGACGGGGCGCGGTGTGGTTGAGGATCAGCAACGCGCACTGAGTTTTTATCGCCAGGCTGCCGAACTCGGTCATGCGAAATCGATGAATCTGTTGGGTCGATATCTGGAAGAGGGGCGCGTCTGTCCGGCGGATCCGACAGCGGCCCGTGACTGGTATCGACGTTCGGCCGAGGGCGGGGATTTTCGCGGTCAGTTCAGTTTTGCGGCGATGCTGGCTGACGACGGGAACATTGAGGGTGCATTGATCTGGCTGCGTAAGGCGCTGGCCGGTGGCAATCTGAATTTCCTGCGGGTGGCGAGTCAGGCTCTTACGGGAGCAACTGATCCACGTATTCAGGCGATGGCAGACGACTACGCCAAACGGTGCGCTGAACTGTAGGAGCTGCCGCAGGCTGCGATCTTTTGGTCTTGCTTCTGCAAATCAAAATCAAAAGATCGCAGCCTGCGGCAGCTCCTACAGGGTCGAGTCAGCAGGCACAAAAAAGCCCATGAAATGTCATGGGCTTTTTGCGTTCAGCGTGTAGCGATTACACGTAGAACGACTTCAGCGGCGGGAAGCCATTGAACTCAACTGCGCTGTAGCTGGTGGTGTACGCACCGGTCGACAGCCAGTACAGGCGATCACCGATGGCCAGGTTCAGCGGCAGGCCGTACTTGTAGTTTTCGTACATG
>Ga0247818_10000705_pt1 | contig 21083 bp, 20 predicted proteins | sample 13C_Glucose_Day1_FD_192424 | JGI IMG/M metagenome (GOLD analysis project Ga0247818, IMG submission 192424) | Soil microbial communities from agricultural site in Penn Yan, New York, United States - 13C_Glucose_Day1 | ecosystem: Environmental > Terrestrial > Soil > Agricultural land | place... | reverse complement strand
GCAACTTTCTGGAGAAATTCCCTCAGGTGCAATTGGAGGTGATGCTGGTCAACCGACGCGTTGATCTGGTCACCGAAGGCGTGGATGTCGCTTTGCGTGTGCGTGAACCGGGCGACGAAGATCCGCTGCTGGTGACCCGCCGCTTGCGCCAGGCACAGATGCTGGTGGTGGCCAGCCCCGCGTTTCTGCAGGGGCATGAGATCAATCACCCCGATGATTTGAAAGGCCTGCCAGTGCTCGGCGCCCTCGAACCCGATCGCATGGTGCACATCCGCCTGGTGGATCGCCAGGGCAAAAGCCACGATTTGGCCATGGAAGCGCGTCTGGGCATCGACGATTTCATCGTGCGCAAGACCTGTACCCTCGCCGGCCAAGGTTTTACCACGCTGCCGATGATGTACTGCGAGCAGGAACTGGCCGACGGTTCGCTGGTGCAATTGTTGCCGGAATGGTCGCTGCCGGGTGGCTGGCTGCAAGCCGTCTACCCTCATCGACGAGGGGTGATGCCGGCCGTGCGCGCCTGGCTCGACCATCTGATCGAAACATTCAATGCCTGCGGGGACCGATTGATATGAAGGCTGGACGCATGAGCGAAGAGGATGTCGCGGCTTTTTGCCTGGCGCTGCCCGGTGCACGGGAAGATTACAAATGGGGCGGCGTGCGGGTGTTTTCGATTGCTGGCAACAAGATGTTCGCCTTGCAGAACCTGCGAGGTGCATCGCTGGCCTTCAAGGTCGACAAGGACTTGTTTCTCGGCCATTGCGACCGTCCGGGTATTCATCCGGCACCTTATTTGGCGCGGGCCCAGTGGATCATCATGGCGACGCCCTACCCTTTGGGCGCTGAGGAATTGCAGGGCTTGTTGCGACGCTCCCATCAACTGGTCGTCAGCAAGTTGCCCAAAAGAACGCAGATCGGGTTGTTGCTGTAAAACGAATCACCTGTGGCGAGGCTTGCTCCCGCTGGGGCGCGTAGCTGCCCTCTTAAAAAGGGACTGCTGCGCAGTCCAGCGGGAGCAAGCTCCCTCGCCACAGGATTGCACCGTCAGAACAATGCGAGCAGATTTGCGCCGAGAAACAGCATGTCGATCCAGAACACCTGGTGCAGCAGCACGATCAACCAGAACACCAGTTGAAAAGAGACTTTGCGAGTCTTGTGCCGAAACACCTGCTGCGCCAGCAACGCACCCGGCCAGCCACCGGCGAATTCCATTGCATGCAGAACGTTTTCCGGCGTGCGCCAGGTGTCGGCGCGGGCCTTGCGTTTGTCACTCCAGTACAGCAAGAACGCCAGCACGCTGACGATGCCGTAGGCCGCCAAGGGAATCAGCGAAACCCCGCGCAGCCATAACGACATCGAACCGAACAGCGGCAGCGCGCACAAGATCGCAAACACCAGCCATTTCAGCCGTGGATTACGGATCCCTCCGCCGGAATCGCCTCCGCGATTATTGCGCGCAGTGCCATCACTCATGGCTTGGCCGCCGTCCAGTCCACCCAGCCAAACTGCCACGTCGCCAGAATCAGCAGGCCAAACGCAATGCGATACCAGGCGAATGCCGCATAGCTGTGGCTGGCGATGAATTTGAGCAGCCCGCGCACGGCAATCATCGCGAAGATGAAGGCGGTCACGAAGCCGATGGCGAACACCGGGAAGTCAGCCGGGACAAACAGCTTGTGGTACTTGTAGCCCGAATACACGGCCGCGCCGACCATGGTCGGCATCGCCAGGAAGAACGAGAACTCGGTGGCTGTCTTGCGCGACAAGCCGAACAGCAGCCCACCGATGATCGTCGAGCCGGAGCGCGAGGTGCCCGGAATCATCGCCAGACACTGGGCGAAGCCGACTTTCAAAGCGTCTTTCCAGGTAATGTCGTCAACGGTTTCGGCATGCACTTCATGCTGGCGCCGTTCGGCCCACAACATGACGATACCGCCCACGACCAATGCGGTGGCGACGGTGACCGGGTTGAACAGGTAATGGTGAATCAGGTCGGCGAATACCACCCCTAATACTACGGCCGGCAGGAACGCGATCAACAGGTTCGCGGTAAAGCGCCGTGCACTGGGCTGGGTCGGCAAGCCGATGACCACGTCGAAAATCTTCCGGCGAAACTCCCACACCACCGCCAGGATTGCCCCGAGCTGGATAATGATGTTGAAGGCCATGGCACGCTCACCACCGAAGTCGAGCAGGTCGGCGACAATAATCTGGTGCCCGGTACTGGAAATCGGCAAAAACTCCGTCAGCCCTTCCACAACCCCAAGTATCAACGCCTGAAAGGCAGTCCAAAGATCCATCAATCCCCCAAAAGGCTATGCGCCGGCGCATGCCCCGTTAATATTTTTCAAAACATTGACTGCGATCAGCATCGCTGAAGTCCCGCGTGCAAATAATCCACACAAACCACTGAAAATCACGTGAAAAATCACTTTGGTCTCAGGTTTTGTCGCGCGGGGCCGAAATCCTATCAGACAAGCCTGATGAGCGCTGCCGCGTAATCGGTACGGTAGAAGGCTGGTGATCATTTATGACAAGAACAAGAACGGAGCACCGCGTTATGAACAGCTTGCGCAATATGTCGATCAGCCGGCGGTTGTGGCTCATCTTGGTCGTGGCCGTCATGATGCTGCTGGCCTTGGGCGTGTTGATGCTCAAGCAGATTCACGACGACTTGTACGTCGCCAAGGCGCAGAAAACCCAGCACGTGGTGCAAACCGCCAGTGGGATTCTCACCTATTACCACGATCTGGAAACCGCCGGCACCCTCACCCGCGACGTCGCGCAGAAGCAGGCGCTGACGGCCATTCGTGGCCTGCGTTACGACCAGAACGATTACTTCTGGATCAATGACCTCACGCCAGTGATGGTCATGCACCCGGCCAACCCGAAACTCGATGGCCAGAACCTCTCGGCGATCCGCGACCCGGACGGTTTTGCGGTGTTCAACGAAATGGTCGCGGTTGCCAAAAGCAAGGGCGCGGGGATCGTCAACTACCGCTGGCCGAAACCGGGCGCAAGCGCGCCGGTGGAAAAAACCTCCTACGTCAAACTGTTCGAGCCCTGGGGCTGGGTGATCGGCTCGGGTGTGTACATCGACGACATGCAAGCCGAGTTCTATGGTCAAGTCTGGAAAGCCTCGGTGATCGGCCTGGCGATTGCGTTGGTCATGGTGGCGTTGGTTTTGCTGATTGCGCGCAGCATCGTCCGTCCGCTACAGGAAACCGTGAACGCGATGGCCAACATTGCCAGTGGTGAAAGCGACTTGACCCGCAGCCTCGACACCCATGGCCATGACGAAGTCACGCAACTGGCCCGGCACTTCAATGCCTTCACCGCCAAGTTGCGCCAGGTGATCAGTGAGCTACAGCTATCCGCCAGCGCACTCGGCCAGTCGTCCAGCGAACTGGGCAACGACGCCACTCAGGCCCAGCATCGCAGCCAGCAACAATCACAACAGATGGAACTGGTCGCCACTGCTATTAATGAAGTGACCTACGGCGTGCAGGATGTGGCGAAGAACGCCGAACATGCCGCCAGCGAAATGCGCGACGCCGAAGCGCAGGCTAGACAAGGCCAGGTCAATATTGATGGCAGCCTGCAACAGATCGACACCTTGTCTTCCACCATCGATCAAGCCGTGGAAGTGATCCGGACCCTTGCTGCCGAAAGCACTCAAATCGGCAGCGTTCTGGAAGTGATCCGTTCGATCGCCGAGCAAACCAACCTGCTGGCCCTTAATGCGGCCATTGAAGCTGCCCGCGCCGGTGAGCAAGGTCGCGGTTTCGCGGTGGTGGCAGACGAGGTGCGGTTGCTGGCCCAGCGTACGCAGAAGTCGACCGCGGAAATCCAGTCGATGATCGAACGCCTGCAAAGTCATTCCGAAGCCGCGGTCAAGGTGATCGGCGACAGCAGCCGGGCGTCGCAGTTGACCATCGAGCAAGCCGGACTGGCTGGCGCGAGCCTGAATGCCATCGGCCAGGCGTTGCGCAACCTCAACGGGTTGAATGCATCGATTGCCAGCGCGACTTTGCAGCAGGCGCATGTTGTCGAAGACATCAACCAGAACGTCACGCAGGCCGCCGGTCTATCCCACAGCACCGCCCTGGCAGCCGAACAATCCAGCGCGGCGAGTGTGCGACTCAAGGGGTTGAGTGAACAGTTGAACGGGTTGCTCAAGCAGTTCCGGGTTTAACCCGAAAAAGATCGCAGCCTGCGGCAGCTCCTACAGGGCTGCGATCTTTTGATCTTCGGGTACAATCCGCCCCCTCTTCAACTTCCTCCAAGGAACCCCCATGTCCGGGCTCGAACTGTTTGCCGCCGCCCTCGGTGTCATTGCCGTCTGGTTGACGGTCAAACAGAACCCCTGGTGCTGGCCGATCGGCCTGGTCATGGTGCTTATATATAGCTGGATCTTTTTCGAAGTGAAGCTGTATTCGGACATGTTGCTTCAGGTCATTTACGCCGGATTGCAGATCTACGGCTGGCGCCAGTGGACTCGGGCAGGCGTGGCGCAGCAAGGACGCGAGGTCAGTCGGCTTGGCAGCCAGTCGGTGCTGCTGGGGTTGGCGCTTGGGGCGATTGGCAGTTTGTTGCTGGGTGCTGCAATGGCTCACTGGACCGACGCCGCCCAGCCCTGGCTCGATGCGGCGCTGACCGGCTTCAGCCTGGTGGCGCAGGTCTGGATGGCGCAAAAACGCGTTCAATGCTGGCCGCTGTGGATCGCTGTGGATGTGATCTTCGTAGGCCTGTTCGTTTACAAAGAGCTTTATCTGACCGCTGCCTTGTACGGTCTCTTCCTGCTGCTTGCGGTGCAGGGTTGGCGCGAATGGCGCGCGGCCCCGGCGTTGCGCACATGAAAATCCTGGTGCTGACAGGTCCCGAATCCAGCGGTAAAAGTTGGCTGGCCGCCGAGTTGCAGGCGCATTTTGGCGGGGTTCTGGTGGATGAGTATGTACGCTGGTTCATCGAACAGAATCCACGGGACACCACCCTGGCGGACATTCCTGAAATCGCCCTTGGCCAGCTGACCTGGGAGGACGAAGCTCGCGCCCGAGAACCACAGCTGCTGATCCTCGACACGCATCTGCTGAGCAACATTCTGTGGAGCCAGACCCTTTTCGGCGACTGCCCGGCCTGGATCGAACAAGCACTCCTGGCGCGGCAGTACGATCTACATCTGCTGTTGTCGCCGGAAAACGTCGAATGGACCGACGACGGTCAGCGTTGTCAGCCTGAACTCAGTGAGCGCCAGGCATTTTTCAGCATGACTAAAGCCTGGCTGGAAAAGCATCGGCGACCCGTTCAAATCCTGCAAGGCGACTGGGCCACGCGGCGCATACAGGCGTTCGAGGCGGTAGGCAGGCTCCTCGGCTACAAACCCTGATTTTGGGGAATTTCACCCAGCGCTCACCCTCTTTTGGGTGAAAAGTGTCCATTCCTGAAACAGCCATGCGCCTTCAAACGTCGCATTTGCGGCACTCTCGCCTGCAACGCCCTCATTTGTTAAAGGCTTGAAACACTCCCCCACAATCCCCGGTCTAGAGCCTCGCAAGCGATTTAGACGGTCCCGCGCACGAAGTTTTGTCTCACCGTTGTAACAGCTTGAAGAACAAGCTCCCGGACAAAATTCGTAAGCCTCTGATTTAAAGAAAGAATCAAAAACCGGCACACCTTCTGCTCTCTTCCTCGCAACGCTGATAAGGGCCAGCGTTTCATTCACAGAAGGAATTGCCGCCGTGGGGAAAATTGATCAACGCATCTTTAGACTACTGCTGATCGGATGCGCACTGGGCTCAACGGTCTGCCTGCCTGTCCAGGCTGACAACGGCATCATTATCATCACTCGTGATGTCCAGACGCGCAACGCAACGGTTCCGCCACTCGTTCCCGACCCGAACCCCACGACCGTCAATGCCAACCCGTCTCAACAGGTGCTCAAGCAAACGAGCGAGTTGAGCGACGGCGACTTTGCCGGTGTCGCCAGTGGTGCGGGCATCTCCCGCCTGGTCACTCAGAACACCAACAACCTGGGCGGCAATATCAGCACCCAGTCCCAGCTATCCAACCTCCCCGCCGGGCGTTCGGGAAACTCCGGTAGCGGCATCGCCAACATGGTGAATTCAAGCATCCAGCAAGGCATGGGCGCGATGAAAATCCTGACGGGAGACCGTTAAGATGAATCGCAAGCTGCTGCTTATTGCCATGTTTTGCAGTACATCGTCCTTCGCCCAATCTCCCGTCATCGATAACGCCACCATCGACAATTCGGGCTCGCAATACCAGGGCAACCTTACGGTCAACCAGGCTGCCGGCGATCTGCAGCAACAGGCCAATGCCCGAGCCATCGCCGTTGGCCGTAGCGCCAACGCGACCACAGAAATACGCCAACGCTTGCGTACGGTGGTCGACCCCAGGATCGACGCTCAATCGAGCATTCAAGGTGACTCCTTCAGCCACGGCAACGGCGCATTGGGCGTCAACCAGAGCTCTGGCGCGATTAACCAGCAAGCCAACGCACTGCGCATCAGCGTCGGTGCTCAGCCGCAAAGTCTCGACGACAGCGTCCTCATGCAACAGAACGTGGCGCTGCTCATCAACTCCGATCCAACTGACTCCGCACCCGGCCATCGCCAGGTCACTACCAGTGACCAGGCTTTCACCGGTAGCCGTGGGGTGATTCAGTTGAATCAGAGCGCCGGGGTGGGAAACCGAATGGCCAACACCTTCAGCGTACGGGTCGTGGATTGACCCAGATAGGTAAAAACAACACTTAACCTAAAATAAGTACGGAGAATCACCATGAAACCTTCGATGGCAATCAAGCCTCTGGTTTTCGCAATTGCTGCGGTCATGGCTGTTGCTGTACAAGCTGCCGATCGTCGTGACGGAAACCACCATGGAAATAATGGTAACGGTAACGGTCCAGGTCAACAAAACCAAACCCCTCCTGCAAGGATGCTTCCTATCTCCGCAACAGCCAATGCGACTGACCGGCAGAACAGTACCGGCAACAGCATCTGGAATGAAGGGACAGAAAACTCGGCCGAGATGAGCAGTTCGGCCGCAGGTGCGAGCGGCAACGTCGGTGTCAACGTGGCGGCCGGTAACGGCAACCAGCAAGACAACGCCGCCGCCATCGCCAACGCCGCCTCCGACAACGCTGCGATTGATAACAGCTTTGTCTTCGGCATGGCCAACGCCACCGCTGACGTGAGGCAAGTCAGCAACGATAACCGCGTCGACAACTTTGGCTCTACCAACTCTGCCGTGATGAGCGGCTCCGGCGGTGGCAGCAGCGGCAACGTGGGTGTCAACATTGCTGGCGGCGATCTGAACCAGCAGAAAAACACCATGGCAATTGCCAACGCCAATGCCCCACTGGGTAGCGCAACCGCCACCGCGTCCGCTGTTCAAAACGGTCCTGGCCTGACAGTGAATAACAACGCTGATCGGACCTACCGTGTGGATACGATCACCGTTACCAACTCGGCCAGCGGCAGCTTCTCCCGCGACAAGTCGTTCGAAGCCAGCGGCAGTCAAAGCGCTTCTTCGAGCTGGGCTAAAGCCGGTTCCAACAACAGCAGTGCAAGCGGTTCTCTGAGCGCCAGCCTGAGCGGGTCCAACAGTAGCAATGCGAGCGGTTCCAACAGCAGCTCTGCGAGCGGTTCCAATAGCAGCACTGCAAGTGGTTCCAACAGCAGCGCTGCGAGCGGGTCCAACAGCAGTAGTGCCAGCGGTTCTTCGAACACTACATTGAGTGCTTCCCTGGACGCTACTTTGGACGCTTCTACGGCGGCTTCCAATTCCTCTACTGTCAATTTTGGCTTCGGCGATCGCACCCGCAGCAGCAGTTCCGAGGCATCGCTTACCGCTTCGCTGGGCGCATCGCTTGACGCATCGGTAGACAAATCGTACGACAGAACTCGTGATTCCTCGTTCGACCGTTCGCGCGAATCCTCGTATGACCGGTCTCGCGACTCCTCATACGACAAGTCGCGTGAATCTGCGTACGACAAATCGCGCGATTCCTCGTTCGAGAAATCGTTCGATAGCTCGTACGAGAAATCGACCGCGTCCTCGTACGATAAATCGGGCAGCAAGTCGTCCGAATCTGCGTATGACAAAGCGAAAAGCTTCAGTGAAAGCAGCTCTTATGATTTGAGCAACACCTACTCCTATCAAGTGCTGACTCCAACTGGCTGGGCCAACCCTGTGACCAACACTGCAACCCTGAGCGGTTCGGTGAATGGCGGCAGCGGCAACCTGGGCGTCAACGTGGCTGCTGGTGTGGGCAACCAACAAAGCAACTCGCTGGCCATCTCCAACCAATCGTTCTAATGCTGTCTATGGAGGCCCCCTTACGGGGGCCTTTTCAAACATAACAATAAGGCATCCCATCATGCGCATTATCGCCTTGGCATTTCTGCTGTGCGTGGCCAGTGTGATCGAGGCTGCACAAATGCCGCTTTCCATCCTGCCGGGCGGAGCGGTGGTGTACAAACCAATCCAGAGCATCCGCGAGCGCAAGTTTGCCGACCTGGTGCAACAAAAAACCGACTTCAGTTGCGGCGCAGCTGCGCTGGCAACCATCTTGCGCCAAGCCTATTGGCTGGACGTGAATGAAGAACAAATCATTGAAGGCATGCTGGCGAACTCCGATCACGACCTCGTCCGAGTCCAGGGTTTCTCCATGCTGGACATGAAACGTTACGTGGAAAGTATCGGCATGCGGGCCCGTGGCTACCGGGTAGCACAGGACACCTTGAGCGAAATCAAAATTCCGGTAGTGGTATTGATGGATATCCGTGGCTACAAGCATTTTGTGGTCATGCAACGAGTTCATAACGGCTGGGTGTATATCGGTGATCCGGTACTCGGTCATAAACGTTACAAAGTCGACGACTTTGTAAAAGGCTGGAACGGCATCATCTTTGCCGTCATCGGCCAGGGCTACGACAAAACCAACGCGTTGCTCGACCCACCCCTGCCTTTGACCGCCAAGAACCGCGTCAACGCCTTCAGCCCGGTGCAAGACACAGAGTTGATGGATTTCGGATTCATCCAAAGCGACTTCTTCTAATAACAAGGGAGCACGACGCTCCGGGAGCATCTCATGAAGACTCCAATCTGGCTGGCCTTGGTTTGCCTGGCCGCCAGCCTGCCAACGCACGCAGAGACGTTTAAACCGATTGAATTGAATGATCAGGAACTGTCGGTCTTGCGCGGCCGCTTTGTCATGCCAGGACGGATCATCAGTTTCGGCATTGCCATGACCAGCACTTGGGAAAACGCCAAAGGTGAAGTGATCGGGGCAACGTCCTCGATGCAAATTCAACAATCGACCATCAAGCCACAGTTCTATGTATCGATGATCGACGAAAAAAGTACCGGCTCCTCCCGCTCACAAAATTCCAGCGTCGGCACCGGTACTGTCACCGGTGGCGGCGGACTCAACACCACTGAAGGCGTCACGCAGGTCGTGCGGGCGGCCGGCGACAACAACACGGCCTATAACAGTGTTGATATCAACGTCAGCAAAGCCAGCCAGGCGTCAGCACAACCCGTTGCGCAACAGCAGGGCCAGGCGCTGGCCGCAGGCACGACGCTGGTCGGCGCCAATGGCGCGGGTTCGCTGAGCGTTTCCTCGACCGGTGCCGGTGTGCAATTCAACATCGTCGCCAATAACAATCAGGGCAGTACCGTACAACGCCTTGCCCAGGGTGGGCTGATGCAGAACACGACTTTGCTGGGCAGTAGCAACCAGGTCAGGAACCTCACGTCCTTCAATGTCGTGCTGCGTGACAACGTGGCGACAACCGGATCGCTGAACGGCAACCTGGACCAGCTCAGAGGCCTTCGCACTTCGGGATTCTGATCTACGCTCAGTCTCATCAGATGTAGTCAGAAGGGACGGCTAACCCATGCACCGATCTTTAACGTTAAGAACTATCGTTTGTTTGAGTAGCCTGGCCCCGGCCACATTGCTCTACGCAGCACCGGACCCCCAGGTAGAAGCACTAAAACAAGAACTCATGGAGCTGAAACAGCGTTACGAAGCACAGCAGAACGCGTTGATGGTACTTGAGCAACGCGTTCGCCAGGTTGAAGAAGCCCCTGCGACACCGGCCCCCAAACGCCTGACCAAATCCCCCGCCGAAACGCCCAAGGGTGGTCAGACGGTGGCCTCCGGTGCGCCTGGGACCTCAGGCAGTTCATACGGCCAGTCGCTAAAGGACGATTCGGAACCGGCACAAAGCGTGTCCAACCTGTATGACGAAGCCAGCGGCTTCTTCGGTGGCGGCAAGTTCAGCATCGAAACCGGCCTGACCTACACGCACTACGATACTCGTGCGCTGACGCTTAACGGTTTTCTGGCCCTGGACTCGATTTTCCTCGGCAACATCAACATCGACCGTATTAAGGCGGATAACTGGACCCTGGACCTGACCGCCCGCTACAACGTGGCACAGCGTTGGCAGTTTGACATTAACGTCCCTGTGATTTATCGAGAATCAACGTATTCCTCTGGCGGCGCAGGTGGCGCAGGCCCGGTAACGTCCGATGCCTCCGTTACCCGCGACCCCGCCATCGGCGATGTGAACGTTGGTGTTGCTTACAAGTTTCTGGATGAGTCAGCCAACCTGCCCGACGCCGTCGTGACATTGCGCGTCAAGGCGCCCACCGGTGATGACCCGTACGGAATCAAACTAATCGATGTCCCAGGCAACGATAACCTCGCGGTACCCGAGGACTTGCCGACCGGCAACGGTGTCTGGGCGATCACCCCGGGCATCTCGCTGGTCAAAACCTTCGACCCGGCCGTGCTGTTCGGCAGTCTGGCCTATACCTACAACATGGAAGACTCTTTCAGCGACATCAGCCCTACGGTCAACTCCAAAGTGCCCGGCGACGTGAAACTGGGCGACTCCTGGCAGATCGGTGGCGGCATTGCATTCGCCTTGAACGAAAAGATGAGTATGTCGTTCTCAGTGACCGATCAATTCGCCCGCAAGAGCAAGATCAAGCCAGACGGGGGTGATTGGCAATCGATCACCAACAGCGACTACAACTCCGCCAACTTCAACATCGGCATGACCCTGGCCGCAACGGATAAGCTGACGATCGTTCCCAACCTCGCAATCGGCTTGACCGACGACTCGCCAGACTTCTCCTTCAGCCTGAAATTCCCGTACTACTTCTGACCCATAGCAAAGCCCCGTTTCGACGGGGCTTTGTTGTGTAAAGATTTTGCGTTTAGCGTATCTGATGCTTGTGCAACAACCGGTAGAAGGTCGGCCTGGATATCCCCAGCACCTTGGCGGCATTGCTCAAATTATCACTGTGGCGGTTAAGCACATCGCACAAGGCCTGGCGCTCAGCCTGATGCTTGTAGTCCTCCAGCGTGCCCATCGTCGCGGCAACGACATGATGGTTGATCAGCCCCAGGTCTCGCGCTTCGATCTGACGGCCTTCGGCCAGCACCAACCCGCGACGTACCCTGTTGGCCAGCTCGCGAACATTGCCCGGCCAGTCATGCTTGCCCATGGCAACCAAGGCATCTTCACTGAAGCTACGCGGGCGGCGGCCGGTTTCATGGCTGTAAAAATGAGAAAAATGGTTGGCCAGCATCGACAGATCGCCGTTGCGCTCACGCAGGGGCGCGGTCGCGACCTGCAACACGTTCAGGCGATAGTACAAATCTTCGCGAAAGCGCTTTTTCTCAATCGCCTCCTCAAGATCGACATGGGTCGCGGCCAACACCCGAACATCCACGGGTATCGGCTGACTGCCGCCCACCCGCTCAATGTGCTTTTCCTGGAGGAACCGCAACAGGTTCGCCTGCAGTTCCAGAGGCAGATCACCGATCTCGTCGAGAAACAGTGTGCCGCCGTTAGCCGCTTCGATCCGTCCGACCTTGCGTTGATGGGCACCAGTAAAGGCACCCTTCTCGTGGCCGAACAGCTCGGACTGGATCAAATGCTCGGGGATCGCTCCACAATTGATCGCGACAAAGGGCTTACTGTGACGCAGGGATTGTCGATGCAGCGTGCGGGCGACCAGCTCTTTACCTGTCCCGCTTTCACCGCGAATCAACACCGGCGACTCGGTAGGCGCCAGTTTGCTCAATAGCTTGCGTAATTCGCGTATGGGCTTGCTGTCGCCCAGCAGTTCATGCTCGAGCTTATCGATATGAACCGTGCCTTGCCCGCGCAAGCGCGCCATGCCGAAGGCTCGGCCCAGTGTGACCTGAACTCTGGAAACGTCGAACGGCAAGGTATGAAAATCGAAAAACCACTCGCAGACAAAATCCCCGACATTCTGTAGCCGAAGGACTTCCTGATTGAGCACGGCGATCCACTCGGTACCGCTGCGGCTGATCACCTCTTTGACCGCATCCGGGTGCTCAAGATGGAACGGTTGTAGTCGTAACAAGCCGACGTCACAGGATCGATCGGCGACGTTATCCAGCGTACAGCTGTCAACGTCCCAACCCACGGAGCGCAATCCCGGTAGCAGGCGATGGCAGTCGTCGCAGGGATCCACCACTAATAGACGTCGTAAGGCAGGAGCTTCGCTCATGACTGTTCCTTGGCGCCAAATTCTAGGAAATTTTATTAAAAACAGTCATTTGGCAGACCTGGCTGTAACGTTAGCAAGAATTTGACGGGGTCTTGTATCGTTTGACTATAGGGCTATTACGTAACTAGTTATAAGAAGCTTGATGGTTAGTTACCTAACGAGTCCAAACCTTTCATTTAGCTTTCAATGCAGGTCGCTACATCGGGCATATCAAAGAAAGTTGAAATTTCTTTTGTTCAGGTGTGACCCGAACCGGGGTTGCGGGCATCAGTACAAGTAACTGCCGAACGGTAAGCCCAACCGTCGGCACATCACTTGATTGGGCATACAGAGAGAACATTCTATGACCGCCCCGCTCCGTATCAACGAAGCTCTTTTGATTGCCGACCGCGCATTCCAGCCTTTCCACTGCGTGGCCTGGGCGCCACAGGACGGCAACGGCGAACTCAGCCTGACCGTTATCGATCGCACAGAAAACAGTATAGGTCGCAAGCTGATCCCGATCAGTGCCTACACCGATCCGGCACAACTTGAACAATTGCTCAAACAGGCCCGTGCAGAATTGAGCCAGGAAGGCTTCAAGCTTGAATCGTGGTCGATGCCGCACTAAACATTTTGCGGATTACTCCGGAGTAATCCGCGCCCTTCCCTGTCATTAGTTGGTTGGCTAACCGTGGCCATTTGTACTTTTGACACACTTCTATTTCAACTAAGCGCGCCTGAATCCTTTGCAGGCTTGCCAATGGTTCGAAAAGACAGTGTTGTGGCACACAGCGACCCTCCGCCTGTTAGTTATGACAGTTGTGCGTACGATCATTCAGGGATTGAATGTTCTCCATATACAGTCGCCGCCCCAACATCTGGATCAGGACGACTCGCAAGGAGATGCGTTCATGTCAATCCAGTCGGTTTATAAGTTCCCTGCCCCGCTTGATACCGCCGGGAAACTCGATACGAGCTTTGCCACCCATGGCAAGACCCAGGTGTACTTCGCCGGCAGCACTTCGAGCATGGCCAACGGGATAACGCTGGATTCCCAGGGTCGTTTACTCGTGGCCGCCAAGGTCGGAACACCTGGCGGTAGCCGCTTTGGCCTGGCCCGCTTGCTGGAGGACGGTTCGGCGGATCTGCAATTCGGCTATCAAGGGAGTGTCATCGGCCAATTCGAATCCGGTTTCGAAGCCATGGCGGGAAAGGTTCACGTGCTGCCCGACGGAAACATCCTGCTCGCCGGCCTGCACTACGAGAATGCGCACCGCACCCTCCCGGCCCTCGCTCTGTTTGACCAACAAGGTCGCCCGGCGAGACATTTTGGTGACAACGGTCGTTGCGTGGTGCGCCTACCCGGCAATTTGTCCCACGGTGTTCGCGATGCCTGGCTTCCGCCTGGCGTGCCGGGCGCAGAAGCCTGTGATATTGCCGTTCAAGAGGACGGTCGAATCCTGTTGGTGGCCAACCATCACTTCGAACTGGCCGATCACACCGGCATGCTCATACGACTCAAACCAGACGGCAAACTGGACCCCACCTTCAATGGTCGTGGTTTTGTGATGGTCAGGCACTTGCTGTTGAACACCTGGCTCAGCACCCTCCGGTTGCAAAGTGACGGTCGGATCCTGGTCGGCGGCTCAATCAATTTACCGGAAGAAGGTTTATTGGCCCGCTATCACACAGATGGCAGACTCGACGTCAGTTTTGCCGTGGACGGCTTCATGAGTTTCACGGCTCAGGGGCAAAGCGCGCAAGTCAGCCAAATCGTCCAGCAGGACAATGGCGATGTGCTTTGTTTTGGCAGCAGTCGAAACCCGATGCACTGCCTCGCCCTGAAAGTGCACAGCAACGGCCGCCCGGACCATCACTGCCATAGCGGCCAACCCCGGTTACTTGAAATTGGTAACACTGGCTGCCAGTGGACCGCGGCGCAGACGCAAGCGGACGGCAGCATTCTCACGGTGGGCGCGACGATTGGCGGTGTTGAGGCCGACTTCATTCTGGGTCGATATCGGCCTGACGGGCAGCTCGATCGCAACTTTGGCGACGGCAATGGATGGGTTCGCACTCGCTTGGGTCGCAGCCTGGATACGGCCACTTCAGTGGCGGTGCAGGCTGATGGAAGTGTCGTCGTGGCCGGCTATTCACTGGATGGCAACTATAAAGCGGTGGTCGCACGTTATTTGAATAGTCCAACGTATTTTTCCTGCACTTGATCTTCCGTTCTGCTTACGGCAACTTGCGCGCTTCTTAAGACAAGGAGTAGCCAATGTCCGGCTCCATGGTCCAGGCGTTCGCGCATAACTTTCTCGGTAACTCACCTCGCTGGTACAAGGCCTGTATCGTCGGCTTCCTGATTCTCAATGCCGTGGTGTTGTGGTCCGTAGGTCCGGTGGCAGCCGGTTGGCTGCTGGTACTGGAGTTCATTTTCACCCTGGCCATGGCGCTCAAGTGTTATCCGTTGATGCCTGGTGGTTTGCTGCTGGTCGAAGCCTTGCTGCTGAAGATGACCACACCACAAGCGCTCTACGATGAACTGGTGCACAACTTCCCGGTGATCCTGCTGCTGATGTTCATGGTGGCCGGCATCTACTTCATGAAAGACTTGCTGCTGTTTCTGTTCTCGCGCCTGCTGCTCGGCGTGCGCTCCAAAGCGCTGCTGGCGTTGATGTTCTGCTTTCTGTCGGCGTTTCTCTCGGCCTTTCTCGATGCACTGACCGTCACAGCCGTGATTATCAGTGCCGCCGTCGGGTTTTACTCGGTGTACCACCGCGTTGCCTCGGGCACCGATCCGCGTCAGGACAGCGCGTTCAATGACGACCAGCACCTGCCCAGCCTTCACCATGGCGACCTCGAGCAGTTCCGCGCGTTTTTGCGCAGCCTGCTCATGCACGGCGCGGTGGGGACGGCGTTGGGTGGGGTTTGTACGCTGGTAGGCGAGCCGCAGAACCTGTTGATTGGCCACGAAATGGGCTGGCATTTTTCCGAGTTCTTTCTGAAGGTCGCCCCGGTTTCGCTGCCGGTGTTGGTGGCGGGCCTGGTCACCTGCGTGCTGCTGGAAAAACTGCGCTGGTTCGGTTACGGCACGCTGCTGCCAGACAACGTTCGCGCCGTGCTGGCCAACTTCGCCGCCGAAGACAACGCCGAACGCACTGCGCGCCAGCGTGCAGCGCTCATCGTGCAAGGGCTGGCTGCGCTGATCCTGATCGCCGCGCTGGCGTTCCACGTGGCGGAAGTCGGCTTGATCGGTTTGATGGTGATCGTGTTGATCACCGCGTTCACCGGCATCACCGACGAACATCGTCTCGGCAGCGCATTCAAGGACGCCATGCCGTTTACCTCGCTGTTGGTGGTGTTTTTCGCCGTGGTGGCGGTGATTCACGATCAGCAACTGTTCACGCCGTTGATCCAATGGGTATTGGCCCTGCCGGCCAATCAACAACCGGGCATGCTGTTCATCGCCAACGGTTTGCTCTCGGCGATCAGCGACAACGTGTTCGTGGCGACCATTTACATCACGGAAGTGAAGCGAGCGTTCCTCGCCGGGCACATGAGCCGTGAGCATTTCGAAACCCTGGCCATTGCGATCAACACGGGCACCAACTTGCCAAGCGTGGCGACGCCCAATGGCCAGGCGGCGTTTCTGTTTCTGCTGACGTCGGCGATTGCGCCTTTGATTCGGCTTTCGTATGGGCGGATGGTGTGGATGGCGTTGCCGTATACGGTGGTGATGGGTGTGCTCGGCTGGTACGCCGTAAGCTTCTGGCTATAACACCACAACCTTTGTAGGAGCTGCCGCAGGCTCGGGCCGCGTTCGGCAGCTCCTACAGGGGTTCAGCGTTTGAGGATATATCGCTCGATCGCCTGAGCCGCCCCGTCTTCGGTGTTGGCACCCGTCACCACATCAGCCTGGCGTTTCACTGCCTCCTCGGCCTGCCCCATGGCAATCGACAACCCGGCGCGATGGAACATGGCCGGGTCGTTACCACCGTCGCCCATGGCGGCTGTCTGCTCCAGCGGCACGCCGAGATATTCGGCCAGTGTGGCCAGCGCCTCACCTTTGTTGGCCTGCATCGCGGTGACGTCCAGATAAACCGGTTGCGAGCGTGAGACCTGGGCCTGCCCTTCCACTTTAGGCAACAGCTGCGCCTCCAGCTCAACCAGCAATTGCGCGTTGTTGCTGGCCGCGACGATTTTGTCGATGCGTGCAAGAAAAGGTTCGAAGCTTTCAACCGTCACCGGCGGGTATCCCAAGCCGTGCTGTTCCCTTGGCACCATCGGGCCGCACGGATCTTTCAGCAGCCAGTCGCCGCCACTGAACACCCAAACCTCGATGCCCGGTTGATCGGCAAACATCGCCAACGTAGTCAGCGCAGCAGTGACGGGCAAGTAATGCGCGACCAGCAGACTGCCATCCGGGTTTACCAGGGTGCCGCCATTAAAGGCGGCTGTCGGCAAATCGACACCCAGCGCTTCGATGGTCTGCAACATGGCTTTGGGTGGCCGGCCGGTAGCCAGGCTGAACAGCACGCCGGCTTCGCGCATCGAACGGACCGCGTCAATGGTGCGCTGGCTGAGGGTGTGATCGGGCAACAATAACGTGCCGTCCATGTCACTGAGCAGCAAGCGAATGGGCTGTTGCTTCAATTCACTCATCCGAGGCCATGCCAGACGCGACCGTCGCGAGCCAGCAATTCTTCGGCAGCTTGCGGTCCGTTTTCACCGGCGGCATAGCCCTGCACACTCGCATCCTGCTGCCAGGCGTCGAGGAACGGTTGCACGGCGCGCCAGCCGTTCTCGATGTTGTCGGCACGCTGGAACAGCGTCTGGTCGCCGGTCAAACAGTCGTAGATCAAGGTTTCATAGCCGGTGGATGGCTGCATCTCGAAGAAGTCTTTATAGGCAAAGCCCAGTTCGATGTTGTCCATCTTCAGGGCCTGGCCAGGCCGTTTGGCCAACAGGTCGAACCACATGCCTTCGTTGGGTTGAATCTGGATACGCAGATACGTCGGCGCCAATTCATCAACTTCGGTATCCCGGAACTGCGCATACGGCGCCGGTTTAAAGCAGATGACGATCTCGGTGTCGCGCACGCTCATGCGCTTGCCGGTACGCAGGTAAAACGGCACGCCGACCCAGCGCCAGTTGTCGATCATGACTTTCAGGGCGACGTAGGTTTCGGTATTGCTGTCGGGCGCCACCTTGTCTTCCTGGCGATAACCCGGCAGTGGCTTGCCATCGACTTCGCCAGCGGTGTACTGGCCACGAACCGAATTGGCCCGCGCCTCCTCCACCGACCAGGGCCGAATCGCCCCCACGACTTTGGCTTTCTCGCCGCGAACCGCATCAGCGCCGAACGCGGCCGGTGGCTCCATGGCGACCATCGCCAGCAACTGGAACAGGTGATTGGGCACCATGTCCCGCAGGGCGCCGGTGTGTTCGTAAAAACTGCCACGGGTTTCCACGCCGACGGTTTCGGCGGCGGTGATTTGTACGTGGTCGATATAGTGGTTGTTCCAGAACGCTTCGAACAGGCTGTTGGAGAAACGGCTGACCAGAATGTTCTGCACGGTCTCCTTGCCCAGGTAGTGATCGATGCGATAGATCTGCTTTTCCGTCATCACCTTGAGCAAGCAGGCGTTCAAGGCTTCGGCGGTTTGCAGATCAGAGCCGAAAGGCTTTTCGATGACCACCCGGCGGAACGCGTCGGGGCTTTCTTCGAGCAAGCCGGACGCGCCGAGACGTCGCACCACTTCACTGAAAAATCGCGGCGCGGTGGCCAGGTAGAACACCGCATTGCCAGTGCCGCTGTCGGCGATTTTCGCCGCCAGCGCTTGATAAGTGCTGTCGTCCAGGAAGTCGCCCTGGACGTAGCTGATGCCTTTGGCGAGGTTGGCCCACACGTCCGGATCAAGGGACTGATCGCCCTTGCCGACTTTGGCGGCCACCTCGTTGCGGATGAAGTCTTCGAGTTTTTTTGCGAAGCCTTCATCGCTGATGGCGTTGTGGTCAACGCCGATGATCCGCAGTCCATCCCCGAGTAAACCGTCGCGCTTGAGGTTGTACAGCGCCGGCATCAGCAGGCGCTTGACCAGATCACCGTGTGCGCCGAACAGAAACAGCGTGGTGGGTGGCGCGGGTTCAGTCTTGGATTTTCTGCGGATCCCATGGGTCATTTTTTCGGAGTCTCCACGTGGCCGCCGAAGCCGAAGCGCTGGGCAGAAAGAACCTTGTCGCCAAACGTGCCTTGCCCACGCGAACGGTAGCGCGAGAACAACGAGTTCGACAGCACTGGCACCGGAACCGCTTGCTCCATGGCCGCTTCGATGGTCCAGCGCCCTTCACCGCTGTCCGCAACCGATCCGGAGAAGCCGTCGAGTTTCGGATCGCTGGCCAGGGCGTCGGCGGTCAGGTCGAGCAGCCAGGACGAGACCACGCTGCCACGACGCCAGACTTCGGCGATGTCGGCGACGTTCAGATCAAAACGCTGGTCTGGCGGCAGAATCTCGCTGGACTTGGTTTTCAGGATGTCGAAGCCTTCGGCAAAGGCTTGCATCATTCCGTACTCGATGCCGTTGTGGATCATCTTGACGAAATGCCCGGCGCCCGCAGGACCGGCGTGGATGTAGCCGTGCTCGGCACGATCATCATCGGACTGGCGGTCCTTGGTGCGCGGAATGTCACCCATGCCCGGCGCCAGGGTCTTGAACAGCGGATCAAGACGAGTAACGGTCTCGGCATCGCCGCCGATCATCATGCAGTAACCGCGCTCCAGGCCCCAGACGCCGCCGGAGGTACCGACGTCGATGTAGTGCAGGCCTTTTTCCGCGAGGGTTTTCGCCCGGCGGATGTCGTCCTTATAGAACGTGTTGCCGCCGTCGATGATGGTATCGCCGGCTTCGAGCAAGGTGCTCAGGGTGTCGATGGTCTCTTCGGTCGGTGCGCCTGCCGGCAGCATGACCCATACCGCACGCGGTTTGGCCAGGCCGGCGACCAGGGCCGGCAAATCGGCAACGCCGGTGGAACCCTCAGCAGACAAGGCTTCGACGAAGGCGGTATTGCGGTCGTACACAACGGTGGTATGCCCGTTGAGCATCAGGCGCCGCGCAATATTACCGCCCATGCGGCCCAGTCCAATAATCCCGAGTTGCATGTGCTGATGCTCCCTACTACAAATAAATGTGTGTCAATGGTTATAGCCCAACGCGACTAATGAGGGTTAGTCCAGAGCGTTGGCATGAAGTTTCCGGGCATTGTGCCCGATCCTGATTGATAACGTCGGGAATCGTGCCGAAGACACAACGACCATGAAAAATAAAAAAGTTCCCTTCGGGGGCAAAAGAAATCAAAATTGGCGCCGATAGTAGATTAGCCTCTGATTTCGGAGGCAGTCCTACAGTTGAGACACGCCATTTGCGAGGTGAGCAATGGGCACAGTACACACCGCACTGCCAGCACAAACCCTTTACGTCACTATCCGTCGCGACGAATTGCGCCAGTTGAAAGACGAGCGCGATCAGTTGAAGCAAGAGCTTGCTCAACTGCGCTTGCTGGTCCAGGGCCAACAGCCCTTACCGGTGACCCAACGCGCTCCCCACGCCTGACGCTCCTCGCTTGAATCGGAAGCAGCCGTTCGCTGTTTCCGATACGCCATCGTTCCTTGCCTACGCTACAACTCACAAAGTTTTCACATTCCCTTGTTGATACTCCGGTTCCTTGTGGCCGCTCGGTTTCCGTGCGCCCTCCGTTCGTCGGTGACTTCGGTGGCCTGACGGTGGAAGTGAATATTGGCTGGAGCGTGGAATGGCTTGGTTTAAACGCAGCGAGACGTCTGCGAAGGGTTTCGATTGGGCAGGGTTTCTCTGGTTGTTCCTGTTCTTCTGGTATTTTTCCGGTATCACCCAGCTGCTGATTCAACTGACGGGAACCTCCGGCTTTACCGGATTCCGCCAGGCATTTGTGATGAGTGCTATCTGGCTTGCGCCGATGTTGCTTTTCCCCAAACAAACGCGTGTCATGGCGGCGCTGATCGGCGTGGTGCTGTGGGCTTGCTCCATGGCCAGCCTGGGTTACTTCTTCATCTATCAGCAGGAATTCTCCCAAAGCGTCATCTTCATCATGTTCGAGTCGAACGTGTCTGAAGCCGGCGAGTACATGACCCAGTACTTTGCCTGGTGGATGGTGCTTGCCTTCCTCGCTCACACAGCCTTTGCCTATTTCCTGTGGACACGCTTGCGCCCGGTGTACCTGCCTCGCGGCCAGGCACTGGTGGCCGCAACGGCCATTGTGGTGGCGGTGATCGGTTATCCGTTGGTCAAGCAAACGCTGCGTACCGGCAATTTCGCCGACGGCTTCGAGAAGTTCGAAACCCGCATCGAGCCGGCAGTGCCGTGGCAAATGGCAGTGGCCTATCACCGTTATCTGGACACCCTGGCCGGCATGCAGGACATGCTCGACAGCGCCAGCAAGATCCCGCCGCTGCACAACCTCAAGGACTCGATGGCCAACCA
>Ga0247818_10000704_pt1 | contig 21094 bp, 22 predicted proteins | sample 13C_Glucose_Day1_FD_192424 | JGI IMG/M metagenome (GOLD analysis project Ga0247818, IMG submission 192424) | Soil microbial communities from agricultural site in Penn Yan, New York, United States - 13C_Glucose_Day1 | ecosystem: Environmental > Terrestrial > Soil > Agricultural land | place... | reverse complement strand
CTGGAGCAGCAAATCCGCTGGGTGTTCGCCAACCGCGAGAGCCACGGCTGCAAAACCCTCATCCTGGACAGCGTGACCCGCCTGGAAACGATGTTCGAGCGGGAGATTGTCGCCAACGACCCTAACCGACCGCTGTCGATCAATCAGGCGTGCGGCGGGTTCGGTGCTGGCCCGAAGGCGTTGGGCGCCACGCATGCAAAGTTCCGCAAGCTGCTCGGCTATCTCAACGAAAAAGGCGACATGGCGGTAATCGTCATCGCCCACAGCTCGACCGAGACCGTAGAGCCGCCAGACGGTGACAACTACACCCGCCACACGCTGCGCCTGGGCAAGCATTCGATGGCGCCATGGGTGGATGACGTTGACCTTGTTGGCTATGTCCAGCTTCAGCGTTACGTGAAGGGAGCCCGCGAAGGCACCAAAAATACCGCCGAAAAGGCCGGCAAGGCGTTCTCCGATGGGACCCGCGAACTGGTGACCGAGCCGCGCGCCGGAAACGTGTCCAAGAGCCGTTTCGCTGGAATGGCCGATGTAATCGAACTGCCGGACCCGAACAAGCCTGGGGCGGTCAACGTGCTGTTGCCGATGATCCCTTATTACGTCGAAAACGGCTATGTGAAATCGGCGGAAAAAGTGGTTGACGAGCAGGAAGTTAAAGAGGAACCTGTACCGGTTCAAGAGCCCGAGCCAGTCGCCACCGTCTCCGACGAAATGGACGATGAGCCGGCACTGTAAAGCAGCTTTACGCCTTGAGGGGCGGCGATTGCCCCTCGAACCTTTCTGATGATTTTGGAGTTTGTAGAGCATGAGCGGATTTTGGGAAGTAGAAGGCGAGAAAATCGAAGCGGCCAAGAATATCGAGGTCGAAGGCGGTGGTCTCAATGGCCTGCCGATTCCGGCCGGCACCCAGGTAAAGGTGGCACTGGCGGACGTCAAGTGGGAAACCAGCGACGACGAAGGCACCTATATCAACATCAAACATCAGGTGCTGGCGCCCGAGTGCTACAAGGGCCGCGTATTCTTCCAGAAACTGCACGTTCGCTGCCACCAGTTCAAGGACGCCAAGCGCAACGCTGCGCTCACCCCTGAAAAGCTGATTCAGAAGCGCGCGAAGTCGCTGCGCATGCTGGCGGTGATCGACACGAACGCTGGTGGCAAGCTGCTGCAGTCGCCGGACATGCCGACCGACCAGAAGCTGCAAGCCTGCCTGATGGGCAAGCAGATGGCCGTCACCGTCGAGGTGTGGGAACTCGACACTGACAAGAACGGCCAGAAAATCCAGAATCCTGCCGACTACGCCCGTGGCAACTGGGTCAAGGCCGTGGCGCCAAAGGAAGAGTTCCAGAACATGACCAAGGAACAGCAGGAAGCGGCAGTGGCCAAAACCGATGAGCAGTGGCGCCGCATGCTGGAGAACGGCGGCCCGCGCGCTGAGCGCCCTGCTCCAGGTGGCGGCGGCGCCCCATCCGGTGGTGGCATGCCGGGCGGCAATATGACCGACAGCTTTGATGATGACATTCCGTTCTAACGCTTGATTTCAAGCCAGGGGGCTTAGGCCCCCTTTCTTTTTGCTCGAGGATTAGCAAGATGAAGCACGTTTTTATCGAAACCGGCGACAAGGAAGCGCATAGCGCCATTTGCGACCAGCATGGCGAAGTGGTCCTTGCCCAGTGCAAGACCTGCGGTCAGGCCGAAGGCGATTTGGCCGAAGTCTGCCCAGGCGCCAGCCCAAAAGAAAAAGCCCAGGCGCAACGCGCCGCCCGGAAGGTCCACCCGAAAATAACCATGGGTCAGGTTGCTGCCGTCCTTGGTGTGTCCAAGACCATGACCAGGGCCCAGGTCCTGCGCGCCATGGTGCGTGAGTACCACAACGCCGAATCGGAGTATGTCGAGAACGTGGCCGCCGAATACAACGGCAAGATGCGTGAGACCGCCATACTGGCGTTCGAGAACCAGATGCGCCGCAACATCATCAAGGTTGACGTCGCCAAGCCACTGGTTAAGCACCTGTCCAGCCATCCGCTAACGGTCCGCTCCGACAAGTACGACGGCAATGGCCTTGTGTTCATCCGTACCCCGTTTGGCCAACGCGACGTTGCCGACAAGGCGATGTTTAAGAGCCTGGACGATCAACCCCATATGTACGCGCAGATGCAGGTGGAAATGTACCTTGCCGGCTGCACCTGGGGCGTTTTCTTCCAATGGTCGGTCATGGCGCAGACCGCAAAAATCGTCATGCTCGATGAGGAGTTCGTCCGCTCCGCCCTGGCACAGCTCCAGGCGTTCTACGACGAGATTTACAAGGCCGAAGTCAAAAACAAGGACCATCTGGAGCCCTTGCTGCCGAACGTCGATAACAAGGCCGTTCGCGACGCCCTGGCGGAGTATGACGACCTTTGCGTGTCGGAAGACAACATCAAGGCCCGCAAGGCGGAAATCCTGGAGGCCCTGAAGAAACAAGCCAAGGACCGATCCGTGTCGTTCAATGGCCGCAAGTTCCTGCGAATCGAGAAAAAGGGCTCGGTAAACTACTCTCAAATGGTCAAGAAGTTATTGCCAGACGCCGACGTTGAGGCGTATCGTGGCAACCCCTCCACCGCCTGGACACTGAGCTAACGCATGAAATACACACTGCGCCCGTACCAGCAGAACGCCAGCGACGCGGCTTTTGCCTGGATTCGTAAAAGCCTTGACCCGTGCCTTATTGAGGCGGCCACGGGCGCAGGCAAGTCGCTACTGGTAACCGACCTTGCCCACAGGGTAAAGAACCACTCCGGCAAGAAAACGCTCTGCCTTGCGCCGTCCAAGGAGCTGGTAGAGCAGAACCACGAAAAGTACCTGCTCACTGGCGAACCGGCGTCGATCTACTGCGCCGCCGCCGGCCGCAAGGACCTACGCCACTCGGTCGTGTTCGCGTCTCCTGGGTCGTTCAAGTCGGTTGCCGAACAGACGGGCCACGAGTACGGCCTAATCATCGTGGACGAGTGCCAGGGCATGACAGCCACCGTGCGCGGGATCATTGATGCCGTTCGCAGCAAAAACCCGACCGTTCGTGTCATCGGGCTTACCGGTACGCCTTACGTCCTGGGCGATGGCTATATCTACCGGATGGACGAGAACGGCAAGGCCATGAGCGACGAGCAGGCCCGCGACCCGTACTTCATGAAAAAGGTCTATTCGATCCTGGCCCGCGAGCTGATCGACCTTGGCTATCTCACGCCGCCGGTCATGGGGGCGCTTGGCGTGGCCGCCTACGACGTTTCGGAGGTGAATGCGGCCATTGATGAGGGTAAGGGGCAAAAGGCCGTAGACGCCGCCATTGACCGCGCTTTCATGGGCGACAACCGCAAGACCGCGCAAATCATTGCGGACATTGTTCACCAGTCCCAGGGCAAGCGCGGCGTAATGATCTTTGCTGCGACCATCCAGCATGCTGAGGAGTGCATGCGCTCCCTGCCGCCCGAGCTGTCGGCCATCGTCACCGGCAAGACAAAGAAAAAGGAGCGGGAAAAGATCATCAAGGCCTTCAAGGCCCAAAAGATCAAGTACCTTGTCAACGTCGCGGTCCTCACGACCGGATTCGACGCGCCGCACGTTGACGTCGTGGCCATCCTTCGAGCCACCGAGAGCCTGGGGCTCATGCAGCAGATTATCGGCCGCGGACTCCGCCTGTTCGAGGGCAAGGACCACGTATTGATTCTGGACTACGCTGAGAACATTGAGCGCCATTGCCCGGATGGCGATATCTTCAAGCCCGACGTCAAGGCATCCCTGGGCGGCACGAGCGGCCTGCCAATGGCTGTTGAGTGCCCGGCATGCCGGACTGAAAACCAGTTCAGCGCGCGCAAGAATGACGAGGGGTACGCCATCGACCACGAGGGGTATTTCGTGGACTTGGCCGGCGACCGCGTGATGGTCCCTAGCGGGTCGGTTGACGCCGATGGCAAGTCCATCATGCTGCCGGTCCCGGCGCACCACGGCCGCCGCTGCCAAGCCATGCACCCAGCGCGGGACGGACATTCGTACCAGTGCGACTATCGATGGTCGTCCAAGAAGTGCCCCGACGTTTCGTGCGGCTATGACAACGATATTGCGGCCCGGTACTGCAAGGCGTGCAAGTGCGAGATTATCGACCCGAACGAAAAACTTCGCATTGACTTCAAGCGCCAGAAAAAGGACCCTACGCAGATGCAGTGCGATGAGGTCGTGTCCATGACCTACAAGTATGGCACGAGCCTAAAGAACAACCCGCAGTGCATTGTCACCTACGCGACGCCATACCGTCAGTTTACGGTCTACTACCAGACCAGCGACGATGCTTCGCACCCGCGTAAGGCGGAGTGGGCAAACTTCCTGTATGCCACAGACGGACTGAAGTCCTGGCCCAGCACGGTGACATACCGCAAGGACAACGTTTCAGGGATGTTCAAGGTGTACAACTACAACCAACCAGCGGACAGCGACGGACTATGATTTTACCCGACGGTATCAAGTGCTACGGCAACCCCGACTATCGCAACAAGAAGTGCCCAAAGGAGGCGGTGGAGCAGGTCACGTTCTTTAACCAGCTCCGCAAGCACTACCCCGACACGTATGGCTTGACCGCTGTGCACATCCGCAACGAGGGCAAGAAGACGCCGGCCCAGGTGGAAAAGGAAAAGGCGGAAGGCATGACGCCTGGGGCCCCTGATATCCTGATCCCTGGAAACCCTTCGTTCATCTGCGAGCTTAAGCGCCAGGACCGCACCTTGTGCGAACTCCAGGAAGGGCAGGTGCCATACATGAAGGCTGCGCAGGCGCAAGGCGCGTTCGTGTGCATCGCCCTGGGTTATGCGGCTGCATGGGAGGCATTCCAGGAATGGCGCGCATCTACGACCAGTTAGCGCTTGTATGGAAGGGGGAGGCGCCGATAGATTCGGTGCCGGCCACCATCCTCGAATTCAACATCTACAAGCAGGCCGAAAAGGTCCTGTCATCCCGCAAGGAATTGCGTGCGCATATGATGGACCACGACTATCACCCGCAGATTGGCGACCTCATCCGAAAGGAGGTTATGCGGATTCATAAGGCCGGCCGCGAGGCGCGACTACGGGCCCAGGAGGCTGTGTTTGTGCGAAAGGTGCAGGTTCACAACCCCGATTGGAGCGACTGGGCATGATTTACCAGGCAAGATGCGGCAAGTGCCGCTCAAGGAAGACGCTACAGCAGGACCCAGGCGAATACCTGGAGTGGCCGCGCTGCTCGTGTGGCGGCAAGCTGTACCTGGACAGGCACAGGCAAACGGGAAAGGAGGGCAAGGCGGCCGCCTGCCGATGCGAGGGGTTCCCCTGGGCCATTGATAACGCCCCGCACCGGAAAGGATCGGCCAGCCCGTCTAACGGATGGTACTGCGTATATGCTCCGCTTTCGCCTTGTTGAGCTTGTCGCACTCGCTCAAGGCCAGACCGAAGTCAACCAGGGCGGCAAGGGCCGCCTTGCCATCGGTGCCGGTCACATCGTCAGGGATTCGGCAGTCCTTGAGTAGGTTGGATTGCGTCCCCCCGCTTGGCGGCGTTGATGAGGCGCAGCCCGTCACCATCAAGGCACACATTGCTATAAACAGGCCTGTCAACCAGCTTGACGACTTCACGGACAATCACCCTTTCGTTTTGAGCGTGTTTCGCCAGCCAGCCATCCAAGACCACTGCCTGATCGAATTCACGCTTGTTCGCGGCCTCTTGGGCCGTTACAGCGGCATTCACCGCTACCAGTTGCAGGCTGTCCTGTTGCAGGGCCTTGAAGTAGACCCCGAACAGGAATGCCGCCACGACACTAGCGAGCCAGCGCTTGTTCATAGATACCTCGCAGATGGTCAAGACTGTATTCGTGCTGTCCGTAGCCGGCCCCAGGCAGGGACGCCCAGCGAGAGTTGCATTTGTGGATAGCGATATCAAATCGCCCGGCGTTGACGTCGCCCTTTGCGCCACATTCCCCGATGAGCTGCCATGCGATAGCATCCTGCGACGCCGGGCCGAAGTCGGGCAGCTTCAGTTCGCGCATGTAGTGCTTGGCGTATTTCTCCAGAATCTGATAGCGGCCCGCTGCGCTGGAGGTGATCCCCAGCTTAGGCAGCCGGACATAAACGCCTGGGTGCTGGCGGTAATCCTCGAACAGGGCGCCCCCGACGATGACGTCGTAGCCGTGGTTTTTGGTCGGCTGCCGTCCGTTATCCGTCCCTTCGCTGTAGGCGATGACAGAAAGAAAAGCTTGTTTCTTGTCCATGCTTATTCCTAAATGTTCTTTGAACATTGGTGTGTCGTGGGATAAAGTTCACTCAGTTAATTCTTTAGGGGTGAACCACTACAATGAGCCGTTATTCTACCATCCGCGAAATCGTTCTGCGCCACCTCAAGGACGCAGACAAAAACAACGCAGGTGACGCCGCCAACCCTGGCCCGACTCCCGGCGAGGCCTACAAGGCTGCTCATGCCACCGTGGTAGGCGCCTATGCCGGCGGCGGCATTACCGCTGCTCAGTGGTCCGACTTGGATGCCGAAATCCGTAGCCATCGGGATACGGCGCGGTGAGCGTACTGGGGCCGAATGCGGCCCTTTCCTCCAGGCTTGCAGAAAAGCACGATCTACCCATGAGCACCGCGCACGGAGTTACCGGATACATCCAGTGCTTCCACGACCATCAGTTGCTTGAAACGGCGGTATTCTTCCAGTCCCTGGGGGTGCTGAAATGCAACCAGTGCGGCGGATATCAGGCCATAAAAAAACCCCTCACTTGAGGGGTTTTTTGTTGCTTATTCTTCCGTTTCGTTGATGCTCCGCTGTAGCGTGTCGTGGATATACTTGTGGCCAAGGTCGTTCGGGTGGAGATAGTCGTTGTTGCTGAAGATGACTTCCCCGTCGAGATATGCCTTGCGCGTCGGTGTGTAGTGGTCAACGAACGACACGTTGACTTCCTGGGTGGCCTCGCGAAGCGCCCGCAGAACAGTGCCCATAGAGTAGCGGTATGGCGCGGTAGGGTATTCTGCGCTCCCAACTGCGACGTTTGCGCACATCACAATCACTTTTTTACCCAGCGAACGCAGGTGGGCAATGATTGTTTTGATGTTCGTCTTGGTCCTGGCGTAGTTAAGCGGAAGGGAGTTGTTTCCCCGGTCGTTCGTGCCAAGCATTACCGTGACGAATTCGTCTTCAGGCGCCACGTTGTTCATATTTGCCGAACCTGGGAGCCACGACATGGTGGCGCTACCGCTTACACCGATGTTACGAGCCTGGATTCGCTGCACAACCTCGAACCCCTCGAAGCGCAGTTGCGCGATAGGGCCTACGGTGCGTAGCTGGACCCGATACTTGCCCCACGGGAAGGTGATTTGCGAGCGGTTGCCAAAAGAAGGCGTGGCGGAGTGCCAGTTGAATTCGCCAAGCTTGGTGTTGGTGATGGTATCCCATACCTCCACGATGGCCTGCGCAGGGTCGGATGCAACAAGCTTTGCATAGATGACGGTGATGTTGTTGCCAGTAACGTCAACAGTCGGGCGCAACCAGTTCGACAGGTCCAGGTACTTACCGAATGTCGCGCTCGCACTTACGATTGGCGCAGGCATGTCGATTTTGAAGCTGGTGCGGCCGTCGTACCAGTCCGCGTATTTGAACCCGTCGAGAACGTCAACGAGGTGCGTTTTTTCGTAGTAACCGTTACCTGTGCCGTCCTGGATAACATCCCCTTCGCCATAGGTGGCCCCCAGGTTCTCGCGGAATCGGTTGAACCATGTCCGCATCGCAAAGTTGATTTTCGCGTCTGGCTTGTCGTACTCGGGGACAGGGTTTGCACCTGGAACGTAAGTGGCGCCCGACCCGTAGGTGATGGAGTCGCCAATGCCAAGCAGGCAAACCGAGTGGAACGGGTTTCGCAGTGCCTCAGCCAGCGTTGTAAGTTCCTGCGGAGGAACGCCGATAGTCGCAACGTCCAGCGCTACCTTGTCCAGCTCGTTGCCAATCCGCTTGACTTCCTTGGCTACCCAATCGGCATCAGGGCTGTAAGTACGGCTGCCGGTAGCGGCCTCAGCACGGCGGACCGTGCCGCCCAGCATGTACTCCATGGTCGCGACCATGCCGGACCGCGTAACCTTTGGCGACCAAGTGTAGCCGCCGCGCCAGAAATACGACTCGCCCGCGCCGAACTGCATGCCGCCATCAGCGCGTCGCAGCGGTCGGTGGATGGCGGTCGGGTACAGCTTGCGGCTAGTGCTTCCTTCGCCCGAGCCGATGATAAGGCCGAACTCGTCCGAGGAGTTTTTCGCGTCGGCAACCCCGTAGTTTCGGTCAATCCAGGCTCCAAGCTGGCCCTCCGTGCCGGTGGTTACGACCGCCCAGGCGTTCGGGTACTCGGAAGGCTTGCCCGAGTTGGCGGCAGTGTCGTAAGGGATATCCGTTGCGTACTGGCCGTCAAAGAAGAACATCCTTTCCTCGACGTTGGCCGCTACAAGCTGCGGACCGTAGTCGATATAAACCTGCACAGCCTCGTAGGGCGTGAATTGCGCTTCTACCTGGGCTCCGCCAGGGAAGAACGAAACCACAAAGTTTTGTTGTCCGACGTAGCGGCCAGATTTCACCGTATTGCACGCCATCAGGCGGTTGGTGATTCGGACGACCAAGGAGCCGGCCCGGCCAGACGCACCCTTCAGGCTAACCAGACGACCGTCAGCGATGATATCGAAGATCGTATTGATGGCAGTCTTATTGCCGTCAATGGTGTGGTTTCCGCCAGTGAAGTCGATAGGGTAAGGGTCGGCGTCAACGTTATTCACCGCATCCAGGACCATCGGGGGGAGCATGTCAGTACCGAACTGACTGACGATCTTGGTTCCACGGAGGAAGTTGTAGAAGTTCGGCAGGTCGTTTGCGCCGTTGATGCCGAAGGTGTAGCCGCGCGGCTCGCCATTCGTGTCAATCCAGTTGACAGTAAGGCGACCATTGGAGTCGATGTAGTACGACATTTCGCCGCCCTTATCGCTCTTTAGCTGGTAGAACGCCGGGTCGATTACCTGCGACCAACCGCTGCCGCCCTTGCTGGACATTGCAATAGCGGTGCCTTGCGCCGGAAGCGCAGCAGGGTCGATAGTTACCAGAATTCGAACGTCAGTCTTGGTTGTCAGGGTGATGGTCTGCACACCGAGCGAACGGACGATTGCGGGCTGCGTGACTTCCTGAATGGTGGCGATAAGGTTTGCAGGGTCAATGGCCGCGCTAGTCGCGTAGCTGCTTACCGGGATTTCTTCAATCATCCAGTTATCAGCGGCTGGAACAGCGTCGGCGTTTCCGTTCTGGAAGTACTTCAGGCCGTAATACATGCCGGGCTTGGCGTTAATCACGGTTACGCCAAGAATGGCGTTATACATCAGGCTGTTGGTTGGGGATACCGTGCCGTCGCGAGTCACCGACTTGAACGGGACCAGCGAGCCTTGGTTCAGGTTCAGGCCGTTGCGGCGGACCGTCTCAAGGTAGACGCTAGGGTCGATGATATGGGAGTAACCGGCGTAGGTCGGGAGTCGCGTAGTAATCGCGGTGCCGCGCGCAGGTCGCTTGCTGCCGTCCACCGTGAGGACGAACTTCAGGTCGGGGTAAGTGACAGACGTCAGGGTTACGGTCTGAATTCCGTTACCGATTGCCGGGGCGGGATCGGTGTAGCGTATTACGTCCTCAGCGACGTTGGCTGCGGTCTCGTAGTTGGCGATGGCGATTCGCTCGATTGCCCAGCCATCAGGCGACTGCGGGTAGGAGGCGTTGCCGTTGACGTAGAAGGCAATCCGGTAGTAATACCCAGGCTCGGCGCCGATTACGCAGGCATCAAGTACGAAGTCATTGAGGATAGCGCTGTCAACGCTGTCAACGCCATTTCGCACGGCACGGCGGCTCGGGAAAACCTTACCGTAGTTGACGGTAAGCGACGAGGCGGTGCCGGTTGCGTAGCTGGTGATGTACAGCGCTGCTCCGGCGTTGTTTTTGTACAGCATGAGCGCCGTGCTCGGGTTGCCCGGCTGCGGCACGCTGAAGTACTTACCGTTCGTGGTGCCAGCTAGGCCCAGGGCGGTAGTGTCGAAGATGCCAGCGGAGAGCTGTGCGGCAGCGGCGGCCACTTCTGCACGGTCGGCAGCGCTTACGGCAGGAATGCCGGTAGCGGCCCGCTCCATCCAGTAAAGGGTGCGCTTCGTCTCATTGAGGCGAGACTCGTAGGTGTCTTCCTTGCTGTTCATGGCAAGGTCAAGAGCGATAGAGTTATCGTGCCGGTCCTGCGGATCGGCAGACGGTACGGCATTACCCGTTATGATCATCGTATCGGTCATGGTTTTGGCCAGTTCCTGTTCATGGTGATATCGAAAAGTTCAGAATACGCAATGTCGTCGGGGAACTCGCCTTCGCCAAGCGGCGCAAGCGGGCCCTCATCAAATTCGACCTCGGCAGATAACGACCAGAGGTTAGGGCCTGCAATAGACGGACCGGTGTAGAAATTGACTATTCGGACTGCGTGGAGATTGTACCCTAAAGGGGTCTTGAGCGGGAAATTGAACCAGTAGTTGCAGTCATTCAGGACGTCACGAGCCCAGGCCATGAATGCCTGCGCTTCGCCGTTGTTCATGAGCCACGTTACCCTGGCGAACCATGGCGCCCCAGGCTTGGAGCGGCGCTGTAGCTGCCGTCCCGAGGCCATCTTTGACCGCTTGTTTGGTGAGTCCCGGCGATACTCCCGACCGGACTGGAGCCCAGGCGGGAGCGATTTCGGCCAATGGATGTTGGATTTAGCCACTGTATGCCCTCCTATACAGTGGCCATTGTACCGCTATGCGTCAGCGGGCGCTTGCGTGTTGTCGAACTGGTACAGCTCGGGGGTATAGAATCGCGCCTCACAGCGAGCGCTGTCGGTGCCATCAGGGACGATATCAGTGAGCTGGACGCCGTACCCCTGGCCTATCAGCACATAGGGCGGCTCGGTGCCCTGTACGCCGATCTGCGGGGAGAACGGCAGCACGGCAGGAAGTCGGAACATATCGGAGCCAACTGGCGTGACCTCGACTGGGCCATGGCAGCGACCATCCAGCATGCGTACCGAAGCGAAGTATGGCGGCGTGAAGTCATCCCAGGTGATCGGGTTTTCAACCGTCACAATGCGCTGTGCTGCGTCGTAGGCCTCCATTACGTGCGACTCTGCATAGCCTGGGGCTTCGCCCGCCACCTGGACGTAATCCATGTAGTTCGAGTTAAACGCCGCCATTTCTGTCGCCCACGAGCAGGTTTTGCGCATGTACTTGACACGTTGCAGCTCGCGCATGCCGAACTGATAGGCCTTGTCGCGGTTGTTGATACCCTCTACGTCAATTACCTTGACACGCTTGGCCGCTGGAGCACCTGGAGTCCGGCACTTGACGGTGGCAATCTGCCAGATTCGTTCGTCCATGTAGCGCGCGTCTATGCCGTCGAAGTCGTCACCGCTTGGCATGTCGAAGCGGATATCAAGCGCGCCATCCTCGGTCTGCGTGTCGGTCGTGTACAGCGCCTGGAAAAACGACTGCGGTTCGTCCCGAACCGGGGTCAGAAGGCCATTGCGGACGGTCAGTTCAGAGAACCCGCAGGACAGCGCCTTATCCACTACTTGCTGGACCGTGAGCGAGTCTTTGAACAGCCAGTTGAACGTGTCCCCACGGTCGCGCCAGAACTGCCCGAGGCGGTCCCATTCAGCAAGGTCAAGCTGGCTGTCGGTGTAGCCGGCCGCCTTCAGAACGTACAGACAATAGGCGTCGATTTCGCTGGTCGGTTGCTCTGGCGCCCATGCGCCATTTCGGCGGACCGGCAGGATTCGGGTTCCCTTGACCCATACCTGGGCCTCAGACTCTGCCGAAAGGCGGTCACCGCCACGAATGGTCAGGCAAAGAACGGTGCTGTTCGGGTAGACGGTGCGGTTGCCTGCGAGCCTGGAGCGGCAGCCGTACCACACGATATCGTCACGCTTTTCGTTGTCGATTCGGCCCGGCTGGCTCACGAAACGCTTGACGATTCGGCCCTCAGCCCGCATCGGGTACGGCAGCGGAACTTGATAGGTCACGCCCATGGAGTCCATGGAGTTGCCCGTGTGCTCGGCGTGGACTTCGTTCCATGGGCCGCCAATGTCGGCGTCTCGCCACTCGAACGTGTGGAACGATTTCACCTCGTAGATTTGCCCCTCGCGACCGATACCGCACAGGCCCTGCGGGTGGAAAACGTCGTACTCGATGAGGTCGGTTTTCTCGTTCGGCGGCGTCATGGCGAACGCGCCCCGATATCCGCCCTTCAGGCTCGACGGGTCCAGGCTTATAACGGCGCTTGGCGTGTCCAGTAGGACGAACCCAGGAAACGACGGATCGGGCTGACTGTTGTGGTCCAGGCGCTCCACGGTGAGCTGTTGCGTGCCAGCCGTGACGACGTTGTATTTCATCCCCTCGTTACCGATGGCCATGGATACCGGGCCCAAGGTGAGCGAGCGTGCTGGCGTGCCGTCCGGGAGGTTGAGGGTCATATTCGCCGTTACAGCCGGCGTGCCAGGGTTGTACGCGACGCCCGCCACAGTGGTGACCGAGGAGCCGAAAATCTTGAGCGGCAGCGCGCTGGCAAGGGTTACGCTCTTACCGCTGTACGGGGTGATCTTGTCGCGAATCCTGACGAACGTGCCCTGTGCGACAGCCTCGAACGGCGCGCCCTGGTTGCTCGCCTTTGTGTTGATGGCCGAAATCAGGCCGGCAAGGTCTACAGTGTTGGTATCAATCAGGATGTTGTAATTGGTCGTTCCGTATTTGACGGTGAACGTCTCGGGGGTGGTGCTGAAATTGTATGTCGAAGGCGTCTGCGTGCCAGTGAAGTAGCCGGCGCTGCCGCTGGTTGGCGGGATGGCTGGAGACGACGGGGTATAGCTGCGCACGGTGTAGAAACCGGCGTTTTGCCCGGCAATCTCGATACGCTTGCCGACCGTAGGCGCCAGCATGCTCAGGTTATCGCCGTAGATGATATCCGCCACTGCGTTGTCAACGACCTCGTAGTTGTACGGAACCACGACGCGCACGACAAGGCCGGCCGTCCAGTCGGCGGGGAACGATCCCGAGCCAGCGGGGATGCTGATGGAGTTCGCGGAGAACCGGTGCGAGTAAGCGACATAGGACAGGGTAAGCGCCTTGCTCTCGGTCATTTCCAGGCCGCTGGACCCGTTCGAGCCGCTGCCGACTTCCTGGACGTCGTGCCACCATACTGCGCGCGAGTCGGCCGCCAGCGACTGGCCCGGCATGTACAGCTTGTAGGCAGCGTTGTCGCCGTAGGCGGTGATCGGCGTGTCACCAATGAAAATGTCCGATGCCAGGGCGTGGATTTTCCCAACCCCGAGGTCAAGGCACATTTCCACCTTTTGGTCGCGCTTACCGGCAAACCAGCGGTGCATGGGCTTCAGGTAGTTGCCGTAAATCTTGTACGTCCCGGCAAGGTCTGGCCGCACATCGTTGACCTTGACCTTGTTGCCGCGCGCGGCGGGGCTGTCCAGGTCTTGACCCTGGCTGGCCGCAAGGTTGTTCATCTTGGGGATTTTTGGAGACATCATCCGGGTCGCGGCGATGAACAGGGCGCCGAAAAACAGCTCGGTCCCTTTAGGTTCGACCACGATCTTGACGTCATCGCCCTTGTCAATCAGCTTGTCATGCCAGTGCATTTGCGGCACGAGCTGCTTGTTGATGACGATGGAAATGGGCAGCGGCATGTCGCGCTTGTACGACTTGATGTTGGCGGTTAGCCACGCACCAATCGTCGGCGCAGTGACCGGATACGTCTCGGTCGGCTGCGCGCTGAATTTGGAGGAGTAGACGTTAATCACGATAGTAAACTACCCGTAGATACTGGGCCTCAAAGTCTACCACACGCGACACATTGACCCCTTTCTTGGGGTTTATCTCAAGCACCCACAGCCGGCCCTTATCCTCCACGACAAGGGCGACATGGACGCACAGCTCACCGATGAACACGGCCGCTATTGCGCCATGCTCGGGCCCGCACTCGGTCATGCTTTCGGCCTCGGCCCGGTAAGCCTTCGTGAAGGCCTTGGGCTGCGTGTTTCTGATTTCGCCCCAGGACGGCAAAAGGCGCATTCCGCAGTGAAGGTGCCGTGCCTCACGGACGAGCCCCCAGCAGTCGTACTGGATAGGCCCGCGCCCGCCGTCGAGGTATTTGGCTTTTCCGATGTATCCGTTAATCCAGCTCATGAATAGGCAAGGTCCGGTGCGTAGGAAAGGTCATACAGGTCGCGCGGGAACTTCCAGTCGAGGATGTTGTTAAACCCTGCGTCGAGTTGAACGTTATAGCCGTTCATGCTGCCGCCGCGAACGGTGGCCACGAATGGGCGCTCGGCCGGCCCGTAATACTCGCCCTCGACATAGCGCCGGAAGGTGAGGATGACGTCATGCCCGGTCGATATGGCTTGGTCGATTGCGCGCTGTGCCTGCCCTGTGATGTTGTCGAGGGCGAAGGTGATCTTCTGCCCGACGCCCTGGGTGCGCTTGGGCAACACGAGCCCCATGGGAACCGCTGTGAAATCGCCGTAAGTCCCGTTCCCATACCCTAGTCGCAAGTCGTTGTACCCCTGCACAAGGCGGAAGTTTTCCGCCCAGGCAGTGGACTGGAGTTCAAGGCTGTCAATGACAGCCCGACCCGTAACGCTTGCGCATACCTCCTCAAGAAGTGACATGCGCCCTTATTCCCCCTGTCGTTTGGTCCCGGTCACATTGTTTACGGCGCGACCGATCTGGCCGCCCTCTGCGATGTTGCCGACGACGATGCGGATAACATCGCGGTCGGTAAGCTGTTGCTGGCTCGCGGTGACTTCCTGGCCGCCGTAGTTCTCGATTATAACCTGAATGCCTCGGGAGCCCTGGCCTCCGCCGAATGCGTCCGCATGGCTGGTGACCTTACCGCTTGCCCCGGTCATGTACTGCTTGCCCGAGTTGTCGGTGAAGATTTCCGGCCCGCGTTCGTTGATTCGATAGATGCTGTCGGAGTTGACCGCGCCACCGTACTGCCGGCCCCCGCCGAACGACTTGGCCAGCAGCATGGTAGCCAGCAGCGCCGATCCGCCGATGATTGCCGCGCCGCCGAACGATGCAATAGACGACAGGCCCGCAGCAGGCGCCATGCTGGTCGCAACCTCTGCGCCGGTAGCCGCTGCGGTGGTGGTAGTGGTCGATGCGATGGCTGCCGTTGCGCCGGTCTGCGTTGCCGCAACGGTGCCGATACCTGCTACCTGTGCCGCCTCGGTCGCCTTAGTCGCGGCGCGCTTGGCGATTTCCTGCTTGACGAACTCGACGCCCGATTGCACGTAGGAGCCAATCAGGGCATTGAGGACCGTGTTTGCGAGCTGGCCGGTAGCGGCCGTGAGGCTCATGGTTCCCGACGCCAGACCCGACAGCGCGTTTGTGCCTGCCGCCCCAAGCGCCTCAATGCTCGACATGATCGCCTCATTGGTGGCGTTCATGGATCGGAAGCGCTCCACCTCCATATTCGCTAGGGTTTGCTGGTGCGCGACTTCTGCGGCGTTTTTCAGCTCCAGGTAACGGTCATTCTCCAGCAGCTTGAGGTCGTTCGCGGTCTTGAGGTCGCTTATCTCCTTTTCGTATCGGTTGTTCTCGCCCTGGACAGGATCGACCGAACCGAGGAGTTCCTTGTTTTTCTCGGCCTGAATGATCCGGTCTTGCACGGCCGCAAGTTCCTTCATGACGCGGACGTCTTCAGGCGTGGCAAACTTGTTCAGCTTGGCCAGCGCGGCGGCCTCGCTGTATTGCTGGGTCTTGTCGGCCAGCTTGGCGATTTCAATGGCATAGTCGGTGATCGCCTTGGCGTTCTCCTCGGCGCCTTTTTTCTCGGCTGCAGACTTGCGCTTTGCAGCGGTCTCGCCTTCCTTGTCGGTCTTGACCGTTTCCTTTTTCGCCTCGTTGAGCCGGTAGATTTCGACGGCAAGGTCACCGACCCGCTGTTTCTCCTCGGGCAGGGCATCGGACGACAGCTTTTGTATAGCTGCTTGACGGGCGCGCTCCTCGCCTACCAGCTTGGCAAGCTCCCGCTCCTTTTGCAGGTTGTCCAGCACCTTTGCGTCGTCGGCGTTCATCTTGCGCGGGGCTGGAGCGGATGGATTGCCGGCGTTCATCTGCGAATCTGTGATCGTTTTTTGCTGCGCGGCAATCTGCGCCTGAAGGTCTTTGCGGGCCTGGATTTGACCCTTGATTTCGTCCTGCTCAGCCTGGAGCGCGGTTTTTCGCTTTTTGAAATCCGATTCATCCTCGAACGGGCGGCGCGTCGCGGTGTTTAGTTCCTGCATCGCGTTAGAAAGCTTTTTGTTGAGCTTCGCGATGTCGTCGGCGGCGTCGTTCGATGCCTTCGAGAGCTGCGCAAAGGTCATCCGCTCAAGCGAACCCTTAAGCTGATCGACGTCAACCTTTGTCGCCCGAGCAGCGTCCGCAAAGTAGTACAGCGCGGTAGCGGCCAGCATGATGACGCCAAGCGGTCCGCCAAGGGTATTCATGACGGCGGACAGGCCGCGCATAAGGACGCTCGTGGTTTGCGCTGCGCGGCCCGCCGCTGCGGTCGCGGCGTTGAGTGCGTTGGTTGCTGCGGCAGCCTCACCAGCAGCCACGGCACGCGCCTCATAGGCGGCAGCGATGGAGGTGGAGCTTGCGACCGTGGTTCGCTGTAGGGTGGCCTCGGCCGCTGCGAGCTGATTCGTAATTGCGACGTTCGCGGTTTGCAGCTCAGCCATGCGCGCGACGGATGCAGCTCGACCCTTGTCGGTGATCTGCGCCTTCAGGCGCTGGGCCTCAAGGTTGCGCTCGGCAACAAGGGCAGCCTGGACAGACTTCAGGCGCTCGACTTCTGCCGCCTGAGTGGCCCGGCTGGCGTCCAGCTCGGCCTTAGCTGCGGCAATGGCCGCTGTGGCGCGCTCCAGGTTCGCCTTAGCGCCGACAGCGACGACCTCAGCCTTGCGCACCTCTGCGCTCGCCTGCTCGATAGCGGCTGCCGTAGCGGCCCTGGAGGCCATAACCATCTGGTAGGTGCTCACGGCCGACGATGCCATGGCGGTGACGTACTTGCCGACCAGAACAGCGGCGATGGATTCCACAGCAAGCTTGCCGTATTCCACGACCTGGGCAACGCCGTCAACGCTGTTCATGAACGACCCGACAGCCTTGGTCGCCATGTCCATAGCCTTGACTATGGACTGGGAGAAACCAATTTCCTTGTCGAGGCGCGACAGCGCGGTGCCGAAGTTGTTATTCATCGCCTCGGTTGCCTGGGCGATGGTGCGCGGCATATTGGCGAACTCTTTGTTTACGGTCTCCGCGCGCTTTTGCAGGGCGGTGAACACGGCTTCCGAGGTCAGCTTGCTGTCAAGCATCATCTGGCGCAGCTCACCGAACGGAACGCCCAGGCCCTTAGCGAGCTGGCGAGCGATTTCCGGGGTGTTCTCAAGGACGCTGTTGAACTCCTCGCCACGGACGATACCGCCCGCGAAAGACTGCCCGAGCTGGCGCAGGCCGTTTTTCATTTCCTCGGCAGACGAACCGCCAAGCGTGCCCATCTTTTGCAGAAGCTCGGTTACTTCAATGATTTCGTCGTTGGTCTTGCCCATTTCCTTGAGCGATCCGGTCAGCGACTCCCATACCTGGACCGTGGTACGCAGGTCGGAGCCGGTGGAGTTGGCCACCTTTAGGAGCTTGTTATAGGACTGGGCGCCATCCTCGGCCGACGTTGACAGGCGGTCAATACGCGCCTGGAGGAGGGTAAACTTTTCCGACGCCTCGGTCAGGACCTTCATCCCCTGGATGGAGATTGCCGCGCCAATGGCGATGCCCAGTTTCGACATGGAGGACGTCAGCCGGTTGGCTTGAGCGTCGGTCTTTTCCATGCTTCCGCCAAGCCCGCCAAGGCGCGAGTTTGCATCGTTCATGCCCTGCATGAACTTGGACGTGTTGACGTCCAGGTTGTAGACAATATCGCCTACCACGGTCGTGCTCATCGTTGCGGGTCCCTCAGTTTGTTAATTTCAGCCAGCCACGCCATGGTTTTAACGTGTTCATCCACGTACCGGCGTTCCTGTTGCTTGCCGTGCTTGGCCTCCCAAAACGCCTGGAATCCGGTAAGGGTCAGGTCCCACGCCTCGGCCTCAGTTACCCCGAGGTGGGCGACGGCCAGGGAAACGAACTTCAGCGCCTCGAACGCGCGGACGAACTCGCCCCCGCTGTGCGTGCCTTTTTTCTCTCCAGTTGCTGGCTGGGGCTTGCCAATGCAGCCGTGGTGCATTAAGTTACGCGCAAGAGCAAGCATTGCCTCGGGCGGGACTTTCCCGAGGCGGTACGAGCCGTAGCGGGCCCCAGGCTCACCGATGAATGGCGTTACGTCCTGTTCACCCGCGCACGCGGTGATGACCTCCCAGGACAGGAACAGCATTTCACGGAAATAGCGGTTGATGGTGTCGTGGTTCACTCGGTCGCCGGCATACTTCACGCCGTCACCGTCAAACTCGAAGTGTTCGATCAAGGGCGGCGGCTTATGCAGGGCAACGAACTTTTCCACAATCTCCTCAGGCTCTCCGAGGAGTGTCATTGCGTGGAAGCTGGGGCGCAGCTTTACGGTTCGCTCGCCCAGGGTAAGGCCTTGCTCGCCAATCTCGGTGATGATTCGCATGTGGTTGTCTCCAGTGATCCGGTATTCTACCACGCACAAAAAACCCCGCTTGCGCAGGGTTGTTTGTCTAGCAGCTTGACGTCACGGCGTGACCGGGACCGGGGTATCGATGACGATGACGCCATACACCGATTCGGTTGCGGTGGCCTCGAAGTTGAAGGTTGCCAGCTCGTCGTAAGGCATAGTGCGCCCGATGGTGGTAATCAGGCAGTACGCGATGACGGTGATATCGGGGCAGGTGATGCGAATCCACGCCACCGGCTGGCCGCCGGTCGAGACTGGGTTGTTGACATGCTTGTACAGCGCGGTCTGGTTGGACTGGGTGCCGTCAGCTCGCATGCAGGTCCCGTCGCCCGAGCACGAAAAGGTCTTGTAGGTGGCCAGCGACGAACGGGTGTTGCCCTTGTTGTTGTCGGCGGTGGCGTCTACGGTATCCCATTCGATGGTGAATTCTTTGGCTCGCAGCGCGCCAATGGGCTTCCACGCAACGTCCGGGCCTTGCGGGTCGACGTCGCCGCAGGCAAGCATGAATTCAAAGCCGACGTCGCGGCCAACGTATTTATCCAGCAGGCAGCCGGCAGGGGTAGCCATGGGCTCGTCTCCTTTAGGTGGTGACTTCGATAGTCATTGTGTAAACAATACGGCCGCCGTCAGCGGTCTTAGGGCCGATTATACCAGTTATCGGCACGACGTTTGCAAAGGGCCGGTCGGCCGGAAGCTCCGACAGGAATTTGTCGATGACCTGGACGTCTTCCAGGGCTGCGAGCTGCCCGCCTGTTGCGGTAGAGCCGTTGCGCGGCGAGGCGTACCACAGGTGGATGATGGCCGAACGGCTGGCAGGGCCTGGAGGGCTTCCGCCGTCGAAATACATGGATAGGAACTTTCGCCCCGCGTCGCTCTCGTTGTCGGTCCAGGGTCCCAGCAGCAGGGTTACCCCTGCCGGGAGAGCTGCCTGTAGCCATTCCTGGAAACATTGAATGTTCAATTGCTGAATACCTTCATGATGGCTCGCTCCACTTCCGGCCGATGATCCTCGAAGCCTTTACGCAGGAATTCCGGCTCCGCGTTCGGGTCCCAGTAGTTCCCGTTCCCGTTTGCGCGCGGCTTGCCCTTGCCGGTGGCTTTCTTGGCGTGCACGGCGGCGGCGTAGGCTGCGGTGTAGCCGATACCGACGCGCCATCCTGCCCCGACCTTTTCGAGCTTGCGATACTGGCTGTTGTACAGGTTGCCGGTGTCTACTGGGGTCAGCATGGCGCTGTAGGCCTGCCCGACGATTGCGCCCGCCGTGAGCGCGGCCGCCACCTTGCGGTCGGAGATATCGCCCGCAAGCTTCATGGTCTTTTTCTGGATGGTGCTCAGGCCTACGACTGGCATTAGACGCTGCTCCTATAGTCTGGCATTGGGTCCTTGAACGGGGTCATATCCCATTCGGTGTGCCCGCGAATTTCCCTGGCGCCTTCGACTGGCAGCGCGCTGGCGGTCATGTCGCCCTTGACGATCATGTCACCATACTCGACGCGGGCGTCTTCATGGAAGAATTGGCAGGTGGCGACGAACTCGATACCGCCGTTGTCGGTGGCGACCTTGCCGCCTGCAATCCAGGTGCATTTTATGGTGAATGGCGCCAGCCACTCCGACCCGCCGCCGAACACGTTGGAGTCGCCCCGCTTCCATACCGTGGCCGTGTTGGTGTAGCTCCACCGCGAAACATTACTCATTGCCAGCCCCTGGCGACACGAACAGCGCGCAGTGGTATTTCTTGGCGGGGTCTGGCGGGATGAGCGGGCCGGTACAGTTGTTCGGATCGTAGATGCGCAGCATATCGCGGAGGCCCTTCCAGCGCTCGCTTGTGGCGTTTATCGCAAAGGACTGGCTCGCACCAGACGGCGCGGTTTGCGAGCGTATACGGCCGTCTCCCGAGCCCACAAGGACCAGCAGCGCGCACAGATAGATGGTGATGAAATAAACGTCGTCGTCGCTATATCCGTGCGAGTCGAAGCAGGGTTGCAGTTCGGCCACCTTCGACATGATGCGCGTGAGCATGCCGTCCGTGACTTCGAGTTTCTGCGAGTCGAGGTATTCGCGCACCTCCTCAATGGTTACCGCCATTCGTCAAGTACCTTGTCAGTGGGTGGACCCCTATTCTACACGCACAAAAAACCCCGCGCTTGGCGGGGCTTTCCGTTAGGTGTTGTCGTCGTCCGGGTCCTTGGCGACCTTGGCGGCGGCCGGCTTACGGGCCGGCTTTTCCGGCTCGGTCTTTTCCGGCTCGTCGCCGGTCTTTTCCGGCTCATCGTCCTGTTCCGGCAGGTCACGACCCTTGGAGACGAGGCGAACGTGTTGGCGCAGCGCCGGGTGGAGGTTGT
>Ga0247818_10000703_pt1 | contig 21096 bp, 12 predicted proteins | sample 13C_Glucose_Day1_FD_192424 | JGI IMG/M metagenome (GOLD analysis project Ga0247818, IMG submission 192424) | Soil microbial communities from agricultural site in Penn Yan, New York, United States - 13C_Glucose_Day1 | ecosystem: Environmental > Terrestrial > Soil > Agricultural land | place... | reverse complement strand
CTACGTAACCTGGTATTCCAGATGGTATTCCAAGCCCTTCAGTGGTAATTTTTGGAATACCAATTGATGTCATGGAACACCTCATGTGCGCCCAAGCCACCCGCCTCTCTGACCGCCAGCTCAAAGCGGTAAAGCCGAAAGACAAGGACTACGTCCTCAGTGATGGAGACGGTCTAAAGCTGCGTGTGAGGGTTAATGGCTCTACGCTATGGAACTTCAACTACCGGCAGCCGATTACCAAAAACCGCATCAATATGGGCCTCGGCACCTACCCAGAACTCTCGCTCGCGCAAGCCGGGAAGAAAACGGTCGAAGCCAGAGAGCTTCTCGCTCAGGGCATCGATCCGAAAGAACAACGTAGCGAGCTGGAGCAGACAAAAAGACAGGCAACCGAGCACACATTCGAGAACGTGGCGTCTGCCTGGTTTGAACTGAAAAAGGATTCTGTGACTCAAGCTTATGCCGAAGACATCTGGCGCTCACTCACTCACACTGAATGTCTTTCCATCGCTGGGAACAACACCTATCTCGCAAATCAATGCCCTGAGGGTCATCGAGCTGCTGCGCCCTTTGGAAACCAAAGGCAGCCTGGAGACAGTGAAGCGACTGCCCCAACGACTCAACGAGATCATGACCTACGGCGTGAACTCGGGAATGATCTTCGCCAACCCGCTCAGTGGTATTCGGGCCGTTTTCAAAAAGCCGAAAAAGCAGAACATGGCCGCCCTCCGTCCCGAAGAGCTGCCAGAGCTAATGGTCGCCATCGCCAATGCGAGCATAAAAAGAACAACACGCTGCCTAATCGAATGGCAACTCCACACCATGACCCGCCCAGCGGAAGCCGCAACCACTCGCTGGTCCGACATCGATTTCGACAAGAAGGTTTGGACGATTCCCGCTGAACGCATGAAAAAACGTCGCGCACACATCATTCCTCTGACGGAGCAAGCTCTTGCTCTACTGGATACGATCAAACCTTACAGCGGCCACCGAGAATACATCTTTCCAGCTGACAGAGATCCACGCACTCACTGCAACAGCCAGACAGCCAATATGGCCCTGAAGCGAATGGGCGTTGGGGGATGCTTAGTCAGCCACGGTCTGCGATCCATGGCTAGCACCATATTGAACGAGCAAGGGTGGGATCCCGAGCTTATTGAGGTCGCACTTGCGCACGTAGACAAAGACGAGGTGCGCAGCGCCTACAATCGTGCGGATTACGTAGAGAGAAGACGCCCCATGATGATCGGGTGGAGTGGACATATTCAGCAAGCCGCTACTGGCAGCTTGTCAGCCTCAGCCGCTCAGGCAATTAGAAGCCTGAAGGTAGCATCGATGCGATAGCGCAACTTTGAATGACTAACGTCACCTGCTCCTACTTGAAAAATCATTGATGCTGCCAAAAATCGCCACCGTAGCGCAAAACAAAACAAAAGATGGTTACACCCCTGATCACCGGCTGCCTTCTCGCTAGAGAAGACAGCCTCCAAGATCTATGGACGACGGAACTCAATCACCATCCTTGTAACCATTAATTTTTTGGTAACTCGCGGGCAAGAGCTCCCGCGAGTTCAATGCAAAGAAGAAGCGCTGAATACGAGGTCCCGAGATCAACCACTACTCCCTCTTGATGCTGACCAAAATCACCGAACGCATAAACCGCACTCATGAGAGCATGAGTTCCCTTCGTGACATGCTTTGCAAATGGAGCACTTTTTTGGCTTGCTCCAGTAATCAGGCCTAACAGCCGCACACGCTGCCCCCCCTGAGGAAACGTAGTTTCCCAAGCACTTACATTTTCACCATTGCGCTTCCAGACATCCATCCATCCGGAAGGAATACGCTTACTCGGTACTTCTGCTCGCCAGATTAGATCAAACGCCTTGTCGACAATCCCTCTGATGTGGGTCAAGAAAACATCCGGGTGATCGGGCAGATCGTCGATCCCATGCTTGAGATATCTCGCCAAAGTCGCGTCTAGTCCATTTATGTGCGAAATGCGGTGCTCCAGTACCCCACGAAGGTTGCTCTGGTAGGCACTTGAGTCGCTAAATAGACGAGATAAAGAAGAGGCCTCGTTTGGCGTTTCGTCGAGGAACTGCGCCACCAACCGGTTCGGGCGTATCAACTTGTTTCCTGACTGTTGAACAAACCCACGCTCTATCAGAGTTTCCGTGTCGGCAAATGAGACCTCGCCTCGCGGCACAGATACTTGCTCTCGAACGCGCCGGAACAAATCCTGGCTGGTTGGGGGGCAATCCGCCCACTGAAGACTCAATCTATCGCGGATCGTTGGGAAGGTCGAATCGCAGGCAATAAGCATAACTTCATTACTCACTTCGCCGGCACTGACTGTTCTGAATACAGTGTTCAGCGACTCCAGCGTGAGAAGAGGTGATCCATTCGTAGCATTGCGCAACTCTGTGCGGGCACCGCTGGTAAAGCGAATGTTAGGTGCATGATTTAGCACTTCTTCGAAGTCCTGATCATCAAAGCACCCCACACGGATGTGCGTCGGATCGAAAATATTCCAGAAAGGGCTGGTCTCCGTATTAGGATCACGTATCAGATCACTAAGTCGTCTGCGGCTTGCGGTGACCAAGCGCAAGCTAGGCTTAATGGCAAGCTCCCGCAGTTGATCCCATAGGTTGCGAGTCAAGCAGCCGTTCGCTACGGCCTTATCGAACCCGTCCAAAACCGCCAAAACTTTTACGCCGTCCTCTTTGAGTAGTTCAAGAACCTCCGCTATCTCAGCAGACGAGTTGGGGCTCTCGGCCTCGAGATAATTGGCATAATCCGGGTGACGAGCTTTTAAAGCTCTCGCCATTTGTTGCCCGAACAAGCGAATGAAGTGTGCATCGTCTTCCAGCGTTTGATGGGCCAAATCCCAAAAAAATACAGCGGTGTAAATCCGGTCTGCACCATCGATACGCCGCACTAACTCTGTTAGCAGTACAGTCTTACCCGCAAGTCGCGGACCAATAACCTGTAAGTGGTCTGGCGTGGCCTTGGTTAGTGACGTGGTCATTCGAGCAAGCAGTGCCTCTCGTCCGATACAGGCTGGAACTGGTAGGCTGCAAATAGGAAATTTGCGATCAGGCATCCTCTTCCTCCGATTCGGAACGCGCGCGGTTCGTGACCACGTCGGCGTCCTGTTGTTGTTCGATCCAATCCGCCATTAAAGGAATCGCCAGACGATATTGGCCATCGCCAATCTCGCCAGAGAACTCAAGCAGTTCCAATTCGCGCATATAGATCAAGTCAGCATCAAGCGCCTCATCGTCGACCGCTACTCCGACCTGGGTTAGTTGTTCGTGTAGCGTTCCAAATCCGATATGCGTTCTTTGTTTGAAGCTCAGCGCGCAAAGTAGCAAAATCAGCTGGCGGCGATGCCTCCCGGCCTCAGGGCCTAAGCTGGCGTAATCCCAAAGGCTAGCGAAGTGTTCATTGTCACGCACCAGCGTGTGCGCCGAATCATTCACGACCCCCACGGTGATCGAACGACTTTTGGTGTGCACCGCATAATCAAAGACCCGGTTGCATAGACACTGCATCAGATAAGGATGCCGTGCCGTAAGCTCAATCACGCGCTCAACCGCTTCCTGAGAGAAGGTCAGCTTGTCGCGCACAGGCTGAGTAACGACATTCCGGGCACTTTCGGTGTCCAGCACGGTGACTAAGATGCTCGTTCCAAGACCGTAAAGCGCTGACCAATATTCCTCCCTGAGGCGCTTCAAGCGCCGCGAGCCGGTGAGGATGGCCGAAAACCTCGGATAGGTCTGAATCAGGAAGCGAATGTTTTCGGGTACCTGGGGCGATGTCACACCGTTATCAATACCTTCCTGAAGCTTATCGAACTCGTCTAGCATCAACACCAAGCCGAGCCCGAAGGGTTCCAAAACGGACAAGACCTGTTCCAAGTAGTCGCGAAAATCAGCGAACGGCGAGTCGTTACCTATGCCCTCGCGGCAGGCCTTTGCAACACCAAGTACCCGTTTGCCAGCAGCAAGGACTTCGCCGTTCGGCAGTGGCACTTCGCATCCAAGCTTCGTCAAGGCTGTGGCCATACTGCGTGCAATCTCGCGAAAGACTTCGACCGTGGGTACGCCAACGACTTGAGGAGCGCCCTCAGCACCTTGTAGACTAGAATAAACCGCCAGCCAGCCGGGGATGGCAGAGCGGCCCTCAAGGTGTTTGAGGACCGATGTCTTGCCTGCGCGGCGATTGCCTTCTAGTAGGACCACGTTGCCATGGGTCGAAATTTGGCGGCTAATTTGAACTATCAACTCTTCGCGCCCAAAAAAAACACTGTGCCCATGCTGTGGCTCCAGCGGGCTGCCAGTCACGTAAGGGCTGCCTCCCAAATCTGCAACGAGCGTTGTTGTGGCCAGTTCTAACTCGACTATCCGGATAGCCAGCTCCACTTCTCCATCAGCCACTTGGTTCGACAAGGTGCGGGCCTGCCACTGCAGACGCAACGATAGTCCACGACCTTGCTTTGGAACGTCACCACGAAGATTGACGGTGAAGACGCCGCGTTCTGCAAGATACGCCACCTCGCCCCCCCCCCAGTCGGGCACTGTCTCGACACGAACATTCCGAACCGGCAACGCTCCCGGATTCTCCAGTTCAACGGAGAACTCTACGAAGCTACCCGCCGTCAGCGATGTAGGAGCGGTGCGCACCTGCAGCCCCACCACATCGACGAGGTTAGATATGACTCCGCCCAGCCACTCACGTAGGCGCTCGACGATGGAGCGTGCTTGCGACTCAGTCGGCAAATGCCCAGTTGTCTGGCTCAAGGCAACTTGCATGCCACGCTCAGCATCCTGCAGTACGCTCAGGAGCCCTGGACTCGGCGGAATCTGGGCTACTCCCGCTAACGGAATCAATGCTTGGGTAAACGGCATCAACCAGCGAACCGCGTGGCTCATGACTTTGTCCTGATCCAGCCAACGCCGTGCAGCAGCCGCCAATTCGACTAGCGGTTCAAACTGAATGAGAGTCGGTGTGTCATCTAAACCAACAATGAAGCTTGGTACCTTGCTGTCCATTTCTGCCAGCCAGGCAGTCAGCCGATTCGATTCATTGCCCCCTATGGCCTGAGCCAGAAACGTTAGGACATCCGTTCCGAATTCGCGGAACTGCGCAGCCGCTCTGGCCTGCATTTGAAGAGGAGGGAGCGGTACGGGCAAACCATCTAGCACCACCCGGTTGAGGTGCTGAATCACAGTTCCACGCGACTGCGCAGACAGCCAATTCTGGCATGCAGGACTGGCGAGATATGCCAGCAAGAAGTCTGGATTCAACCGCTCGTGATCGGCGCGCAGCACATAAAGCCCATTTGCCGCCACCGATCCAGCCGCGTCATCACGTACTAGGGCGGTCTTGCCGATAGTTCCCGATTTGGATACCAGCACGTCACCTGATATCAAAGCCCATCGCTGCTCATGGCTGGAAAGTTCTGGCCGCAACCAACTTGACGCTCGCCCTACCTTGCCATGACTTAGATCCTTGATGCGCACGTAGCCCACTGCGTCCTTGAAGGGAGGCTCAGAGAGTAGATCAACCGATTTGATAGAGCGCCCGGCAAAGACGTGCGCTACATTTGACATTCGAGCGACTGCTCCAGTTTCGCCTAACGCATCTTTAAGGCTGGTCAATAGCTCATCTAAGCCGCCCTTTTCGCGACGACGTGGTGACAAATCCCAGTCGATATCAGCAAATTGCTCAATAGCTATATCCCACATGGCGAGAGGTAGCTTTTCTAAGCTTGGAGCAATAAAACTAATGGCGTTTAGAACGGAAGAAACTTCCGGAAGCCGAGTTATGTCTGCCAGCGCTGCAATATTTCGGTCCGAAATACTCGCTTTCTTGTTTTTCCCAACAGACGAGAAATAGCCACTGGCATCTACCATTCTTACCCGCTGAACACCGCCTTGCTTGCTTAATACTAGGAGATTGCCTTTGACGCTTGTGTAGGGAGCAAAAGCGCCAGCAGGCAAGCCAATCACCGCTTCTACTTGGCCTTGTTCCAGCAAATGACGTCGCAATTCACGTTCAGCACCGCCCCGGAACAAAAAACCCTCGGACACGGCGATTACTGCTCGACCATGGGGTTTGAGCTGCGACAGAGAGTGCTGCACGAAAAGACCGACGCTGTCGTTGGTGAGAATGGGGAAGTTTTGGTAACGCCATGGCTCGCGGCTGACCTTAGCGCCTATGGGCGGATTGCCTAGAACTACATCATAGCCTTGACGACCGGGAATGCTTAGAGCCTCGCGCTCCAAGCTGTTACCGAGTTCCAGATGTGGAGCTTCAATACCAGCTAACAGCATTCGTGTCAGGCCAATCAGGAAGACACCAGCATTAATTTCAATTCCAGCCACATCCAACAAGGCACCTGAACGTCGTTGCTCATTGCGACTGCGCTCCGCTTGCTGCCAGGCAGCTACAAGAAAATTGCCTGAGCCGAAACACGGATCATAGACGCTTTCGCCAGGCTGCGGGTTGGCAAGCGCAGCTACCAAGCGGGAAATGCTCATGGGTGTTGTAAATTGACCGTCGTAAGAGTTACCTGTTTCAGCGACAACCTGATCAAACACCCCGAGTAACGCACGTCGCTCCGCCGGGGTTTCGAATGGCAACTCGTCCAACCAGCTTACAATGCTAAACAAGTAAACAGCGTTCACCTCTAGCATGCGGCGCAATGGGGCAGACAATACATCCAAGTAGATGGAGTGTGGGTGGGCTGGGCTGCTGCGCGTACCTTCCACATAGCGCACTAGCTCGTGCAACTGACCAGCGATAGTGCTCGGATCATCGCAACGTGCCCATTGATGCCATTGCAGCGTATCCGGCAACAGTGGTTGGTAAACTCTACCCTCGAAAACAGCCATCGCTTCCTGCTCGGCATCTAGTACGTCAGCCCAGCGCAGCAGCAGAAAGGATGCAAAAATTTCACGGATGAGAGTATTAGACTCTGCGCTTGATAGCTGGCTTGTCAGCAAAGAATCCAAATGCGCGACCCACTGAGATGTAGCCTCAAGAAGCTGCTTGCTAGGGAGCTCATGTATCGTATCTCGTGAATCAAAGAGTCCAGAGAGTGCTCCACGCATGCGAATTTCCATCTCAATATCCTCATCCCCAGGAAGAGGCTTCTGCGCAGGGAGAGCGAAGGCTCTCTTGATCCATGAAGTGTCTAAATCGCCCTTCTGATCTTCTTGCTGTTGAGTAGCTATCTCCAAGATTGACTTTTTTTTCACGACCTCACTGCTCCCCAGCGAAAGTTTTGGAGGAACACAGCGTGCAACGCAGCAATCTCGCAAAGCGAAGACCAGGACCAATTGACCTCGCAGCTCATAGGCGACGTCCTGTTTGCAAGCCCCAGCGTCATCGGAAGTTTTGAGGAGGGGCGTGCAAGTAGCTGGACGGAATTGCGAGCGCCCAACCCCTCGGCGCAGAGCTGATCACAGGCTTTCTTGATAACCTGTAGCATTTCCTGGCGACGGCGATAGGTGTTGTTCTGGGTCATTCCGATTCCTGTTGTTATATGGAGCACGGTCGCTTCAGGCGGTCATGAGCACGTAAAGGTGGCTCTTTACAAGTTCGAGGTCAGCTCTTAGCAGCGCGGGGCTGCCGTAACGCAATGTCAGATTGGTAAAACTGCCAAATTTCTCAGCGAACTGCGGAGTGCTGTAGGTACTGGCCAGCTCTAGATCATCAATACCGAACAGGCGATAGTGGTCCAGCGCGATTTGCCAAAAGAGGGCCTTGAAACGCTCGTTCTCTGGCAGTGCGGCCTCGCCGAGGTGATTGAGCAGCCATAGCTGGTCTTCATCCCATAGACGGTTAGCGCGTTCAGCGCGGCTGGGTACTCGCGGCAGTTGAAAGCCAATTTTGGCTAAGATGTCAACGTCGTCTGCGTCCTGCAAATCGAGGTAGTATCGGAATGCAGAAGGATAAATGTCGCGGTCACGCAGTGCTTCGCGAAGTTCCTGACGGCTATTCTTGTCGACCCAGATACGCAACAGCTCATCTATGCTTTTGTGGCTGGCATCCAGGACGAACTCACGCGACTGTTCGGTGTACTCGTCAAACGGCACTTTACGACCGTCGGCCAAGCAGACATAGCTGCTTTCGGTGGAGATCACAACAGATACTCCTTCGCCGATAGGTAAAGGTGTCGTACTACCTCTCTTTTTGGGTTTGCTGCTGGAGGATCTCGCCTTTCGCCGGTTAGCCGTAAGCCCATCGAACTCGGTATCTTCCAAGCTGCTGGCGCCAGAATAGTCAAATATAGTGAAGTAACGCTTGTCGATGTCCTCGCACAGCCTCGTACCAAGCCCTTTCATTTGCTTGTAGAGGATGGAACTGCGCAGTGGGCGCACAAATACCACGTTTTTTAAATCTGGGGCATCAAAACCTGTAGTGAGCAGATCGACCGTGACGACCACGCGAGGGTCGCTGGGGCCGACAACTGCGAAATTGCGCTCTAGTTGATGCCTGTTGTGTTCGGCACGCGTTATACGGGCCGCATAGTTGTTGTTGCCTGAAAGCCGGCACAACTCCTCTACCATGAAGGCGGCATGTGTGTCGTCTACACAGAAGACGATAGTCTTCTGGTCACGTAGATCGTACTTGCCCAGCACTTTCCACAGGTCCTCAGCAACGGCCCGGGTACGTGCCGGCATACGTATGTCACGTTCAAAATGGGCAGAAGCGTACCGTTTGCCGTCCGGGGCGGTGTAACCGCTCTCGTCGACACTGGTGACCCGCTCCTCCAACAAATAGGGTACGAGGAAGCCGTCTTCGATGGCCTGTTTCATGCTGTAAGTAAATACTGGACCGCCAAAGTAATGCTGGGTGTCACGACGTTTTTCTTCGTCGGTAAGCACCCGCCCTCCTTCTGCTACCTGTCGAGGAGTGGCAGTCAGGCCAAGCTGCAGTGCACTACCAAAGTGTTCAAGAACACCAAACCAATCGCCAAAACCTGAGCGGTGGCACTCGTCGATGACCACTAGATCAAAAAAATCTGGATCATAATGTTCATAAATCTTCTTACCATCCAGTTCCTCAGCGAGACTCTGGTAGTTGGCAAAAAATACCTTACCAACCGAGTGCTGGCCTTTGCTGACAGTATCCTTATCGATCTGAACGCGCTCTGAGGCTGAATAGGCACCGAAAGCGCTGTAGGCCTGCTCCTTGAGACTATTGCGATCTGTCAGATACAAGACGTGTTCGCGCTTTAGAGCTTTGCCATTCAGTAGTTTCCACACCAACTGGAAGACAGTGAAAGTTTTGCCCGTGCCCGTGGCCATGAGCAGCAGCGCACGATCATAGCCCTGAGCAAACTGCCACAACGTTTTGTTGATTGCGACGTCTTGGTATGGCCGCACTACTATGTGAGACTCTTGGTCCATGTGATAACCAGCAATGAAGGCACCTTCCCAGCGCGACCAGTCGACGGAGGCTCTCATTCGTACCAAAAGCTCTTCTGGAGACGGAGGCGAATCCAGTGACTCGAAATCACCGGTGTCGTTGTCCATCAAGATCCAATCACTGCCATTCGAAGCTATCGAGAAACGCAGCGAGAGACGGCGAGCATAGCGGGATGCTTGGTTCATTCCATCGGCGGCACTTGCTAGCTCCGACTTAGCCTCCAGGATAGCGAGCGGCGCACCTTTATAGCGCAGCAGGTAGTCCGCAATGATCGACTGCGTTTCGTCATACATCGTGTCGCCGGTTAGGTTGATCCGGCCCGGCCCGATGCGAATTTGTTCCTGCCACGACCAACCGAGTGCCGCTAAGCGGGGCTCGATCAACTCTTTGCAGGTCAGTCTTTCATTGCGTGCCATTGATGTTGCCTTGTTGTTCGGTTTCTGTTTGAGCTTCAGCTTGAGCCGTAAGAAATTTGGCAACTATACCCTTGAGCACGTGTGATCGCCTCCCAAAGCTCACCACTCAGCCTCGATTTGATGAGGTCACTGCGGATGGAACAAATGAACCCTTCTCGTACCTGAAAATTGGATTGTGTGGATGAGGGGGCCCTAGACCCGAGAACACATTCTTTACGGGCAGTCTGCCAACTCAAAAAAAAACAGTCCTATATCACCGCCATGACATCCATCCCATGGAGCTCAGAACCATGTCATTGCAATGTCCTCTGTGTAACTCCCCCAAGATCGCATCCTTACAAACAGCCATGAAGATTGGCGCAGCTGTTGGAACCGTCGGCGGAGCCGCTCATGGTGCGAGCGCCGCTTTGGCAGCAGGCCAGGTGGGCGCCTCTGTCGGCGCTATTGCCGGCCCTCTTGGCATCACGCTCGGTACAGTTTCTGGTGCCATCCTCGGCGGGCTCGCTGAAGGTGCAGGCGGCTGCGCCCTCGGTGCTCAGCTTGGCGAAAAACTCGATCGTCATGTGCTCGCCAACAACCCCTGCCTCGCCTGCAATCATCGCTTCAACCTACCAGCCTAATCCTCTTACAACATTTTTCGGCCAGTGCTGCGCAAGCGCAGCATTTATGCCGGCACGCACCCAAAGGAATCACCCCCATTGCTCATCTCGTCGAACAAATGGCATATGTTGGCGCTACCCCTTGGCATGGTCTGAGTAACCGCCTGACGCAAAAGCAACCGCTGGAACTCTGGCAGCGCGAAGCTGGCATGAACTGGCAGATTCAGGAAAGTCCTGTTCATTTCAAGACCGACACTGCCGGCAACCTAGGCACGATTCACTCCTTTCCGGAACAGACGGGATACGCCACACTTAGTTTCCCCCCGTCATAGCAATCGATTTACTCTCCCGCGAAATAATCACTGTCCAGCTGTTTCACCTCGTAAACCTGCTTAACGCTGACGCCCAGATTGTTCTCTACCATTAGCCGCGCCAGCTCAACGCCATCAATCAGCACAACTTTGATATCCAATCCAAGCGCGGCAGTGCGGGCTCCATCGGAGAACTCCGAGGTGGTGATAAACACCCCCTTGCGTGCACGCTGGCGAGTCAGTGCGCCGATAAATTTGTCGATCTCCGGACGATGCACCGTGTTGGCCCAGCGTTTTGCCTGCAGGTAGATCACGTCGAGGCCAAGCTTGTCTTCTTTGATGATGCCGTCGATGCCGTCATCATTGGTCGCCTGGGTCGCTTTTCCGGCCTCCTTGCGCGAACCGCCGTAACCCATAGAGATCATCAGATCGACCACCAACTGTTCAAAGAAGCTGGGAGTGGCTGCCCGGACTTGTGCCAGCAGCTCCTCTGCGAGAGATTGCGTCAACGCCTGATGCGCATCGGCCAACTGCTCGTCTGGTGTAATTTCGGCAATATCAACATTGAGCATGGCGGGTGCGTCAACAGATTGAGGCTTGGCCGTATGGAAATCCGCAAATTCGGGAAACTGCTTTAACCAGCTCACCGTGATTCGCTGTGGCCCCTTGGCCAAAGCATCGAGACCGCGCGGGGTGATCTGCACCATGCCCTTGGCTGGAATGCAGAGCAGCCCCGCCTTGTTCAAATAAGTGCGAGCCCAGCCTACGCGATTGTTAATCACCGTCTGATGACCGGAAGGCAGGCGTTCCTTACGTTCGTCCTCGGTCAGTTGAAACTGATCCGCCACCCGCTCACGCAACTCATTGAGCGGCAGCGACTCACCGTTTTGAACGGTGCTCAGCACTGGACGCATCACGTTTTGAAAGTCCGGAATTGCCACAATTACTCCCTATCCCTGCTCGCGACTTTCTAGTCGCCGCGCACGCCGCTGTCATCGAAGGCTGCGGCTGTCTTCAGCATCTTCAAAATCACCAGTGCAAACGCCCGGCTCTTCGTTTCGTTATCCAGCACTTCCAGCGAGAGCTTCTCATGGTCGGTCATAGCATCCAGCACGGTGTCCAGCACCCGCCTGGGAAACAAACCGTGCATCACCTGATCAACCGAATGGTTGTTTACTTGGGCCATCACATCCTCCTGACGACTGATGCGCTGGGCGATGCCTGTGAGAAATTGCAGTTGATCGTCATCGCTAACTTCAGCACCGAAGATATCGTTCAATGCCTCAATGATTTCCGACAAGCGCTTCTTCTCTGGGTCATGGGGCTTCCCGCTGCCCACATCACTGACAGGTTTGAGAGTGTATTCGCCAGTTTCCTCGTGCAGGCGCAGCTGGTGTTCGGCGCGCTTACTCAGGCGGTAATGGCTCAACTGCAACTCGCCCACATCTACGTCGTCTTGTAGCAGGCGATCTACGCGCAAGAGCGGATGCAGGTGCTTTGCGTACACACATAACTGCTCCAGCTCACGATCCTCGTAAGGCACGATCTGCGAAAGAAACTCGTACAGGCGCACAAAGCCTTGCAGGTTCTTGCGGAAAAGGTCGAGCTGATCAACCTGCTCACCGGCTTCTTTCAGCGCGTGCTCGGCTTTTTTCAAGCCGACGCTATCCCCAGTGGTTTCGGCGATTCGTTTGTAATCCAACGCTTGCTGGCGTGACTCCAGCGAGAAGGCATAACGCTTGGCAAAGCGTTCTTTGGCTGGCGCACAGTAGTAACTGAGTTTGCTGGCTTGCGCCTTGGCGTCGAAAAAAGCCAAGGCAAACGCTTCAACCTCTTGCCAGTGATAGATGCCCTCGGCATCTAATTTCTTCTGCAAGTCGTAGATGATCTGTGGGTCAGTGACATCGGTTAGTTCGGCCTTGGTGTAGTAAGGCAAGAAGGCGTCGAGAATGTCCTGTGGCTCGTTGAAGAAGTCGAGAATGAAGGTTTCCTTGGCGTCACCAAAAGTGCGGTTCAAGCGCGAAAGGGTCTGCACGCAGTCCACACCTTGTAGTTTCTTGTCCACGTACATAGCGCACAGCTTGGGCTGATCGAAGCCCGTCTGATACTTATTGGCGGCGATCATCACGTTGAAGTCTTGGGTATCGAAAGCGTCTGCCAAGTCGCGGCCATTCAAGCCCGCGTTGAGCAGGCTGCTGTTTTCCGTAACCTCTTCGGGGATGACCTCATCCGGCAACACGCTGCCGGAGAATGCCACTAGCGGGTGTACATCGCTGTAACCCATCTGCTGCACATAAGCTTTTAATGCCAACTGATAACGAACAGCTTCTTGACGACTGCTGGTCACTACCATGGCCTTGGCTTGACCATTGAGCAGACCGCGAATATTAGCGCGGAAATGCTCGACGATTACCTCGACCTTCTGGCTTATGTTGTACGGGTGTAAACGCACCCAGCGTGCCAGCTTGATGCGCGCTTTTTTGCTGTCCACCTCGTCGTCTTCGCCATCCGGGTGGGCGATCTTCCATGCGGTGCTGTAGGTGGTGTAATTGCGCAGCACGTCGAGGATGAAACCCTCTTCAATCGCCTGGCGCATGGAGTACAGGTGAAACGGCTCAGGCTTGTTGCTGGTGCTCGCTGGCAGCGTGGGGTCGGCCGGACGACCGAACAGCTCCAGGGTTTTAGCTTTTGGGGTGGCAGTAAAGGCGTAGTAGCTGATGCGCTCATTGGGTTGGCGAGCTTGCACGGCAGCATCCAGTAGCTCTTCAGCGCTGATTTCTTCCGCCTCCAGAACATCGCTGCCTAGAATCTGTTTCAGTTTACTGGCCGAAGAGCCGGTTTGCGAGGAATGCGCCTCGTCGGCGATCACTGCATAACGCCCGCTGGCAAGTTTGGGGTACTTATCCAGCGCATCAAACAGCGCGGGGAAGGTCTGGATGGTGACAATGATGATGCGTGTCTGCTCAGCCAGCGCCTCGGCCAGTTGCTCGGACTTACTTTGGTTTCCGATATCCCGGCTGATCGGTTTGACCACGCCCTGGGCGTGTTCAAACTGGTAGATGGTGTTTTGCAGTTGGCTGTCGAGCACCGTGCGGTCGGTGACCACGATCACCGAATTGAAAAGGCGCTGACCGGCTTCGTCGTACAGCGAGGCCAATTGATGTGCAGTCCAGGCGATGGAGTTGGACTTGCCAGAGCCTGCGCTGTGCTGAATCAAATATCGCTTACCCGGCCCTTCGGCGCGGGTGGTAGTGATCAGCCTATTGACCACTTCCCACTGGTGGTAACGCGGGAATATCATCGTCTCCTTGGTCACCAGCGTGCCGTCGAAGCTTTCACTGGTTTTCTTATCCAAGTGCAGGAAGCGCCCCAAAACTTTGAGCCACGCATCCGACTGCAACAGGCGTTGCCACAGGTAGCAAGTGGCGTATTGGCTGTCGTCCTCAGGCATCGGGTTGCCCGCACCACCTTCCTCGCTGCCGAGGTTAAACGGAAGGAAGAAGGTGTCTTTACCCGCCAGTTTGGTAGTCATCGCCACTTCGTTCTGGCCCACGGCAAAGTGCACTAGCGCGCCGCGTTTGAAGGTAAGCAGTGGCTCGGGCTTGCGCGTGAGCGGGTCTTTCACCGGGCGATCTTGACGGTATTGGCGCTTGGCGTTTTCCACCGATTGCTTGAATTCGCTTTTCAGCTCTAACGTGGCGGTGGGGATGCCGTTCACGAACAGCACCAGATCCAGCCGTGGGTTGTAGCTCTGCCCACCGTTAACCGCATCGCGCGCATAGGGCGAGTAAGACACCTCCGGCACCACGCGCAGGCGGTTGCACTGGTAGCGCTTAAGGGTGTCCGGGTTCATACCGTGGTCGGGCCGAAAGCTGCACAGCTCCACCTTCACCGCCGGCAGCTTGAAGCCATGGCGCAGCACATCCAGGGTGCCGCTCTGCTCAAGCTCGCGCACCAGCTTTTGCACCAGCACATCGTCCGGGTTATTCGGGTTGGCCTTGGCGAACTTCTCCCAACGCTCCGGCCAGGCCTCCTTGAAATAGCCCAGTACATCTTCGGTATAGAGCGCGGTGCGGCGGTCATAGCCGCTGGCGGTGCCGACTAACCAGCCTTGGGCGGCCAGGGCTGCGATGATGTCCTGCTGGAATTGCGCTTCCTTGCTATCCGCCATTACACGGCCTCTTCTACTAATTCAGGAGTTGGCGCGCTAGCCGGTGGCTGCCAGCCGCGTACGTCGATTTTGCCGGTGACGGCGGCGGAGATTAGGGCGGAGCGGCGCTCTCTAAGCAAAGCCATAGTCCGCTCACCGATTAGGGTCAGCTCATCAAGGCTCTTGATTCCCTGTTCCATGTGTTCGATGAGTTCTTGCTGCTCAATCAGAGGTGGAACAGTAACTGGCAACTCTCTCACTGTTGCAATTGAGACCTCACTAAACGTTGAGCCTTGCTTAGCCAGCCCCCAATATTCAAATGCTGCGCGACCGCTTAGAAAATAAACCAGATAGCCTGCAAGTACCTGTTCCGAACATGCAATCCTAGCAACACCCCTAGAGAGATTGATGTTCTTTAGGGACTCAGGGACCACGAAAGCGGCACCGATAGTAGCCCTGATACCAAGGATCACTTCTCCACCGTGTAATCGAGACCGAGGATAATTGGCCTCAATCTCAGACGAAGTTCGCTGAAGAGCGTCAAATGAAAAGTCGCCAGAACTCATATTGGTTGTTTGAATGAATGGAACACCCTCGTCTTGGTGATCACCCGGCTGAACGATACCGTAAGAAACACTCTCTCCATCCTCGACAAGATGCTTCATGGATTTGACACCCCAATGCGCCGGCACCTCGCCTAGCCATTCCACGCCGGAATCTTTCATCGGCACCGTGGGATCGAGGCCTTTGGTGACGGCGTGGGAAATCAATGCCTGGCGCTTTTCCTTGAGCAGTTCGATCAGGCGCCGCTGCTCTTCGATCAGCGCGTCGATGCGGGCGGTTTCATGGTCGAGGAAGCGGGCGATTTGGCTTTGTTCGGCGACAGTTGAAACAGGTAAAAGAATTTCGCCAATCAAGGTTCCGTTTAAGTTGGCAAGCCCAGTTGTCGAGTTTGAAAGCAAATCCAGTTGAGCTCTAGCCAGCTCATTGTTCATGACATACCAAGCTAGTTTCGGGGTAAAGCTTGAATTGACCCTAAGTCTCTGCATGAAATTTCCATAGCAGCAGCCCTGCTTAGCGATATCAGCCGTTACCAGAGTCGTTTTACCTATGTGCAAGGAGCTTCCGCTGGACTTGGTTACGACCAAGTCACCCTCAATAAGAAGCGCGCTAGCTTTTTCCTTGGCATTAAGCTTCCGTGGAGCGGGGTCAGTAAGCTTCCAGTTTCCGTCTACGGTTTGATCCGTAGAACGCAAAACTAAAGTGTCACCTTCGCCAGTGGGGTCATCTCCCCAAACACCGCCGTCGTTATTATCGAGCAACCACTTGAATGGTTTAACCTCCCAGGTTACAGGGACTTCACCGATCCAAGGCACCCTTGAATCCTTGTACACCGGATACTCTGGAAAACTACTCGGGCGATCCATGCCCTCGCCCTGCGGGCCAATGGCTGAGCCGTTGTTCAAATTTGCTCCCGACAAATTTGTCATGCCGACAGCCCCTCGATCATCTGCTTGATGCGATCGGTGCAGGCTTTCAAGTCACGGTCAATCTCGGCCAGCGGGCGCGGCGGCTGGAACACATAAAAGTGGCGGTTAAAGGGGATCTCGAAGCCGACGATGCCGACCTCACCGTCCTGCGCATCGGTTTTGCTTTCGTCGATCCAGGCATCCGGTACATGGGGGATGACTTCGCGCGCAAAGTACTCGTGCACCGATTCGCCCAACGGCACGTTCTCGTTATCGCGCAGGCCGGCGTCGGCTTCCGGCTGGCCTTTGGTCATGCAGATATCCGCCTCGGGGTCGCGCTCGCTTAGAGCGCTCATCAGGGCTTTTAGCTCCGGTGTGCTGAGGCTAACGCTGTGCACGGCGAGGGCTTTTTTCAGCAGTTTGCTGAACTGCTCGCGGTTGCGGTGCAACACCCTGGCGTCCATCGTTTGCAGGGCGACCATCAGTTGTTGTTGGGCGGCGCTGTCGAGTTTCTGCAGGGCTTTTTCTTCCAGCACTTTAGCGATGCGCTCGGCGCTGGCTTGGAAGTTCAGGCGCAGCGGGCGTTCGACGGTGATGCGGCGGTAGCCGAAGACGTCGATGGGGAAAATTTTGCTCAGCGTGGTTTGCTCGAAGCTGCCATACAGGCGCACCAGCTCGCTGATTTGATCCTCGGTGATGTACTGGCGCTTGCTGCCCAGCGACTTGCGCATTTTGGCGTAGTGCTGGCTGCCGTCGATCAACTGCACCTTGCCCTGGCGAGCAGCGGTCTTGTGGTTGCTGAGTATCCACACATAGGTGGCGATGCCGGTGTTGTAGAACATGTCGGTGGGCAACGCGACGATGGCTTCGACCAGATCGTTCTGCAGCAGGTAGCGGCGTATCTCCGACTCACCCGAACCCGCGCCGCCGGTAAACAGCGGCGAGCCGTTGAGGATGATGCCGATGCGCGAGCCACCGTCGCGCGGGTCACGCATCTTGCTGACCAGCTGCAGGAGGAACAGCAGCGAACCGTCGGACACGCGCGGCAGGCCGGGGCCGAAGCGGCCGTCGAAGCCCTTGTGGCTGTGCTCGTCGGTGATCTGCTTCTGCACCTTTTTCCATTCCACGCCGAACGGCGGGTTGCTGAGCATAAAGTCGAATTGATGTTCAGGGCCGGTCAGTTGGTCGTTGGACAGGGTATTGCCGAGCTTTATGTTCTCGACCTTCTGGCCCTTGATCAGCATGTCGGCCTTGCAGATGGCGTAGGACTCGGGGTTGAGCTCCTGGCCGTGCAGCGACACGCTGACCTTTTCGCTGATGGACTGGATGTACTCATCACCCTCAGACAGAAAGCCGCCGGTGCCGGCGGTTGGGTCGTAGATGGTGACGATGTTGTTGGGCGCGAGCTTGCCGTCCTGCCCGGTGATCACCAGCGAGGTAGTCAGGTGCACGATATCGCGCGGGGTGAAATGCTCCCCGGCTGTTTCGTTGGAGCTTTCCGCAAACTTGCGAATCAGCTCCTCGAAGATGATGCCCATACCGAAGTTGCTGATGCGCTCAGGACTGAGATCAGTGGCAGCGAAACGTTGCACCACCTGATACAGCAGGTTGGCGGTTTCCAGCTGTTGGACGAAATCCTCAAAGTGGAAGTGCTCGAAGATCTCGCGGGCGTCCTTGCTGAAGGCTTGCACATAGCTCATCAGGTCGGCGGCGGTTTGGGTGTCTGACAGAGTACCGAGGGTCAGTGGCGAGGCGTTGAAGAACTGCTGTCCACCTGCGGCCCGCATCATATACATATCACGTACGGTGTCCGGGCGGCCTTCTTGAGCATAGAACTCGCGAACCACCGCGTCCTTGTTTGGCGCCAGAACACACTCCATGCGCCGTAACAGGGTGAATGGCAGGATGATGCGGCCGTATTGTGATTGCTTAAAGTCACCGCGCAGCAGATCGGCAATGGACCATAGAAACGCGGCCGTCTGGGAATGATTTTCCGTGTTCACGCAATAACTCCTTGGAGTACGAGCAAAACCGCAAGTCTAACATCTGAGGGTGCTCATCCGGAGCGTGCGCTTTAGGTTGCGAACTCTCGCCAAACCGGAGCACACTTTTGGACGGCTTTGCCAGTGCTGAACGCTAGCCATAGGCAGTTCCACCGCCTGCAATGTTACAAGGCGTGCTGTTCAGATTGATTGCGCACAAAGTGATCACATGACGTGCAGTATTCCAATTGGTATTCCAGCAAAAAAATCGTTATTAACTTTAAAAATCAATAATCTACCAATTCAATTCAGATTACCCCGGCCCACCAACTCTCAACGACAAAGCCCGCCAAGTGCGGGCTCTGTCGCATCTGGCCGTCCCATCCAGCCCCCACCGCAAAAAACCAATCCCTCCCCACACACCTCAGTGCTCATGCCGATGATGCACATCCGGAAAATGCGCATGCCGGTGACGCATCGGCGTATGCACATGCGGATGACTGTGCGGCTCCGTTCCATCCCATTCAAACCCGTGCGTATGCTGGTGATGCTCGTCATGTGTGTGGCGATGATCATGCTCAAGCATTTCGTGCTGATGCTCATGAGCATGGTTTTCCGTCAGATGAATCCATACCCCCACGGCCATCAACGCTGCAGCGAGCAGGAACATCAGCGATATCGACTCGCCCAGCAGCAGAATCGAGATCGCTGCGCCCAGAAACGGCGCGGTGGAAAAGTACGCGCCCGTGCGCGCACTGCCTAGCCCGCGCAGGGCGAGGACGAACATCACCAGGCTGACGCCGTAACCGAGAAACCCGACCAGCAGGATGGGCACCAGCGAGTCGGCTGCGGGCAGTTGTTTGCCGATGAACAAGGCCAGGCCGCAGTTGACCACCCCCGCCACAAGACCTTTGCTGCCTGCGATAAACAGGGCATCCGAGGCAGACACCTTGCGCGTCAGGTTGTTGTCGATGGCCCAGCAAAAGCAGGCGAAGGCGACGGCCAGCGGGCCTGTCCAGTCTTGCGTCGACACGGCTTCTTGCGGCCAGGACAACACGACACCGCCGGCCACGATGGCGAGCATGCCGATCACGATTCGCCGATCGGCATTTTCCTTGAACACTACCCACGCCAGCAGTGCCGTGAGCACTGATTCCAGATTGAGCATCAGTGACGCGCTCGCGCCGGACGTTCTGGTCAAACCGAACATCAACGCCACCGGCGCCAGCACACCGCCGAAGCCGATTGCTCCGACCAGCCACGGCCATTCGCCGGCTCCGAGTCCGGAACGCTGCCAGCCTCGATCGCGGGCAAAACGCAGGGCGGTCAAACCCAGACCGCTGCCCAGATAGAGCAACCCGGCCAATAGAATCGGTGAAATCTGTACGCCTAACAGCTTGGCGAGTGGTGTACTGGCGCCAAACAATGCTGCTGCAACCAACGCGTAGAGCACGCTCACATTCATGACGGGATCACTCGCTCGGGCCGATGAAATATTGGCAACGATCATGGCAAAACTCAGGTGAGAATTATGTGAACCGTTCCCTGAAGAATCCCCTCTCCTTCAAGCACACACGCCCCTCCAGCAACATTTGATCCGCGCAATCCAGGTCGCTGGGGCGACACAGCCTCTATGTTGCGAACATCGAGATGGGGATTGTCACCGGACTCAAGCCAGCGGATAAACCCCGGAAGCGCTTCTACACTCACAGCGCCCCTTCCGCCACACCGAGCCCCCATGACCTCTCTAAAAGACCGCATGCAACAAGGCAAAGACGCCCGCAAGCAGTGCTCGCGCAGCGCTCAGGCATCCACCGGCAAGATGAACCGTGACCCGATTCCGTTGATCAAGGCCTCCAGCCAGGGCCGCGTCGAGTCACTGGTCGAACTGCGTTACGGGCGCATGTTGGTGTCGCCGTTCACGTTCTTTCGCGGCAATGCCTTGTTGCAGGCGCACGACTTGTCGGGCACGGCGAACATGGGCCTGAACTTGCCCATCTGTGGTGACTGCCATCTGATGAATTTCGGCGGTTTCGCCACGCCTGAGCGCAATCTGCTGTTCAGCGTCAACGATTTCGACGAAGCGCATCCCGGACCGTGGGAGTGGGATCTCAAGCGTCTCGCGGCGAGTTTCGTGGTGGCCGCCCGCGATTTGCGCCACGGCGAGTCGGTCGAGGAACAGGTGTGCCGTGAAATGGTCGGCGCCTATCAGACGACGCTGCTGGAATGCGCCGAACAGAGTTCGCTGGAAAACTGGTACGAGTCCATCAGCTACAACGATCTGCTTGCGCAGGCGCGCAAAAGTACCCTCGAACATGTGGAGCGCGCCATCGAAAAGGCTGAGCGGCGCACCCACGCCGAGCTACTGCCCAAAATCAGTGAGCGCGATGCCAGTGGTCGTCTGATTATTCGCGATGACCTGCCGGAAATTTTCCACCTGCACAAAAACACCACGCTGCTGGACGCCGACGATGACTGGCTGCGGTTGTCGGACTGGCGCCCGCTCTACGACGCTTTCATGCGTGATTATCGAAACACGCTGCAACCTGACCGTCGCGAGCTGCTCTCACGGTTTCACGCCCAGGACCTGGCCTTCAAAGTGGTTGGCGTCGGCAGTGTCGGTACGCGCTGCCTGGTGGCGCTGCTGACGGACGATCAGGAATTTCCGTTGTTTCTGCAGTTCAAGGAAGCGCGACGTTCGGTGCTCGCCGATTACGTCAAAGTCAAA
>Ga0247818_10000701_pt1 | contig 21149 bp, 22 predicted proteins | sample 13C_Glucose_Day1_FD_192424 | JGI IMG/M metagenome (GOLD analysis project Ga0247818, IMG submission 192424) | Soil microbial communities from agricultural site in Penn Yan, New York, United States - 13C_Glucose_Day1 | ecosystem: Environmental > Terrestrial > Soil > Agricultural land | place... | reverse complement strand
TCTAGCCATAGCCAGTCCGGACCGCCATGTCGGCTCGGCTGCTGAGGCGTAGATTCCCCGACCTCCGATCCGTCATGCCGGATGGTGTCACCCGATCATACGGGGCTCGCGGCCCGATCGGGTGTTCCGGGCGGTACTCCGTCTGCAGCTGCGTTGCTGATCAGCCGGGCTCCCGTCGCTTTCCGGCCTCTGGTCCGACGGTGTCACCGTCCGGTCAGGCGCGCTTCTCTCCCAGAACGTGCAGCTGGGTCGCCACGGAGTGGAAGGCCGGCAGTTCCGCGACGGCCGCCTCGAGCCTGAGGAGCTCCTCCATCGCACCCGGCTCGGTGTCCACGAGAACGCCCGGCACCAGGTCGGCGAAGACCCGTACGCCGTGGACCGCGCCGACCTCGACGCCCGCCGCGTCGACGAGTCCGGTGAGCTGGTCGGCGGTGAACCTGCGGGGCACGGGGTCCCCGGCGCCCCAGCGCCCGTCGGGGTCCGTCAGGGCTTGCCGGGCCTCGGCGAAGTGTCCCGCGAGCGCCCTGGCCAGGACGGCTCCGCCGAGGCCTGCGCCGAGGAGGCTGAGCGCCCCGGACGGGCGGAGCGCGTCGACCGCGTTGCGCACGCCTTCGGCGGGGTCGTCCACGTACTCCAGGACGCCGTGGCACAGGACCGCGTCGTATCCGGCGCGGTCCACCACCTCGAACAGGCCGAGGATGTCGCCCTGGACACCGCGGACCCGGTCGGCCACGCCGGCCTCGTCCGCACGGCGCTCCAGCGCGAACAGGGCGTTCGGGCTGGGGTCGACGACGGTGACGCGGTGGCCGAGCCGGGCGACGGGCACGGCGAAGTTGCCGGTGCCGCCGCCGGTGTCGAGCACGTCCAGCGCTTCCCTGCCGGTCGCCTTGACCCGGCGCTCGAGGGCGTCCTTGAGGACCTCCCAGACCACGGCGGTACGGAGGGAGGCGCGGGGGCGCAGCTGGTCCGACACGGCAGTTGACTCCTCGGCACGGTGCCGCCGCGGACGGCGGAGCGTGAACGGTGCAGGTGGTACGGGTGCTCTCCACCTTATTGCCTCGCGCCGCCCGCGCGGTCACTCCGCCTCGGGCCGCTGTCCGGGGCCGTCCTTCCTGGGCTGCGGGAGGACCGGCTGGAGGACGAGCAGCCGCTCGACCAGGCGCAGGAACATGGCCGCGTCACGCAGCAGGTCGTCGGCGTCGCGGCTGCCGGCCGCGCCGGGTATCCCCGCCTCCGCGCGCGCCCTGCGCGCGGCACCGGACGCGAACAGGGCGCTCCACTCGGCGAGTTCGGGCGCGATGTCGGGGAGAACCTCCCAGGCACTCCGGATGCGTTCGCGGCGGCGTCCGCCGGTCTCGGGACGGCCGCGGGCGGCGAGCACGGCGGCGGCGGTGCGCAGAGCGGCGAGGTGGGCGGTGGCGTACCGCTCGTTGGGCACGTCGAGCCCGGCGGCCTCCTCCAGGCCCGCGTGGGCCTGGGCGAGCAGGTCGAGGGCGGCGGGCGGCGCGGTGGTGCGGCGCAGCACGGGGTGCACGTCGGTTGCCGGTCCGGTCAGTGAGGGGGCAGGGCTGACTGCGCGGCGCCGCGGGGCGGCGGCTGCGGACGAGCTGGCCATGACGAACCTCCTGTCGTCGTGTGACGGCTCGGTGGCCGTCTGTGTCCATCGTGACGGTCGGCACTGACAATCCCTCAGAAACGCCGCTGACCAGGCACTTTGCTTCGAGCGCGAGTTCGGGGGTAGTTTTTTGCACTGACCAGTCAGTTCAAATGATGGGGGTGGGGTCGTGGAGAGCCCGCACGGGGCGGCACTGAGCACCGAGGACTTCGGGCTGAAGGGTCCGCGCGGCTGGGCCTTCCGGGGCGTGGAGTTCACCGCCCCTCCGGGATCGCTCGTCGCGGTCGAGGGCCCGTCCGGTTCGGGGCGCACCTGCCTGCTGCTCGCGCTCACCGGCCGGATGCGGTCCACCCGGGGCCACGCCGAGGTGGGCGGCGAGCGTCTGCCCGGACGGCTCGCCGCGGTTCGCGGATTCAGCGCGCTGGGTCCGGTCCCCGGGGTGAGTGAGCTGGACCCGTCCCTCACCGTCGCCGAGCACCTGCGGGAACGGGCCCTGCTGCGCCGCCGTTTCGACGGATCGCTGCGCTCCCTGCTGCGCCCCCGCGCGGAACGCGCGGCGACGGCCCGGGACACGATCGACGCCGCCCTCTCGGACGCGGGGCTCGACCTCGCGACGCTCCCCAAGGCCGAACGCACCTCCGTGCGGGACCTGGAGCGCCTGGAGGCCCTGCGCCTGTCCGTCTCCCTCGCCCTGATGGGCCGTCCCCGCCTCCTGGCCGTGGACGACACCGACCTCAAACTCTCCGCCACCGACCGCGCCCTGGCCTGGGAGCTGCTGCGCACCCTCTCGGCCGGCGGGACCACGGTGCTCGCCGTGTGCAGCGAGGCACCTGAGGACGCGCTCACGGTGCGGACCCGCCCGGCGCCCGGGACCGACGCGCCCGACGACGACACGACGACCGGGAAGGACACGGCAGATGCGATCACCGAGACTGGCAGCGCTTGAGCTGCGGCGGTTCGGCAGGGGCAGGATGCCCCGCGCCGCCCTCGTGGCACTCCTCCTGCTGCCCCTGCTGTACGGAGCGCTCTACCTCTGGTCGTTCTGGGACCCGTACGGGCGTCTCGACCGCATACCCGTGGCGCTCGTCAACGAGGACAAGGGCGCGAGCGCCGAGGGCGAACACCTCGCGGCCGGTGACGAGATCACCGGCCGGCTGCTCGACTCCAAGGTCTTCGACTGGCACGAGGTCGGCTCCGCCGAGGCCGAACGGGGCGTCGAGGACGGTACGTACTACCTCTCGCTGACCATGCCGTCCGACTTCAGCGAGCGGATCGCCTCGAGTGCCGGGGACTCCCCCGGCACCGGCGCCCTGCGGGTGCGCACGAACGACGCGAACAACTACATCGTCGGGCAGATCTCCCGGACGGTCTTCGCCGAGGTCCGCAGTGCCGCGTCGGCCAAGGCCTCACGCGGTTTCCTGGACCGGATCTTCATCGACTTCTCGGGCCTGCACGACGCGACCGCGAAGGCGGCCAAGGGCGCCGACGACCTCGAGAGCGGCCTCACGAAGGCGAAGAAGGGCTCCAAGGACCTCGCTGACGGTCTGAAGGACGCCAGGTCGGGCAGCGGCGCCCTCTCCGCGGGTATCAAGAAGCTGAACAAGGGCGCGGGCGACCTGGAGACGGGCTCCCGACAGGTCGCGGGCGGCACGCAGCTGCTCGCCGACAAGGTCGGCGCGGTCGCCGAGGACGTGCGCCCCTTCCTGAAGGACAACGGGAAGGCCATCGGCGACACCGCCCGGCTGGTCGCCGACTCCTCCAAGGCCGTGCGGGACAACCTCGACCTGCTCGCCGAGGCGGCGCCCGTCGCCTCCGCCGCCGCCCACACGGCCTCGGACGACCTGACGGAGGTCTACCGCGTCCGGTGCGAGGAGCAGCCGCTTCCGGACCCGGGCGTCTGCCCGCAGCTGAAGCGCGCCAAGACCGCGGCGGAGGACGTCGCCGCGGTGTCCGACGACGTGGACGCGCTGGTGAAGAACCAGAACGGCGACCTGACGAAGCTCCGTACGCGGCTGACCGACCTGGAGAAGCAGGCCGACGCCCTGGCGAAGCGCTCACCGCGTCTGGACACCGATCTGGAGTCAGCAGTCTCGAAGATCAACGCGCTCAACAGCGGCGCGCACGAGGTCGCCAAGGGGGCCGACGCGCTCCACACCGGGCTCGGCACCGCGAGGACGGGGGCCGGGAACCTGGACACCGGCGTCAAGAAGCTCGACACGGGCGCCAAGGATCTCAAGAGCGGTCTGTACCGGCTGGGTGACGGCTCCGCGACCCTCGCCCAGGGGCTCAACGACGGAGTCGGCAAGATCCCCGACTACGACAAGGACGAGCGGGACGCGCGGACCGGCGTGATGGCGGACCCGGTGCAGCTCGCCTCCTCCTCCCTGCACGCGGCACCCAACTACGGCACCGGCTTCGCCCCGTACTTCATCCCGCTCTCGCTGTGGGTGGGCGCGATGGTGGCGTACATGCTGATCCAGCCCCTCAACCGGCGGGCCCTCGCGGCAGGGGCGCCCGCCTGGCGCATCGCCCTCGCGGGCTGGCTCCCGGTGGCCGCGATCGGCCTGCTGCAGGTCGCCGCACTGATGTCGGTGCTGCACTGGCAGCTCGGTCTGCAGATGACCCACGCAGCCGGGACGATCGGCTTCCTGGCCCTGGTGACCTGCTGCTTCGCCGCGATCGTGCAGTGGCTCAACGCCCGCTTCGGCGCCGCCGGCCGCATCCTCGTCCTGGCGGTGCTCATGCTCCAGCTGACCTCCGCCGGGGGCACCTACCCCGTCCAGACCAGCCCGGGCTTCTTCGGGGCGATCCACCCCTACCTGCCGATGACGTACGTCGTGGACGGGCTGCGCCGGCTGATCACGGGCGGCGGGCTCGGCCCGGTCTGGCAGGGCTGCGCCGTACTGCTCCTCTTCACAGCGGGCGCCCTGACGCTGACCGCGCTCTCCGCCCGCCGCAAACAGGTGTGGACCCTGGACCGGCTCCACCCGGAGCTGAGTCTGTGACCGCTCCCGCACCTGTGAGAATCGTGGCCATGGACAGCAGTAGCACCACACGCCGCCAGATCACCCGGCAGAAGCTCTACGAGGCGGCGGTGACCCTCATCGCGGAGAAGGGGTTCTCCGCGACGACGGTCGACGAGATCGCCGAACGCGCCGGGGTCGCCAAGGGCACGGTCTACTACAACTTCAAGAGCAAGACCGAGCTCTTCGAGGAGCTGCTGCGGCACGGGGTCGGACTGCTCACGCAGTCGCTGCGGTCCGCCGCCGACGCCACGGACGCACGCGGTGGCACCCGTGTGGAGGCGCTGGACGCGATGATCAGGGCCGGTCTGGTCTTCATCGACCGCTATCCGGCCTTCACCCAGCTGTACGTCGCCGAGCTCTGGCGCACCAACCGCGCCTGGCAGTCCACCCTCCTGGTGCTGCGTCAGGAGGCCGTCGCCGTCGTCGAGGGCGTCCTGCGGGAAGGGGTCGCGGGCGGCGAGCTCAGCGAGGAGATCGACATCCAGCTGACGGCGGCCGCCCTGGTGGGCATGGTCCTGGTGGCCGCCCTCGACTGGCAGGCGTTCCAGCCCGAGCGGACGATCGACGACGTGCACTCGGCCCTGTCCCTGCTGCTGCACGGCCGGGTCAGCGGACGATGAGGCCCTGAAGGCTCCGACGGCTGGGCGGCTGGACGGCCCCGACGGCCGCGGACGGAGAAACGCCGGCCCGGTGGAATTCGATCCCCCCGAATTCCACCGGACCGGCGTCCGGTGCCGCCGCCGAGCCCTCCCCCGTGACCCCGTGTCCCCCGTGGTCCCGGAGCTCCGCGCCGTCTGCCCCGTCGCGTCCGGGGTGCCGCGCCGTTCCGCCGCCCCGTGCCGGCGGTCCGGGCGCAGCGCCCCTTCCGTGGTCTCCACTCTTCCGTCCGCACAGGTGGGAGCCCATCCGCGCCCCTACTCATCTCCAGGACTAGGTAGGGATACTCAGGACTGCGCACAAGCCCCGTCCGGGTGCCCGCCGGACTGGCTACGATCACGTCCGTGTCCGTACTCCCCCTGGTGTTCACGAGCGGCTGGGCGAGCGGGATCAACGCCTACGCGGTGGTCCTGCTCCTCGGCCTGTTCGGCGCGTCCGGTCTGACCGACGAGGTGCCCGAGTCGCTGCAGCGCACCGACGTGCTCGTGACCGCCGGGGTGCTGTTCCTGTTCGAGGCGGTGGCCGACAAGATCCCGTACGTGGACTCGGCCTGGGACGCGGCCCACACGGTGATCCGGCCCGTGGCCGGTGCGGTGGTCGCCGCGCTGCTGGCGGGCGGGAGCGGGTCGCTGCCGGAGCTCGCGGCGGGAGCCGTCGGCGGCTCGACCGCGCTGATGAGCCATCTGGTGAAGGCGGGCACCAGGATGGCGGTCAACACCTCGCCCGAGCCGTTCAGCAACGTCGGGGTCAGCGTCGCGGAGGACCTCGGTGTCGCGGGGATCCTCACCTTCGCCGTCTTCAACCCGGTGGCGGCGGCCGTGATCGCCGGGGTCCTGCTCCTGCTGGGCCTCGTGACGCTGCTCTTCCTGGCTTCCCGGATCCGGAGGTTCCTGCGGCGCCGGGCGCAGCGCCGGGAGGAGGGACGCCTGGCCGGGACGGGCGGGCACCGGCCGCGCGAATGAGCTGCCGACGGCACCCCGTAAGGTCACTGACATGGCACGAATTGCGGTGATCGGCGCCGGGACCGGCGCGATGGCGGCGGCTGCCCGGCTCTCCGTGGCAGGCCACCGGGTGACGGTGTACGAGCGCGCGGAGACCTACGGCGGCTCGCTCGGGCGGTTCGCCCGTGACGGCTTCGTCTTCGACACCGGCCCCGGGCTGCTGCATCTGCCCGCGGTCTACCGCGACCTGTTCGTGAAGACGGGCAAGGAGAGCCTGGAGCAGTGCGTCACGCTGACCCAGGTCGACCCGGCGAGCCGCCATCTCTTCGCGGACGGCACCGCGGTCTCGCTGCCCAACGCCTCGCGGGCCGGTGTGACCGGTGCGCTGGACCGGGCGCTCGGCGAGGGGGCCGGGGCCCGGTGGGGCGACTTCCTGGACCGGGCGGGCGAGGCCTGGAACCGGTCGCGCAGGCCGCTGCTGGAGGAGCCGCTGCCGGAGGACCGGAGGGCACTGGCCTGCGATCCCTACCCGGCGGTCCGGCACCGCAGGCTGCTGCGTCCCGCCCGGCAGGCGGGGACGGTGGCGGAGGTGGGCGCCTGGGAGCTCACGGACCCCCGGCTGGCGTCCCTGCTCGACGGATACGCGCTGTCGTACGGCCTGGACCCGCGCCGGGCCCCGGCGGCCGCCGCGCTCCTGCCGTACATGGAGGAGACCTTCGGCAGCTGGTACGTCGCCGGGGGTGTGCGCGCCCTGGCCGACGCGGTGTACGCGCGCTGTCTGGCCCGCAAGGTGGAGTTCGTCTTCGGCGCCGAGGTGGTCCGGGTGGCCGAGAAGGACGGCCGGGCGGCGGGGATCGAGCTGGCGGACGGCGCGAGCGTGGAGGCCGACCACGTGGTGCTCGGCGCGCAGCCGGCACCCGGGCTGCTGCCGGTCCGTGACGGAGGGCGCCCCGCGGGCGCGCCGTCGGTACCGGGCCGCTTCCAGGTCCTGCTGTCGCTGCGCGGCGCCCGGGAGGCCGGCGCCGTCCACCGCACGGTGGTGCACACCGCGGACCCGGGTGCCGAGCAGGACGCGGTGTTCGGCGGCCGGACGGCGGAGCTGCCCACGGTGACCGTCCTGCGTCCGGACGACCCCGCGACCCGCCCGGACGACGCGCACGAGGCGGTGACCCTGACCGTGACCGTGGCACCGCACGGGCCGGTCGACTGGACGGACGCGGCCCTGCGCGAGCGGTTCGCGGAGACGGTGATCGCCCGGGCCGCCGAAGCCGTTCCCGGCCTCCGGGAGCGGACGCTCCACGCGGAGGTGCGTACACCGGCCGAGACCGAGGCCGAGACGGGCGCGGAGGGCGGTTCGGTGCCGGCCCCGGCCCTGGCCGGGGCGGAGGGCTCGTACCTGCACGCGGCGAACCGCTCGCCGCTGCCGGGGCTGTACCGGGCGGGCGGCTGGTCGCATCCCGGCGGGGGCCTGGCCCACGCCGGGATGTCGGGTGCCCTGGTCGCGGGCCTCGTCGTGGAGGGCGACGGCTTCCGCGGCTCGCAGTGAGCCCTCGGCCGGAGACCGGGGGCGCGCGGTCGGCCGACGGCCGGGGTGCCCGGGCCGGCCGCCGCCTCAGTAGCGGTACTGCTCGTTCTGGCCGGTGTCGTAGCCGTTGCCGTACGGGGCGGGCCTGACGGGAGCCTCCGGCGGCAGCGGGGGGTGCTGGTCGCTCTCGCGCTGCTGCGGGACCCACACCCCGCCCGGCGGGGTGTCCGTGTACTGCCCGGCGTACGGGTCCTCGGGCTGCTGATGACCGGTGGCGTAGGACGAGGGATCGTAGCCGTTGCCGTAGGTGTCGTACGGGGTGTACTGCCCGGTGCCCGCGGTGGTGGCGGTGTACGGGTCGGTGTAGGCGGAGTGGTCCGTCCCGTCGGTGCCGTGGCCGTACTGGCCCGCCGCGTAGCCGCCCTGGTCCTGGTCCTGGTAGCCGCTCTGGCCCTGATAGGCGCCCTGGTCCTGGTAGTTCCCCTGACCGCCGTAGGGGTCCTGGGACGTCTGTCGGCCGTAGCCGTTGTACGGGTCGTAGGCGTCGTACCGCTGCTGTTCGCCGTGCTGGTCCTGGTGGCCGTCACCGCCTGCCCGGGCGGGGTCGGTGTAGACGCCGTACTGCCCGGTGTCGTCCGGCATCGGCTCGGTCGGGTAGACCGCCGCCGGGGCGGGGTCCGCCTCCTGGGACGCCCCCTCGTACTCCAGGCCGGAGACCTCGAGCACGGGCTCCCGGCTCTCCGCGCCGCCCGCCCTGCGGCGGCGCCGGCTCTCACCGGGGCTGCCGCCGATGGCCCAGCCGGTCGAGAAGCCGCGCCGGAAGGAGAGCGTCACGTACGTCTGGCCCGTGGCGAAGGCGATCGCGCCGACGATGATCACCAGTACCGAGGGGATCAGGACGCCGAGGACCACACCGAGGAAGCCGCCGAAGGCGAGCAGCCGCCAGCGCAGCCGCGCCTTGTACTGCAGGAGCACCTCGCCCAGCAGCCACAGCGCCACTATGCCGAATGCGATGTAGAGGACCGTCCAGCCCACGCCCGCCCCCTCCTACGGCCACCGCCCCGGTCGGTGGCGGGTACGGCCGGTCACGACTGCTTGTGCAGTCCGAGATTCTCGTAGATCTCGAGTGTCGCCGTCGAGTTGTTGAGCGTGATGAAGTGCAGCCCCGGAACACCCTCCGAGAGCAGTTTCGCGCAGAACTCCGTGGCGAACTCGATGCCAATGGAGCGTACAGCGGCCGGGTCGTCCTTTGCGGCGAGGATGCGTTCTTTCAGCGCGGAAGGCAACGACGCGTTGCTGAGCTGCGCGAATCTCTCCAGCTGTTTGACGCTGGTGAGCGGCATCACCTCGGGAATGACCGGGGTTTCGCAACCCGCAGCGACGACGCGGTCACGCATCTGCAGATAGCTCTCCGGCTGGAAGAACATCTGTGTGATCGCATAGTCGGCACCGGCGCGGCACTTGTCCACGAAATGACCGATGTCGGAGTCCCAGTCGGTGGACCGGGGATGCATTTCCGGAAAAGCCGCGACGCCGACGCAGAAATCACCGGCCTCCTTGATGAGCCGGACGAGATCGGCCGCGTACCGGACGCCCTGCGGGTGCTCGACCCACTCCCCCATCGGGTCACCGGGCGGGTCTCCGCGCACCGCGAGGATGTTGCGGATCCCGGCGTCGGCGTACTGCCCGACCATGTTGCGCAGCTCCGCGACCGAGTGGTCGACCGCGGTGAGGTGGGCGACCGGCGTGAGCGTGGAGTCCGCGGCGATCTGCTGGGTGGCCCGCACCGTGCCGGCACGGGTCGAACCGCCGGCCCCGTAGGTCACGGAGACGAAGCTCGGCGCCACGGCCTCGACCCGGCGCAGGGCGTTCCAGAGGTTCCGCTCGCCCTTCTCGGTCTTGGGCGCCCAGAACTCGAACGAGAACGACGTCTCGCCGGTCGCGAGCAGCTCACGCACGGTGCGCGCGTGATCTGTCCTGGTGGAAGGTGTGCCAAGAGCCATACTGGGAGGTTAACCAGGGGCTGGCGGTACCCCAACCAGGCAGCCGGATTTAACCGGAATGTGGCGGATTTTGTCCACCCCTCGGACACCTCCGCGGAGCGCTCCTGGTTCAGACGGCGCGTTCCCGGACGCGCCGCGCGAGCGAAGCGGCGGCCTCGGCCGGATCCGCCGCCTCGGTGATCGCCCGGACGACGACGACGCGGCGGGCACCGGCGTCCAGCACCTCGTCCAGATTGCCCGCGTCGATCCCGCCGATGGCGAACCAGGGCCGGGTCGTGCCGAGCGACGCGGCATGGCGCACGAGGCCGAGCCCGGGCGCGTGCCTGCCGGGCTTGGTGGGCGTGGGCCAGCAGGGGCCCGTGCAGAAGTAGTCCACGCCCGCCTCCGCGACGGCGGCGTCGACCTCGGCCTCGGCGTGGGTGGAGCGGCCGATGATCACGTCGGCGCCCAGGACGGCACGTGCGGCGGGCACCGGGAGGTCTCCCTGCCCGAGGTGCAGCACGTCGGAACCGATGGCGTGGGCCACGTCGGCGCGGTCGTTCACCGCGAGGAGCGCGCCGTGGCGCTTGCAGGCGTCGGCGAGGACCGCGAGGTGTTCGAGCTCCTCGGCCGCCTCCATGCCCTTGTCCCTCAGCTGCACGATGTCCACCCCGTTGGCCAGCACCGCGTCGAGGAACTCGGGGAGGTCCCCCTGCCGTTTGCGGGCGTCGGTGCACAGGTAGAGCCGGGCGCCGGAGAGCTGGTCGCGAGGCGTGGACATGATGAATTCCCCCGTCGGTGTGTGGATGGATCACTGGTGCGGTGGCGGAGCGTCCGTACGTCGGCGGACCGCCGTCCCGGCAGGTCCGGTGACGGCGGAGTGCGGGCCGCGCACGCAGCGGCCCGCACTCCCTCCGCTCACGGTCCTCCGGTCAGACGGCGAGCGCCTGGGCCCGGCGCTTCACCTCCGTGCCGCGATTCTCGCTCAGGGCCTGCGCCGGGGTTCCGGGCAGGCTCGGGTCGGGGGTGAAGAGCCAGTCCAGCATCTCTTCGTCGTTGTAGCCGTCGTCCCTCAGGAGCGTCAGGGTCCCTACGAGGCCCTTGACCACCTTGTTGCCGTCGATGAAGGCGGCAGGCACCTGGAGCGCGCGGTTCTCACCACGGCGCACGGCGATGAGCTGGCCTTCCTTCACCAGCTGCCGTACACGCGTCACCTCGACATCGAGCATTTCCGCGATGTCGGGAAGGTGGAGCCATGCGGGGACGAGAGCATCGATCTTTGCGTCAATCTCGGTCACGAGGACAAGCGTGCCATCCCGGACCGACAGTCGGTAGCCGGGCCGGGCGTACGGGGCCGCGCCCGCCCCTAGAGAGCAGCCGATTTCAGCGGTACGGAGGAGTCCGCGGCCCGCGCCGGATCGATCCGTGCCCCGGCTTCGACGAGCCTGCGCCCCTGCGCCAGGTCACGCGGCCTGCTGACGGCCAGCACGGCGACCAGGACCCCCTGCCGCAGCCAGCAGACCGTCCAGGCCGGGTCCGCGGGGTCCCCGCGCCACAGCAGCGTGTCGGCACCGGTGTGATGACCGGCGTACTGCACGAAGCGCCCGAACTGCTCGGACCAGAAGTAGGGCACCGGGTCGTACGCGGTCTCCGCGCCGCCCGCGAGGGCGGCGGCGACCGTCCGGGGCCCTTGGAGGGCGTTGTCCCAGTGGTGGACGAGGAGCCGCTCGCCGTAGCGGGCGGAGGGGAACGACGCGCAGTCCCCCACCGCGCGGACGTCGGGCAGCGAGGTGCGCAGCGAGCGGTCGGTGGTGACCGAGCCGTCCGGACCGAGGACGATGCCCGAGCCCGCGAGCCACCCGGTCGCGGGGCGGGCGCCGATACCGACGACGACCGCCCCGGCGGGGATCACCCGGCCGTCCGCGAGGTGGACGGCGCCCTCCTCGACGCGTGCGACCCGGGCGCCGGTGAGGAGTTCGGCGCCGCTCTCGGCGTACCAGTCGGCCATCGGGGCGGCGACCTCGGCCGGCATCGTGCCCGCGAGCGGGCGGTCGGCGGCCTCGACGACGGTGACCGCGCAGCCGGCCGCGCGGGCCGCGGTGGCGAACTCGGCGCCGATCCAGCCCGCTCCGACGACGACCACGTCGTGCTGCCGCTCCAGTACGGGCCGCAGCCGCGCGGCGTCGTCGAGGGTGCGCAGCAGATGGACTCCGGGGACGCCCTCGGAGCCCGGCAGTCCGACCGGCTCCGCACCGGTGGCGAGGACCAGGGTGTCGTAGGCGACGGGCCCCTCGGCGGTGTCCAGTTCGTGCGCCCCGGCCCGCAGGCCGGTCACGTCGAGCCCCAGGCGCAGCGTGATGTCCAGGGCCTCGAAGTCGACGTCGAAGGCGGAGTCCTCGGCCTTGCCGAGCAGGACCGCCTTGGACAGGGGCGGCCGGTCGTACGGCTGGTGCGGCTCGGCCCCGATCAGGGTGACCGGGCCGGTGAAGCCCTGTTCGCGCAGGGCGACGGCCGTCTGCACACCGGCCATGCCGGCGCCCACGATCACGACGTCCCGCGGCCGTTCCCGCGCTGCGGGGTCCTTCGTCTGCTCGCTCACCCGTCCACCCTAGTCACGTGACCCGGCGTCAGCCGGTGAGCTCCTCCACCACGCTCGTCCCGCTGCCCCGCAGCGACTCCCATTCCCATGTCTCGTCCAGCCTGACGCGGCCGTCGGGCAGCTCCGTGACGGCCGAGACGCAGTGCCCGGAGGAGGTCGTCCCGTCCTGCTTCAACTGGACGTAGCGGAAGTCCAGGGTGTCCGCGTCCCGCGTCCCGACGAGGTGGCCGTGGACGATGTCGCCGCCCTCGTACTCGGCCCATATCCGGCCGTCCCGCTCGTGGTACGTGAACCGGGTCCGGGTGCCGACCTGGCCGGGCGCCTGGTCGGCGACGGGCGAGAGGACGAGTCCGTCGAGCGAACGGGCCATGGGTGCTGCTCCCTTACTTGCCGCGGGGTGCGGGGTCTAGGCTGGCCACCGTAAGGCAACCGCGGGAGCCCGGACGCACCGGGCTGAGAGGGAGGCTGACCGGCCTCCGACCGTACGAACCTGATCCGGGTCATGCCGGCGAAGGGAGGGGCTGGACGCCCATGCGCATCTCCGGAGACAGTTCCGACGTCCTGGTCGTCGGAGGCGGCATCATCGGCCTGGTCACCGCCTGGCGGTCGGCCCAGAGGGGTCTGCGCACCACGCTGGCGGATCCCGCGCCGGGCGGCGGGGCCGCCCAGGTGGCCGCCGGGATGCTCGCCGCCGTCACCGAGCTCCACTACGGCGAGCAGACCCTGCTGGGCCTCAACGTCGCCTCGGCGGAACGCTATCCGGCGTTCGTGGCCGAGCTGGAGGAGGCGAGCGGGCTGACGACCGGCTTCCGCTCCTGCGGCACCCTGTCCGTGGCCCTGGACTCCGACGACCGGGCGCATTTGCGCGAGCTGCACGCGCTGCAGCAGCGTTCGGGGCTGCGGTCCGAGTGGCTGAGCGGCCGGGAGTGCCGCCGCCTGGAACCGATGCTCGCGCCCGGTGTGCGCGGCGGGCTGCGGGTCGACGGCGACCACCAGGTGGACCCCCGGCGGCTGGCCTCGGCGCTGGTCACCGCGTGCGAGCGGGCCGGGGTGCTCTTCCGCCGCGCCTGGGTCCGGCGGCTCACCGTCACGGGCGGCCGCGCCACGGGCGTCGTCCTGGCCGACGGCACGGAGCCGGCCGCCGGCCAGGTGGTGCTCGCCGGCGGCAGCCTGAGCGGGCGCCTCGCGGGGCTTCCCGAGGCCGTCGTGCCGCCGGTGCGCCCGGTCAAGGGGCAGGTGCTGCGGCTGACCGTGCCCTCCGCGTACGCCCCCTTCCTCAGCCGCACCGTGCGGGCGGTGGTGCGCGGCAGCCACGTCTACCTGGTGCCGCGGGCCGACGGTGAGCTGGTGGTCGGTGCGACCACCGAGGAACTCGGCTGGGACACCACGGTCACCGCGGGCGGGGTGTACGAGCTGCTGCGTGACGCCCATGACCTGATACCGGGCATCACCGAGCTGCCGCTGACCGAGACACGGGCCGGGCTGCGGCCCGCGTCGCCCGACAACGCGCCGCTGCTGGGCCCCACGGCGCTGCCCGGTCTGCATCTCGCCACCGGGCACCACCGCAACGGGGTGCTGCTGACGCCCGTCACCGGTGACGTGATGGCCCACGTGCTGACCACGGGCGAGCTGCCCGAGGTGGGCCGCCCCTTCGCACCGAGCCGCTTCGCCTCCGCCTCCCCGGAGGCCGGACAGAGTTCCCCTCCCGAAGACACCGCCCCCGCGCCGCAGGAGCAGCCCGTATGACACAGCCCGTGCCCACCGCCGTTCCCGTCCACGTCTCCGTCAACGGGGAGCGCCGCGCCCTCCCCTCCGGCACCGCCCTGGACACCCTCGTCGCGCAGCTGACCACGGCTCCCTCGGGTGTCGCCGCCGCGCTCAACGAGACCGTCGTGCCCCGTTCCCGGTGGTCCGCGACCGCGCTCGCCGACGGCGACCGCGTCGAGGTCCTCACCGCCGTCCAGGGAGGCTGAGCGTGTCCGACGACCTCCTCACCCTCGGTCCCGCCACGTTCTCGTCCCGGCTGATCATGGGGACGGGCGGAGCACCCAGCCTCGACGTGCTGGAACGCTCCCTGATCGCCTCCGGCACCGAGCTGACCACGGTCGCGATGCGACGGCTCGACCCGACCGTCCAGGGTTCGGTGCTCTCGGTCCTGGAACGCCTCTCCATCCAGGTGCTGCCCAACACCGCGGGCTGTTTCACGGCGGGCGAGGCCGTGCTGACGGCCCGGCTGGCCAGGGAGGCGCTGGGCACCGACTGGGTCAAGCTGGAGGTCGTGGCCGACGAACGGACCCTGCTGCCCGATCCGGTCGAGCTGCTGGACGCCGCGGAGATCCTGGTCGACGACGGCTTCACGGTCCTGCCGTACACCAACGACGACCCGGTACTGGCCCGCAAGCTCGAGGACGTGGGGTGCGCGGCGGTCATGCCGCTGGGCTCCCCCATCGGGTCCGGGCTCGGTATCCGCAATCCGCACAACTTCCAGCTCATCGTCGAGCGGGCCGGGGTCCCGGTGATCCTGGACGCCGGCGCCGGGACCGCGTCGGACGCCGCGCTGGCGATGGAGCTGGGCTGTGCCGCTGTGATGCTCGCCTCGGCGGTGACCCGGGCGCAGGAGCCGGAGCTGATGGCGGCGGCCATGCGTCACGCGGTGGACGGCGGGCGGCTGGCGTACCGGGCGGGACGCATCCCGCGCCGCCATTTCGCCGAGGCGTCCTCGCCGGCGGAGGGCCGCGCGGCGCTGGATCCGGAGCGTCCCGCCTTCTGAGGACCGGGGCTCCGGGGCGGCCCGCAGGTCACAGCACGTGCATGCCCCTGTCACGGCTCCGCACCGGAACGGCCCCGGGGAGGCCCTGGGCCGTCCGGTGTGTCCGTGGCAGCTCGTAGAATCGCCCCGTGGACACGACCCTCCAGGACCCCCTTGTCGGGCAGCTGCTCGACGGCCGCTACCGCGTCGACGCGCGGATCGCCGTCGGCGGTATGGCCACGGTGTACCGGGCCGTGGACACCCGGCTCGACAGGGTGCTCGCCCTCAAGGTGATGCACCCGGCGCTGGCCACCGACGCCGCGTTCGTCGAGCGCTTCATCCGCGAGGCCAAGTCGGTCGCCCGGCTCGCCCATCCGAACGTGGTGGGCGTCTTCGACCAGGGTGCGCAGGGGGCGTACGTCTACCTGGCGATGGAGTACGTCGCCGGGTGCACCCTGCGTGACGTCCTGCGCGAGCGCGGGGCGCTGCAGCCGCGGGCCGCGCTGGACATCCTCGAACCGGTGCTGGCCGCCCTCGGCGCCGCCCACCTCGCGGGCTTCGTCCACCGCGACATGAAGCCGGAGAACGTCCTGATAGGGGACGACGGGCGGGTCAAGGTCGCCGACTTCGGCCTCGTACGCGCCGTGGGCACGGCCACGGACACCACCGGATCGCTCCTGGGCACGGTCTCCTACCTCGCCCCCGAACAGATCGAACAGGGCACGGCCGACACCCGCTCCGACGTGTACGCCTGCGGTGTCGTGCTCTACGAGATGCTGACCGGCGGCAAGCCCCACGGCGGGGACACCGCCGCCCAGGTCATCTACCAGCACCTGAACGAGGACGTCCCGGCCCCGTCGGGCGCCGTCCCGGGTCTGGCCGCCGGGCTGGACGAGCTGGTGGCCGCCGCCACCGCGCGGAACCCCGACCTCCGCCCGTCCGACGCGGTGGCCCTGCTCGCGGCGTCCCGGGTGATACGCGAGGCCCTCACCGAGGAGCAGCTCGACGCGATGCCCCCGCAGGCCCTCGCGGAGACGCACGACGCCGCCGAGGACCGTACGAGCGTGATCCCCCGGGTGATCCCCGCGGGCCAGGGCACCGCGCACCACACCAGCAGGCTGGAGATGCCCCGGACCGCGCTCCCCGAGCCCGGGCTCGGCCGGCGCGTGCCGTTGGCCTTCCGCGGCAGGCGGGGGGTGCTCACCGCGGTCGTGACCGTCCTGCTGGTGCTCGGGGCCGGGGCGGGCGTCTGGTACATCAACTCGGGTCAGTTCACCCGGGTCCCCGCCCTCCTGGGCAAGACCCAGAGCGCCGCCGAGGAACGCCTGGCGGACGAGGGTCTCGACCTGAAGGGCGTCGAACGCGCCTACAGCGACACGGTACGGCGCGGCACGGTGATCAGCAGCGATCCGGGCTCCGGGGAGCGGATCCGGGGCAACGACGCGGTGAAGCTGGTGATCTCGCGCGGCCCGGAGACCGTGAAGGTGCCGGACGTGGAGGGGCTCGCCCTCGCCGACGCCCGGCGCGAGCTGAAGAAGTGGGGTCTCGCGCCGGGGATGGCGACCCGGGAGTTCAGCGAGGAGATCGACCGGGGCAAGGTCATCCGCACGGATCCCCGTGCGGGCACCGAGCGGCACACGGACTCGGCGGTCGCCCTCGTCGTCAGCAAGGGCAGCCCCGTCGACGTACCGGATGTGACCGGCCTGTCGGTCGACGACGCCACGGCCGCGCTGGACGAGGCGGGTCTGAAGGCCGAGGTGCTGCCCGAGCGGGTCAACTCCGCCGAGGCGCAGGGTGAGATCGCCCGGCAGACACCCGGCAGCGGCGCGGAGGCCGCCGAGGGCGACACCGTGGAGCTGACGGTCTCCAAGGGCCCGCGCATGCTCCAGGTCCCCGATGTCACGGGCAAGGACGTCGACGAGGCCCGCAGCACACTGGAGGACGCGGGATTCGAGGTCAAGGTCGACCGCCCGTTCCTCTCCTTCAGCGACACGGTCGGCAGCCAGTCGGTCGAGGGCGGCGAGAAGGCCGCCGAAGGATCCACGATCACCATCAGGACCAAGGCCCTGTAGACCCACCGAGGACTGGCGGCACATGCGCAACCCGATAGGCGGCCACGTTCCCGTGGCCGGCGGACTCGCCAAGGTCGGTCTCGGCCACGCCCGGGCCCTGGAGGCGGAGACCGTACAGGTCTTCGTCGCCAACCCGCGCGGCTGGGCGACGCCGCCCGGGAACCCCGCCCAGGACGAGCTGTTCCGCTCCGAGTGTGCGGCGGACTCGGTTCCGGCGTACGTCCACGCCCCGTATCTGATCAACTTCGGTTCGCACACCGAGGCCACCGTCGAGCGGTCGGTCGTCTCCCTGCGCCACTCGCTGCGCCGGGCGAGGGAGATCGGGGCCCTGGGTGTGGTGGTCCACACGGGCTCGGCCACCGGCGGGCGTGCGCGCGAGGAGGCCCTCGCCCAGGTGCGGACGCACATGCTCCCGCTGCTGGACGAGCTGACCCGTGACGACGATCCGTTCCTGCTGCTGGAGTCGACCGCGGGGCAGGGCTCCTCGCTGTGCTCACGGACCTGGGACTTCGGCCCGTACTTCGAGGCCCTGGACTCCCATCCCAAGCTGGGGATCTGTCTGGACACCTGCCACATCTACGCGGCGGGCCACGACCTGACCGGTCCCGCGGGCATGCGGCAGACGCTGGACCTGCTGGTGGACACCGTGGGTGAGGGCCGGCTGAAGCTGATCCACGCCAACGACTCCAAGGACGTGGTGGGCGCGCACAAGGACCGGCACGAGAACATCGGCGCGGGTCATATCGGCGCCGAGCCGTTCCGTGAGCTGTTCCGGCACCCCGCGACCGAGGGCGTGCCGCTGATCATCGAGACGCCCGGCGGCAAGGACGGTCATGCCGCGGACGTGGCACGGCTGAAGGAGCTCCGGGGCACGGCGGCCGTCTGAGGTCCGGCCGCGGCGCCGCTCAGAGTTCGGGGCCGTCCCCGATCTCCTCCTGGTACGAGTAGCGCTGCTCGCTCCACGGGTCACCGATGTTGTGGTAGCCGCGCTCCTCCCAGAACCCGCGGCGGTCGGCCGTCATGTATTCGATGCCCCGGACCCATTTGGGCCCCTTCCAGGCGTACAGATGCGGCACGACGAGACGCAGCGGGAATCCGTGTTCGGCGGTGAGCAGTTCGCCGTCCTTGTGGGTGGCGAACAGCGTCCGGTCCGAGGCGAAGTCGGCGATCCGGAGATTCGAGCTGAATCCGTATTCGGCCCAGACCATCACATGGGTCACTCCGGGGCCGGGCGGTGCGAGTTCCAGCACCTCGCGGGCGAGGATTCCGCCCCATTCGGCTCCGAGCATGCTGAATTTGGTCACGCAGTGGAGGTCGGCGAGGACGGACGAGAAAGGCAGTGCCGTGAATTCCTGATGATTCCAGCAGTGCTTGTCGCCGTCGGCCGTCGCCCCGAAGACCCGGAACTCCCAGCGGTCCGGTTTGAACTTGGGTACCGGACCGTAATGGGTGACCGGCCAGCCACGCTGCAGCCGCTGCCCCGGTGGAAGCCCGGACTGTTCCGCTGTGCCGCGTTCCCGGCTTTCCGGCTGACCCATGCCTCCATGGTGACAGACAGGCAGGGGTGGTCATGACCAGGGGAGAGTCGATTCGGGCAACTCATACTAAGCGTGCACTTACTGGACGGCCGGGGGGGCCGATGCGAGGATGCGCCGGAAACGTGCCCAGTTCACCGGTTGGAAGGAGCCTCTGCGATGCAGGGCGACCCCGAGGTCCTCGAGTTCCTCAACGAACAGCTGACCGCCGAATTGACTGCCATCAATCAGTACTTCCTGCACGCGAAGATGCAGGAGAACTTCGGCTGGACGAAGCTCGCCAAGTACACCCGGTCGGAATCGTTCGACGAGATGAAGCACGCGGAGATCCTCACCGACCGGATCCTGTTCCTGGACGGCCTGCCCAACTATCAGCGGCTCTTCCACGTCCGGGTCGGTCAGACCGTCACCGAGATGTTCCAGGCCGACCGTCAGGTCGAGGTGGAGGCGATCGACCGCCTCAGGCGGGGCATCGACGTGATGCGCGGCAAGGGTGACGTCACCTCCGCGAACATCTTCGAGTCCATTCTCGAGGACGAGGAACACCACATCGACTATCTCGACACCCAGCTGGAGCTGGTCGAGAAGCTCGGTGAGCCGCTTTACATCGCGCAGCTGATCGAGCAGCCGGAAAGCTGATCCCCCGGGGCGGCGCGGCGGGCCCGAGGTCCCGGCAGGGCGCCTCAGGCGGCGTCGGGGAGCCTGACGTCCGGCGTGGCGCCGAGGGCGGCGGGCGCGCCGGCCGGGGTGCCCGCCGGTGCCGCGCGCCTCTCGGTGAGATCGCGGCGCGGCTGGTCGCCACGGCCGAGCAGCGCCTGGATCCTGCGGACGCAGCCGCCGCAGTCGGTGCCGGCCTTGCAGACGGAGGCGATCTGCCGGGGCGTGCACGCGCCGCCGTCCGCATGCTTCTTGACCTGGTCCTCCGTGATGCCGAAGCAGGAACATACGAACATGCGGTTCACCTCCCGACGGGTCGATCGCTGCGCCGTCCCGATTTCCCGGTGAGGCTAACCTAACCTTACCCGCGTGGCTCCGGCCGCAAAAGCCCCGGTACGCCTGTGGGGCACGGATCACATCGATCCGTGCCCCACAGGCGTCGTACGGGGTGGTCCTACTGGTCGCGGTACATCTCGGCGACCAGGAACGCCAGGTCCAGGGACTGGCTCCGGTTGAGCCGCGGGTCGCAGGCCGTCTCGTAGCGCTGGTGCAGGTCGTCCACGAAGATCTCGTGGCCGCCGCCGACGCACTCGGTGACGTCGTCACCGGTGAGCTCGACGTGGATGCCGCCGGGGTGCGTCCCGAGCTGCTTGTGCACCTCGAAGAAGCCCTTGACCTCGTCCAGGACGTCGTCGAAGCGGCGCGTCTTGTGGCCGGAGGCGGCCTCGAAGGTGTTGCCGTGCATCGGGTCGGTCACCCACACCACCTTGGCTCCGGAGGCGGTGACCTTCTCGACCAGCTCGGGGAGCTTGTCGCGGACCTTGTCCGCGCCCATGCGGACGATGAAGGTCAGCCGGCCCGGCTCACGCTCGGGGTCGAGGCGGTCGATGTAGCCGAGCGCCTCGTCGACGGTCGTCGTGGGGCCGAGCTTGATCCCGATGGGGTTGCGGATCTTCGAGGCGAACTCGATGTGCGCGCCGTCCATCTGGCGGGTGCGCTCACCGACCCAGACCATGTGGCCCGACGTGTCGTACAGCTGGCCGGTCCGCGAGTCGGTGCGGGTCAGCGACGACTCGTAGTCGAGCAGCAGGGCCTCGTGCGAGGCGTAGAACTCGACGGCCTTGAACTCGGCCGGGTCCGTGCCGCAGGCCTTCATGAAGTTCAGCGCGTTGTCGATCTCGCGCGCCAGGGCCTCGTAACGCTGCCCGGACGGCGAGGACTTCACGAAGTCCTGGTTCCAGGCGTGCACCTGGCGCAGGTCCGCGTACCCACCGGTGGTGAAGGCGCGCACCAGGTTCAGCGTGGAAGCGGACGCGTGGTACATCTGCTTCAGCCGCTGGGGGTCCGGGATCCGGGCGGCCTCGGTGAACTCGAAGCCGTTGACGGAGTCGCCGCGGTAGGTCGGCAGCGTCACGCCGTCGCGGGTCTCGGTCGGCTTGGAGCGCGGCTTGGAGTACTGCCCCGCGATCCGGCCGATCTTGACGACCGGCACGGAGGCCGCGTACGTCAGGACGGCGCTCATCTGGAGCAGGGTCTTCAGCTTGGCCCGGATGTGCTCGGCGGACACGCCGTCGAAGGCCTCGGCGCAGTCACCGCCCTGCAGCAGGAACGCCTCGCCCTTGGCGACGGCTCCCAGGCGGGCGCGCAGCTGGTCGCACTCGCCCGCGAAGACGAGCGGAGGATACGACTCGAGGTCCGCGAGTACGTCGCGCAGAGCCTCGGCATCGGGGTACTCGGGCTGCTGCGCCGCGGGAAGGTCTCGCCAGGTGTGGCCACCGGCGACGGAGGTAT
>Ga0247818_10000700_pt1 | contig 21157 bp, 14 predicted proteins | sample 13C_Glucose_Day1_FD_192424 | JGI IMG/M metagenome (GOLD analysis project Ga0247818, IMG submission 192424) | Soil microbial communities from agricultural site in Penn Yan, New York, United States - 13C_Glucose_Day1 | ecosystem: Environmental > Terrestrial > Soil > Agricultural land | place... | reverse complement strand
ACTGGAAACCGCTGGCTACCGCTGCGGTGCTGATCCTCGGCCTGTTCAGCTTCAGCAATCTGCCGATGCGTTTGCAGGCCGATCACTTGACCGTGGTCGGTGAGCGCCAGCGCCTGCAACTGGAGGACGGTTCGAAAGTCCTGCTCAACACCAACTCGGCGTTTTCCAGCACCATCACCGATCAACAGCGCGTGGCGCGCCTGTATCAGGGCGAGGCGTTTTTCGAGGTGCAGCCCCATCGTGGCCAACCACTGGAAATCGACGCCGGCCCTGTGAAAGCGAGCGTTCGCGATACGGCGTTTGCCGTGCGCTACCTGGATGGCGTGACACAGGTTCGGGTGCAACGCGGGGATGTCGACCTGCGCGCCACCCGCGACGACGCGCGGATTCGACTGTCTGCCGGGGAAAGTATCCGCATCGGCCCCAACGGTTTCGACCGCCCGGCCAAGCTGGATGCCGCCACTGACCTGGCTTGGGTCCAGGGTCGACTGGTGTTCGAAAACTGCCCGCTGAGCCAGGTCCTGGCGGAGCTGCGGCGCTACTATCCGGGCTGGATCATCAACAACAACGAGCAGTTGGCCGATGTCACAGTGACGGGCAATTACCGTCTCGATCAGCCGCTGGATGTGGTGCGATCCCTCGCCCACATCACTTCCGCCAAGCTCAAGGAATTCCCGGCGCTGGTGATTTTGAACTAAATGAGAATTATTTTTACTCGATAGCCAATCCTCGTACGTCTCGTTATAGCCAATGCAATTGATTCGCATCTATAAATGCCAATCAGCACCTATAAAGATTCGTGCGACACGGAGCGCTATCGATGTCCTCTCGCCTTACCCGCCAAGCCTCTTCACCTTCCCGCGTGCTGTCGTTGCTGACCGCCGCCATCCTGATGGCCGGAACAGCACCGGTCATGGCCGCCACCCCCGAACAACCCAGCCGTAACATGGGCGATTACTCGTTCGCCATTGCGCCGCAGTCGCTGGTGTCGGCACTCAATGCCTTCACTGCCGTGACCGGGTGGCAGGTCGGCTTGCCCGCAGAGTTGGGCGAAGGTGTGACATCGCCGGGTGTACGCGGGTCGCTGCCGCCGGAGAAAGCACTGGATCGCCTGTTGGTGGGGACCAACCTGAGCTATCGCAAACTGGGTAACAACAACATTGTGCTGGAACGACGTACCAGTGCCGGCACCCTCAATCTGCAACAAGTGACGATCAGCGCCACGCGTAACGAGCAGGACGTCAACAGCGTACCCAGCACCGTCACCGTCCAGACCCGAGAAGATCTGGACCGCAACAATGTGAATAACATCAAGGATCTGGTGCGCTACGAGCCGGGTGTTTCGGTCGGCGGCGCCGGTCAGCGCGCAGGCCTTACCGGGTATAACATCCGTGGTATCGACGGCGACCGCGTATTGACCCAGGTCGATGGGGTGCAGGTGCCCGACAGTTTTTTCAACGGCCCGTATGCCCAGACTAATCGCAATTATGTCGACCCGGAAATCGTCAAGCGCGTGGAAATTCTCCGCGGCCCTGCGTCGGTGCTGTACGGCAGCAATGCCATCGGCGGCGCGGTCAGCTACTACACGCTGGATGCGGACGACATCATCAAGCCGGGCAAGGACGTGGGCGCGCGCCTGAAAACCGGTTACAGCTCGGCCGATGACAGCTGGCTGACCTCTGGCACCGTGGCTGGCCGTACCGGCGAGTTCGACGGTTTGTTGCACCTGAGTCAGCGCAACGGCCATGAAACCGAGTCCTACGGCGAAACCGGCGGCACCGGCCTGAATCGCACAGAGGCCAACCCTGAGGACGTGCGCACCACCAACGTGCTGGCCAAGCTGGGCTGGGATTACGCCGACGACGCGCGCCTGGGCCTGACCTACGAGCACTACAAGGACGACGTCGATACCAACCAGTTAAGCGCGGTGGGCGGCCCGTTCAACGCAGGGCGCGGCTTCGGCTTCTATAAATCCCGAACCGGCAACGACACCGTCACTCGCGAACGTTTCGGCATTGAGCATCGCTTCGGCCTGGACACAGCTCTGGCCGACAACATCAAGTGGTCGCTGAATTACCAGATCGCCAAGGCCGACCAAAGCACCGAAGAAATCTACGCGCCATCGCGTACTGTGCTGCGCAAACGCGATACCACTTACAAGGATCGCCAATGGGTGTTCGATGCCCAGGCAGACAAGTCGTTTGCCATCGCCGATACCGATCACCGCATCACCTACGGCACCACCATCAAACAGGATAAAGTCACCGGCCTGCGCACCGGCAGCGGCACCTGCCTGACGGTGGCCGGCGCCTGCCGGGTGATCGGTGCCCCGAGCGCTGCCGATACCCTGACACCGGCCAGCGATTTCCCGGACCCGACCATCACCAGCTACAGCCTGTTTGCCCAGGATCAGATCAGTTGGGGGAACTGGACCTTCCTGCCCGGTGCACGCTATGACTACACCAAACTTGATCCACACGTGACTGAAGAGTTCCTGGCCACCGCTGACCAGAGCGGCAACGGCGATGTGAGCGATGACAGCAAAACCTGGCATCGTCTGTCGCCAAAATTCGGCACTACTTACAGCTTCAACGACAACTACACCTGGTACGGCCAGTACGCCGAAGGCTTCCGCACGCCGACCGCCAAGGCCTTGTATGGTCGTTTCGAAAACCTGGCGGGCGGCTATCAGGTCGCGCCCAATCCGGACCTCGAACCGGAAAAGAGCAAAAGCTATGAAACAGGCTTGCGCGGCCAGTTCGAAGCCGGCTCTTTTGATATGGCGGTGTTCTACAACAAATACCGCGACTTCATCGACGAGAACGCCATTACCCCCGGCTACACCGAGACCACGTTCCAGAGCAACAACATCGCCCACGCCACCATCAAAGGTGTCGAGCTCAAGGGCCGCCTGAACCTGGACAGCTTCGGCGCCCCGACCGGCCTCTACACCCAGGGCTCGATGGCTTACCTGTACGGCCGTAACGATGACACCGGCCAGCCGCTTAACAGCATCAACCCGCTGACCGGCGTCTTCGGACTGGGTTACGAGCAAGACAAATACGGTGCCCTGCTGAACTGGACACTGGTCAAGCGCAAGACTCGTGTCGACAGCACCAGCTTCAAGACCCCGGACGGCACCAGCACCCAATTCAAGACCCCGGGTTATGGCGTGCTCGACCTGGCCGGTTTCTACAAGGTGACCGACGACGTGACCATCAACGCGGGCCTCTACAACCTGACCAACAAAAAGTACTGGCAGTGGGATGACGTACGCGGCTACGACAGCGTCGGCGAGGCCTCGGTGACACAACCGGCCAACCTCGATCGCCTGACCCAACCGGGTCGCAACTTCGCGGTCAATCTGATCTGGGACATCTGATCCCTCCCCCTCACTGCGCGGCGTTTATTAATGCTACGCAGTGAGGATTTTTTACTCTCGCGCCCCTGCTCATTCGTCTCGTTACCAGGCTCTTCTCTTTCTCAAGGATTTCCCATGACCACTCAGGACACGGCTCAACGCCCGGCCTTGCGTTCGCAACGCCTGAACCAGATCACCCACGAACCGCACAGCAAACTCGACGCCCTGGTCAAAGCCCACGCACCGTTCGAAACCCAAGCCAACTTCGCCCGTTTCGTGGTGGCGCAGTACCTGTTCCAGTCGGAACTGGTGGCGCTGTACAACGATGCGCAACTGACCACCATCGTCCCTGACTTGCCTGCTCGCTGCCGGGCGGAAGCCGCCAAGGCTGACCTGGCAGACCTGGAAACCGAAGTGCCGGATCCGGTCGCAGGCGCGGTGAACAACCCGAGCAAGGCTGAAGCATTGGGCTGGCTTTTCGTTTCCGAAGGTTCGAAGCTTGGCGCGGCGTTCCTGATCAAACGCGCAGTGGGTCTTGGCTTGAGCGAAACCTTCGGCGCCCGTCACCTCGCCGAACCGGCCGGTGGCCGTGCTGAAGGCTGGAAAAGCTTCGTCAAAACCCTCGATGGACTTGAGCTCAGCGCCCAAGAAGAAGCTGAACTGGATAAAGGCGCCATCGACGCCTTCAACCGCTTCACAGTGTTGCTGGAACAGGCCTACGCCACAGCCCCGGAAACCGCCTGACTACACGGGGTACCCCCCTGTAGGCGCTGCCGCAGGCTGCGATTTTTTGATCTTGGTTTTTACGATATCAAGATGATCAAGATCAAAAGATCGCAGCCTTCGGCAGCTCCTACATGACCCGAGCGGAGCCGCGATATTCCGATCAAGCCTCACATTAGTTTTCCTGAGCCCATGCCCGCCACCTCAAAACTCACCCGCCTGCTCTTCGGACTGCTGGCCTACGTCAGCCTCGGCATCGGCCTGATCGCCATCGTCATCCCCGGCCTGCCCACCACCGAATTCATCTTGCTGGCCGCCTGGGCCGCGACCAGAAGCTCGCCGCGCTTGAGTGCCTGGCTGGAAAACCATCGGTTGTTCGGCCCCATTCTCAGCAACTGGCGCAACGGCAAAATCATCGCGCGCCGGGCCAAGGTCAGTGCCACCGTCAGCATGCTGCTGTGTGCCACGTTGATGCTGGTGATGCTCGATCATGGCTGGCCGATTTATCTGGCGATTGCCGGAATGGGCCTGGGCAATCTGTGGATCTGGTCGCGCCCCGAATCACTGCCGCAACCTTCCTGAACCCCACCGTGTTTTCCCCCGTTTTTATTTCGATTTTCGGCACATTTTCCTGCGCAAACGATCAATCACTACCGTTCGTCGGCAACCCGTTAATGCAACACCCGCCCTGCGCCGATGAGCATTGAATGGCGCTGAATGGATTTGGCGTATCGAGTCGCCTTTGACTCCTAGCCAACAGCTCATCCATTCGCGAGTTCGCCCCATGTTCGACTCACTGTCCATCCGCCTGAAAATTGTCCTGCTCTCCGGTCTGTGCCTGCTGGGTGTGGTCGCGTTGATCGTCGGCATGAATTTCTACCAAACCAACGAAAACGATAAATTGGTCAGCACTTCCAGCAGCAAGATGCTCACCGACAGCGTGCAGGACTTGCTGCAGGCCAAGGCCGCCGAGCAAGCGGTGCGGGTGCAGAAGACATTTGGCGAGACGCTGACGGTGGTGACTGCCTTGGCCGATCAGATCAAGGACATGCGCGCCATGGCCACCAAGCGCTCGCTGGAGGCCGGCGCGCTGCGTGAGGAACTGAACCAGAGCCTGAAAACCGCCTTCGAGCGCAACAACAAAGTGCTGGGGATCTGGCTGGCGTTCGAGCCCAATGGCCTGGATGGCAAGGACAGCGAATTCGCCAATGACGCGGCCCGCCAGTCCAACGAAGCCGGACGTTTTGCCACCTATTGGAGCCGCGCCGGGGGCGAAGCGCTCAACACCATCATGGTCGAAGAGGACATGACCAAAACCACCCTGAACCTGAGTGGCACGCCGTACAACGTCTGGTACACCTGCCCTCGGGACAGCAAGCGCACCTGCCTGCTCGACCCGTACGCCGATACGGTCGGTAACAAGGAAGTGTTGATGACCACCATTTCCGTGCCACTGCTGGTGGACGGCAAGGCCATCGGCGTGGTCGGTATCGACATCGCCCTCGACGCCCTGCAAGCAGCGGCGGTCGACTCCCAGCGAGAGCTGTTCAACAGCGCCGGGCACATGCTGATCGTCTCCGGCACCGGCGTGATGGCAGCCTACAGCGTCGACGCTGGCAAGGTAGGCAAAAGCATCGGCGATACCCTCGGCGCGGATGGCAAGGACATCCTGCAACTGCTCGGCGCCGGAGCTCCGAAAATTCTGCAACAGGGCGACCTGATCCGCGCGGTTTACCCGGTCAGCCCGATTGCCGATTCCAAAGCCTGGGGCGTGATCATCGACCTGCCGAAACAAGTGTTGCTGGCTGACTCGGTAAAACTGCAAGCGGTGCTCGACGACGCCCAGCAAAGCGGCACGATCAAAGCCGTGGGTGTGGCGATCATTGCCGGCCTGATCGGTTTGTTGCTGATCTGGCTGACCGCTTCCGGCGTCACCCGGCCGATCAACAGCGTGGCCGAGATGCTCAAGGCGATTGCCAGCGGCGACGGCGACCTGACTCAACGCCTGCACTACAGCAAGAAAGATGAACTGGGCGAACTGGTCAGCTGGTTCAACCGCTTCCTCGACAAGCTGCAACCGACCATCGCGCAGATCAAGCAAAGCATCACCGACGCGCGCGGCACTGCTGACCAGTCTTCGGAAATCGCCCGCCAGACCAGTGAAGGCATGCAGGTGCAGTTCCGCGAAATTGACCAGGTGGCGACCGCGTCCAACGAAATGAGTGCCACGGCGCACGATGTCGCCAACAGCGCATCGAACGCCGCGAGTGCGGCCAAGGGTGCTGACCAGTCAGCCCGCGATGGCATGCAAATCATCGAGCGCAGTACCCGCGACATCAATCAACTGGCCGATGAGGTCAGTAAGGCAGTGACCGAGGTTGAAGCGTTGGCGGTGAACAGCGAGCAGATTGGTTCGGTGCTGGAGGTAATCCGCAGCATCGCCGAACAAACCAACCTGCTGGCGCTCAACGCGGCGATCGAAGCCGCCCGTGCCGGCGAAAGCGGTCGCGGGTTCGCCGTGGTTGCCGACGAAGTGCGCAACCTGGCCAAACGCACCCAGGACTCGGTGGAAGAAATTCGCCTGGTGATCGAACGCATCCAGAGCGGCACCCGCGGCGTGGTCGCCACCATGCATTCGAGCCAGACCCAGGCCCACAGCAACGCCGGACAGATCCAGCAGGCGGTGCAGGCCCTGAGCAAAATCAGCGACGCGGTCACCGTGATCAGCGACATGAACCTGCAAATCGCCAGCGCCGCCGAACAGCAAAGCGCCGTGGCCGAAGAGGTCAACCGCAACGTCTCGGCGATCCGCACCGTCACCGAGACCCTGACCGGCCAGGCCACTGAATCGGCGCAGATCAGCAGCCAACTCAACAACCTGACCACCCATCAAATGAAATTGATGGATCAGTTCCGCGTGTAACCCGCCGGCCCTGTAGGAGCTGGCTTGCCAGCGATAGCGACCGTTCAGGCGACAGGGTGTTGAATGCCATGCCGCCATCGCCGGCAAGCCAGCTCCAACAAAGGAATTCATCCGGCTCGCGGTTTTTTTGATTTATGCTCGGGCTCTCGTTTCGGAGGGCCTTCAATGACTGATCTGCTCACGTCCATTCAAGCCGCACTCGGCTTGCCCCACACCCCGATCCCGTTCACCTCGACAGGCGCCCTGCCCTCGGCGTTTGCCGTCACCGACCTGGCCTGTGCCAGCATCGCAGCCGCCGGCCAAGCCGTCAGCGAATTGTTGCTTCAACAAACCGGTCGATTGCCCGCCGTTGAAGTCGACCGACGCCTAGCCTCGTTCTGGTTCGCGACCTCGCTGCGCCCGGTCGGCTGGAGCGTTCCACCCTTGTGGGACCCCATCGCCGGTGACTACGCCGCCAAGGACGGCTGGATCCGTCTGCACACCAACGCGCCCCATCACCGCGCCGCAGCCGAAACCGTACTCGGCGCTTGTGCCGACCGTGCCGCGATGGCGAGCAAAGTGGCGCAATGGGCCAAAAGCGATCTGGAGCAAGCCGTGGTCGATGCCGGTGGCTGTGCTGCCGAAATGCGCAATTGGGAACAATGGCAGGCTCACCCTCAAGGTCGCGCAGTAAACGCCGAACCGTTGATTCAGTTCGGCCAGCACAGCGGGCACAACGTCAAACCGTGGCAAGGTTCGGTGGCGCAGCCATTGGCCGGAATCAAGGTGCTGGATTTGACCCGCGTACTCGCCGGCCCGGTCGCCAGCCGCTTTCTCGCCGGCCTTGGTGCCGACGTGTTGCGTATCGACCCACCGAGCTGGAACGAGCCCGGCGTGGTGCCGGAAATGACCCTGGGCAAGCGCTGCGCGCACCTGGATCTGCACGACAAGGCGGATCGCACGCTCTTTGAAAGCCTGCTCAAAGACGCCGACATCGTGCTCCATGGCTATCGCGCCGACGCGCTGGAACGCCTGGGATTCGGTGCCGCCGAACGGCAACAACTCGCCCCCGGCCTGATTGACGTTTGCCTGAACGCCTACGGCTGGAGCGGCCCATGGCAGAACCGCCGCGGATTCGACAGCCTGGTACAGATGAGCAGCGGGATTGCCGAAGCCGGCATGCAATGGCAGCACACGGACAAACCGACGCCACTGCCATTGCAGGCCCTTGATCACGCCACCGGATATCTGATGGCGGCCAGTGCGATCAAGTTGTTGGCTGAACGCTTGAGCAGCGGACGCGGCGGATCGGCGCGATTGTCGTTGGCGCGGACGGCGAAATTGTTAATCGACAATGGACGCGGAACGGAGGGGTCGTTACGGGCCGAGGATGATCAAGATCAGGGGATGTTGGTCGAGCAGACATCCTGGGGCCCAGCGCATCGGTTGCATGTACCGCTGAAGATCACCGGAACGCCGCTTCAGTGGGCGATTGCGGCTGGGGAATTGGGTTCACACCGCGCGCAGTGGTGGTGACTGACAAATAGCCATCGCTGGCACCGCGTAACCCTGTGGGAGCTGGCTTGCCAGCGATGGCGTCAGACCTTTCAACACAAAAACCAGATGCGCCTCAATCCGCACGACTCAACGAAGTCCAAAGCAACTGCGCCGCATACCCTCGATAAGGCCGCCAAGCCTCAGCCCGCAATAAAAGCTGCTTTGCCGTCACCGGTTCACCTTCCAGCGCAGCGAGCGCATTGATCAAACCCACATCCCCGTTCGCAAATCCATCCATCTCGCGCAACTGCCGCAGCGCGATGTACTGCGCCGTCCACTCACCGATCCCATGCAGCGCCAGCAATCGCGCAACACCACCCTCCCGACCCGGCTCAAACAACAAAGGATCATCCAGTAATGCCTGAGCGACTCCCGATAAAGTGCGGCCACGACTTTTCGGCATCCCCAGCGTCGCCAAATCCGCTGCCGCCAATACCGAGGCTCCCGGAAAAACGTAGGTCAATCCTTCCCGAGGCGAAACTAATGGCACGCCATACTGCGCAACCAATTTGCCCGCCAGTTTGATCGCCGCCACCACCGTAATCTGCTGCCCCAACACCGCACGAATGGCCAGCTCCAACCCGTCCCACGCCCCCGGTACGCGCAGCCCCGGACGCTCGGCAATCAGCCGTGCCAGCAGCGGATCGTTGCTTAGATGTCGTTGCATCGTGATCAGGTCGGCGTCCAGATCAAACATCCGTCGCAATCGCGCGACGATCTCGGGCAGCGCTGTCGGGTCGGGAAAATCCAGCGTCAACTCCAGCGCGTCGGCAGTCGCTGGCTGGATCGATAGCGTGCCGTGAACCCCGTTCAAGCCGATGCTGCGCGAGTAAACATCGCCAACCACCGTTTCCATTCCGGCAATCGCCCGTGCCGATAAAAAACCCAGCATCGCCGGCCAGTCATAGGGCGCAGCGAATGCCATCAACACCTTCACAGACTCAGCACCCCGCTATACAACGCATACGCCGCCAGCCCCGCGCCGCAGACAACGCAAGTGAATATGCCCTTCTCGACCAGGGTGAACACTGGCATGCCCTGCTCATGCCGGGCCTTGGCAAACAGAATCACCCCCGGCGCATACAGCAGCGCCGAGAGCAGCAAATACTTCAAACCACCGGCGTACAACAACCACACCGCGTAACTCACGGCGACGGCGCCGATCAGCAGATCCTTGGTGCGTTCCGCCGACGCGTGTTCGTAGGTTTCACCACGCCCGCTCAACAGCACCGCATACGCCGCCGACCACAGGTACGGCACCAGAATCATCGACGACGCTAGGTAAATCAGGCTGGTGTAGGTGCCGGCGGAAAACAGCGTGATCAACAAGAACAACTGGATCATCGTGTTGGTCAGCCACAACGCATTGACCGGCACATGGTTGGCGTTTTCCTTGGTCAGGAACGCTGGCATGGTCTTGTCTTTCGCCGTGGCGAAGAGGATTTCGGCGCACAGCAGCGCCCATGACAACAAGGCACCCAACAGTGAAATCGCCAGGCCAACGCTGATCAGCAAAGCGCCCCACGGGCCGACGATATGTTCCAGCACCGAGGCCAGCGACGGGTTCTGCAAGCTGGCCAGTTCCGGCTGGCTCATGATGCCCAGCGACAGCACATTCACCAGCACCAGCAGCGCCAGTACCCCGAGAAAACCGATCACCGTCGCCCGGCCCACGTCCGAACGCTTCTGCGCCCGCGCTGAATAGACACTGGCGCCTTCGATGCCGATGAAGACGAACACCGTCACCAGCATCATGTTGCGCACCTGATCCATCACGCTGCCGAAACTCGGGTTACTGCGGCCCCAGATGTCCCGGGTGAAGATGTCCGCCTTGAACGCCACTGCCGCGATGACGATGAACAGGATCAGCGGCACGATCTTGGCCACGGTCGTCAGCAGATTGATGAACGCCGCCTCCTTGATCCCGCGCATCACCACGAAATGCACGGTCCAGAGCAACACCGACGCACAAGCGATGGCAATCGGTGTGTTGCCTTCGCCAAAGACCGGAAAGAAAAAACCCAGGGTGCTGAACAGCAGGACGAAGTAGCCGACATTCCCCAGCCAGGCACTGATCCAGTAACCCCAGGCTGACGAGAAACCCATGTAATTGCCAAAACCGGCCTTGGCGTAGGCGTACACGCCCGAGTCCAGTTCCGGTTTGCGATTGGCCAGTGTCTGGAACACAAACGCCAGGGTGAGCATGCCGACGGCAGTGATCGCCCAGCCAATCAATATCGCACCGGCATCGGCTTTGGCCGCCATGTTCTGCGGCAGGGAAAAGATCCCGCCCCCAATCATCGACCCCACCACCAGGGCGATCAGTGCGCTCAGGCGAAGTTTTTGCGTCGATTGCGACATGGCTGCGTCTCCATTCCCAAGGGGCGGCAGTCGCCGCGAGATCGTCACATAACCGGCGTTAACTTACGGATGAAGCGTAATGACGTTTACTGAATAACGCCAACAAACGACATTTTTATTACCAAAATCATCACTGCAGACATCGATATATTCATTCGCTTTATACAGGGCAATCCATAAGCAAATTTGGTTCTTACAACCCACCAGGAAAATTTGCGCATTGGCCAAAACGAACTAGCTTCATAAGTCGCAGGGAATGCGAAAAAGTTTCAACAAAAATTCAATAACGTCTCTAGAACAGGCAATACGGGCAGTAATGTTGTGCGAGCTACTCTTTCAGTTATTAACAACGGAATGTAGACATGCACTGATCCAGGTCAGCCGACTGAAGGGCTGGCGGATTTAGTGTGTCGTCTCACTTCTCCTGCAATGGAGTCATGCAATGTCTGAAGCTCCCGGAAAACTGAAACTCGGCGCGCTGGTTGCATTAGTCGTCGGTTCAATGATTGGCGGCGGTATCTTTTCGCTGCCGCAAAACATGGCGGCCAGTGCTGACGTCGGCGCCATTCTGATTGGTTGGGCGATCACCGCTGTCGGCATGCTTACCCTCGCGTTTGTGTTCCAGACCCTGGCCAACCGCAAGCCTGACCTGGACGGCGGGGTCTACGCCTACGCCAAGGCCGGTTTCGGCGATTACATGGGTTTCTCATCCGCCTGGGGGTACTGGATCAGTGCCTGGCTGGGGAACGTTGGCTACTTCGTTTTGCTGTTCAGCACCCTTGGGTATTTTTTCCCGATCTTCGGCGAAGGCAACACGGTAGCCGCCGTGATCGGCGCGTCGGTGTTGTTGTGGGCCGTGCATTTGCTCGTGCTGCGGGGGATCAAGGAAGCGGCGTTCATCAACCTGGTCACCACCGTGGCCAAGATCGTGCCGCTGGTGCTGTTCATCCTGATTGCCGTATTCGCCTTCAAACTGGACATCTTCACTGCCGATATCTGGGGCCTGAAAAACCCCGACCTGGGCAGCGTGATGGACCAGGTGCGCAACATGATGCTGGTCACCGTGTGGGTGTTCATCGGCATCGAAGGCGCGAGCATTTTCTCGGCCCGTGCGGAAAAACGCAGTGATGTGGGTAAAGCCACGGTGATCGGTTTTGTCAGCGTGCTGCTCATTCTGGTGCTGGTGAACGTGCTGTCGCTGGGCATCCTGACCCAACCGGAACTGGCCAAGCTGCAGAACCCGTCGATGGCTGCCGTGCTGGAGCACGTGGTGGGCAAGTGGGGGGCGGTGCTGATCAGCGTCGGCCTGATCATCTCGCTGCTCGGCGCACTGTTGTCGTGGGTGTTGCTGTGCGCCGAAATCATGTTCGCCGCCGCCAAGGACCACACCATGCCGGCGTTCCTGCGCAAGGAAAACGCCAATCAGGTGCCGGTCAATGCGCTGTGGCTGACCAACGCCATGGTCCAGATTTTCCTGGTCATCACGCTGTTTTCCGCCAGTACGTACCTGTCGCTGATCTACCTCGCCACCTCGATGATCCTCGTGCCTTACCTGTGGTCGGCAGCCTATGCCCTGCTGCTGGCGGTACGCGGCGAAACCTATGAAGGCGCGGCGGGTGACCGGCAGAAGGATCTGATCATCGGCGCCATCGCGTTGATCTACGCGATCTGGCTGCTCTATGCCGGCGGCATCAAGTACTTGCTGCTCTCGGCCCTGCTCTATGCCCCCGGCGCGATCCTGTTCGCCAAGGCCAAGCTGGAACTCAACAAACCGGTTTTCACCAACGTCGAGAAGCTGATTTTCGTAGCGGTGATCGTATGCGCACTGGTGGCGGCCTACGGTCTCTATGACGGCTTCCTGACCCTGTAATTCGCTTGTTTTGTCATCTGGAGGTTCACTGAAATGACCACGGAAAAAGTTAAGTACGGCGTCCATTCCGAAGCCGGCAAACTGCGCAAAGTCATGGTTTGCTCCCCAGGCCTGGCCCATCAGCGGCTGACCCCGAACAACTGCGACGAACTGCTGTTTGATGATGTGTTGTGGGTAGCCCAGGCCAAGCGCGACCATTTCGATTTCGTTACCAAGATGCGTGAACGCAATGTCGATGTGCTGGAAATGCACAACCTGCTCACCGACATCGTCGCCATTCCCGAAGCGCTCGACTGGATCCTAGAGCGCAAAATCACCGCCAACTCGGTCGGCCTCGGCCTGATCAACGAAACCAGTTCATGGCTGCGCAGCCTGGAGCCACGCCACATTGCCGAGTTCCTGGTGGGCGGTGTTTCCGGCGATGATCTGCCCGACAGTTTCGGCGGCAAGGCCATCGAAATGTTTCGCGACTTCCTGGGGCGCACCAGTTTCATCCTGCCGCCGCTGCCCAACACCCAGTTCACCCGCGACACTACGTGCTGGATTTACGGCGGCGTGACACTCAACCCGATGTACTGGCCGGCACGCCGTCAGGAAACCTTGCTGACGACCGCCATCTACAAATTCCACCCCGAGTTCACCAACGCCGATTTCGAGATCTGGTACGGCGACCCGGACAAGGACCACGGCAACTCCACCCTTGAGGGCGGTGACGTGATGCCGATCGGCAACGGCGTGGTGTTGATCGGCATGGGCGAGCGTTCGTCGCGCCAGGCCATTGCCCAACTGGCGGTCGAACTGTTCAAGAAAAAAGCGGTGGAAAAAGTCATCGTCGCCGGTCTGCCGAAATCCCGTGCGGCGATGCACCTGGACACCGTGTTCAGCTTCTGCGATCGCGACCTCGTCACGATCTTCCCGGAAGTGGTCAACCAGATCGTCGCCTTCACCCTGCGTCCGGACGAGAGCAAACCCGGTGGCATCGACATCCGCCGAGAGGACACCAACTTCCTCGACACCGTGGCCAACGCCCTCAACCTCAAGGCCTTGCGGGTCGTCGAAACCGGCGGCAACAGCTTCGCCGCCGAACGCGAGCAATGGGATGACGGCAACAACGTGGTGGCCATGGAACCGGGCGTGGTCATCGGCTACGACCGCAATACCTACACCAACACCCTGCTGCGCAAGGCCGGGGTGGAAGTCATCACCATCAGCGCCGGCGAACTCGGACGCGGTCGCGGCGGCGGCCACTGCATGACCTGCCCGATCATCCGCGATCCGATTGACTACTAACCTATTAACTTCAGCCCGCCCTTACCGAGTGCGGGCTGAAGGGATAACCGACACCTTAGGAGATCCAAAATGGCGTTCAATATTCATAACCGCAATCTGCTGAGCCTGGAACACCACACCCCTCGCGAATTGCGCTACCTGCTCGACCTCTCCCGCGACCTCAAGCGCGCCAAATACACCGGCACCGAACAGCAACATCTGAAGGGCAACAACATTGCGCTGATCTTCGAAAAAACCTCGACCCGCACCCGCTGCGCGTTCGAAGTCGCGGCCTATGACCAGGGTGCCAACGTCACCTACATCGATCCCAACTCTTCGCAAATCGGCCACAAGGAAAGCATGAAAGACACCGCCCGCGTACTGGGGCGCATGTACGACGCGATCGAGTACCGGGGTTTCAAACAGGAAATCGTCGAAGAGCTGGCCAAGTTTGCCGGCGTCCCGGTGTTCAACGGTTTGACCGATGAATACCACCCGACGCAAATGATCGCCGACGTGCTGACCATGCGTGAGCACGCCGACAAACCGATCCACGAAATCAGCTATGCCTACCTCGGCGATGCGCGTAACAACATGGGCAACTCGCTGCTGCTGATCGGCGCCAAGCTAGGCATGGACGTGCGGATCTGCGCGCCGAAAGCGCTGTGGCCAGCGGATGACCTGGTGGCCCGTTGCAAACAATACGGTGAAGAAAGCGGTGCCCGGATCACCCTCACCGAAGACCCGAAAGCCGCGGTCAAAGGCGTGGACTTCATCCACACCGATGTCTGGGTGTCGATGGGCGAACCGGTGGAAGCCTGGGCCGAGCGCATTCAGCAACTGCTGCCGTATCAGGTCAACGCCGAACTGATGAAAGCCACCGGCAACCCGCGCACCAAGTTCATGCACTGCCTGCCGGCCTTCCACAACAGCGACACCAAAATCGGCAAGCAGATTGCCGAGCAGTACCCGCACCTGAAGAACGGCATCGAAGTGACCGATGACGTCTTCGAGTCGCCGGCCTGCATCGCCTTCGAGCAAGCGGAAAACCGCATGCACACCATCAAGGCGATTCTGGTGTCGACCCTGGCTGACCTGTAACGGCCCACTCGGCTCCCACTGACGGAACAGGGTCAATGTGGGAGCTGGCCTGCCAGCGATTGCAATGTGTCAGTCACCATCATCATGGATTGATCGATCGCAATCGCTAGCAGGCTAGCTCCCACAAGGGGCCAGTTCCGACAGTGCGATCAAGTCGTTTGCCTTTCCTCTGTTTAGAAGGACATGCACCATGCGTATCGTCGTAGCTCTGGGCGGTAACGCCCTGCTCCGCCGGGGTGAACCGATGACCGCTGACAACCAGCGCGCCAACATCCGGATCGCCACCGAGCAGATCGCCAAAATTCACGCCGGCAACCAACTGGTCATCGCCCACGGCAATGGCCCGCAAGTCGGCCTGCTGTCGCTGCAAGCGGCGGCGTACACCTCGGTTTCGCCCTACCCGCTGGACGTGCTTGGCGCCGAAACCGAAGGCATGATCGGCTACATCATCGAACAGGAACTGGGCAACCTGCTGGATTTCGAAGTGCCGTTCGCCACCCTGCTGACCCAGGTCGAAGTCGATGCCAATGACCCGGCGTTCCAGAATCCCACCAAACCCATCGGCCCGGTGTACGCCAAAGCCGAGGCGGAAAAACTCGCCGCTGAAAAAGGCTGGGCCATCGCCCCCGACGGCGACAAATACCGCCGCGTGGTCGCCAGCCCCAAACCGAAACGCATCTTCGAAATCCGCCCGATCAAGTGGTTGCTGGAAAAAGGCAGCATCGTGATATGCGCGGGCGGTGGCGGCATTCCGACCCTGTACACCTCCCCCGGCAAGCTCGAAGGTGTCGAAGCGGTTATCGACAAAGACCTGTGCTCGGCGCTGCTGGCCGAACAACTTGAAGCCGATCTGCTGGTGATCGCCACCGACGTCAGCGCCGCGTTCATTGATTTTGGCAAACCCACCCAGAAATCCATCGCCCAGGCTCACCCGGATGAAATGGAAAAACTCGGCTTTGCCGCGGGCTCCATGGGACCGAAGGTGCAGGCAGCCTGCGAATTCGCGCGCCATACTGGGAAAGTCGCGGTGATCGGTTCACTCGCCGACATCGAAGCGATCGTCCAGGGCAAGGCTGGCACGCGCATCAGCACGGCGACACCTGGCATTACTTACTCATAAGGAGAGACGTCTATGGCACAGTTTGATCCAGGTCACTTGCACATCGAACGTCATGCGCTGACCCCGGATGATGTCAGCTACAACATTCACCTGGACTATGAAGTCAGCAAGAATGACAAAGGTGAAAAAGGCATTCAGTTCACCATGCATGGCAACATTCAGGGCAAGGACATGTCAGAACCCTTCTTTCTGCCCAAGGAGGAGGCTTACAACTTCGCCAGGGATGTCACAAGAATCGCCGAAAAGTACGGAATACCGAAGTCACACAGCCAGATCGGCTCCGTCCACAAACATTACGATTTGATGTTTGAAGACATCCGGGAGCAGTTGAATATGAAATCCGGCGACCCGGTAAACCCCGAGCACTTTGAATAACCTCTTCCCACTGTAGGAGCGAGCCTGCTCGCGATAGCGATTTGTCATCCATCATTGATGTTGCCTGACACGACGCCATCGCGAGCAGGCTCGCTCCTACAGGGGATCTTCGCGCCATTGAAGCCCGTGCAACATTTCACCATTCGCCCGCCCCAAGGCATACTTGCCACCCTCCGCAATCCAGAACCCGAAAGCGCCCCATGCGTATCCACGTCAGCTTCATCGACCGCGTCGGCATCACCCAGGAAGTCCTGGCCTTGCTCGGTGGGCGCAATCTCAATCTGGATGCGGTGGAAATGGTTCCGCCCAACGTCTACATCGACGCCCCGACCCTGAGTCCGGAAGTCCTTGAAGAGCTGCGCGATGCACTGTTCAGCGTGCGTGGCGTGCAAGCGGTGACGGTGGTCGACATCCTGCCCGGCCAGCGCCGGCACTTGCAGCTCGATGCATTGCTGGCGGCCATGACCGACCCGGTGCTGGCACTGGACAGCGCTGGCAAAGTGTTACTGGCCAACCCGGCATTGATTGCCCTGTACGGACGCGAACCAGCCGGTGAAAGCATCGCCGAACTGTTTGCCGACCCGGGCTTGCTCGACGCCTTGCTCGAACACGGCTTTCGCTTGCCGCTGCGGGAAATCACGGTCAACGGCCAGACCCTGTTGCTGGACGCCACGCCCATCACCGATGCCGGCGCCCTGCTGACGCTGTATCAGCCGAACCGTATTGGTGAACGCCTGTCAGCCCTGCATCACGATCACGCCGAAGGCTTCGATGCGCTGCTCGGTGAATCGCCGGTGATCCGCACGCTCAAGGTTCGCGCCCAACGGGTGGCGGCACTCGATGCGCCGCTGTTGATCCAGGGTGAAACCGGCACTGGCAAGGAGTTGGTCGCCCGGGCCTGTCACGCCATCAGTGCGCGGCACAACTCTCCCTTTCTAGCGTTGAACTGTGCGGCATTGCCGGAGAACCTCGCCGAAAGCGAACTGTTCGGCTATGCCCCCGGTGCCTTCACCGGTGCGCAACGCGGTGGCAAACCGGGGCTGATGGAACTGGCCAACCAGGGCACGGTGTTTCTCGACGAAATCGGTGAGATGTCGCCGTACTTGCAAGCCAAATTGCTGCGTTTTCTCAACGACGGCAGCTTCCGTCGTGTGGGCGGTGATCGCGAGGTAAAGGTCAACGTACGGATTCTCAGCGCGACCCACCGCGACCTGGAAAAAATGGTCAGCGAAGGTCAGTTCCGTGAAGACCTGTTCTATCGCCTCAATGTGCTCAATGTCGAAGTGCCGCCGCTGCGCGAACGCGGCCAGGACATCCTGTTGCTGGCGCGCTATTTCATGCAGCAGGCCTGCGCGCAGATCCAGCGCCCGGTCTGCCGCCTGGCACCGGGCACCTATCCCGCCCTGCTCGGCAACCGCTGGCCGGGCAATGTGCGACAACTGCAAAACGTGATCTTCCGCGCTGCGGCCATTTGCGAAAGCAGCCTGGTGGACATCGGCGACCTCGACATCGCCGGCACCTCGGTGGCGCGCCAGAGCGATCACGACGTCGACAGCCTGGAACAGGCCATGGACGAGTTCGAGAAAACCCTGCTGGAAAAACTCTACGTCAGCTACCCCTCGACCCGCCAACTGGCCAGCCGCCTGCAAACCTCCCACACGGCCATTGCCCATCGGTTGCGCAAGTACGGCATCCCCGGCAAGGCCTGACACATAACAAGATGTGGGAGCCAGCCTGCTGGCGATAGGGCCATACAGCTGACATCTTTGTTGCCTGTCACACCGCAATCGCCAGCAGGCTGGCTCCCACAGGTTTTGGGCTTGTCCCGAAACACGCGTCAAAAACGACCTCCACCTGTACTGAAAGCGCTACAGCGGAACGATATCGCTACACCCCTCTGCGATCACGACTGTGCAAGGCTTTGATCCACCTCAGCTTTTATCGACGACAGATGCCGTATCGATTTCGCTACACACAGCCCATTCCCGCGATTTGCCAAACTACTTAAATCATTGATTCGTATAGTAAAAACAACATTGGCCGCGTTCTTGCTATGTACTCCGCCATAACCAGGGCATCGCCCAAGCATTCAAATCGCGTCCACCAGACGAGTCTGGCCCCCTTAGGAGTTTCCATGAGCGAATTGCGTTTTACTGAAGATCACGAATGGCTGCGCACCGAAGCTGACGGCAGCGTCACAGTCGGTATCACCGCTTTCGCACAGAACGCCCTGGGCGACGTGGTTTTCGTACAACTGCCTGAGCTGCAGTCCTACGACAAAGGCGCGGAAGCCGCCACCGTGGAATCGGTTAAAGCCGCGAGCGGTGTGTACATGCCACTCGACGGCGAAGTGCTGGAAGTGAACCCGGCGCTGGACAGCAGCCCTGAACTGGTCAACGAAGATCCGCTGGGCGAAGGCTGGTTCTTCCGCTTCCAGCCTGCCGACGCTGCGGCTGTCGGCCAACTGCTGGATCAAGACGCCTACGACCGCCTGATCAAAGCCCAAGCCGAAGCCTGAGGAGCACTGACATGACCCAGATTACCCTGACCACCGCCAACGAATTCATCGCCCGTCACATCGGCCCGCGCGCCGGTGACGAGCAAGCCATGCTCAACAGCCTCGGCTTCGATTCCCTGGAAGCGCTGAGCGCCAGCGTGATTCCGGACAGCATCAAGGGCACCAGCGTACTGGGCCTGGAAGACGGTCTAAGCGAAGCCGATGCCCTGGCCTTGATCAAATCCATCGCCGGCAAAAACCAGCTGTTCAAGACCTTCATTGGCCAGGGTTACTACGGCACTCACACGCCGTCGCCGATCCTGCGTAACCTGCTGGAAAACCCGGCCTGGTACACCGCTTACACCCCGTACCAACCAGAAATTTCCCAAGGCCGTCTCGAAGCGCTGCTGAATTTCCAGACCCTGATCAGCGACCTCACCGGCCTGCCGATCGCCAACGCCTCGCTGCTCGACGAAGCCACCGCCGCTGCCGAAGCCATGACCTTCTGCAAACGTCTGAGCAAGAACAAAGGCAGCCACCAGTTCTTCGCCTCCGTGCATTGCCACCCGCAAACCCTTGACGTGCTGCGCACCCGTGCCGAGCCGCTGGGCATCGACGTAGTCGTCGGCGACGAGCGTGAACTGAGCGACGTGACGCCATTTTTCGGCGCCTTGCTGCAATATCCGGCCAGCAACGGTGACGTGTTCGACTACCGCGAACTGACCGAGCGCTTCCACGCTGCGAACGCGCTGGTGGCCGTGGCCGCTGACCTGCTGGCCCTGACCGTGCTGACCCCGCCGGGCGAGTTCGGCGCCGACGTGGCCATCGGCAGCGCGCAACGCTTCGGCGTGCCGCTGGGCTTTGGTGGCCCGCACGCGGCTTACTTCTCCACCAAGGATGCGTTCAAGCGCGACATGCCGGGCCGTCTGGTCGGTGTCTCCGTGGACCGTTTCGGCAAGCCGGCCCTGCGCCTGGCCATGCAGACTCGTGAACAACACATCCGTCGTGAGAAAGCCACGTCCAACATCTGCACCGCGCAAGTATTGCTGGCCAACATCGCCAGCATGTACGCCGTGTACCACGGCCCTAAAGGCCTGACGCAGATTGCCAACCGCGTGCATCACCTGACCGCGATCCTCGCCAAGGGCTTGACTGCACTGGGCCTGAACGTCGAACAGGAAAACTTCTTCGACACCCTGACCGTGGCCACCGGTGCCGACACCGCCAAGCTGCACGAACAGGCACGCGCCCGGCAGATCAACCTGCGCGTAGTCGACACAGAGCGTCTGGGCCTGTCCCTCGACGAAACCAGCACCCAGGCCGACGTTGAAACCCTGTGGGCCTTGCTGGCCAACGGCAAGACCCTGCCGGATTTCGCAGCGCTGGCTACCAGCGTTGAAAGCACCATCCCTGCCGCACTGGTACGCCAGTCGCCAATCCTCAGCCACCCGGTGTTCAACCGTTATCACTCGGAAACCGAGCTGATGCGCTACCTGCGCAAGCTGGCGGACAAGGACCTGGCGCTGGACCGCACCATGATCCCGCTGGGCTCGTGCACCATGAAACTCAACGCCGCCAGCGAAATGATCCCGGTCACCTGGGCTGAGTTCGGTGCCCTGCACCCGTTCGCCCCGGCCGAGCAAAGCGCCGGTTACCAGCAACTGACCGACGAACTGGAAGCGATGCTCTGCGCCGCCACCGGTTACGACTCGATCTCGCTGCAACCGAACGCCGGCTCCCAAGGTGAATACGCCGGTCTGTTGGCGATTCGTGCCTACCACCAGAGCCGTGGCGAAGACCGTCGCGACATCTGCCTGATCCCGTCGTCGGCCCACGGCACCAACCCGGCTACCGCTCAAATGGCTGGCATGCGCGTTGTCGTCACCGCTTGCGACGCCCGTGGCAACGTTGATATCGAAGACCTGCGCGCCAAGGCCATCGAGCACCGCGAACACCTCGCCGCGCTGATGATCACCTATCCGTCGACCCACGGCGTGTTCGAAGAAGGCATCCGCGAAATC